>Ga0302320_10005378_pt1 | contig 28772 bp, 24 predicted proteins | sample Bog_T0_3_FD_202130 | JGI IMG/M metagenome (GOLD analysis project Ga0302320, IMG submission 202130) | Peat permafrost microbial communities from Stordalen Mire near Abisko, Sweden - Bog_T0_3 | ecosystem: Environmental > Terrestrial > Soil > Wetlands > Peat | place: Sweden: Abisko, Stordalen Mire...
CCCAGATTCTGGGCGGCGTCCGTTTCCGGACGAACCACCAGTGCAAGCACATTGCCGTCCGGCCGGGTCACAAAACAAATCTGGCCCTCGTCAAAAGTCCACTTGCTCCACATTTCAATCCCGCTTTCCGTAGGGAACGGCAGCTTCGCGTCGGCGAAGGTATGCAATATCTTTTCCAATTGCTCGGTGGGAAAAGTCCGGTTGGCACCCCGGCTCAGACAACTGCCATCGGTTTGCCGGATCCCGCAGACCAACATGCCCGGAGCCGAAACCCGTGCCACCAGCCATTGTTCGAACACGTCTTTCATGCCGGAATGCCCTCCGCCGCCATGCGCACAAAGACCATCCGGTCAGCATGGACCTGGGCGACACAGCGGCCCCCGGCGTTTTGAACTTCCACGCGATCAAATTTGCCCATCGGCAATTCCTGGGCGAAGCGATCCGATAGCGCTGCCAGCGCCTTCAAAAACCCCACCCGCGCCTCCGCGTCCGCACATTGCCACGCATGCAGCGGCTCTCCCGTTCCCGAACAGATCAGGGTTTCCACCACTTTAACGCCGTCCGGCTGATCCGCGCCCGCATCCTCGACCCTGCCCGTTTCCACCCCGGAGGCCTCGGCCGAATGCAGCGACATTTCATCACGGACCCGGGCGGCCTCCATCAGCAGAAACTCCCATTGCCCTTGAATGGTTCGCTGCAAGGGCGCCTCAAACGGCTGTAACTGGAAAGAACCGCCCGAGAGGGAAAGCAATTTGTGCAGCGCCGGCTCGCCACTAAGATCGCCCACGCCCGCGTGAATGATGCTGCCCTCTTCAATATAAACCCGTCCCCGCAATTGTTGATTGTGAATTTCCAGCACCGAAGAATTCCGCCCCAGACATTCCATCTGGATGACGTCCTGCAGGCCGACCTTTCGCAGCATGCCCTGAAATCCCTCGCGCGGCATCCAGGTGATCAGTTCATCGAGCATCGTGAAGGTGGCCCGGAATCCATCGCTCGAATGCGGTTTTTCGATGAATAATTCCGCGCCGCTCGCCAGGCACTCCGAGCGTTTGATCTCGGTGGCATGACCCGTCAACACCGCTTTCTTCAAATCGGGATAACGGCGGCTGAGTATTCGCAGAAACTGCACGCCGTCCAATACCGGCATGTTGACGTCCACCACCACCAGCTCGACGGTCTGTTCTTTAAGCAGTTGGAGCGCTTGATCCGTCGAAGCCGCGATATGAACCTTCCAGGTCTGCTTGCTCCAGTCGACAAACAAAGTGGAAACCGTTTCGAGAAATGACTGTTCGTCGTCGACAAACAGGATTTGATGCTGCTTCGACGGCCGGGTCACTTTTTCTGGCTCTATTTTTGCCGACACAACTGGTTAATTTCCAAATTGCCGTGCCGCGGGCGGAAACACAAGCCCAAGCATCAGGTTCCCAGCAACGCAAGCGCCTGTTGAGCGGCCTTTTTTACCATACGATCCGTATCATGAACCGCCGCCCCCAGGATGGTAACCGCGTTCTTATCCTGCAAACGCCCCAGCGCCTCGGCCGCGGCCAGGCGAATATCCCGGTCACGATCAAACAATAAATCGCAGAGAATCGAAAATATATCCTGTTTTTGCACTTCCTTGGATTTGCCCCGCGCGCTGCCGGCCGGCACCGTCTTGATGCTTTCCGGATCGATCCGCAGTCGTTCAAATAGTTTGACGGCGCTGTGCCGCACCCAGTAATCGGGACTGTTCAGCGCGGTCTTCACTTGCGGCAGGATCGAGGCGATCCCCTCGCTCTGTTCCCAATGCCGGTCAATGACCTGAAGCGAGGTCGCCGCGGCCGCCCGCACCACCGTTTCCACATCCAAAGAGGCCAAAACGAGAGCGTTGATGGCCCGTCGCGAGGCAATGCGACCCAGCGATATCGCGGCACTTTCCCGCACGTCCCGGTCTGCATCGCGCAAAACCTGGCACAATCCTTCTACCGCCGCGGCATCGCCCAATACGCCCAAAGCCTGCACCGTCGCATTTCGGACTTCCCACGAGGAATCCTTCAAAGCCCGTAACAGGGCGGGGAGCGCCCGGGAGCCACCGCAGCGGGCGACCGCCTCCACCGCCGCGCCGCGGACGCTATTGTTATTGTCTCTCAACATGCGCTCCACCGCCGGAAATGCCGAGGAGTCCGCCAACCGTTCCAGGTTTCCCAAAGCCACAATCCGGATGCCTGCGCTCGGCTTCTGGAGGGCTTCCACCATTATTTTACCTATCCGGGGATCATTGATCTCGCCCAGCGCCTTGACGGCTGAAAATTGTTTATCCGAGGGCCCGGAACGCATCAGTTGCAGCAATGGTTCCACGGCTTCCGGCCCCATGGCGGCCGCATTGCTCAGATTGCCCATCGCCAGAATCTGCAACACCCGTTGGGAATCGCTTCCCGGTTGCCAGCCCAACCGGTGAAGGTTGCGGGAAACACTGGCGCGCACCCCGGGATCCAGATCCCGCAGCAATCCGACCAGCCAATTGACCGCCACCGGATCTCCGATGTGCCCAAGAGCTTCAACTGCCGTCATACGAACCGTGGGAACCGGGTCACGCAAAAGCTGCATAATGGGCTCTACCGCCCGGCGGGTCTGCCGGCGTCCCAAGGCATTGATGGCCGCAATGCGAACCACGGATTCTTTGTCTTTGAGGGCAAAAATCAGGGGATCAACCGAATCGGAGTTTTCGGTCTGCGCAAGCTTATCCACCACTGCCAGCCGCGTTTTCAAGCTGCTGACGCGGAGTTGTTGGTACGTCCACCAAAGCATAGTCTTACTATAGCATCATTCGTGCAAATGGCACGACGCCGGGAAAATTGGGGCCGATTGCAAAAACCTCGAAAATCCTTCATCGGTCGAAAAGATCGACTGATAAAGACACATTCAATCACTCGCGATTTCCCCTGCAAGAAAATTTAAGCAGGATTTAAGCCAAATAGCGCGAAAACGACCTATTTGCTGGTAGTAATCATATCTGCCCCGATGGCACGTTGTAAACGAGCCTTCGCCGTGGCGTAGTCGTGTTTGGCCGTCACCAGAGTCGTCCGAGCTTGAGTCAGTGATGTCTCGGCATCCAACACATCCAACTGGGTGCCGGTACCCGCATCAGCGCGCGCTTTCGCCTCCCGCAAGGACTCATCAGCCTCCTCTTGGACTTTCTGTTGGGAATCCAAGACTTCCTTCGCGTCCACGAAATCCGAATAGGCGGTGCGCACCTGCAGCTCGATCTGTCGGGACTCGTCTTCCAAATTGGTTTTGGACTTGGCGTAAAGTGCCTGTGCTTGAAGGACTTTTCCGTGCGTTAACATACCATCAAACAGGGCCCAGTTCAGCTCGGCGCCGGCATTCCATCCGTGAATATCGTGATCCAGCGTCACCGGCGGGGTAAACTGCGCGCTAAACCAGTTGTAACCGGCAAAAACCTGGACGGTGGGCTTATACCCCGCTCTGGCACTGACCAGACTCAGTTTCTCTAAATCAATTGTCTTCCGCAGGGAAGTCAGCTCCGTTCGGGTCGAGAGTGCCTGCTGGATAGCATCGGGCAGTTTGATTTCGTAGGGCGTGACTTCCAGCGTATCCGTAAGATTCAAAGGGACATCTTCCCAAATATCGCGAGGGAGGTCAAAGCCCAGCAAATTGACGAGATTGTTCTTTGCTACACGAAAATCGTTACGGGCATGTATCAGATTGGGACGTTCATTGGCCACCGACACTTCCGCCCGCAAGACATTGAATCTCGGAACGGTCCCGGCATCAAAGCGGTGTTGGGCATCCTCTAGCTCCTTTTGCAACAATTTCACCGAGGCGTCATGGACCGTGATCTGTTGGGCTGCTTGAAGCACATCGTAGTATGCCACGCGCACACTGAGCAATGTGTCGGCTACCGCGGTTTGATAGTCGGCAAGCGCCTGTTTCTTGGTCGCATCGGCCGCCCGTAGCGCGGCCACGATTTTTCCCCCCTCATAAATCGATTGCACCAATTGTATGCCGGAACTCCAGCTTTGGTTGGGTGAAGTGAAACCGTTGGTGGTCGGAAAATTTTCGATCGCCTGCGGCTCGGTATAGGTATACTTGCCGCTGGCATTAAGCTGCGGCAATGCCACCGCCCGGGTCTGCACCACCAGTCCATACTGCGCCTCGAGGTCGTTCTTCGCCTTGAGGATGGTCGCATTTTGGCGGGCGGCCAGATTCAACGAATCCACCAATGACAACGGCTGCGAAACCCACGCGTTGGTCGTGGTCGTGATCGTCGTCTGGCCATTTACGCTCAGGCAGGCAAGGCTCGCCACTGCCGTCAGAATCAGGTTCAGTTCTTTCATTTTAAACGATCGTTAATTCTTGGCCGGCGCCATGTGTTTCATGGCCGCCATCGAAAATCGGGTAATATGGTCCGCCAACTGCGCGATTCCCTGTGCGTCCATCGATTGCATCCGGGGGAACAACCGGGTGATCACCGGCTGGCAATGATGATAAAAAACACATTGGCTGACAATGCTGAGACCGCACGACATGACCCGATCGTCGCCGGCAGGACATTTCATGATCTCCGCCACCAGCTGGGATAATTCCAGCGCCATCGGCCGCATACGCTCTTCCACGAGCGAATCCATGGCCGCCGTCGGCTCAATCATTTCGCGCGACATCACCCGGCCATGCCATGCCGTGGAGCCTTTCTCAAAAATCCGCAACAGCAGTGAATGGACAAAGGCGTGCAGCCGCTTCTCCGCCGGCGCATCCGGCCGCACATCCAAAAAGAGCGGATATTTGTCGTACGCCTTTTGATGGGAGTACCGGATCACTTCGACATAAAGCGTCTCCTTGTCGCCAAAGTGGTAGTTTACGGCGGCAACGTTGGCGCCGGCCCGGCGGCAAATCTCGCGCACCGTTGCATTTTGGAAGCCCACTTCGGCAAATACCTGCCCGGCCGCCTCAATCAGTTGCAGGCGGGTTTCAGCGGGCGCCGCTTCCGGCGGATGAATATTTAACCGATCCCTCATCACAAAATTCAAACAGATAATTCAAACAATTGTTTGACCCGTCAATCAAAATCTTATTGAATGGCCCGGTCAGCAACTGCCAATTATGAAAGCAAGTTTTCCATGGCGCCGCTTCGCGCTGGCGATTTTATTGGTATTCGTTGCCGGATGCGCTCCCGACCGCAGCGGGGTTTATCAAGGTTATATCGAAGGCGAATTTGTTTATCTCGCCAGCCCGCTGGGCGGAGCCTTGGTTCATCTCGCCGTCGCTCGCGGCGATCAGGTCCAAGCCGGACAGCTCGTCTTTGAACTCGAGCATGCCGCGGAATCCGCCGCCGTCCACGAGGCGGAAAATAATCTCGCGACTGCCCAAGCACAAATCCAAGACCTCGTCAAAGGCCTCCGGCCGACCGAAATTCAAGCACTTGAGTCCCAACTGGCTGGAGCCCAAGCCGCGTTAAAAATGACCGCTGCCGAGCTGGCACGCCGCGAAGAGCTCCACGGACAAAATGTCGTGTCGAAAGAGGAATTGGACCAGGCCCGCAACCAGCGCGATGCCTCACAGTCCGACGTGGATCGGATCACCGCCGACTTGGCCACCGCCCGGTTGGGCGGTCGGACGGATGCGATCGTCGCCGCGCAGGGAAACGTGGATGCTCAAAAGGCCCAATTGGAAAGAGTGAAATGGTCACTGGATCAGAAACAGCAATTCGCTCCCACGAACGCAATTGTTCAAGACACGCTGTTTCGGCAGGGCGAATGGGTCGCCGCCGGAGGTCCGGTGTTGGTCCTTTTGCCCCCGGGCAATCTCAAGACCCGATTTTTTGTCCCGGAAACTCAATTAGGCCAGATCAAAATCGGCGCCCCCATTGATGTGACGATTGATGGCAATACGAATGTCACCCCCGCGACGATCAGCTACGTCTCCACCCAACCGGAATTCACGCCCCCGGTGCTTTATAACGAGGAGAACCGCGCAAAATTGGTTTTCATGGTGGAAGCCCGCTTCGCGCCCGCCGATGCCGCCAATCTGCACCCCGGGCAGCCCGTCGACGTAAAGCTGCGCCCATGAAGACCGGTTTCGCGATCGATGTCCGCGAGGTGACCAAGCGATTTGGTACCCGCACCGTCGTGGATCACATTGGCATGCAGGTGAAATACGGGGAGATCTATGGCTTCCTCGGGCCCAATGGCAGCGGCAAGACCACGTTTCTTCGCATGCTGTGCGGACTGCTCACGCCCGACGAGGGTTCCGGCCAGTGCCTGGGGCTGGATTTCCGGCGGGAATCCAGTGAGATCAAAAAACAGGTGGGATACATGACGCAACGGTTTAGTTTTTACGAGGATCTCACGATCCAGGAAAATCTGGATTTCATCGCGCGGATTTATGGGGTGCGCAATCGGCCAGCCGCCGTTCTACGCAGTTTGGAACGGTTGGGAATGGCGGCACGCAAGAAACAATTGGCCGGAACTCTCTCCGGTGGGTGGAAACAACGGCTCGCTTTGTCCGCCTGCCTGATCCATGACCCCAAGCTGTTGCTGCTCGACGAGCCCACCGCCGGGGTGGACCCCAAAGCGCGACGCGAATTTTGGGAGGAAATCCACCAGCTCGCCACGGAAGGCCTGACGGTGTTGATTACCACCCATTACATGGATGAAGCCGAACGCTGCCACCGGCTGGCCTATATCGCTTACGGAAAACTGCTGGCCAACGGCTCGGTGGAGGAAGTCGTCAAGAGCGGCGGATTGACGACGTGGAAAGTGCGCGGACCAGACCTCCCGGCCCTCGCCGAAAAGCTTCGCCCCCTCCCGGGAGTGGAACAAGTGGTCGCGTTCGGAAACATTCTGCACGTGAGCGGCCGCAACCGCGACCAACTTCAGTCCAGCATCACTCCGTGGATGACCGCGGACTATCATTGGGAACTGATCGAGGCCGGGCTGGAGGACGTATTCATCAGCTTGATGGACACTGCCCGGGATAACTTTTCATGAGGTTTAGCTTCCAAAGATTCTGGGCCATCGTCGCCAAGGAGTTCATCCAGATGCGGCGGGACCGCATCACGTTTGCCATGATGGCGGGCATACCCATGGTCCAGCTCATCCTTTTTGGCTATGCCATTAATTCGAACCCCAAACATTTGCCGACGGCGATTTATTCGGCCGACAACAGCCCGTTCTCACGCACGGTGGTGTGGGCGTTGCGCAACAGCAGCTATTTCGAGGTGGTCTGCGAACCCAGAAATGAAGCGGATATCCAAAAATTACTGGCGGAAGGCACCATTCAATTTGCCGTTGAAATCCCGGTGGACTTCTCCCGCAAGCTGGTCCGCGGCGAACGGCCGGACCTATTGCTGGAAGCCGACGCGACTGACCCCTCCGCCGTGGGGTTTGCCATTTCCGCCATCAATTCTCTGGCGCCGGAGGTCTTGGACCGGGATTTGATCGGCCCGTTACAGCCTTTGCGTCCAACGCCTCCGCCCTTCAACCTCGTCACGCATCAGCATTATAACCCGGAAAACATCAGCCAATACAATATCGTCCCCGGTTTGATGGGCGTCATGCTCACGATGACCATGATCATCATCACCGGATTGGCGATCACCCGGGAACGCGAACGCGGCACCATGGAGAATCTCCTTTCCACGCCGGTGCATCCCGGCGAAGTCATCACGGGCAAAATCGCGCCCTACGTTTTGGTCGGCTACGTTCAGGTATTCCTCGTATTATTGGCGGCAAAATTCCTCTTCAGCGTCCCTATGCTCGGTTCCATTTCCCTCCTGCTGGTTTTGGTTTTACTCTTTATTCTGGCAAATCTGGCGGTGGGAATTACGTTTTCCACCATTGCCAAAAACCAACTGCAAGCGGTTCAAATGGCGTTTTTCTTTTTCCTGCCTTCCTTGCTCTTGTCCGGATACATGTTTCCCTTCCGGGGGATGCCCGGTTGGGCTCAAGACATCGGCGAAGTTCTCCCCTTGACGCATTTCTTGCGGGTTGTGCGCGGGATTCTGCTGAAGGGAAACGGGGTGGCCGCGATCGCCCCCGACCTCTGGCCCATCGCCCTCTTTCTGGTTGTCATGCTGGTCATCGCCATCAAGCGGTACCGGCAAACTTTGGATTGATGGGAAATGAGCCGCGCCCGCGCCGGTGAATTCCATATCCATCGTCCGTCGTCGTTTAGAATTTCTTTTGGTTGCGCGGCCAAAATGTTTGCTTTAGGTTAAAATCAAATGGTCAGACCCCGGGGAACGGGTTTGATGACTTTGAACCGATCGAGGAATGAACCGCAATAACGGCCTGTCCGATTAAAAACTAATGAAAACTCCAAACTCCAAACCGATCATCGTCCTGCTTGCTCTGACCATGACTGGCGCCTTGGCCGTTTCCGGCTGCAAGAAAAAAGCGCCCACCCTGCCGTCGTCCGCCCCGGCGGATGCCTCGACTGCGGCGCCAGCGCCAGATGCAGCCGCTCCCGCGGCTCCCGCGCAGCCCGAGGCCGCCCCCGCCCCGGCTCCAACTGATTCAGCGAGCACGGGGGCCCCGGTTTCCGTTCCCCTGAAGGATCCCAACGCTTTCCAATCTTCGGATCCCAAGTTGGAAGATTTGTGGAACACCGCAATTGCAGCGGCTCAAACCAACGGCTGGGCCACCACCTATACCAGTTTGATGGCCATCCGCACTTCATCGAACTTGAGCAGCAGCCAGGCCAATGTCATTGATTCCTCAATCAACACCGTGGGAATGGCCATGTATAACGCAGCAATGGCCGGCGACCAAGCCGCCGCTGCCGCCCTCAGCCAAGTGCGCCGCCACCACCATCAGCAATAATCTGCGCCTCAGCCAAAACCGCGGGCCAGATTGACAGCGAATCACCTCCGGCCAAAGCCGCCATGCTTTGATCAAAAAAACGGGCCGCACACGGTTGTGCGGCCCGTTCCGATAATTCTACTGCGCTTCGTTAGCGAATCTTGATCAGGATGACGCCGTGCCGCGGAATGTCGGCGCTAAAAGAATCCTTGAACTTGCCCAGTTCCGCCTGGCGCCACAGGTCGCGCACGTGATGCTTCCCGCTCAGGCCCAAGTCCGACCATTTGACTTCGCCCTTCGCCGGGGCTTCGCCGCGATTAAAAATTCCAACCACCTTTGATCCGTCGGCCATGTCCCGACCCCACACTTCGATCTCGCCCTCTTTGGTGATCCGGCCCGCCGGTTTGCAAAGCGGATCTTGATCCACGGCGAGCACGTCATCATTGCTCAACAAGCCCAGGGTGAAATCGTCCAGTTGCGTCATGTCGCAGCCGATCAGCAGCGGCGAGGATTGCAGACACCAGAGGCTGATGTGCGTGTATTGTTCGTTGGGGGTAAGGTGGGTCTGATGCAATTCCGGCCCCCAACCGACTTTGCCGACGATGAGCATGTCTGGATCGTTGAAATGGCCGGGTGTCACGTATTTTTCATGGCCGTCCTGGCTGAATCCGTTGGCGCTCAGGCTGCCCCAGTTGTCGGTGATGTCGCCGGTCGTGCGCCAGGAATTGCCACCGGTTTCGCCCCCCCATTTCCACACGTCACCCATGCCGTACTGGCAAAAGCTGAACAGGATGTCGCGGGGCTGCTTGTCGAGCGCGGCGCGCATCACCTGATAAGGCTTTTTCAAGGCCGGCAAAGAATGGTCACCGTGAACAATTTCATCGTAGCTGCACCAATCGTATTTCAAATAGTCAAAACCCCATTGCGCATAGCTCTGGGCGTCTTGATCCTCATGCTGCCAGCTGGCCGTGCACCCGCCGCAAGTCCAGGGCCCGGGCGAGGAGTACAATCCGATCTTGAGACCCTTGGCATGAACATAATCCGCGAGGCCCTTCATATCGGGAAAACGGGAATTCGGGAGGATAAATCCATTGCCATCCCGGTGAACCCCTTGCAAGGTCGGATCGGTGGAATCACGATGAGTCTCCCAGAAATCATCAATGTTAATATAGGTCCATCCGTGGTTGATCAAGCCGCTGGCCACCATCGCATCGGCGGCCGCCTTGACTTTGTCCGCACTCACCGCCGAGGCAAAACAGTTCCAACTGTTCCACCCCAGGGCCGGCGTCAGCCCAATCGTTGAACCAGAAATAATTTTAAATTTCCGCGAGTTCCTGCCCGCATCATTCTTGGCATGGAGCGTCACCTCGTATTCGCCCGCCGTCGCCAGCGAACCCGTGATTTGTCCGGTAGCCGGATCTACCTGCAAGCCGGCGGGCAGATGGGAAACGGAAAACTTTATCGGACGATCACCCGTGGCGGAGATGGTATAGAGGAACGGGGTTCCCGGACGAACTCCGAATACCGCCGCTCCGGTAATGTGCGGTTTCGGGCCCGGTTTGGGCGTTAAGATCACGGCCTCCTCCGGGGGAGCAACCTCCGTGGCCAGTTGCGCATCATCGCCGGTCTCAAACTTGGCGTTTCCCCAATCCGCATGGTCGTAGCTGATCCCGTCACCGGCATCGCCCACTTCCAGAATGAGCGTCTGCACGCCCGCCAGACTGACCTCCACGTCCTTCGCGGCATCACCGGCGTGCATCACCCCGCTGGTCCAGAGGACTTTGCCATCGCCCACCAGTTTAAACTCCACGCTGGACTGCGGATTCTTGTTCACCTCATCGTCAACGCCCACCGCGGCGGAAAATTTCCCGGCGCCCTTGTTCAGTTTTACCCGCAAAACACTTCCGGCATGCGTGCCGAGGCCATGATCGAATGTTTGGCCACCCACCGTCAGTGGATGGGAATCGACCGACTGATTCTTGTGCGCCGTTCCCCAGTCCTGGGTGGTGGCGCTCAGGTCGAGGTCATCCAGCCAAACCGTGGCCGCCCGGAGCGAGGGCCCCGCCAGACAACCGGCGCACGCCAGTGCAACGGCATAATACTTGGAGTTGCCCATGAGATTCCTTAGGTGCTTTCGTTTCATAGATGTGATGCCTTCATCGATTTTTTATGTTTCTAAAAATCAAGATTTCAGTGGGCGCGCCACTCCAAAATGCCGCCGGAAAACTTTGGCTGCAGCTGGACCTCGATCCGGATCGCCGTGGTCGTTACGGGCGCAAACGATACGCTGTTCCAATCGTCGCTCCGGGTTCCGTAATCCCCGCTGGCAGCGACCGGCTTCCATTCATCGCCGTCCTGGTAAAGCACGCGCCACGACTGCGGCACCCGGCATTCCCCCTTCCCGGTGTCGTCAAACCAATAAACGGAGGAGGTCGATAACTGCTTCGCGGTGTTATAATCAAATTCCACCCACTCGGTCGAACCTTTTTGATCCCACCAGGTGAACCGGGGGATCGTTTCATCGTTGGAACGGCTCGGAACAATATTATCCGACAAGGCATCCAGCGAATCGCGCTCATGCGAGGCGCGCGCCACCAGCGGCGGAGCGGACCATTCATGCGCGGACGGGCCCGTCCCCATCACCGGAAACGCGGAGATACGCAACCGCGCGGCCCCCATCGGCACCAGCGTCACTCGCTCCGTCGGTTGGTCGCTTGCCACCGGACTATCCTGCAACACGCTACAAAGCCCGTAACGATCGATCGTCCACAAGGGAATCCGCTGGGCCTTGGCCACCAGTTCAATGGGCACGCTGTCCAGCGTGAACGGAAAATCATCTTTAGGCCAGGAAACGTACCGGATCGTAAACGAGTTCTCCGGGTGAGTGTGATCCAGTACCAGCCCGTAGTTCCAAGGCGTGGTCGGATGAATTTCGAACGCCGGCCAGAGGGATGGATCGGCCGTCTTTTGCCACGCCGAATCGCCAATCGCCGTTTTCGCGCTGTCGAAGCGATCGTACCTTTCGCCGATCTTCAAGGAAAACGTCAGCGGCCCGTAATTCACGCTGGCACTATCATGATTAGCCGTCCAGCGGGTCACGGAGATTTTCATGGGCAGCGTAAGGACCACAGAATCGCCCTCCTTCCAGTCCCGCTGGATCCGCACAAATTTATCCGGCGTCGCATCCACCCCAACCTTGCGGCCATTGACCGAGATGGTGGCGGAATCACACCAGCCCGGCACCCGCAAGTACAAGGGAAAATTCACCGACTTGTCCGCCTGCACCGCGAACCGGATTTCCGATTCGAAAGGATAATGCGAATCTTCCGAAATGGTCACTTTGGTCCCGTCGCCCACTGGCGCGGAGACCTCACTCGCACTGTAAACGTCCGCACACAAGCCGTTGTCCGGCGTCGCCAGCCACAAATGCTTCGTGAAATACGGCCAGCCCATGGAATGATTATGCTGGCAGCACCGCGAACTGAACGGATTCATCATCAGGAAGGGCCCCCCGTTCTGCAACCCCGGCGCATGATCCTTGGAATCGCTTACCACCATGTTCGGCGCCGTCAGATAGCGCAATCCCCGGAAATCCGGCATGACCGCCGCCGGATAAGTATTGAAGGCAACCTCCTCGCACTGGTCCGCCCAGAAAGCGTCGCCGCTGATTTGGACCAGCAATTCGTCGGAAAGCATTTGCTCCACCATGCCGCAAGTCTCCACCGCCTGATGCGGATCGCAGTAGCCCGGCCGCGCATTTTCGTCCGCCCCAAACATGCCGCCGGGCACCTGGCCATAACGTTTGCGAACTTCCGTGAAATCCGCATAGGTCGCCTGCAATTCCGCTGCGTCATGGCTCTGCAAATAATGTTCAGCCGGTTCGCGGAAACATTCCGCAATGTTCACGTTATGCCAGTTGGGCAGATCGCCCGGCATTTCCCAGTTGGCCGTGCACCGGTGGATCTTTTTCGCCAGTTGCAGCAATGAGGGATCACCTGTCAGATTGTAAAGCCAGTACACGCTGTACAAATTGTCGCCGCCGCGCATTTTCTGCCAGTAATGCGTCAGAAATTTTTCATCCGGCACGCTCAATTGATAGTTGAAATAGCGGGCCATCAGATTCGTCACCCGCGGGTCACGCGAATGTTCATAATAGGTTTGCAGACAGAACAGCATGAGCATGTTGGCCCAGTAGTCGCGCGAACCATCATCGTCAAACCGCCGGTCCGGTCCGAAATCCCCATTGGCGCGCTGGCTGTTGATCGCGCCATCAATCCAAACCTGGCTCTCCGCAATCATTTTCGCATCGTTCATGATATACGCCAGTTGGATGTAGCCCTTTAGCCAGTATGGCAGTTCCTCCCAGCCGTATTTGCCTTTGCCGTCCCGGCTCAACCAAGCATTGTCCTCCTTCTGCAACCAAACACTGATCTCCCCCAGGTTCCCGCACAAGCCGTCTCGCTGCCGTTGCATGAACGCCAGCAGCCAGCCCTTCGGTTCCACGGAGGTGATCGGGAGGGAAATGAATCGGCTCGGTTCCAGCGGTACGCGATTTCCCCGATAAAAACTGTTCGTCGCGCTAACGTCGGGCCGGTCGATCACGGATACCTTCTCGTCCGCCGCCCCGCTCATCAGAACGCTGGACGCCATCAGGCCAATACCGACAGCGGAGGTAACTATTTTCATTTGGGTATCCGATAATGTGCGTGATCCTTCAACTTCAGCTCAAGCGGAAAAACTCTTAAAATCTTCCCACCCGGCCCGAATCGGTCGCCGCAGCCCATTATCGCACGCTTGTTGCCGAACCAGACGCCGAAGCCCCGCCGCCGGCTACAAGAAATTTTGCGCCCGAAGGAATCGCGCCACTGCACGCACACTTGATTTTTTCCGCTATCGGTGGAAACTATCCTTCAAAAAAGGAAGCAATGAATACGACGTCCAGCACTACGATTTTGCCCGCGCCGTCCACCGACTTGCGCCATCGCCGTCACACCCTGAAACACGATCGCACCTTCCTCGACCGCTGCGGCATCGCGGCCCAAACCGCCCTGGAATGGTCCGTCGCCCGCGTCTCGCCCAATGGCGACCCGCACATCTACGACGCCCGCCTTTTCCCCTGGGCGGCGGAGATTGAACGCGATTGGAAGCTCGTTCGGACCGAGCTCGATTCGGTCATGACCTTCCGCGATCAAATGCCTAGCTTCCAGGATATTCTCAAAGAGGTCGGCGCCATCCAATCGGATAACAATTGGAAAACGTATTTTCTCGCCGGCATCGGCATGGACTGCGGCAAAAACCGCCAACACTGTCCGGCGACCGTGCGCCTGCTGGAAAAAATCCCCGGGATGACCACGGCATTTTTCAGCATCCTTTCGCCCGGCAAACATATTCCCGCCCACCGCGGCGCGTGGAACGGTATTCTCCGCTTGCACCTCGGACTCATGGTCCCGGAACCGCGCGAACGCGTGCGCATCCGTATCGGCAACGATTTCTATTCCTGGCGCGAGGGAGAAGCACTTATTTTTGACGACACCTTTAACCACGAAGTCTGGAACGACACGGATGGCTATCGCGTGGTGTTGTTCGTTGATTTCGCGCGCCCGCTTTATCAGCCGTTTCATTGGCTTAACCAGCGCCTGCTCAATTTCGGCGCCCTCGCCCCGTTTCTCCGCGAAGCCGGCGAAAAGCAAAAACGCTGGCAGGATGCCTTTTGGAAAAAGAAGACGGGCTGAGAGTTTATCGGTGATTCCACTCAATCGCTTTTTGTCGCTCCTTTAGCATTGGCTTTCCCACTTGACTGACATCACCCGTGATGTCATTTTATAGGGCATGGAAATCGTGCAAGACACCAATGTCTTCGTTGCCGCCCTGCGCAGCCAGGAAGGTTCGAGTGCGGACGTCTTGGATCGCTGTCTCGCGCGCGCGGATCTGGCTGTCATGGGCGCGGCCCAGTTTGCGGAATATGAGGAACTGGTGAAACGGGAGAGTTTGTGGCAGGACATGCCGGTGACGGCGGCGGAACGGGAGGCATTATTGGATGATTTTTGTGCAGCGGCAATTTGGCAGCCGATTTATTTTCGCTGGCGGCCCAACCTGCCGGATGCGGACGACAACCATGTTTTAGAACTGGCGATCGCCGGTGGCGTGGAACATCTCGTCACGCACAATACGCGCGATTTTGGCCGAGGCGAACTGAAGTTTGCCTTACCGCGGGTGGTGACGCCCGCGCAACATCTGAAAATTGTAAAATGAAAACCATTCCTTATCGTTGTGATGATTCGCGGCACAAGGCTTTGCTGAGCGCAGCGCGCTCCACCGGCACGAGCGTGCAACGGTTGTTTGACAACTTTGTCACGCACGTCATTGCCGAGCGACAGGCGGAAGCCCGCTTTGTGATGCGCCAGAAACGCGGCAATCCGGCGCGCGGCCGGACACTGCTGGCCGAAATCCGCCAGCGCGTCGCCGCTCATGCCAAATGATGCCGGCTTCGACACTCCCAGGGTGAAACTTTTGACCCTATCCTTTTAGGATAAGTGACGGCGTCGGCGCTGGGCGGCAGCGTCTAAGTCAGACCGCATTACCGGCCCTCATCCGGGGCCGTCTTCCTTCATAATTCATAATTCATAATTTGCCCCCCAGCCCCATGTGGCCGCTTGACATAAAACCGCCAATCGGCAAATCTCGCGTATCCAAATTTTCGGCCGGTGATCGCCGCGACTGGCCTTCACTTACCCGATCCCCGAAACCAACAAAAAGCAAACTATGATCCCTAAAAAACTCCCCCTCCGCGCGGCGACCGCGCTCACCGCCAGCCTGGCGCTGGCATTGCTCGCCGGATGCGCCGGCAAATCGTGTTGCTCCAAAATGGCCGCCTGCCCGCTGAACGCCAATGACGGCGGCAAACTCTTTGGCTATACCCAGGATGGCACCCCCGTCAAAATCTATGCGTTGCACAATAAAAACGGCGTGGAAGCGGACATCCTCACCTACGGCGGCATCATTCAATCCCTAAAAGTCCCGGATAAGAACGGCAAATTCGGCGACGTTGCCCTCGGCTACGATTACCTCTCCGGTTATGAAACCAACAGCCCCTATTTCGGCGCATTAATCGGCCGGTACGGCAATCGTATTGCCAAGGGCCATTTTACCTTGGATGGGATCGGCTATCAGATTGCCACCAACAATGTACCCAACACCTTGCATGGCGGCTTTCAGGGATTTGACAAACATGTGTGGAAGGCCAAACCCGGCACCTCCGATCAAGGCGAGACTCTCGAGCTGACCTACATCAGTCATGACGGCGATGAAGGTTATCCCGGCAAACTCACCGTCACCGCGCTCTATACCTTGACCGCCGACAACGCCATTCGCGTTGATTTCACCGCCACCACGGACCGCGATACCGTGGTCAACCTCACCCAGCACAGTTACTGGAATCTTGCGTGCCAGGGTGACATCCTCGGACATGTCGTTTATATCAATGCCGATAAGTTCACGCCGGTGGATGCCACGCTCATTCCCACCGGCGAAATCAAGCCCGTCGATGGCACACCTTTCGATTTCCGCACCCCCACCACCGTGGGCGCGCGCATTGGCCAGGACGACGAACAATTGAAGTTCGGCCAAGGTTATGACCACAACTGGGTCGTCAATCATCCGATCGGCGAACTCGGCCTCGATGCCCGCGTCACGGAACCCACCTCCGGCCGCGTGCTGGAAGTCTGGTCCACCGAACCCGGCCTGCAATTCTATTGCGGCAATTTCCTCGACGGCTCCATCACCGGCAAGGAAGGGCGCGTCTATAATTTCCGCAACGCCGTGGTCATGGAGCCCCAGCATTTCCCGGATTCCCCGAATCATGACAACTTCCCGTCCACCGTCCTCCATCCCGGTGACACCTACCACAACACCATCATCTTCAAGTTTCTGACCAATTAAGCGGAAGACATTTAATGCAGTCATTTAATTTTGAAAACCACTCGCACCGCCGGTTCAATCCTCTGCGGGGCGAGTGGGTTTTAGTTTCCCCCCATCGCACCAAACGCCCGTGGCTCGGCCAGGTTGAAAAAGCCGCGCCCAATGACCGGCCCGCCTATGATCCGAAATGCTATTTGTGCCCCGGCAACCAGCGCGTTGGCTCCGACGTGAATCCGAAATACGATTCCACGTTTGTTTTTACCAACGATTTCTCTGCCCTCCTGCCTGATACGCCCGATAGCGATCGCAGCGCGGATGACCTGTTGCGCACCGAACCCGCCCGCGGCGAATGCCGCGTCATCTGTTTCTCTCCCCGCCACGATTTGACGCTGGCCGAAATGTCCGCCCCCGACATCCGCAAGGTCATTGACGTATGGGCAGACCAAGTCTCTGAACTCAGCCAGCGCCATCGTTGGGTGCAGGTTTTTGAAAACAAAGGCGCCGCCATGGGCTGCTCGAATCCCCATCCGCACGGCCAGATTTGGGCCGGAAATTTCCTGCCCAATGAGGCGGCCGCGGAGGATCGCGAGCAATTAAAGTATTGGGAGAAAAAAAACTCGCCACTGCTCCTGGACTACGCCCGGCGCGAAATCCAGGACCAGGTGCGCCTCGTGGAGCAAAATGCTCATTGGGTCGTGGTCGTGCCGTTTTGGGCCGTTTGGCCCTATGAAGTACTCCTCCTGCCTTGGCGCGCCGTGCGCCAGTTGACCGACCTGACCGATGCCGAGCGCACCAGCCTGGCGGAGATCTTGCGCGCGTTCCTGATTCGTTACGACAATCTTTTTGAGACTTCGTTTCCCTACTCCATGGGCTGGCACAGCGCGCCCAATGGCCCGGAGCCAGTCTTACATTGGCAACTGCACGCGCATTTCTATCCGCCGCTCCTGCGTTCGGCGTCCGTGAAAAAATTCATGGTCGGGTATGAAATGCTCGCCGAAGCGCAACGCGACCTGACGCCCGAACAAGCCGCCCAACGCCTGCGGGAAGTGCCGGCCATCCACTATCGTCACGCGGCCAAATAAGCGCCGTCAAAAAAAAACGCACCCGCCGGCACGTTACGTGTCGGCGTTTTTTGTGGCAATGATTTGAAATTGAGCTCCCACCCCATATGCGGCACCATCTGCCCATTAGTATTCCGGTCGATGAAGGAAAGATGCAAAACGCATCCTCATCGACCCCCTCGTCCGCGTTTTTCGAGCCCGGAATTTGACCCGTCGGTCGGTTCCGTGCCCGGAGCGGGCGAAATTATTATGAACAAAAATATAAAGAAAGTCGGAATTCTCACCGCAGGCGGACTGGCCCCGTGCTTGAGCGCCTCCATCGGCTATTTGATCGAATCCTACACCCGCAAGGCGCCAGAGGTGGAAATCATTTGCTATGTGAACGGTTACATGGGCTTGTTGCAAGGTAGCAGCTTGCCGGTAACCCCCAGCGTTCGCCAAAACTGGAAAGCGCTCGTCGAACATGGCGGCAGCCCCATCGGCAACAGCCGGGTGAAGCTCACCAATGTGAAGGATTGCCTGAAACGCGGACTCGTCAAGGAAGGCCAGGACCCGCAGAAAGTCGCGGCCGATCAACTGGTCAAGGATGGCGTCCAAGTGCTGCACACCATCGGCGGCGACGATACCAACACGGCCGCTGCGGAACTCGCCAAATTTCTTAAGACTAACCAATACGATCTCACGGTCGTTGGCCTCCCCAAGACGATTGACAACGATGTCGTCCCCATCCGCCAAAGCCTCGGTGCCTGGACCGCCGCCGAAGAAGGCGCGCATTACTTTGCCAACGTGGTGCCCGAGCATAACGCCAATCCGCGCATGCTCATTGTTCACGAAGTCATGGGCCGCAATTGCGGCTGGCTCACCGCCGCCACTGCGGCCGAATATCGCAAATTGGTGAACCAGATGAGCTTCGTCCCCGAAATCGGCCTGAGCCGGGACCGTCGGGAAGTCCATGGCGTCTTCATACCGGAATTGGCCCTCGATATACCCGCCGAAGCCGCCCGCCTGCGGCAGCTCATGGATAAAAACGATTGCGTGAATCTGTTCGTTTCTGAAGGTGCCGGGGTGGCTTCCATCGTCCAGGAAATCGAAGCGCGCGGGGAGCAGGTTCCGCGTGATGCCTTCGGCCATGTGCGGTTGGACAAGGTCAATGTCGGCTCCTGGTTCGCCAAACAGTTTGCCGAAATGATCGGCGCAGAAAAAACTCTCGTCCAAAAGAGCGGGTATTACAGCCGGGCGGCCGCCGCCAATGCGGCCGACCGCAAACTCATCAAAAAGTTCGCCACCAAGGCCGTCGCCTGCGCCTTTGCCGGCAAGAGCGGTGTCGTGGGTGAGGATGAAGAGCGGGGCAACAAACTTCGCGCCATCGAGTTTGAGCGCATTAAGGGTGGCAAACCCTTCAATACCCAGACGGAATGGTTCGTCCAATTGCTCAAGGAAATCGGCCAGCCCATGGGCGCCATAGTCCAAGCGCAGCACTGATCCTTGAATTGCAGCGATACGGGAGTCAGGTTGCCGCCCGGCACTTGGCTCCCCTTTTTTTTCGATTTTTCCCTTGAATTCAATTTTCAAACCAGCTACCTTTATTATGCAAGGTAGCTTGCAACCGATAAATAATGAGCGTTAACGAAAAATTTTCCGCCCTCCGCAAAGGACTCCTGGAGTTCGTGGTCCTGCAGATTATCTCGGCGGAAAAAGTCTACGCGGCCGATATTTTGCAGCAGCTCAGCGGGACCGAGTTCACCACGCAGGAAGGCACCCTCTACCCCCTCCTGAGCAAGATGCGCCGCGATGGCCTGCTGGATTATGAATGGAAGGAATCCGAGGCGGGACCGCCCCGCAAATACTATGCGCTCACCCCCAAGGGGCAGGAGCAGCTGCAGGAAACGCTGGAGTATTGGGACCAGCTGAATGTGACGGTGAAAAAACTAGGAAAAAAATAAATCGGAGCGAATCATGAACAAGGTCATCACGATCAATCTTGGCGGCAACGCGTATCAGCTGGAAGAAGGCGGCTATGATGGCCTGCGCGCCTACCTCGAAACCGCAAACACGCGCTTGCGGAGCAATCCCGACCGGGATGAAATCATCTCGGACATTGAGCTCGCCATCGCCGAAAAATTCCGCGCCCTGCTGGGCGGCAACAAAACCGTGGTCGTCGGCAAGGAAGTTTCGGCCGTTCTCGCCGAAATGGGATCGATCGACGCGGACCCGGCCGAAACGTCCGGGGCCGGTGGCGCCAGTGCTGGACCCGCCGGAAGCGCGCGCGCGGCGGGAACCGGTGCGGCCGCAACCGACCATCCCCCGGGCGGTGGCCCCAAGCCGAAACGGTTCTATCGAATTCGCGAAGGCGACATGATCGCCGGTGTTTGCAACGGCCTCGCTGTTTATCTCAACATCGATCCAACCTTTGTGCGCCTGGCCTTCGTCTTTCTCACCATTCTGTGGGGAACGGGCGTCATCGTTTATATCGTCATGGCCATCGTGGTGCCCGAGGCCAAGTCCCCGGAAGAAAAAGCCGCCGCCTCGGGCGATCCCTCGACCGCCCAGGAATTCATTCGCCGTGCGAAAGAAGGATATTACGAGGCGATGAGAGGCTTCCCCGACCGGCCGGCACGCCGTGAATGGAAGCGCCGGTTCAAGCGGGAAATGCGCGGCTACGCGGATCAATGGCGCTTCCGCTGGCACGGCAGGGGAACGGAAACCGCCTCGGTTCATCCCGGCATCGGCTTCGCGATTCCATTCCTATCGCTAATGCAAGGAATGGCGAAGATTCTCGGCATCTGCGCTTTAATCTCCCTGTTGGCGACCGGCGCCGTATTCGGGAAGGCTCTGCCCGCAAACGTGCCGGTTTGGGTCGCGGCGCTCCTCCTTTTGATCGCTTATGGAATTATCGCAGGTCCGCTAAAGATAGCGCGCCGCGCTTGCTATTACGGTATGGGAGGCCCCGGATGGTCATGGCCGATTGTATTTCTAGTGGATGCCCTCGTCTGGATCGGGGTGGTCGCCATCCTGCTCTCTCTGGCGTTAGTTTACTTCCCGGAGTTGAGCGATGCGGTCAAGAGCATCCCTCCGCTGATCCACCAGGCGGCGGCTGACATCCGCAATTGGTGGAAATAATCGCAGCAGGATGAGGCAAGCCAAGATGACCATATTATTAGCCCCTTAACGACCGCCATCACGGCAAAACCCGATGGCGCCCAAGGGCGGGGCATCTTTCTTGAATGCTATCAAAGAGGCAAGGAATTTTGTCCGCGCCTGGCGGCAAAGTGCGGCTAGCCAATCCAACCAGCCAGACCCGCTTCAAGCCGCAGTTCATGCCGCGCGAACTTTCCGGGCGCGGACTGCGGTTCGCCTCAAAAATCCTTAAAATCGCCGCCGAGCGGGATTTCGCCCCGTCGTTTGGCCGCCGGGGCCAGTTTTGGCGTGGGATGAGAATGTCCGTTGCCGTTCATCAAGCCAAGCCGTGTGGCGGATGGCGCAGCGGCGTTAGCGGGTTTGGCCGGGCGCGGAGAAACCTTACTCTCGACGGTATCTGCCCGGACACGGCTCCCCACCAGTTGCAGCAGTTCCGCCACGGATTCCTTCATGATTTCAGCCTGCCCATTCAGCTCCTCGGCGGCGGCGGCGCTTTCCTCGGCATTGGCGGCGTTGCTTTGCGTCACCTGGTCCATCTGGGCCACGGCGCTATTGATCTGGGTGATGCCTTCGGTTTGTTCCCGGGAGGCGCCGGCAACTTCCGAAACCAGATCGTCCACCTGCCGCACTTTCGTGACAATTTCATTCAAGGTCGCCGCCACCTGGCTGCTGATGTCCACGCCCTGGGCGGTCTTGACGATGGCGCCCTCGATCTTGCTGGCCGTTTCCTTGGCGGCCTGCGCGCAGCGTTGCGCGAGATTGCGCACTTCGTCCGCCACCACCGCAAAACCCATGCCGGCCTCGCCGGCGCGGGCGGCTTCCACCGCCGCGTTGAGCGCGAGGATGTTCGTTTGAAAAGCGATTTCATCAATGGTCTTGATGATTTTGGCGATGTCGTCGCTGGAGACTTTGATGGCGTGCATCGCGGCGGCCATGGTTTGCATGTTACCCACGCCCTTGTCGGCGGCGGTGCGCGCCTGCTTGGCAAGGTCGTTGGCCTGCCGGGCATTCTCGGCATTACGCCGGGTCATGCTGGCCATTTCTTCCAGCGATGAGCTGGTTTCCTCCAGCGACGAGGCCTGTTCGCTGGCGCCCTCGGCCAAGGACTGGCTGGCGGAAGACACCTGGCCGGCGGCGGAAGCAATTTGGTTGGCTCCTTCATCGAGACTGGCGCTGACTCCCCGCAGAACCCGGTCGGTGCTGCGGGTAATACAAACCCCCAACGCCAAACCGACTCCCAGACCAGCGGCCAGCACGGCCAAGATTCCGACGTTTGTGTCGCGCACAGCCGATGCCACGGCGGTGCTGGCTTCGTTGACCTCTGTTCGTTTCCTGTCAATGCAAGCCGACAGCGCACTGTTGTATTGCTGGGCCAGCGGGTCAAGTTCCTTGGCCGCTCTCGCGGCCAGGGCCGAAGAGGCTGCGGCGTTGGTCGCCGCGCGGCTCAAAATCAGTATCTGCTTTCTGAAATCCAAATATTTGGTTTGGGAGGCAAGCACATTTTCAAACAGTCCCCGTGCCTGGTCGTCGGACAAAAGTTTTTGGTAGCCATCCAAATCGCCGGCTACCTCGATTGCATTGGTGCGCATGGCGGCCTCGAAAGCGTCCATTTCCGCATCGCTGGAGCTGTAAATGTGTTTGAAGATGATGCCTTGGTCTTCCAGCGCAATGGCGTTCGCAGCAGTTAAAAAATTAATGCTGGGGAGGGCGACGTCCGCGACCGCCGTGAAATGATGATTGATCGCATTTACCCGCAATTTGGTGAAAGTGCCCATCACCACAGCAATGAGAAGCAAAGCTCCAAACCCGAAGCTGATCCGTTTTTTGATGGTCCATTTTTGCATATTGACTATAGTTCGTGGATCCGTTGTCTAAAAGGGGAACTGGTTCGACGGCTGGCCTGCCAGATTGTGGCGGGCTGTGCTGCCTGCAAATTTCGCTTCCAACCTGTTTTTAGCTCAAGCCCAATGGCCTCCTGTCACACTGGACTCCCACTTTTCAGAAAGCCTATCGGAGGAACGCGGCGGGACTTGAGCGAAAGTTGGCAGGTTTACCCCTGCCACAAATTCAAATCAGCCGGAGCTCTCGCCCAACACCGGGGCGAGACCGCCGGTTGGAACTTATCCACGAAGCCATGCCGGATTGAACGGAAGCACGATGAACACAAGTCAAACGTCATAATTCGCCTTGCTATTCGGCCCCGTTTGACGCAGAATGGAAATTGCCTGAACGCCACGTGTGCGGATGTTCATTAAGGCTGAGAAAAAATAGTAAACCATAGAACCTAACCATTAACCTCCGTTGCCACGGCAGCGTACGGTATAATAGGGCAATGGAGCTTCGGTCACCCCCATTTTCTGGGCGTCCAGGTTCCCCCCGGGTTCAATTCAAAGCATCATTCATGTTAACAATGGAAGAAGCCATGAAGCAGGCCGCTACGCGGTTTGCTGCTGGCGAAATCGTTAAGGGCACAGTCATCGAAGTTCGTCCCAAGGAAGTTCTCGTCGATATCGGCTACAAGAGCGAAGGCGTCATCCCCTCCAATGAATTTATCGATATCAATGCCGTCACCGTCGGCAGCGAAATCGATGTCCTCATCGAAAAACTCGAAAACAAGGAAGGCACCGTTGTCCTCTCGCACGAAAAGGCGGAGTTCAAGAAAAACTGGGAACGCATCCTTACCATCTGCAACGAAGGCGGCCGGGTCATCGGCAAGGTCAAGTCCGTCGTCAAAGGCGGCCTCGTCGTCAATGTCGGCGTCGAAGCCTTCCTCCCCGCTTCCCAGATCGACGTCACCACCCCCAAAAATCTCGCCCAATTCGTCGGCAATTCCTACGAATTCAAGGTCGTTAAGATCAATCAAGAGCGCCAGAACATCGTGCTCTCCCGCCGCGAATTGATCGAAGCCGAGCGCACCGAGAAACGCGGCAAGCTCCTCTCCGAAATGGTCCCGGGCGATATCCGCAAGGGCACCGTCAAGAATATCACCGATTTCGGCGCCTTCATCGACCTCAACGGCATCGACGGCCTGCTGCATATCACCGATATGAGCTGGGGCCGCTTGAATCATCCTTCCGAAATCCTCAAGGTCGGCCAGGAACTCGACGTGGTCGTCCTCGACGTCAACAAGGAAAAAGAGCGCGTCAGCCTCGGCCTCAAGCAGAAGATGGCCAACCCCTGGGACAACATCGAATCGAAGTTCCCTGTGGGCCAGAAGGTCAAAGGCAAGGTCGTCAGCCTCGTTCCCTACGGCGCCTTTGTGCAGCTGGAACCCGGCGTCGAAGGTCTCGTGCACGTCACCGAGCTCTCCTGGACCAAGCGCGTGGCCAAGCCCAGCGACGTCCTCAAGCAGGATCAGGAAATCGAAGCCGTCGTCCTCGGCATCAACCGCGAAGAACAAAAAATCTCCCTCGGCATCCGCCAGTTGGAATCCAATCCCTGGGACAACGCCGAAGGCAAATACAAAGTCGGCAGCCATGTCAAAGGCAAGGTCCGCAACCTCACCAGCTACGGCGCGTTCGTCGAACTGGAAGAAGGCATCGACGGCATGGTGCACGTCTCCGACATGTCTTGGACCCGTAAGATCAATCACCCCAGCGAAGTGCTCAAGAAGGGCGACGAAATCGAGGCCATCGTGCTCGAAGTCGACCGTCCGAACCAGCGCATCGCGCTCGGCATGAAGCAGCTCGGCCAGGATCCGTGGGAAAACATCGAGAAGCTCTACAAAGTCGGCGATCTCGTCCAAGGCAAAGTCACCAAGCTCGCGAGCTTCGGCGCCTTCGTTGGCCTGCAGCACGATATCGACGGTCTGGTTCATATCTCCCAGATCAGCGAAGAACGCGTGGACAAGATCAAGAACGTCCTCAAGGTCGGCCAGGATGTCTCGGCCCGCGTCGTCAAAATTGACAAGGGCGAACGCCGGATCGGTCTGTCGATCAAGGCCGCCAGCTACAGCGACGAACAGCTCAAGGAAGAACAGAAACTGCTGGATTCCTTGAAGCCCGGCGAAGATCTCGTCGCGTTGCAACACGCCTTCGATGCCGCCGACGAAGCCCGCGTGGACGAGAAGCCGTAATCCGGTATTCCGTAAGTTTCAAAAGGCAGACTGGCAACAGTCTGCCTTTTTTGTTTGCCCGGACCGGAAGCTGGGATAAATCAACCCGGCGTGCTTACCGCGCGTAGCGGCATGTCTTAAAGCTCCCCGCCAACCCGCCTCCCGATCAACGCGGTTTTCGGGAACCATCCTTGCCCACGTTCATTTTTACCGTCGGCTTGTTAACCAATTTAGTTGTCGCTAACTTAGTCGTCGATTTGGATGCGAGTTTAACCGTCGCCTTGGATACGATTTTCTCCGCCGGTTTGGCCGCCAGTTTAACCGCCGGCTTTGCCACCTGGTCCTGTAAATTGTAATCGATTATCTCCTGGCGAATGCCCCGCCAACGCTCCTTCCAATGCCCGATTTTCTTGAAAGCATAGGCGACCGAGGTCATTAGCTCTTCCATTTCCACGGGCTTGATAAAATAGTCCTCGAAGCCCGCCTCCCGGCAGGACACTAGTTCGTAGACGGAAGCGTACGCCGTCACCGCAATCACAATGCACCAGGGCCAGCGTTTCCGCATTTCCCGGCACAATTCGACACCATTCATCCCGGGAAGGCTGAGGTCAAGAATCAGCACCTCCGCCGGGTTGGCCGCCATGGCTTCGAGCGCTTCTTCCGCCGATTGAGCCGAAGAAACATTATAACCCGCCTCCGATAGCGCCTTGGTGAAGACAAATTGGATGACCCGGTCATCGTCCACTAGCAAAATGGTGTTATCGTTCATAATAGACTTTTGACGGAAGAAGCAGTCTGAGTTTTGATCCTTCCGATTTTAATCATGTGAGAAATTAACCCTAGAAAAACCTAAAACGCGACAATAATTTGAACAATATTCAAAATGCCTCCCGCCTTTGCCGGAAACGCCCGCGAACCTACTTTTTCTTCTTCCGCGCCTTTAGAGGCGTCGCCTTTGCCAAGTGCAACGTCTTCAACGCCTTCTGAAAATCTTCCGGGAACGGCGCGGTCGCGACCAGCGTTTTGCCGGTCACCGGATGCACAATCGTCAGCTCGCGGGAATGCAGCATCACCCGCGGCGCCACAAATCCCGTCAATTCCGTCAGCGTCCTATTCTGTTTCGCGCCATAGGTTTCATCCCCGGCGACCGGATAGCCGATAAACTGCAGATGGACGCGCACTTGATGCGTCCGGCCCGTGTGAATCCGCGCCTCCACCAGCGTGGCCGAATTCAAAAGTTCCAGCCGCCGATAACTCGTATGCGCCGCCCGGCCGGTATCATCATCATGCACCGCCATCCGCTTGCGATGCGTCGGATGCCGCGCAATCGCCGCCCGAATCTCACCGGACTCCTGCGGCAATTGCCCGCAGACAATCGCATAATAAATCTTCCCGACCGTGCGCGCAGCAAACTGCTCTGAGAGAGCCACATGCGTCGCATCATTCTTGGCCACCACCAGGCAGCCGCTGGTTTCCTTGTCCAGCCGGTGAACAATCCCCGGCCGCGCCACCCCGCCAATGCCGCTCAATGTCCCCGCGCAATGATGCAGCAGTGCGTTCACCAGCGTATGCTCTTCATGACCGGCGGCCGGATGCACCACCAACCCGGCGGGTTTGTTCACCACCAGCAGCGATTCATCCTCAAACAAAATCTCGAGCGGCATGTCTTCCGGCTGCGCTTCGGATGGCTTCGCTTCCGGCCAATAAACCTCCACCCGATCGCCGCCTTTCGGCGAATATGTGGCCTTGACTGCATGCTCATTCACCTTGATATGCCCCGCCTCAATCAGCCGTTGCAAAGCTCCCCGGGAAACCGCCGCAAAGCGCCCGCGCAGGTAAGTGTCCAGGCGCACCCCCGGCTGTGAAACTTCCACCAGAAAATTTTCCGTGCGATCTGACATTAGCGCAAGAATGCCATTTTTATTAGGAAGCCGCAGCCGGGACGTTCGGCGAATTCTCGTTTTTCCAGGAGATCAAAAATATCAGCGCCACGCCGGTGCATATTGCCGTGTCCGCGACATTAAACGCTGGAAAACCGATCTCGCCACCCCCACGCGGCAGCATATAAAAATATAGGAAATCCACCACCGCATGTCGCGAAGGTAACAGGCGGTCCGTCAAATTCCCCGCAATGCCGCCAAAGATCAACCCGAACGCGATCTGGCCTCCCAGCGTATGGGAATTAAAATGATGCCGCGTCAGAAACAAGGCCACAAACGCCAGCAACGCCACCAGCGCCAGCGCGCCGTTATTCCCCCGAAACAGGCTCCACGCCGCCCCGGTATTCCCCCAATGCACAAACTTGAAGAAGCCCTCAATGATGCTGCGCTCATCGCCCGCCGGCAGAAACCGTAACACAAACCATTTGGACAACTGGTCGAAGGCAAAGATCACCGCCGCCAGCAATAAAATGCGGCGATTCGATTTCTGGTTCTTGATTCCGGCGGCAGCCATGGCGCAATAGACCCATTTAATACCGGAATCCGGTCCAAAACACAATTTGATTTCCGTTGACCGCACCCGTCCGGCTGCAGAATAATCTCTTTCACACATGGGCCGCAGGCGCCAAATTTACTGCCGGTCTCTTGGTTGCGGCCGCCTCCCCTTTGTTTAATGGACGAAGACCGGTGATAAGAGTAGGCTCTTCACATGGCACTCGTGCGCATCTTGGTTGATGGCTATAGCCTGCTGCACCAATGGCCGGAGCTGGCTCCCGGCCAACCGCGCCACTCTGCCCGCGCCCGGGAGGCTCTTGTGGAAATTTTGACCCATTATCAGGACGCCGCCGGCACGCCCGTTACCATTTTTTTCGACGGTTCCGGCAAGGTCACCTCCGCGCCGCGCGACTCCTCCGCTCCCGCCGTCGAAGTCCTGTTCTCCCACGCCGGCCAGACCGCCGACGATTTGATCGAGCGCGCCGCCCACCGGTTTCAACCCTACGGTGAAGTCATGGTCGTCACCGACGACCGGGCCGAGCGCGATACGGTCACGGGCTTTGGCGGCACCACCTCCAGTTGCGCTAATTTTATCCGCACCATCGGCGATGCCTTGGATCAACTGGCCGAAGATTTACAGCGCTACAATCGCTCTGAAAGAAAACGTTTTTCCCGCGGTCCCCATTAAAAATGAAAGCCTCCACCTTCCTTCTCCTGGGCAGCGTTGCCTTTGCCCTGCTCGCGCCCTGCTGCCGCCTGGCCCTGGCCCAAGACCAGCCCGCCCCGCCCACGCCAAAAATTGATACCCGCTTCCTCTTCATCTTCGACACCTCGTCAGCCATGAAAAAGCGCCTCCAGGGAACGCAGGCCGAGATCGACAGCCTTCTGGCCGGACGAGTCGGCAGCCACTTGGAAGATGGCGATACCATCGGCGTGTGGACGTTTTCGGAAGGAATTCACATGGGAGACATGCCCTTGCAACGCTGGTCCTCCCAGAATGGCGCCGTCATCGCCGACAATATCACGGCTTTCGTTGGGACCCAGGATTACGGAAAATCCACGGATTTTAAGGTCCTGCAGCCCTACCTGAATGCTTTGGTCGCCCGTTCCGGCCGCTTGATCGTGATGATTTTTTCCGACGGCGACGGGGAAATGATCGGCACTCCCTATGACAAGAATATTAGCCGGAGTTTTCAAAAAGATAGATCTGCCCTGAAAAAAACCAAGGAACCCTTTATCCTCGTGCTCGCCTCGCAGCAAGGCCAATACGTCGGCGCGAATTTAGGCGAACCCCCGGGAGCGGTCTCCGTCCCTGATTTTCCGGCGTGGCCCGTGCCCCCCACTCCCACTAACCTTCCGCCGGTCA
>Ga0302320_10005382_pt1 | contig 28765 bp, 30 predicted proteins | sample Bog_T0_3_FD_202130 | JGI IMG/M metagenome (GOLD analysis project Ga0302320, IMG submission 202130) | Peat permafrost microbial communities from Stordalen Mire near Abisko, Sweden - Bog_T0_3 | ecosystem: Environmental > Terrestrial > Soil > Wetlands > Peat | place: Sweden: Abisko, Stordalen Mire...
GGATTTTGGTGCGCCAGCTACGCGGGCCGCACTTGAGAACGTGTCCGTGATGCAGCAGACAGTCCAGCATGGCGGTGACAGCGGCGCTGTCGCCGAGCAGCTTGCCCCAGTCGTCTACAGGTCTATTCGACGTGATCAGTGTGCTCGCCCGTTCGTAGCGGCGCATGATGATCTCCAGCAGTTCTTCGGCGGCGGTCATCCATGCTCGCCAAGGCGAGCTCGGAACCCGTCGTATCCAGGGCGTGCTCGACTTAACCAAGAAATACGGCAGTGCGGCTTGCGATGGAGCTTGTGCGGCTGCCCTGGAACTGCGCGTTCCCGAGTATCGTTTCGTGAGCCGTTATCTGGAGCGCAGCCTGCAACCACCTCTGAGCTTGCGACAGATCGATCCTCTGATCCGCAATCTCACCGAGTATCGCGACGTAATCCAACAACGCATCGACTTCGAGGAATCAAAAAACATGAACTTGATCGAACTCAATCGTTCGCTGCATCAACTGCGACTGGGCGGCATGGCCGCCGTTCTGGAAACGCGCTTGTTGCATGCGCAATCGGAAAACATGACTCCTATCGACCTGGTCTCGACACTCGTCTCCGATGAACTGGCTTGCCGTAGTAGGCGACTGCTGGAGCGTCGCCACAAGCAGGCGCAGTTCCGCGATGCAGAAAGGCGCCTGGACAACTTCGACTTCCAGTTCAACCCCAAGATGAATAAGGCTCTGGTCTTCGAACTGGCCACGGCAGGATGGATCGGAAGACGCGAAGATGCCTTGTTCCTCGGTCCACCTGGAAGCGGGAAGAGTCACTGTGCCCAGGCCATCGGACACGCCATCATCCAACAAAACTATCGCGTGCTCTATCGTGAAGCTCACGGCTTGCTGGAAGAACTAGCCGACGCCACACTCGATGGCAAGCGTAAGGAGCACATGGAACTACTTGCCACCGTGCCTCTGCTGATCATCACGACCTGGGAATGCGTAAACTGCCGCTGGCATCGCAGACCGCGCCGATGTTGGCGCCGGCATTGTGGGCTCGCGCCAGCAGTTGAAGCAACTTCGGTGGCGTGCGGCGCGGGCGATCCTCATCGCGGATGCGATGGCCACCGCGCTTGCTGCTCAGATGCTCGCGCAGCAGATTGCCAGTGCGGGGATCAAGCAGCCGCACGAACATCACGTCCCACTGCACATGTACCTGGCGGCCGATCCAGCCCGGCGGAGCTCCGTAATAAGCTGCCTCCACTTCCACGCAGCCATCCAGATGAACTGTGCGTGCGCCGTACTGGTAATAGCGAAAAGGCTCCAACGGAAGCGGTTGCAAAAAGGGCTTCTCTTCGGCGAACATCGCCGCGACCTGCCGCTTGGTGCGGCCGTGGATGCGCGTGTCGGCCCAGGTATCTTCCCAGCGGTCCAGATATGCTTGCGCCTCCTCCAGACTCTCGAACTTCTTGCCCTTCAACGGCGTCTTCTGAGCATGGCCCACGCCACTTTCGACCTTGCCCTTTCGATCCGGGTCGCGAACCTTGCAAGGAAGTGCCGTTACGCCGTAGTGCGCCAGAACGTCGCGATACAAGGGATTCAGGCTCGGATCATAGATGTCAGGGGACAGAACACCTTCTCGCAAATTGTCCAGAACCGCAACCCGTGGCGAACCACCCAGACGTCGAAACGCCTTTTCGTGCAACTCGGACCAGATCCGCGAACTCGACTTGAACGTTAAAAGACGAACCGACTTGCGGCTGCATCCCAGGGTCATGACGAACAACCGTGTACGTCTGTACTTGCCGCTGTCGGCATCGCGCACCATCGGCCCGGTGCCGTAATCCACCTGGCACTCCTCGCCGGGCCGTGTCTCGATGATGACCCGCGCTTCCGGCGATGAACCGGCGCACAGTGTGCGCACGAAGCGTTTGACGCTCTGATAGCCGCCTGCGAAGCCATGCAGGTCAACGAGATCCTGCCAGATAGCCGAGTGGGACATCCTCAGGATGAGGCGGCGGTCCTCGTGACTGACCAATTGCTCGTGAAGGAGATTGGAAAGCCGCACAGAAGAGCGGCCTGAATTGGGACACGACCAGCAAGGAACTTCGACGGGACCGCCGCAACCAAAACGAGATGCGGATACTGTTACAGGCCGGTTGCAAGACTTACATGGGGAAGCCCATCAAAGGCAATGAGAATGACCCGTGGGTTGAGCGGTTTACACGGGAACAGGTTAAGTCTGAGATGACACTTGACTTTAAGCATCAGCTTGGCGCGACGGCTACCAACGAGGATTACATGCCGGGGATGATTTTGGAGGGGAAGGTTCCCCCTCTTGCTCCAATTTCAGACGAACTCACACACCACCAGCTTGAGGCACCGGGTGATGGGGAGGACACCGCCGAGACGAATGATGAAAGCAACTTGGATTCTCCGATAGTCCCTGACGATACCGCAGAGGAGAAGGCTGTTAGTGAAGTGTCCTCGGAGCGTGAACAAGTCGCCAGTGCCACGACGGAAGCGCGAAGGGAGGCGACAGCGGCCATTGATGTATCGAAGCCATCCGACGACAAGCAGACGTTGGTCACAATCGAGCCCACCATTGAAAGTATCGGAATCCCCGGCTGCACCTACATATACGCTCCCGCTGGTCAGGCTGGAGAATATGGACAGCTTGCAGCGAACCCCTATCGCGGATGCGGTCATAAATGCTCTTACTGCTATGTGCCGCTGCACATAAAAATGAAGCGTGATGAGTTTGACGAAGGTGCCGTGCCCCGTCGCGATTTCCTGAAGCATCTTGCTAAAGACGCCCGGAAATATCAGGCGGCAGGAATCACCGAACAGGTGTTCTTCTCGTTCACTACGGATGTTTATTCGCCCTTCGACACATCACAAACGCGCCCATCTTTGCAACTTGTGCAAGAGCACGGCATGGGCATCTGCGTATTGACAAAGGGTGGCTCCCGCGCACTAGCAGACATTGACCTGTACCGGCCAGACCGTGACTGTTTCGCCTCCACTCTCACGAGCCTTGATGAGTCGTTCCAAAAGAAGTGGGAACGTAATGCCGCTTCGCCAGATGACCGACTGGCAGCATTGAAGGCGTTTCACGAGAAAGGCATCTTCACTTGGGTTTCGTTGGAGCCCACCCTTGACGTGGAGTTCAGCTTGGCAATCGTAGAGGCCACGCATGGGTTCGTGAATCTGTTCAAAATCGGCAAAGCCAACTACCTTGGCGAGTACAGCAAGGTCATCGACTGGCGTGATTACACGCTGCGAATGATTGACCTGTGCCAGAGACTTGGGGTGAAGCATTACATCAAGCGCGATTTGCAGCCGTACCTTCCGGCTGGGTACAGCAACCCAATGCGCGTCAAGCAGCACCATGGCGCGAGGCTCTGACACCTTAATCAGCCGCCAAAAGTCGCGCCGCTGAACCCACACAGCCCGAGATTGTCCGCAACGTCGCTGCACAGCCACAAAGTATCTGTAGTTCAAGAGAAGAGATTGGATACTGCATATGAGCCAACCATTTAACATAATCGCGAAGTTGGAAAGCATCGACGGATTGCTGACTGTTGATGAGGTCGCGGTGATGCTTGGCTTGTCTAAGTTCACCATCTATCGGATGGCACAGAAAAGGCAGATTCCGTGCTTGATGCTCGGCGGGACGCGCAAGTTCGACCCTTCGACACTCATCGTCTGGCTCTGCAAGAAAGAGCCACAGCTTGCAGTTGCTGCTCGTCAACTCAAACTGACTGCATAAAGGCCGGAGACATCAGCCCCGGCTTTTCGTCCTCTGGTTGGCTCTTACAAGTAGTCGGTGAGCGAAGAGTTCTCAACCTTTTCACGTAGCTGTTCAAGACGCATAGTTTTAAGATATTTCTCTGTTGTGCTGATGTTTTTATGTCCGAGCAGCACTTGCAGGTTGCGGATGTCAACGGACTGGAGCATATTGGTTGAAAAAGTGTGGCGAAATTTGTGCAAGTACCAGTCAGAACATCGCGGTGAGGTTGCACAGCAGTAGGAGCGTTTGTCTGGGTGGCTCAGACCCTTTCTCATTACGTACACGGTAAACTCACCTTCACAGCGTCCGCAGTTTAGTCCGGCCCGGAATGCGACTTCTTTGCACATCTCAAGCAAGTGGTTGTTTGGCCTGTCGCCTTTGCATTCTTGTTTTGTTGGGTGCGGAAGCGAAGGGAAGACCAGCAGCGAAGTGCTTCTCTCCCGACGTTTTTGCAGTACGGCTATCAATGCCCTCGGAACATGCACGCTCCGTTCCTCATAGCTCTTTGGTGTAAAGCCACGTTCAGGTTTGGCCGAGACGTTGAGCTTTCCCTCTCGCCAGTCAATGTCTGTCCAAGCTAGATTCGCGACCTCGCGCTCACGGAACCCAGTGCAAAGAAATACTTGAAAGACAACACGCTCCTCGACAGTGCAAACGGCAAGGAACTTCTTCAGTTCCTCTGGCTGATAAATATCAACTTTCTTTTCAGTCGTCTTCGGCCAGTCGCCTTTACGGAGGTCGATAGAAGCCCCCGCTGCTCTCATCGCTTGCAGTGTCACGATGACGCGCTTGTTGATTGTCTTCTGGTTCAGATTCGCATCCCGTCCAGCAGCAAAGAGTGCCATTGCGTCCGAGCGGTCGAGCCGCGAAACAAGATGCTTCTTGCAGACGGAGCGGAACCAGCGAAGGTCATGTGCATAGGCTCGATATGTCGCCAACCCCTTCGTTGCTTTCACATCCCGGAGGTAGTCCGTAATTGCAGAGTCAATCGTGGTGTCCTCCTTGGTGGAATCTGCATCCTCGGCGGCGGGTTGTTCAACGTCTCCTGAGAGAATTCCACTTTGAAGATGCCATGCATCCAGTGCCTCACGTGGCGTTGTTCCGCAGGGACGTTGGGTGCGCTTACCGTTCTCCCGCCATTCGATGTAAAACGTGCCTCCCTTCGAACTGGCAGGTTCCCCATTGATGAGCACAAGCCTAGGATTCGGTTTTCCGTCCTGTTTGACCACCGGGACGAATTGCCATCTTTCTCCTATTCGGCGATACTGTTTAAGGTTCGCTTTGCCGCTCTTACTATCCATTTCCTATCCACGCCCTGAGTCAGCGGCAATTATAGCGAAGTTGGATAGTAAAGTGGATAGGAAGCCTCAAGCAAACCCATAAATGCTTGATTCTAAGGGGCGCTATCGTCTAGGGGTTAGGACGTGAGATTCTCAATCTTAAAACACGGGTTCGATTCCCGTTAGCGCTACCAAAACATCCTGCCGAAGCTCGAACGCAATCCCACAAAGCACACTGAGCATGAGACCTTGCCCGCCTGCGAGCGTTCCGCGTGAGGTGGCAGACGGGGCGAGGATCGCCGTGTCCGTCGGCCGAACCGGCGCTACCAGCGCGTGATCGTCAAGTTGTCCACGTAGACCACAGACGCAGCCGTCGTTGCCGGGCCGTCCACCTGCAAATTGGTCAGCAGAGTCCCCACAGGCCAGCCCAATGTCTGCGCCGAGGGGACGGTCATGCCGATCGAGGCTTCGACTCCGTCCAGCCACACGCTGTTGTAGGTTACGTTGCCCACTTCGTCGCGTGTATAGGCGATCTGCACGTGATGCCAGGTATTGGTGCTCCAAGTCGCCGGGTTACACGGTGCCGAGGAGTGGACCCAGCCGACTTTCGAGGTGCGAATGGCGCCCGTGTTTGCGCCATAATCCCAAGTGCCGTTGTTGCCATTGCATTGAAAAGCGAAGAGCACGGTGTCTCCGTCGGAGATCACCTGGTTCATATCCATTTCCAAGTTATCGATCTGGCTTCCTTGTGCGATCCAGATCTCGGCATCGTAAACAAAATTGGTGGAGGCCGCATCGTTGGCGAACGATAGGTGGAAGATTTCGCCGCCCCAGCCGGAATAGCTCGAACTGAATTCGCCCGTGCTGCCGCTGATGGTTGGAGTGCTGACATTGGACTTCGCGCCTAGAGAGCTGCCCGGCGTGCCCGGATCGTGATTGAACTCCCAGCGCGGGTTCACCTGCAACGCGGTTGCACCGATTGCATCGGCGGGGATCTCCGGTCCGGTTGTCGGAGCCGAAACCTTCACGTTGTAGTACGCTTCGCTTGGGCCACTGCTCGTATATCCAGGCGCAATCGCCATGGCCATCACGATCTGCGGCGAGCTCACCTGGAGCGGGCCTGTATAGAGCGTGGAAGCTACGCTGGGCCGCGTTCCATTCAAGGTGTAGTAGATGACAGCTCCAGGCGTGGCGTCGGAGAGCGTCACGGACTGAATCGTTGTGTAAGCTCCCGTTGGAACGGAAAAGGTTGGAGCCGCTGTAGGAAGATTGACCGTGTACGCCGCTGTGACGATCGGGCTGCTGCTGTAGCCGGGAGCTGTCGCGATGGCTCGGATGGTCTTCGTATTGGCGACGGGGATCGGCGTGACGTACTGGTACGACGACGTTGTAGGAGCCGATCCATCCAACGTGTAGTACATGATGGCTCCGGGGGTGGGGTCAGACAGCATGGCTACTTGCACCGAAGTGTACGTACCAGAGGGCAATGTGAAGCGCGGAGGAGCCGTGGCCAGCGAGATGGAATAGGCTGCGGATGTCATGGTACTGGTTGAATGGCCGGGAGCCAAGGCAATGGCGTTGATGGTGGTGTTGGTGCCCAAGAGGATCACGCCGTGGTAGCGCAACGACGAAGTGCTTGGTGTCGTTCCATCGGTCGTGTAATAGATGGCGGCGCCCGGCGTTGAATTAGCCATGCCAATCATCTGCTGCGATGTATAGGTTCCGGCTGGCAATGAGAATACGGGGGCCGAGGTGGGCAGCGTGATTGTGTAAGGAGCAGTGACAACCGCGCTCGGCGCGTTGCCCTGCACAACAGCAATGGCATTGATGCTCTGGGAAGCCGTCACGGAAATCGGCCCTACATAGAGAATGGATGAAGTCGTGGCGGTGGTTCCATTGGTGGTGTAGTAGATCTTCGCCCCCGGAGCCGTGTCCGTGAGCGCCACTGACTGCGCGGAAGTGTACGCGCCTGCTGGTAGAGAGAAAGCAGGAGCAGGAGTGACCGGAGACGGCGATGCGGAAACGGTGATGGACATGCTGGAATAGGTGGCTCCGCCGCACTTGTCCCATTCCTCAACCACCGCGTTGTGTGTGCCCGGAGAAATCACCAGGCTGGAACTCAGCTGAGACCCGTTGACTACGGTCAAAAGGCTGCCATCGAGATAAACCCCCATGGAAGCAACACCCGTTGAGCAGGTCGCGGTGGAACCGTTCGCCGTGAAAACGACCGGATTGGTCACGATTGAGCCGCTCGCGGGGCTACTCACGACCACACTTGCCATTGATGGCATTGGAGTGAGGAAGACCAGGCCCAAAATCAACTTGTCGGAAATGAGCATCTTATTCCGCCTTTGCTTCGGATCTCCTCGTTTTTGAGGGGGAGGCGGTCCGCACGCCAATCGGTCGACTTTCGCGATACCAGCCCCTTTCTATCGGCATGTTGGGGATGCATTTGCAGGTGTCGCCCAGAAAAAAGGGCGGAATGGACCGGCGGAAGACAGGAATGATCCGGGTGAAACCTATAAGCTCCATCAAATCAACCCTATAAATCAAAATGGCCCCTTCTTGGTCATGAGGACGCGTGGGTTCTGCGCCGCGGGAAGAATGGCGCCTTCGCCGATTCGCGACCGGGGAGCGTTCGCCCTACGGCGAGTCGCGTCAGTTTTCGTCGAAACCGGCACTTTTGTCTTTGCCTGTCTACCCTGCTCCCCGTCTAATTGAATGACACATCTCCAAGGTTGAAACCATGCCGAACCGATTGACCTTTCCTGCCGCTTTCGTCGCCATCGCCCTGTTTTCGATCGGCCTGACCGGCCGCGCCCAGGAGCCGGCATCCGCGACCCTCAAGATCCAGGCGAATGAGGTGATCGTCCCGGTCACCGTGCGCGACAAGCACGGCGCCCTGTCGACCAGCCTCAAAGCCTCTGACTTCGCTTTGAGCGAAGATGGCCGGCCGCAGACCATCAAGAGCTTCACACGCGAGAGCAACCTGCCCTTCCGCCTTGGCCTGCTGGTGGATACCAGCCGCAGCATCTCGAGCGCACTGGACAATGAACGGAAGGCAGCCGCAAAATTTGTCGATCAAATGCTGCCCACCGACCCCGACACAGCCCAGCAGAAGGATGAAGCGTTTCTGATCCATTTCGACCGTGAAGTGGAACTTTTAGAAGACTTTACGAACTCGCGAGACAAGCTGCACCATGAGCTCGATGACATGGGACCCACGCGCGCGGCCGACAACTCCAGCCAGGGCCCTGAGACTTCGGACGATGACCGGGGACGCAGCCAGAGCCACGGCCGAGGTGGAACGCAGCTTTACGACGCCATCTACCTGGCCTGTCACGACCTGATGCAGAGCAAGGATGGGCGCAAGGCTCTGATCGTCTTCTCCGACGGCGCCGACCGGGGCAGCAAGGAGACGTTGAACGATGCCATCGATGCGGCGGACCGGTCCAATGTCGCGATTTACACCATCTACTTCAAAGGGGAGCAGGAGAGGAACGAGTTGGGCAATGGCTTTCCCGGAGGAGGTCGACGCGGTGGCATGGGCGGAGGGGGCTATCCGGGGGGTGGCGGCGGTTGGCCGGGGGGTGGGGGCGGACGGCGCGGCCCCGATACCACCGCCTCGAATGGGCAGGATGGCAAGAAAATCATGGAACGGATTGCCGTGCGCACAGGGGCTCGTTATTTCGAGGCCAAAAAGAAGGACAATCTGGACGAGATTTACGCCCAGATTGCCGAAGAGTTGCGCGGGCAATATCTGCTCACCTACACGCCGGACCAGGTGGACAAAGACGGCGGCTTTCATAAGATCGCCCTCAAGGCCAACAAGGACGACCTGATCGTCGTCACCCGGGAAGGCTATTACGCGCCCGGCGGCGACTCAAAATAGGGCAGTCCCAAGCCGAAGTTGTTTTCCAGCACCGGCTGTTCCACCGACGGAGGAATCTCTTCTTCGGTGACCACGAAGAAGTGGGCCAGATTCGCGGTCCCGAAGGATGTGGTCAAGGCTACGTCGGCGGCATCGCGCCCTGTGGCCATGAGGATGCGGCCGATCCGCGGCATGTTATTGCGCGCATCGAAGGCCCACCATTGTCCGTCAAGCCACGCTTCAAACCATGCGCTGAAATCCATCGGCAGCCGCAGAGGGACACCGATATCGCCCAGGTACCCGGTGGCGTAGCGCGCGGGAATATTCATGGCGCGGCACATCGTAATGGCCAGATGCTGGTAGTCGCGGCACACGCCCACACGCTCTGTGTACACATCCATAGCGCTCTTGGTAGGCCGCGCCTGTTGGTAGTCGAATGCGATGTGACCGTGTACCCAGTTGCAGATTGCCTGCACGCGGGCCCAGCCAGGAGCCGACTGCCCGAACAGCTGGAAGGCAATGTTGGTGAACAGATCCACCTCGCAATAACGGCTGCTGAGCAGAAAACGCAGCTGCTCGTTGGGCAACTCGGCAACGGGGACCTCGCGCGCATCCCAGTTCACCGGGTCCGTGCCTCCGGACTCGCGAATCAGCGTGGAACTGCTCAGGCGCAGGTGTCCGCGCGGAGCCACAAAGCGATCACAGCGATTGCCGAATGTGTCGAGATAGCTGGTTACCTTGAGTTCAGGCTCGGTTCGGATTTCGTCCGGCTCCAGCAGGTCGGCAGTGCGCGCGGGATGCACGTGGAGCAGCACCACCATAGCGGTCTCAGCGGGAAGGTCAAATTGTATGTCGTACGCAAGACGGATGAGCATAGCTTAAAGGGCCTTTGGTCCAGGAACTGCGAGGACAATTTGTGGTTTTGGCCATACATTCGCGCAAGGGAAAGGGCCATCCATGGATGAGATGCAGAAAAGGCGAGGAGCGTCGTTGCCGTCCTGCTTTCTGCAGCGGGACATGCCATCGTAGAGCGATACGCCTGTCTTTGCAATGGTGCAGAAAGTGATTGGGGTCATGAGGCGTCTTCGGCTCCCCACGTCGTTTCCGAGTGCGGTCGGTTTCTTCCGTCCGGCGTACGGAAGATCGGCGCAACTGGACGCGCCCCGTTTTTGCTCAAGGAGTCTCTGCGAGGACAAATGCAGCAAGGGCGTCCGGTTGCGCGGACGCCCTTGCCGATACCCACCGTTTTGCTGACTACTTGCTGCCTTGGAACAGGTCTGGCCCCGTCTGCTTCTCTTGGAGTGCCGCCTGGGCCGCTGCAAGCCGCGCCGTCAACAAACGGAAGGGCGAGCAGGATACGTAGTTGAGCCCGATCTTGTGGCAGAACTTGACGGACTCTGGATCGCCGCCATGCTCGCCGCAGATACCGACTTTGAGGTCGGGCCGGGTGTTGCGTCCCTTGGCCGTGGCCATCTTCACCAGCAACCCGACGCCCGCCTGGTCCAGCGTGGCAAAGGGATCCTGTTTGAAGATGCCGTGCTTCAGATAGGCCGGCAGGAAGTTGTTGATGTCGTCGCGAGAGATGCCGAACGTGGTCTGGGTCAGATCGTTGGTGCCGAAGCTGAAGAACTCAGCCTCTTCGGCGATCTGATCGGCAGTGAGGGCCGCGCGCGGCAACTCGATCATGGTGCCCACCATGTAGTCGACGGTGATGCCCTTCTCTTTGAAGACATCGCCGGCCACGCGGCGCACAATGGCCGCCTGGTTGCGCATCTCTTCAATGGAGCCGATGAGCGGAACCATGATTTCCAGGTGCGGATCGCCGCCCTTGGATTTAATGCCACATGCCGCCTCAAAGATGGCCCGCACCTGCATCTCCGTGATCTCAGGGAACGCGATGCCGAGACGGCAGCCGCGCAACCCGAGCATGGGATTCATCTCGTGCAGTTCCTGGACCCGCGCCAGCAACGGACGCAGTTCCTTGAGCCGCGGCGAGCGAGGCTTGGTGTCTTCGAGGTGCGAGATCTCCACCAGCAGATCTTCCCGCTGAGGCAGGAACTCGTGCAGCGGGGGATCGAGCAGGCGGATGGTTACAGGCAGCGACTCCATGGCTTTGAACAAGCCGGCGAAATCGGCGCGCTGCATGGGCAGGAGCTTCTTCAACGCATCGCGGCGGTCCTTCTCGTTGTCGGCCAGGATCATGGTGCGCATGTGCTCGATGCGGTCTTCCGCGAAGAACATATGCTCGGTGCGGCACAGGCCGATGCCTTCGGCGCCGAACAGTCGGGCCTGCTTGGCGTCGCGCGGAATATCGGCATTGGCGCGGATGCGCAGACGCCGAACCGGATCGACCCAGCTCATGAATTTGACCAGATCCGGATCGTCGGGTTGCGCAGGCAGTGTCTTCAATTGGCCTTTGATCACGCGGCCGGTGGTGCCGTCCAACGAAATCCAGTCGCCCTGTTTGAAGACCTGATCCTTCACCCGCAGTTCCTTGGCGGCTTCGTTGACCTTCAAGTCGCCGGCGCCGGCCACGCAGCACTTGCCCATGCCGCGCGTGACCACGGCTGCGTGCGATGTCATGCCGCCGCGCGAAGTCAGGATGCCCGCTGCCACTTCCATGCCGGCAATATCTTCCGGCGTGGTTTCGCCGCGCACCAGGATGATGGTCTTGAATGCGCCGCTGGTGTGATACTTCACCGCATCTTCTGCCGTGAAGACGATCTGGCCCACCGCCGCGCCCGGCGATGCGGGCAGGCCGGTGGCCAGCACTTCAATCTTCTCGCCCTTTTCCACCAGGCGCGGAACAAGGAAGTCGTACAACTGGTTTGGTTCGACGCGGAAGATGGCTTCGTCCTGCGTGATCAAGCCTTCGCGCACCATGTCAATGGCGATGCGGACAGCAGCAAGTCCCGTCCGTTTGCCGTTGCGGGTCTGCAGCATGTAGAGCTTGCCATCCTGGATGGTGAACTCGAAGTCCTGCATGTCGCGATAGTGCTTTTCCATCTTCCAGGTCACGGCGCGCAGATGGTCGTAGACCTTGGGCATGGCGCGTTCGAGCTCAGAGATGGAAAGCGGCGTGCGAATGCCGGAGACCACGTCTTCGCCTTGGGCATTCATCAGGTATTCGCCGAAAAACACGTGTTCGCCGGTGGCCGGATTGCGCGTGAAGCCGACACCCGTTCCGGAGTTTTCGCCGAGGTTGCCAAACACCATGGCCTGCACGTTGACCGCTGTGCCCAGCCAGTCGTCGATGTGGTTAATGCGCCGATAGGTCTTGGCGCGATCGTTCTGCCAGCTTCTGAAGACGGCGTCGCGCGCCTGCACCAGTTGGTCCAGCGGCCCTTGCGGAAAGTCCTTACCGGTCTCCTTGCGGACCAGTTTCTTGTATTCGACGATGATTTCCTGCAACGCCTCGGGCTTCAGTTCGTAATCGAACTTGACTCCTTCGCGCTCTTTGATGTGTTCAAAGATGTGCTCAAACTTCTTCTTCGAGATGTCGAGAACCACGTCGCCGAACATTTGAATGAGGCGGCGATAGGAATCGTAGGCAAAGCGTGGGTTGCCGCTGCGGGTGGCCAGCGCTTCCACGGCCTGATCGTTCAAGCCGAGGTTGAGAATGGTATCCATCATGCCCGGCATGGAGAACTTCGCACCCGACCGTACGGAAACCAGCAGGGGATTCTCGCCGGCGCCGAGTTGCTGCCCTTGCATCTTTTCCAGCCGCTGCAACGCGGCATGCATCTCCGCATCGATCTGCGGATTCAGTGCGCTGCGCATGTACTCGCGACACGCCTCGGTTTGAATGGTGAATCCCGGAGGGACCGGCAAGCCGGCATTGGTCATTTCCGCCAAGCCCGCACCCTTGCCGCCCAACACATCCTTCATGCGGCCGTTGCCGTCTGCCGTGCCTCCGCCGAAAGAGTAGACATACTGAATTGGAGTTGAGGTTGAGCCTGCCTGTCCGGCAAGCGACTGATCCACCACGCCCTGCGTCATGGGGTATTGCCTCCACTTTTTAGGATTCCGCAACAGCGGCTCCGGGTGAGAGGGTGGCGGTACGGAGGCTCAGAAATCCTAGATAAGAGCGTTCGAGGACTGAGCGCGTGCGAGTCATCCAGACATCTGACGGCGCGTCGCGGCGTTGATTCGTCGCAAGTACAAATAGCGCCGCAAGTATATCGTTCGATGTGCCACTCGTCACAGACCATTCAAGTGGAGAGACTCGCGAAACCACGGCCGAGGCGGATCTTTTCACCATTTGAGACGAACGCAGCTGCAGGCAGGGACTTTGCGTCGAGCGCAGCCTCCATCAAGCTGCCGAACGCCGGGCGCAAGGGTCGTATTGCGAACTCCGAACCGCATTATGGGATATCAACAGGCGGTCCAGACCAACGAGCCGAAGGATCTGCTCGACGCGCGTCGGGACATTGGTTACGGTGAAGCAGTGCCCTGACTGGCGGGCGCTCCGGTAGAGATCGACCAACGCAGTAATTCCCGCCGCATCGATGCGCTCGATTCCGTCGAGGTCGAGCGATACGCTGCGATCGTGGAGAAGCGGTTCGATGCGGGCCAGCAGGTCGCCCGCGTGGTCCCGCATCAAGGCATCCTGCAAAGCCGGTTGTGGCTTCTCCGCATGTTGATCAAGCACTTCAGCTGCCTTCGTGATCAGGCTGGATGTGGGATCGTGAATGGCAGAGGTCATAAAAATCTCCTTTAAATCTCAGTGAAACGTTTTGATCCGCGAACGTCGATCGGGGCTTCCAATGGACTGAAGAATGCACGCACCCGGCCAAAGCAGCCGAAAGGGGATAAGCTTCAATCAACAAGGGATAGCAAGATTCGTCCGGATACCCCGGGGCGTCTCAGCCGTTCGCTTTCGATTCCAGCGTTCGCTATCGGACACACCACGTATTACGCGAAAAGGAGGGCCCTCGGTTCCCTTGATTTCCCCATCTGCCGATTTCGACCAACGATCCGCAACGCCGGTGCTCGACCGAGCGCAAGGGCATTCTCTGGCGCTGGCCGCGGGCTTCCGCGAAGCGGGCGTCGTGGCGCTCCCCGCTGCCAGCGGCGAGGCCGTGGCGGATCGCTACGCCCGATGGATCGCGGACGGCCGCGCTGGCACCATGGACTACCTTAAGCGCACGGACGAACAAGGCCGATTTCTTCGGTCGCGGGTCAGCATCCCCTTTCCCTGGGCTCGATCGGCGATTGTTTGTTTTGCCAGCTACCACAGCGCCCGGCCCAAATCGACGGACCCGGCGGAAAAAGCAGCCGGCTGGGTTGCCCGCTATGCCTGGAGCAGCCGCGTGCACCCAGACGGGGTGCGGCGCCCCTCCGACTATCACAAGGTACTGAAGAAGCGCCTGAGTCAACTGGAGGCCGGATTGCACCAGGAGCTTGGCGAGTTTGAAGCGCGCGGTTACGTCGATACCGGGCCGGTTGTGGAGCGAGCTTTGGCCACCGCAGCCGGTCTGGGATGGACGGGAAAGAACACCTGCCTCATCCATCCCCGGCTGGGCTCGTATGGATTTCTTGCCGTCCTGCTTACATCCCTACCGACGCAGCCCGATTCGCCTCCGCTCACGGTTCCGGACCGTTGCGGAAGCTGCCGCCGCTGCCTCGACGCCTGCCCCACCGGCGCGCTCGATGCGCCCTACCAGATGGATGCTGCGCGTTGCATCGCGTACCTCACCATCGAGCATCGCGGAAGCATCGATGCAAAATTGATGGCAGGCATGGGACGGCAAGTGTTCGGTTGCGATATCTGCCAGGATGTGTGCCCGTGGAACCGCCGGGCGCCGATCGGCACGGACCCGGATCTAGATGCCCGGGCCGAGCTCGTCAACCCAAGGCTCGATTGGCTGGGAGAACTGGACGAAAGACATTTCGAAAGGCTTTTCGATGGCTCGCCCGTGCGGCGGACGGGATTTGCTGGGCTCAAGCGAAATGTCGCGGTTGCCATGGGTAATAGCGGTTTGGCCCGGTTTCGCCCCCGGTTGGCCGCTTGGGCGGAGAGCACGGACCAAGGGCTCCGTTCCGCGGCCGCATGGGCCCTTACCCGGCTGTCGGGCGAGCCCGACCCAAACGACCGATCCTAGAGCGATGACCGACGCTGGACCTTGCGTCTGCTTCCTCCGGAATGCCAAAGGGCATTCGCCCGGTGTGCGTATTCGCGCGAGGGGAGATTGGCCCGCTTGCTCAAGCGACGCGGGTCACGTCGGCCGCGCTGAGCCCCTTGGGGCCCTGCTGGCATACAAATTCCACGGCCTCGCCCTCATTCAACGTCTTGTAACCGCTCTCCTGAATCGCAGAGAAGTGCACAAACACATCTTCACCGCTGGAGCGTTGAATGAAGCCAAAACCCTTGGCGCCATTAAACCACTTGACGATCCCTTGTTCTTTCATCGTTGTTCTCCTCTATCGGTCATGAGATTCAACCTGGGCCCGGGGGTGTTCAAGCGAATGGAACGGGGTGAGACAGCCCAAAACGCCGCGAGCCGCCTTCTGCCCTGTCGCCGCACGTGGGAGGCTTGGCTTCATCCCCCCTACTGGTATTTTCCCGGCCATGAGATCGTCCAATGCGCAAGCGCCTTCCTGAAAGGAATTGCAATCGATCTTTGGGATTCCCGTACTTCCGTTATGGCAGGAAGTAAATAAGGAATCAATGAAAATCCCTCTTCCGCCGCGGGCCGGGGCAGTCTGTTCGAAGAGGTCCTGGAACAGCAGGTGGACCCGAAGAGGCTATGCTGGAAGCAGCCCATCCGCGATCCGCGGCCCGCCGACCGAACCGATTGGTTCCACGTTTTTGCAGGCGTTGCGCGTCAGCAAGGAATCCTCGTTGGCCGAGATTCTAGAACCCGGAAAGCCGAAGCAAGAGGCCACCGCTGTTCAGACCGACGTTCCGCCGGCCGCGCGCGGTAAATGGTACCTCTGGCGCCGCAATGGCAAGGATCTGATCGCTTACCTGCTCGACAGCGAGGTGCACACGTTTGCGTTCAGCGTGGCGGCCAACGCAATCATCTCGTTCATTCCCTTCATCGTGCTGCTTTACACTCTGTCGCGCTCCGTATTTCACTCGCAGCCCATGGTGGATGCGGTCAACGAAATGGTGAACTACTTCCTGCCGACCACGGCCAGCCAGGGCTTTCTGACCGACGGCTTGGTGAAGGTGGTTCCGCGCCATGGCGTGCAGGTGCTGTCGCTGGTCATGATTCTCATCTCGTGCACCGGCATTTTTCTCCCCCTCGAAGTGGCGCTCAACCAGGCCTGGGGCGTGACCAAAAACCGCAACTACCTCTATAACCAGCTGGTCGCCTTTGGCCTGGCATTGCTCATGCTGGCGCTGGCTTTGGGCAGCATCCTACTAAATGCCAGCGAACAGTGGCTGCTTGGAATTCTGTTCTTTCACCACACCGATAACGTTGTGTTCCAAGGCATCAGCTACCTTTGGCTTTCGCTGTCGACGAGCGTGGCTTCGATCCTTTTCTTCTTCTCCATCTACTGGCTCTTGCCCAATCGCAAGGTGCCGTGGCTGCCGGTGCTGCGCACCGCGATTGTCACCGGAATCGTGTGGCTGCTGGCCAAGCAGGTGTTTGTGCTGATGCTGCCACACCTGGATTTGAAGGCCCTTTACGGGCCTTTCTTCGTTTCGGTCGGATTGCTGTTCTGGGCCTATGTCTCAGGTCTGATCCTGTTCGCGGGGGCGCAGTTCAGCGTGGCGCGCTGGGGCGACAAGAAACACGATTGAAAACGGCGATGGGGTTGCCACGCGGCCGGCATCTGGAGACACCTTCGGGCCGATCGTGCGTTGAGCAAGAGTGGGGGTTGCACATTGCGGCGATGAAGCCCAGAATGAGGGCGCATGGCGTGGTTTGCGCAAAGACGAATCGACTGGTTGGAGTGGTCGGCGGCCGCGTTGCGCCGGGCGGCACAGCTTTACGGCGGCGCGGCGAACGGTCCAGCCCACCTGGCCACGGGGCTGGAAGGCGAAACGGCGGGGTTCTTCTACCTGCGCCGCAAGGGGTATACCGTAGTAGCCCGGCGCTGGTCGTCGGGCCTGCAAAGAGGCGATGTGGATCTCATTGCCTGGCAAAACGAGTTGCTTTGCTTTATCGAGGTCAAGACCCGCACCGCCCATGACCTGGTTGCAGCCGAGGTCGCTGTGGATTCCAACAAGCGCAACACGCTCCGCAAGTTGGCGCGCGCGTACATGCGGCAGTTGCCCGGAAGCCAAATGCCCGCCGCACGCTTCGACATTCTCAGTGTGTATTTGGTTCCGGGCCAACCGAAGGAGCTTGTGCACTTCGAAGCGGCATTCGGCTGGAGCGACGCGCAGGAGTACGAATTGCGGTGATCAGGTCCGCCGATGGGCTCGGCGGATCGGTCTTCGTGACCGGAGACCCGCGGCTCGCAGAGGCCGCGACTGGCGCCGGATTCACCGTCGAACTCGTCCGAGGGAAGACAGTCCGCTCTACCCTTGCGCGTCCTGGAACTCCTCGTGCCAGGCCATCTGAATGGCTTCGAGGCGCGACTCATTCGATTTGGTGGGGTCGTCGGCAAAACCTTCCAGCTCGGTCACGTAGCGATGGAGGTCGGTGAATCGAACCGTCAACGGATCGAGATCGGGAAGTTTTTCCTGGAGTTGAATGCCGATTTCTTCGGCGTCGGTCCATAGAATTTCGCGCGGCATTTTTTCTCCTTACTGTTCTTCAAGCATTTGGATCAAATCTTGCTCACCATCCAATAAATAAAATGCCACGAAAGTCATGGGATTGGAATTCGAAGCGTTGTTGAATGCAGAAATTACCGCCCCCGCCGGCTCATGGAATGCCGAACCGGCAGGAAGCGTCCGCGCCGATTCGCCCTCGATTTGAAACTCTGCGGCGCCTTCGACGATATACCCCACGACACTGCATGGATGCAGGTGCCGGCCTGTCTTCTGGCCAGAAGACTCAAACCGTATCGTACGCGCATCGACGGAGGAAACGTGGCCTCCAGCCAGAGCCGCCTTCAGGATCTGCTTTCGTTCAATCGTCGGCATGGGTCATTCTTCCAGCGGAGAAGTATTCGTCGCTTACTTGCTCTCGGCCAGCGTCAGCGGCTTGCCTTCCGAAACATAGTTGCGGTTCCACTTGGGAATTTCGACCACGTAATCGCCCGGCTTGGTGATGACGGCCTGGCAGCCAAGGCGGGAGTCGAGTTGCTGGTCGGCCGCCATATCCATGCGGTCGATCTCATCGTCGTCGGCTTCGCTAATGCCGGTCTGGTCCTTGATCCACAGATGGCAGGTGGTGCAGGCACAGACGCCGCCGCAGGCATGATCGAGAAAGATGTCGAAGTTCTCCGCGACGTCGAGGAACGACATGGGCTTGCCGTGATGGTCGTAAGGCAGCGTGCCGAACTCAAACTCGACGGTCTTGCCTTCCGGCTGAAACGTGACGCGGACGAGTTTTTCCGGCGGGATGTTGGTGGTATTGGCTGTGGTCATGGGATCCTTCTCTCTGTCGCAGGTTTCGGCTCGGGGAGCGAAACCCTGAAACGATGCCTCAGGGGCTAAAACCCCGATTCTTGCCTTCCGCAAATGCCGGAGTTGAAACTCCGGCCTGTCAACCAAAAAGACTTCAAACTTCCGCGCTACTTGAACTCCGCGGCGGCCATGGGGTGGGGCGCGGTGACTGCCGCACCGAGGTCGTCGCCGGCTGCTTCCATGGTTTTGCCGCGGATGGCCGTGGAGACCGCGGCCTCCATCATGAGTTCGGCAAAGCGGCGCGTGGCTTGATCGAGCGCCAGCGTCGCGTCGCGAATGGCCTTCGCATCTTCACCCAGTTTTACCGATTGCAAGCGATCGCGCGCGGCGAAGATGGCGGCTTGCTCTTCCCCGGTGAGGGCGGCCCAGGCAGGGCTTTGCGGGGCACGCTCGACAGCAGACAAAATTGTCTCCGCTTCGTTGCGAGCCTCGATGAGCAAGCGCTTCGCGAAGTCGGCCTCGGCATTGTCGAACGAGTCGAGGATCATGCTCTCGACCTGCTCGTCGGTGAGCCCGTAGGTCGGTTTCACTTCGATGTTGGCGGCCTGGCCGCTACGCTGTTCGCGTGCGGTGACTTGCAGAATGCCGTCAGCATCAATGAGGAACTTGACTTCGATGCGGGGAAGGCCGGCACTCATAGGCGGAATGCCGCGCAGGTCGAAGCGGGCCAGGGAGCGGCAATCGGCAGCCAGTTCGCGCTCACCCTGGACCACGTGAATGGCGACATTGGTCTGGCCGTCAACGCCGGTGGTGAAATGCTCGGTAGCCGAGGCGGGGATGGTGGAGTTGCGCTGAATGATGCGCGCGACTGTGCCGCCCAAGGCTTCGATGCCCAGCGACAGCGGGGTCACGTCCAGCAGCAGCATCTCTTCCGTGGTCTTTGAAGCTCCGGCAAGGATGTCGGCTTGCACGGCTGCGCCCAGCGCGACGACTTCGTCGGGGTTGAGCTCAATGTGCGGCCGCTTGCCGCGCGGGCTGAGCTGGAAGAGTTCATCGACCAACTCGCGCACTGCGGGAATGCGCGTCGACCCGCCAACGAGAACGACTTCGTCGATCTGCTCCGCGGTGATGCCGGCGTCGGCGAGGGCTTGCTTGCAAGGGCCTGCCGTGCGGTTCAGCACCGGCTCGATGAGCAGTTCGAAAACATCGCGGGGAATCTCGCGCTGGTAACGGTCGCCGTTGGGCAGCTCAATGTCGAAACGGGCGACGGACTCCGACGAGAGAGAAATCTTGGCGTCGATGGCTGCCTTGCGCAAGGCCTGCACCGCTCCGGGATGGCTGCGCAGATCGACTCCGTGTTCGGCGTGGATTTCATCGAGAGCAATAGCCAGGAGAAGGTTGTCGATGTCGTCGCCGCCGAGATGCGTATCGCCGTTCGTGGACTGCACTTCGAAGATGCCGTCGCGCAGCTTCAGAATGGAGATGTCGAAGGTGCCGCCGCCAAGATCGTAGACGGCGATGGTGCCTTCTTTCGCGCGATCGAGACCGTAGGCCAACGCAGCCGCGGTGGGCTCGTTCACCAGGCGCAGAACGTCGAGGCCGGCCATGCGGCCCGCGTCCTTGGTGGCCTGGCGCTGCGCATCGTTGAAATAGGCGGGGACGGTGATGACGGCTTGCGTGACCGGCGCGCCGAAGAACCGCTCGGCGTTGCGCTTGAGCTGGCGAAGAATGTATGCAGAAATCTCCGGCGGGGTGAAGCGGAGTTCGCCCAGTTGAATGCGGGGAACTTCTCCCGCTTCCGCATCGTCGGCCAGTCGGAAGGGAAACATCTTCAACTCGTTCTGGATCTCGCCGAGGCCGCGGCCCATGAGGCGCTTGACGGAGTAGATGACGCGCTCGGGAGTCTCAATGAGCGCCTTGCGAGCGGTGTTCCCCACCGTCACGGTCGGGCGGCCACCGCCCGGAGGCACGGGGTCCAGGGCCACTACGGAAGGGACCAGATTGGAGCCGTCTACACCGGGAATCACCACCGGGGCATCGCCCTGCATATAAGCGACCAGGGAATTGGTGGTTCCCAGGTCGATTCCGACTACTCTGCCTTCCGCCATGCTTGTCTCTTAAGCTCCTAAGGTCTCGGCAACGTCACGGACCAGATTGCTGAGATAGCGGCGCCGGTCGAGCAAGGCCACCATCGTTTTTTGGGCCGTCTGGCGGGTGGCTGCGTCGCCCGCATCCCACATCTTCCATTGCTCATGGAGATCGTTGTCGACGGCGCCAAGCAAACTTTCAAACTTCCGCTCGGCTTGCTGGAGATCGGCCTTGAGCTGGGGATCGTCTTCACCCATCTTGCGGGCCATGCGCATCTCCTCCAGCTGCATGTTCAGCTCAAAAACTTCTTCAAGCAGATCGGCGGGGACGCGCGAGGGATCCTTCTGCCCTTTGCGGTCTTTCCCGGCGTGCTCTTCGCCGATCTCCGCTCCCTCCAGCTTGAGCAGATACTCAGTGCGGAAGAGTGGATCTTTCAGAGTGCGGTAGGCGTCGTTGAGCAGGGCCGTGTCCGCGAGACTCCACTGGCGCTCGTTTTCGCCGGCGCGGGCAAAACGATCAGGGTGCACCTTGCGGCTAAGGCGGTGGAACTCGTGTTCCATCGCGGGAAGATCGATCTGGAACTTGCGTTCCAAGCCGAATACCTGAAAAAAATCGCCTCCGGGGGGAGGCTGGATCTTGCTGCAATGGGGACAGAAGAGGGTTGAGTCCGTGTGTCCCACGGAACAGGACCAGCAGGCGATGGGAACGGCGGAATCGAGAACGTTGAGCATAGTTAAACTTCGTGTTTTTGCGATGAAGGTTTGCGTTGTTGTCAAACTTCGGGATGCCTGCTAAAAACGTCGACTCGGATGAAGGGTACGGGCTTCGGCCCGTACAGAAACGATCACAAAAAGAAAGCTCGGCTTTAGCCGCCGAGGGAATGCAATGCCGGCTTTGAAAACGTGCTCCGGGGCTAGAGCCCGTACCCTTCAGGCCCAAAAATTAGGACGAAAAGGACGAGCCGCAGCCGCACGAACGCGAGGAGTTGGGGTTGATGAAATTAAATCCCTGCCGCATCAACGTCTCTTCGTAGTCCAAAGTCATGCCGTGCAGATAGAGAAACGACTTGGGATCGACGAAGACGCGTACGCCGTCGAATTCATAGATCCGGTCGCGCTCGCGAGGCCGGGTATCGAACTTGATGGAGTAAGACAGGCCCGAGCAGCCGCCGCCCAGAACGCCGAGACGTAACCCGCCCTCTTCCGGCGAGACGCCTTCTTTGGCCATGGCGACACGGATACGCTTTACGGCACGATCCGTAACCTGCAGGCCTCCGGGCGCTCCATGATTCGCGGGCGCCTGCGGGGCGGGACCTTGCGGTTGAGCCGCAAATGCCCCTTCCGCAGGCTTCGATTCAATTGTGACCATGTTCGACATAATGTTCCTAACGGCAATTCCTGTGCGGGTTAAGGCCCGCGCCGCTCTTAGTGAGAAGTGGCCACGACGGTCGCTGCTTCCGCAACGCCGTTCTTCTTCTTCCAGTCGCCGATGGCTGCGCGGATGGCGTCTTCGGCCAGCACCGAGCAGTGAATCTTCACCGGAGGAAGCGAGAGCTCCTTCACGATGTCTGTGTTCTTGATTTCGAGCGCATCGCTCACTGTCTTCCCCTTGATCCACTCAGTGGCAAGCGAGGAGCTGGCGATGGCCGAGCCGCAGCCAAAGGTCTTGAACTTGGCTTCTTCAATGACCTGGGTTTCGGGGTTGACACGGATCTGGAGACGCATGACGTCGCCGCACTCCGGTGCGCCCACCAGCCCGGTGCCCACTTCGGTAGAGGCCTTGTCCAACTGGCCCACGTTGCGCGGATTGTTGTAGTGATCGATCACTTTGTCGCTGTATGCCATTGATGCCATCCTTCCTTCTGCGGGGGAAGCCGCGTAAAAGTTGTCAGAGATCGGGGGCAGGGTTCAGTAAACTGTGCAGCCGGTCAGGCGTATCTCTGAACCCTGATCGCTGACACCTGATCCCTCGTCGTTAGTGCGCCGCCCATTGAATCTTGGTGAGATCGATTCCTTCCTTCACCATCTCGTAGAGCGGAGAAAGTTCGCGCAGGTGCTTCACAATCTCAATCACCTTGGCGGCCACGTAGTCCACTTCGGCCTGAGTGTTGAAGCGGCCCAGACCGAAACGAATGGAACTGTGCGCCACGTCGTCGCCCAGGCCCAGGGCCTTCAATACATAAGATGGCTCAAGCGTCGCAGAGGTGCAGGCGGATCCGCTGGAAACGGCAACATCGTTGATGCCCATCAGCAGCGACTCGCCTTCCACGTACACAAAGCTCATGTTCAGGTTGCCCGGCAGATGGTGTTCCATGGTGCCGTTGACGTGAACGTAGTCGAGTTCGGACTCCAGCTTCTTCTGCAGGCGGTCACGCAGGCCCCGCAGATAAGCGGCTTCGTTGTCCATCTCCTGGTAAGCAATCTCACAGGCCTTGCCCAGACCCACGATGCCGGGAACGTTGAGCGTGCCGGAGCGCATACCACGCTCGTGGCCGCCTCCGTCGATCTGCGCGGCGATCTGCACGCGGGGGTTGCGGCGACGGACATAAAGTGCGCCGACGCCCTTCGGTCCGTAAATTTTGTGCGCAGACAGAGAGAGCACGTCAATGTTGTCGGCGATCACGTTCACCGCAACCTTGCCCACCGCCTGCACCGCATCGGTGTGGAAGATGACGCCCTTCTCATGGCAGAGCTTGCCAATTTCGCGAATAGGCTGGATGACGCCGATCTCATTGTTGGCGTACATGATGGAGACCAGGATGGTCTTGTCGTCGATGGCCCGGTTCAGGTCTTCAAGATCAATGAGACCGTCGGCTTTCACAGGCAGATAGGTCACGCGGTAGCCGTGCTTCTCCAACCGCTTGCAAGTATCGAGAACTGCCTTATGCTCGGTGACCTGGGTGATGATGTGATTGCCGCGCTCGCGGTACATCTCGGCGATGCCTTTGATCGCCAGGTTGTTCGATTCGGTGGCGCCGGAAGTGAAGATGATCTCCTTAGCCGTGGCTCCGATGAGCTTGGCAATCTGCTCACGCGCGGTTTCAACAGCCTGCTCCGCTTCCCATCCAAAGGAGTGGTTGCGGCTGGCCGCGTTTCCAAACTTGTTGGTGAAGTAAGGCAGCATTGCCTCCAGAACCCGAGGGTCCATGGGGCTCGTCGCGTGATTGTCCATATAAATCGGCAAGCTCACGCCAACCGGCACTTCCACATTACTGGCAACTGTACCCATCTGCTTTTCCATCCTTCTCGATGCCCTGCTCCGCGCCTGGCGGAGCCAGAAATGTTTGAAAACCTTCTTGCTACTTTCTACTTCGCGGTGAGTGTCACAAGCCGTTGCCCGGCTTCCAGCTTACCGGCGGGCGGTTCGTGTTCAGCCAGGTCTTGAATGCTGATGCTTTTCAGAACTCCGGCGATGGTGTCATTGACCCGCGCCAGAGGTTCCTTGATGGTGCAACTCGGCGTCAGATCACAGCTTTTTGCGCCTTTGGTGCAGGATGTGATGAAAAAAGGTCCATCAATCGCGTGAATGACCTCGTAGGCCGATATTTCCCGCGCATCGCGCGCCAGCACATAGCCGCCATTCATGCCGGCATGGGACTTGAGCATGCCGCTTTTGGTCAATGTCTGCAGAATCTTGGCCAGAAGCTGGGCGGGAATTCCGTACGCGTCGGCAACATCCTTGGCGCTCAGCGCAGGCTTTTCCGGGTGCTCGGCAAGGTACTTGAGCGCCATCAACCCGTAATCGGCCTTCTTGGTCAGCTTCAGCATGGAATATCCGACCTCTTCAGTCCTTGTTCAGTATACGACCAATTGGGTCGGCTTTTCAAGCCATTGTGTGAATCGTTCCGAATTGTGAACGCGGGGAATCCGGACAGGGCAAAAGATTCAACAAAAATCCGTTCCAAAAACGCCAAAAGACCGCTACAATCTTGCGGAAAGAGAACTAAATCCCGACGATTCCTGAGCAATGGCTATCATCTGCAAACACCCAAGGGTTCGCATCGTTTCCCGGCACGAAGACACAGAGTTTGTGGAGTGCCTGGAGTGTGGCGAGGTTTTTGACTCCGAGGAGTTCCGCGACATGGAGATCGAAGAAACCGCTGAGACCGAGGACGTGGCAGACGACAACTGAGCGCACCCCAAGCCTCTTCAGCGGACGCCAGAGTTTCCTGCAACCGGAGCGCCGACGCGGCGCGAGACCAGCCAGGCGTAATGCAAGCCGGATACGACCGTAAGAACCATGGTCGCGTCGAGTGAAATCGCGCGGAGCTGCACAACCCACATTGAGTGGTTGATCTGCAGCAGAAGCACGGCGGCGACAGCAGCCACCTGGGCCAGCGTATTGGCCTTGCCAAAAATGCTGGGGACAAACTCGCGCCGGCCCGCAGCTGCGTAGAGAAGGGCGGCCACCACCAGAATGCCCACGTCCCGCCCGAAGACCATCACGGTGACGCGGGCGGGAATCAATCCTTTGTGCAGCAGAACCAGAAACAGCGTGCTGAGCAGCAGTTTGTCGGCGACAGGATCGAGATACTGGCCCAGCATGGTGCGCTGTTTCAGCAGGCGCGCGAGCGTTCCGTCGAGCGCGTCGGTCAGCCCGGCCACAAGAAACAGATAGAAGCTGAGCTCAAAACGATCTTCAAGGATGGCCGATACAAGAAACGGCGCAAGGCAAATGCGCGCCAGCGTAAGCACGTTGGGCGCGGAACGAAATGGGTTCAGCCGTGGATTCTGAATTTCTGCCATGGGTTGGTCGGGGTTGAAAGAAACAACAGCCACTCCTAAGTGAATCATGGTACAGCACATAGAACCGGCTCGGATTTAGGTCTTTCCGCTGGGCCGCGGCAGCTCGCGTTCGCATGCCGGTGGATGAACTATCACTGCATCTTCCAGAACGGAGAAGGCCCGAGTGACTCGATCTCGTAGTAGCCCTTCTCCCGTTTGGGCCGCTTGGGGTCTTCAAGGTCGAGGAAGTAATCCTCCATCTTGCCGGCAGGGGTAAAGGCAATCAGCATGCGCCCGGGAGTCGCGCCGACCGACGAGAACGTGTGCGGAACCCGGCGGGGGCCAAGGACCGATTCTCCGGCATGGAGATGAAGCCGTTGTTCTCCAACCTGAAACAGGACTTCCCCCTCAATCACGTAGAACCATTCTTCTTGATTCAAGTGCATGTGCAGATCGGGTCCGCCCTGCACCATGTTGCGATGCTCCATCAGGAAGAGCCCGCCGCCGGTCTCGCTGCCGCCCACTTTGAAGTAGAACGTGCTGAAACCCAGGGAATGCGAGTGGCCGAATCGGTCCTGTGCAGGGCCGACAATCTGGAGTCCCTTTGACGCCTGGGAAGCCAGGCCTTGGGCAAAAGCCCTGCCAACAGACAAATCGATGACAGCCGCGGCAGGCGCGGCTGCCGCGACACCCTTGAAAAAAGAACGCCTCTGCACACCGTCTCCTTGAGTCGCTTGAAGTGAGTTATGCAGAAGAATAGTTGGACCGGGAACTGGTCGGCAAGCGGAACCCTGCGGCGGGCCCACAGGCTCTCGGGCGAGCAGTCGAGTTCTCTCATGAACGGTGCCTATCTCCATCGCCCGAATGCTGTTAAACTACTTTGAGTTGGTTTGCAGGCGCGTAGCTCAGTTGGTTAGAGCGCTTCCTTGACACGGAAGAGGTCGCTGGTTCGAATCCAGTCGTGCCTACCATAAATAAAATAGAATCAACGATTTAAAGCTTCGACCTCTTCTTTCTCCTTTCCTGATGGTTCTGAATGGTGCCGGGCTTTTCTGCGCTGTGTCCAGCAGGGAGCATCATCTCCACGACCATCGCGTTCGCCTCCCGCTTTTGAGAAGAGATGGCTTGGGTATAGAGGTCAAGGGTGATTTTCGCGTTGGCGTGGCGGAGAAGTTCCTGAGCGACCTTAATATCAATGCCCAAAGACCTCAGATTCGTCCCCAACGAATGCCGGAATGTGTGCCATCCGACAATCTTCCCATGAATCCCAGCCCTCTCCAAGGCGGGGCGGATGACCTTCTTGAGGAGCGTGTCCGGCCAGACGGGTCGCTGTCCGTTGTTCCGGATAGACGGAAACAGAAAATCGGAGTCCTCCGGGTATTCCGTCACGCCTTGCCATTCCCTCAGTGCCAGAGCAACATCGGGGTGGAGTGGAACTGGCTTGCCACTTGCTGCCGTCTTCGTTTCCCCAATCTGGCCGTGAACGCAGGACTTGTTGATGGCGATTTGCAAGGTGTTGAAGTCAACATCCTTCCAAGTCAGCGCAATCAACTCCGACCGTCGCAAGCCGGTCGTGCCCGCCACCATCACCATCACGCGCTCCCGCAGTGGCAGTTCTTCCACCAGTCGGTTGAACTCGACCGGCGTCAGAACGTCCGGCTCCCTCATGCGCTTTGCAGAACAGCGTACAGCTTCAATCGGGTTTGCCTGAACCATGCCGTACCTCTTTGCGTGTGCAAACAGGGCGGACATGATATTCCTGATTTTCGACTTCGAGGCAGGTGCGTACTTGAGTGAGCGCAGCCAACGTTCCACATCGACAGCGCGGATTTGCCCGAGATGGACTGTACCCCACTTCGGCTCAATCTGACGGTCAAGGTATAGCTCGTAAACGTTGCAAGTGGAAGTTCGCTTGTCGGACTCGTCCCCGAGTTCGAACTTTTTGTAGTGTGAAATCAGTTCGCTGACCGTCCCCGGGATACGGACTGACGAGTTGATGTTCGCTCGAAGCTGCTGGACGGCCTTTTCCGCGTCCCTGCGATGCGGCAATTCTTTGACGGTGCCGATTCGCTGGTTGCGGTACGAGCGTCGTCCATTCCGCTCCTCATAGAAGCGGAAGTACCACGTCGCAGGGGTCGTCTTGTTCTTGAGCAAGGTAAGGCTTCCAGTTTGAAATCTCGGTGCTCCAATCATTGGGTATACCCTCCGGTCGGAGCATCGGCGGCTGGACTGAGTGTACCCGTTCGACGGGAGAGCATCCATTGCTCAAGGTCGTACTCAAGAAAGCGCCAGAGCCGCCGCTTGCCCTCGCCGATGGGATATGACGGTAGATACCCTTCCCGTGCCCATCGAACAACTGTCCGGACATTTAAGCCTCCAAGGAAATGAGCCGCCTCCACAGGACTGAGGTACCTGCGGCGTCTGTCTTGCGATTCAGATGTTTGCACAAAACAATCCTTCGGGCGCGTCACCGCCCTCATTGGATTGCCTTTGAAAGCCCCTACAGGTAACACCGGCTTCTCGACTGAATCCGGTCTCCGTATGCAACACCATTCCGAGTGAAGACCATACGATTGACGCGACCGCTCGTGCAGCCTCGCGCCGGAATAGACTTGGGAGCTACTACACCCACATGACGTGGTGCACGAGCCTGCTCCCGTGGCTCAGAAAGGCGTCCGGCCACTATTGTTCAATTGACTGCCAGCAACTCCGCTGGCCGGTTACTTCGCCGCACACCACTTGTTCCACTCCGCCAGTGCCTCGTCACCATACTTTTTTTGCAGCCGCTCACCGAGCCACTCCTGAACAACCGTGGGCGCAGCCGTCTTCGCGAACTCCTCAATGTGCTGTGGCATGTCGGCAATGGCGAACAGTTGAAAGTTGCAGTAGTTGCTCTTCGGTGCCATTGCAATAACAACTGGCCGGAAACCAAGCGGGACGATTTTCTGCCAAACCGGATTCTTCGCCAGTGCCTTTAGATTGGCCGTATCTGTCGCAACGAATCCGGTCGCATACGTCTTCTCGCCGGGCATTGGATTTTGGGTCTCGAATTCCTCCGAGAGCACCACGATTCCAAAGACTTCTAACTCGTCCATTCCTTCTCTGCCGTAGCCGCTCAAGCCGGGCAAGAACTCCTGAGGATTAAACATTAGGTGCCTCGATTTCCAGCATTCGCTCATGCTTTGGCGAGTAAGTTGCCCCTTCTGCGAGAACTTCTGCCTCAGCCTTAGCCTTACCCGCTTCGTGACTCGCGTGCAGAGCATCTGCGACTACGACCAATTGTTCCGCAGTCAGAGTGGCAATCAGGGATGGAGGAATTGACGCGATGATTGCCTTTGCTGAGCGCCAGAATGGAGCCATCTTCATTTGCTTCCGAACGTAGTTAAGCTTTTCTTCGTTTGTCACTGTAGTGCCCCTCCTTCAGGGTGCTGTCAGCTTTGCTGGCGGGTTGAGGCCGGTGGGTCGCACCGGCCTATGGTGGTTAGGCGGCGGCTTTCAGCGTTGAGACAGTGTGGGACTCGCACAGCCCCTTGATAATTTCGTCCTGCCGCTTGATTAGGTC
>Ga0302320_10005384_pt1 | contig 28755 bp, 21 predicted proteins | sample Bog_T0_3_FD_202130 | JGI IMG/M metagenome (GOLD analysis project Ga0302320, IMG submission 202130) | Peat permafrost microbial communities from Stordalen Mire near Abisko, Sweden - Bog_T0_3 | ecosystem: Environmental > Terrestrial > Soil > Wetlands > Peat | place: Sweden: Abisko, Stordalen Mire...
TGTTCACAACCTTGACGCCGTAGCTGCGCCCGATCGCATCCTGGAGCCCCGTCGTGACAAAGGTCTTGATGAGCGCCACCCGGTCCGAGCCGCCGGCAGGCACGAGGCCCGATTCCCGGTATCGCCGGAGGCGGTACTCTGCGAGCAGCGCGCCCACCTGGTTCCCGCTGAGCAGCTCCATGTCGCCGTCCCGGTTCCGGACTGCCGCCCCCATGCGGTCGCAGTCGGGATCGGTGGCGAGCACAAGGTCGCAGTTCTCGGCCTTGGCCAGTGCGACCGCCTTGGAGAGCGCCGCGGCGTCCTCCGGGTTTGGGGACCGCACCGTCGGAAACCTTGGGTCGAAGGAAAGCTGGTCCAGCACCTGGAACACCTCGCAACCCGCATGGATGAGCAGCGGCGGGCAGTGCACGCCCCCCGTCCCATGGATGTTCGTGTACGCTACCCGGAGCCGCGCGCGGCCGAACACGCCCGGGTCGAGGACCGCCTTCGAGGCCGCGCCGATGTAGTTGTCGTCCGCGTCCCACCCGAGCTGGATCGTCCCCGCGAGGTCCTTCACCAGGTACCCGGCAAGGCCCGCGATCGGGACCGCGTTCACCTCGGCCACGATTCCGAGGTCATGGGGCGGCACCACCTGCCCCCCGTCCTCGAAGTACGCCTTGAATCCGTTGTCATGGGGCGGGTTGTGGCTCGCCGTGATCACGATCCCGGCGTGGGCCTTGAGCCAACGCACACTGAAACTGAGCTGGGGGGTGGACCGGGGGCCGTTGAAAATGTACGACTGGCCGCCGAGGCGCGTCCAGGCCGAGGCCGCAAGTTCGCAGAAGTGGCGCGAGAAATGCCTCACATCGTGGGCGATCACGAGGCGCGGCTTGGCGGACGAACCTTTTGAGCGAAGATAGGACTCGGTGTAGCGGAACAGGCCGACCGTCGCCCGCACCAGGGTGAAGTCGTTCAGGAGGTTGCTTCCAACGGCCGCATGCGCGGGCGTGCCGACCTCGTCGGGAACTCCGGTCTCGGACGCAGCCGTCACCCGGCCGATCGTGCGGCCGCGCATGCCCCCCGTCCCAAACTCCAGGTAGCGGTAAAACCGGTCATTGAGCTCGGGCCACGCCCCCTGCCCGGCGAGTTCACCGATGCTCGCCTGCGCCCACGCCGGCAGGCCCGCATCGAGGAATGCCTCGATGTTCGCCAGGGACGACGGCAGCAGGCTCCCGGCCGCGGCCGCGGCGCGGATCGTCGCGAGGGGGTCCGTGGTCGGGAGGGAGGTCATTCGAGGTAGCAATCCGTCACAAGTTTCGGTTTTGGGGCGAGCCGATTCCAGCTCTCGATGAAGGAGGCTTCGTCGCAGCCGAACAACGGTGAAATTTCGAGGACCAAGCCGGGCAACCCGGTGGAATCCGTCGTCAGGGGCATACCCGCCGCCGCCAGCCACCGGGCGGCCTGCCGCAGCTGGTCCTCGCGACACGTGCGCGGGGAATCCACCCCCTCCGCATTCTTCACCGGGGAGAAGTCATCCGCGCGCCGGGTCTCGATCACCATCGGAGTGCGGGCGAGCGGCAGGGCGTCGAAGACGAACATCTCGAACTTCACCCCGTTCGGCTTGTCCGGCTTCACGGGCCTCCCCGAGGCATCCAAGGTCGGGATTTTCTTGCGGGCCAGGTGCCACGGGAGACGGGCATCCCCCGCCGCGGTCCTTCTGACAAACTCCCGGTCGAGGATGTGGATCGCGATGCTTCCCGCGAGGAAGCGGAGCCTGCCCTGGGCGTCGGTTTCCCGCTGCAGCTCGATCGGCAGGTCGGAATACTCGATGACGAGAAGCTTGCCACCCCGGACGCAGAAGTGCCCGAGCTTCTCCTCCGGATAAAGCTTCGGCACCATCTTGCTGGACATCTCCGAGCCGGAAAGAAGGTGCCATCCGAGAAAGGCCGGGTCGACGCAGCGGACGAGGGGATTGTCCACCTGGAAGTAACTGAGGGTGTCGATGCCCTCGGCGGCCATGAGGTCCAGGGAACCGCTGCGCTCGAGGGCGCGCAGCGAACCACCGTGCCCGTCAGGCGAAAGCGCGATCGCATCCGGGGCCTCCAGCAGGATCCGGCCCCGGTCGTCCACGGCAGGCATGCGGCCCTGCCGGAAAAAATGAACGCGCCTCCGGTCGAGCCCAAACCAGCCGTGCTCCTCGAAGAACGCCTCGGTCGCCCCGTGGTTCTGGTGGCTCGTCATGATGAACCAGTGCAGCGGCCGCCCAAAGCGCAGGCCGGCCGCCCTGATCTTTTCGGCAAACACCTGGAAAAGCGGCTTGTGGAGGACCGGCGTCACCGGGAACGTCCCCTTCGGCCCGGGGAAGCCCAGACGGGTCCCCTGCCCCCCCGCGACGGTGAACGCAGCCACCCGTCCCGCCCGCAGGGCTTCCTCCCCGGCAGAGCGCGCCCGGCTCCACGCCGCCGCGTCGCCTCCCTCCTCCGGCAGCGGCTGAAAGGGGGCCGGGGCCAGGCCGGCGAGATCCAGCGCCGGCCCCGCTCCCCCCGCGCCCAGCGTCGCGCAGAGCCGCGCGACCTCGCCGAGGTCCACCTCCGCCGCCTGGGCCAGAAGCCGCGCGCGGGCCTCCGCACCAAGGCCCTCGATGAAGGCAAACACATGGCCCTGGCCCGCGCTCCGATAGGCTGAGACAAGATCTTCGCTGTTCATGGGCGGGGCTCCGGCTCGAGTCAGTTTTCGAACCGGAAGATGTATTCGTCCGGCCTGGCGTACCCGAGCCTGCGCCGGATCACCCTCTCCACGTAGTCGGGGTCGGTGCGCAGCCGCTGCAGCACCACCTCCTGCTCGCGCAACCGCGCCTCGGCCTGCGCAAGGCGGGCGCGGTCCTCGGCCTGGATCGCGCCCAGCCGGAGATACTCCTTGCGCGCGTCCAGGAAGAACATGGCGGCCGCAGCGGCTATCCCAGCGAAGAGCGCCAGGTAGAGGATGAGTGCGAGTCGGCGAAGCGTCATGCGGAGCGATCAACCTCCCTTCCGGAGGGCCTTTATTCAAACCAAATTCATGGGGTCCACGTCCAGCACCTGGACGATGTCGTCCGGCCAGGCAAACTCCGCGCGGAGCCGCGCGAGCTCCGCGCCGATCCGGGTCGGATTGCCCGTGAAGTACCACAGCTGCCAGCGGTACTGGTCCTTGATCTTCTCGATCGGCGAGGCTGCCGGACCCCGCAGCTCGGCCCGCGTCCCGAGCACGGGCCGGACCCGGTTGGCCCATTGCTCGGCAAAATACTTCAGCTTCTCGGGATTCGGCCCCCGGAACAGGTGGTGGATCACGTGGCGGTACGGCGGATATCCGAACGCCTTGCGCTGCCCGAGCTCCTCGGCGGCAAACCCGGCAAAATCCGCGTGCCTCGAGAACTGGATCGGCCCGGAGTGCGGGGCAAATGTCTGCACGATGACCTCGCCGGCCCGGTCGCCCCGGCCGGAGCGCCCGGCCACCTGGACCAGGAGCTGGAACGTGCGCTCGTTCGCCCGGAAATCGGGAATGTGCATCGAGTGGTCGGCATCCACGAGGCCGACCAGCGTCACATTGGGGAAGTCCAGGCCCTTGCCGATCATCTGCGTTCCCACGAGAACGTCGATCCTGCCGAGCCGGAATTCGCCGAGAATCTCCCGGAACCGGTGCTTCCTGGACATCGTGTCGCTGTCCATGCGCTCGATCCTGGCCCGCGGAAGCACCCGGCGGACCGCCTCCTCGACCCTCTGGGTGCCCAGGCCCCGGGACCGGATGTCGGGGCCGCCGCACTTCTGGCAGCGGAGCGGGGCCGGCCTCTGGTCGCCGCACAGGTGGCAGCGGAGCGTCTCGTCCGTCCGGTGGTAGGTGAGCGCGATGCTGCAGTGGGCGCACTCCTCGACATGCCCGCAGGCCGTGCACAGGAGCGAGGAGGAGTATCCGCGCCGGTTGATGAAGAGGATGGTCTGCTCCTTCCTGGCGTGGCGCTCGCGCATCGCCTCGACGAGCCTGCGCGACAGTGCCGCGAAGCCGCGCTGCCGGGCGGTCTCGATCCGCATGTCCACGATCTCAATCCGGGGGAGCTTCCGGTCGTCGATCCTGCGCGTGAGCTCGAGAAGGCGGTACCGCCCCGCCTGGGCGTTCGCGTAGCTTTCCAGGGAAGGGGTCGCCGAACCGAGGAGGCAGGCGGCGCCCGCCATCTTGGCGCGCATGACCGCCACGTCCCTGCCCTGGTACCGGGGCGTCTCATCCTGCTTGTAGGCAGGCTCGTGTTCCTCGTCCACGACGACCAGCCGCAGGTTGCGGACCGGCGCGAAGACGGCCGAGCGCGCGCCGACCACGATCCTCGCCTCGCCGGTTGCAAGCGCAAGCCAGCCGTCGAAGCGCTCCCCCTCGTTGAGGTGGCTGTGCCAGACGACGCAGCGATGGCCTGGTGCGATGGCCTCCAGCCTCGATCGGAGGCGCGCCACCGTCTGCGGCGTGAGCGCCACCTCCGGCACAAGCAGGATCACGCCCCCTCCCTGCTCGAGGGCCGTGTGCACCGCCCTCAGGTACACCTCGGTCTTGCCCGAGCCGGTGACCCCGTGGAGGAGCCAGGTCCCGAATTTCTCCTCGGCAAGCCCGGCCGCGACGGCCGAGACCGCGGCCGCCTGCTCGGCGTTCAACTCGTGGGGCCTCGCCGCGACCAGCTCGCCCCGCGCCCAGTCGTCGGCATACGCCTCGCGCACGACCCTGCTCCTCTCGGCGCGCAGGACCCCCTTTGTGACGAGCGCCGCAACCGCTTCCGGGGAGACCCCCAGCCTGGCAAGCAGCGGCCCCTGGGCTTGGGCCTCGCCGTGCTCGGCAACGCGCCGATACAGCAGCGCCTGCCGCGGCGCACGCCGCTCCAGCCGGGCCAGCTCCTCCGGGTCGAGCCTTCTGGCCAGCCGGATCAGCTTCTCCTCCCGGATCCCCGCGCCCCTCCGGACCGCCGAGGGGATCATGGTCTCGATGACCGTGTCGAGCGGCGCCACGTAGTAACCGGCCATCCACCGGGCAAGCTTCAGCAGGTCGGGCGGCAGCGCCGGAAACGGATAGACCACCTCCGCGATCGACTTCAATTTCTCGACGGGGAAATCCCTCGGAGCGCCGGTTTCCCCGATGATGCCCAGCTCCATGGCCCGGCGGACCGGCACCCGGACCAGCGCCCCGATCCCGGCGGACGCGGCCAGGGCCTCCGGCACACGGTAGTGCAGGACCTTGTCGAAACCAGCGAGCGGATGGACGCCGACGATCATGGGGGTTGCAGGGTGGATTAGGAGATGGAGAGTACAGCCAACAAGCAAATTGGCACCTCTCTTCTCATTCCGGGCGGCCCACGGGCGGATTGACAGAAATGACCCTCCCGGCGAGATTTTGGCCGTGAGCATCCCCGCGGCGCGTGAAAAGTTCAGGACGTACCTAACCCAGCACGGCCTGCGCGTGACCGACCAGCGGCTGGCGATCTTCGATGCCGCGCTGGGGAGGAAGGAGCACTTCACCGCCGAGCAGCTTCTTGACTACGCCCGGGCGATCGACGACTCGGTCTCGAGGGCCACGGTATACCGGACCCTGCCTATCATGACCGAGAGCTCCCTCCTGCGCGAGGTGGACATCGGGACCGGCGAGAAGTTTTACCTGCCCAATGCCGGCAACACCACCCAGGTCGCGCAGGTGGTCTGCACCGACTGCGACCGGATCTTCGAGATCAGCGCGCCCTTCATGGAGTGGTACGGCAGCACGGTCTCGTCCAAGCTGGGACTGACCCCCGTCTCGCAGCGACTCCAGGTCAGCGCAACCTGCAACCGGCTTCGCGACACAGGGTCGTGCCCGCGCCGCGGGTGAGCCCCGCGGGTTCCGCTGGAACATGCCCAAGGACAAGACAGGCGACCTCGCGTTCGAAATCGTCTTCTTCGAGTCGGTGCTCCGCCGCAACCCGGGGTATGCCGAGGTCGTGGGGATCCTCGGCGGCCTGTACACGAAGGCCGGCCGCGTCCTCGACGGCCTCAGGATGGACCGCCGCATGGTCAAGCTCGAGCCCGACAACCCGACCGCACACTACAACCTTGGCTGCAGCCTTGCGCTGTGCCGGCGCAAGGCGGCCGCCCTGAAGTCCCTCAGGCAAGCCGCCCTTCTCGGGTACCGCGACTTCGAGTGGATGACCCAGGACCCGGACCTCGAGATCCTGAGGGACGAGCCCGGGTTCGTCGCCCTCCTCGGCCAGCTGAAGAGCTAGCAGGCTGTTGGAGCACCCTGCCAGGCGATCATTTCCTCCCCGACCGCGTCCGCAAGGAGCCGCCCGCGCCTGGTGAGCCGGACCCGGGTTCCGTCCCGCTCGGCGATCCCGTCGCCGCACAGGCGCGCAAGCTTCTCCCCGACGGCCGGCCACGGCGCCCCGGGAAACCTGGCCTTCAGCTCCCCCAGGTCCACGCCCGCATTCATGCGCAGGCCGAAGATCATGGCATCCTCGGCGAGCAGGGCCTGCGTCAGCTCCCTGCGGTCCTCCGTCGCCCGCTCGCCGCGGTCCAGCCCCCCGGCCCACCTTCCAAGGTCGGCCGGGTTGGCGCCGCGCCAACCGCCGTGCTGCGAGGCTGCCGACGGCCCGAGGCCGATCCACTCCCCCATGCGCCAGGTATTCAGATTGTGGATGCATGCGTGGCCCGGGCGGGCGAAATTGGAGATCTCGTACTGCTCGTAGCCGGCCGCCTCCAGCCCCTCCCAGGAGGCCTCGTAGAACCGAGCCTCCTTTTCCGGATCCAGGCGCACCCTGCCCTGCGACAGCCTGATCCAGAGCGCCGTGTCCTCCTCGAAGGTCAGGCAGTAGGTGGAAATGTGGTCGGGCGCCAGGGCCACCGCCTCCCTCACATCCTCCGCCCAGCCCTCCTCGGTCTGCCCCGGGAGCGCGAACATCAGGTCGATGTTCACGCTCGCGAACCCCGCCGCCCGGATCTGCCCGTACGCGCGCCGGACCTGCGCGACCGAGTGCTGGCGGCCCAGCGCGTCCAGAAGGTCCGGCTGGAAGCTTTGCACCCCGAGGGAGACCCGCGTGACGCCCGCGCCAAGGAGCGCATCGAGCCGCCTCGGGGTCACCGAGGACGGCGCCAGTTCCACGGACCACTCGGCGGGCGCCCGGCCGCCCGCCAGTCCCCGGACGACCTCCCCCAGCCGCGACAGGTCGCCCGGCGCCAGGAGCCCGGGCGTTCCCCCGCCCCAGAATACCGTCGTGACCGGCCGCGACCCGGACACGAGCCGGGCCTCGCGCTCGACGCCGGCCAGGAAGCCCTTCACGGCGGCTGCCGTCGGCTCGGTCTGGTAAAACGCACAGAAGTCGCAGGTGGACGCGCAGAACGGCACATGCACGTAGAGGCCCAGCGGTTCCCCGGTCACACCTTTGACTTGCCCTGTCATCGTGCTCCGATTAGAAACCTAACGTAACAAAATGCACGCCAAACGATCCTTTTCCGCGCGAAAGCTATTCTCCTGGTTCGGCGCCGCGACAGCGCTCGCGGTCCTCCCGGGTTGCGCCACGGTGGCCCTGACAGACCTCACGCCGTCGTCCCTGCCGGAAAATCCGTCGGAGATCTACACCTTCACGCTGAGGGCCGTTCCGAAGAGCAACACGGTCCTCGACGACAGCATCGCCCCGCACCTGGTCGTGGACGGCCAGATCTTCAACATGAAGAAGAGCCCGGTCGGCGGCGGCATCTACGAGTTCGACTACCAGCTTCCCCCGGGCCGGGACAAGCTTGCCTACTATTACCTGGTCGATTTCCGGGTCCAGGGGAACGGCACCGAGACTGCCGCGCAAACCTACACGGACACGATCCATGCCGTGATCGTGGGCCGCTACGTGCTCTCCCTCGAGGTCAACCGCGGCCCGGTCGGCGCCCGCGTGGGTGTGTTCGGGCGCGGCTTCAACCAGCAGGATCTCGTCGGGTTCGACGGGACGCCCGTGCGCACGGTGTACCTTTCCCCGACTGCGCTCAGCTTTTTTGTGCCGGCCCTTCCAAGCGGGAAAAACTATTCCGTCTCACTCGGCGGCGCCGCCGGAAATTCCCAGATCGGGACCTTCCGGATCGACCCGACCAACGTGACCGCAACCCCCGCCTCGCTGTCCCTCGCCCCCGGGGAGAGCCAGAGCCTCACCTTTACCGTCCCGAATCCCGCGCCGGCAGGCGGGCTCCTCCTGGACGTGACCACGGACGCCCCGGAAAGCATCATCATGCCCGAGGTCACCGTGCCCGAGGGCCAGACCAGCGTCACCATCACGGTCCAGGGAGGCAAGCCGGGCAGCGGAAACCTCTTCCTCAAGGGCTATGGCGACGCCGACGTCGCCGTGCCCTTCACGGTTGCCGCACCCTCCCTTCCCCCCGCGCCGGCGAAGTGAAGCCCTGATTATCCCGCCTGCCATCGTGCTTGTCCTCGCGGCGGCCCTGATCCTCCTGAGGCTGGGTGTCGAGTTGGGCCTCGCGGCGCTCAACCGTGGGGCTGTGCGGCGGGGCCTGGCAGCGCCGCCTGCCGCCATCTCGGCCGTGATGGACGGTGCCACCCTCGCAAAGAGCGCCGCCTACACGCTCGAGAAGTCGCGTTTTGGAAGCATCGAGTCCGTCCTCGAGGCGCTGGTCCTGTCCCTTGCCGTGTTTGGGGGCCTGCTCCCGGTCCTGTACGAGCGGATCTCGGCGTGGGGACCCCCCGGGGCGGCCTGGACCGGCGCCGCATTCATTCTGGCCGCGGGGCTTCTGGTCTCCCTGCCGTCGCTGCCGCTCGACTGGTGGGCCCAGTTCCGGCTGGAGGCCAGATATGGATTCAACCGCAGCACGCCCGGCCTCTGGCTGGCCGACCGGCTCAAGGGCGCCCTCCTTGCGGGCGCGATCGGGTTTCCGCTTCTCTGGGCGCTCCTGGCGCTGGCCCGTCTTGCCGGCGGCTCCTGGTGGCTGTGGGCGACGGCCCTGGTCTTTGCATTCCAGCTGCTGATGCTTGTGATTTATCCCCGGCTGATCCTGCCCCTGTTCAACAAGCTCACTCCGCTGCCCGGGGGGGCGCTCCGCGAGCGGCTTCTCGCCCTCGGCGACCGGACGGGGTTTCGCGCGACGGCGATCGAGGTCATGGATGGCAGCAGGCGCTCGTCGCATTCAAACGCGTATTTCACGGGCTTTGGGCGCTTCCGGCGCATCGTGCTCTTTGACACGCTCGTCTCCGAGATGGAACCCGTCGAACTTGAGGCCGTTCTTGCCCACGAGATCGGGCATTACCGCCGCGGGCACGTGCCCAAGAGGCTTGCGCTCTCGGCGGCGATGCTGCTCGCGGGGTTTGCGGCAATTGCCTTCCTGGCGCGGAGCCCGTGGTTCGACGCGGCATTCGGATTCCCCCCGGGCGGGCTCGCGCCCGCGTTCCTGCTGTTCGGGCTCCTGGGCGGAACCGTGACCTTCTGGCTGGCGCCGCTCTCGAATCTTCTCTCGCGCCGCCAGGAGTATGAGGCCGACGCGTTTGCGCGGGGCGCCATGGGAGGGCCCGGTCCGCTGGTGTCGGCCCTGCGCAACCTGACCCGGAGGAACCTCGGCAACCTGACGCCGCACCCGTGGTTCAGCGCCTTCCATTACTCCCATCCGACTCTGGCCGAGCGGGAGCGGGCGCTTGACTGACTCCGGATCCCTTGGTGCGATGGCGCAAATGCCGCGCTCGCGCTACGAGGACGAAATCATCATTTCCTGGGTCGAGTTGCACCGGGATGCGCGTTACCTCTCCGAGGTCCTCCACGGCCTGGGCCGCTGGAAGGGCATCGTGGCGATCGCCCGCGGGGGCCTTGTGCCGGCGGCGCTGGTCGCGCGGGAACTCGACATCCGGCTCGTCGACACCTTCTGCGTCTCCAGCTACGACTCGGCGGCGGAGGGGGAGGCCGCGAAGGTCCGCGGTTCGGTGAGGGTCCTGAAGGGCGTCGAGGGGGACGGGGACGGATACCTCCTGATTGACGACCTCGTGGACACCGGAAAGACGGCGCAGGTGGTCCGCCAGCACCTGCCGAAGGCCCATTTTGCGACCCTGTACGCCAAACCGTCGGGGCGCCCGCTCGTGGACACCTGCGTGAAGGAGTTCAAGCAGGACAAGTGGATCCACTTTCCCTGGGACATTGAGTACCGCTTCGCCAAGCCGATCTTTGACGGCGGGCGCTCGGGTTTTAGTCCGGACGGCGAATAGGATTCCCCATTGGGGTGGCGACCTCTTGTTGGCTGGCGACCTCTTGTTGGGTGGTGACCTTTTGTTGGGTGGTGACCTCTCTTTGGTTAAGGAGCATTGCATGGGTCCCAAGGCAGGGACGGGCCGTGCGCTTGCGAGGTAGGGACGGGCGGCCCGCCCGTCCGTGCAGACCTCAGCGCCATTCGCAGGCTCGGACGCGCGAGGCCGCACGTCCCCACCCGCTGCCGGTCAAACTGCGTCACTGCCGGGCATCATGTTGGTTTGACCAACGAAACAGGATCGACATCGTTTTGGCCGTGGATTCCAAAGAACGCCAACCTTCCTTCGAGGCCGGACTGGCAAAGTTGGAGTCGATCGTCGAGTCGATGGAGACGGGGGAGATCCCGCTCGCCGAGCTGCTGGCCAAGTATGAGGAGGGCAACAAGCTGCTGAAGCTCTGCGAGGCACGCCTCAAGGAGGCCGAGCTCAAGATCGAACAGCTCAAGAAACAGAAGGATGGGGTCGAATTTGCACCCTTCGATTCGGAAAAGGGCGGGGCCTGAACGAAGTGAGCAGCTCCCCCACCCGCCTTCTCGACACCCTCCGCGGGCCCGCGGACGTAAAGGCGCTGGCTCCCAGCCAGCTCCCCGAGCTCGCCAGCGAGCTCCGCGCAGAGATCATCGCCGTGACCGCCGCAAACGGCGGCCACGTGGGGCCGAACCTCGGCGTCGTCGAGCTGACGATCGCGCTGCACCGGGTCTTCGATTCCCCCGCCGATCCCTTTGTTTTCGACGTCTCCCACCAGGGCTACACGCACAAGCTTCTCACCGGCCGTGGGGACGGGTTTTTCCGCAAGCTTCGCCAGACGGGCGGGGCCAGCGGCTTCCTCGCGCGCTCCGAGAGCCCGCACGACTCGTACGGCGCCGGCCACGCGGGCACGGCGCTGAGCGCCGCGCTCGGCATGGCGGTGGCCCGCGACCTGCGCGGCTCCGCCGAGCACGTGGTGGCGGTCTGCGGCGACGCCGCGTTCACCTGCGGGATCACGCTCGAGGCCCTCAACAACATCGTTCCCACCACCAAGCGCCTCATCGTGGTCCTCAACGACAACGAGTGGTCGATCGCCAAGAACGTCGGCGCCATGGCCCGGTACCTCAACCGGCTGAGCACAAGCCCCACCTACAACCGGATCCACCACGACCTGGAGAAGTTCTTTACCGGACTCCCCCACGGGCACGACATGCACCGCCTCTGGATGAAGTGGAAGCGCGAAACAAAGGACTTTTTCCTGCTCAGTTCCAGCATCTTCGAGAAGTTCGGTCTTCGCTACCTCGGGCCCATCGACGGGCATGATTTCGACGAGCTGGTCAAGAACCTCGAGTTCGCAAAGCAGTGCGACGGGCCGATCCTGCTCCACGTGCTCACCAAGAAGGGCCAGGGCCTCGATGCCGCGATCAACTCCCCGGAGAAGTTTCACGGGCTCGGAGCCTTCGACCCGGCGACCGGGGAGAGCCTCAAGGCCGCCCCCGGCAGCCCCCCCTCCTATCAGGAGGTGTTTGGACGGGAGCTCCTGCGGATGGCCCGGGCGGACCCCCGCATTCTCGGGATCACCGGGGCGATGCCCTCCGGCACCGGGCTTGCAAGCCTGGCGGCGGAGCTTCCGCAGCAGTTTTTCGACGTCGGCATCGCCGAGGAGCACGCCGTCCTCTTTGCAGCGGGGCTTGCGACGCGCGGTTTTCGTCCGGTGTGCGCGATCTACTCGACCTTCCTTCAGCGCGCCTACGACCCCATCCTCCACGATGTCGCGCTCCAGAACCTGCCGGTCACCTTCTGCATGGACCGGGCCGGCCTTTCGCCCAACGACGGACCCACGCATCATGGCCTCTTCGACCTGGCCTACCTTCGCTGCGTCCCCGGAGCGACCGTGATGCAGCCCAAGGACGAGGACGAACTCGTGGACATGCTCCACACGAGCCTCCAGCTCGAGGGGCCCGGTTTCATCCGCTACCCCCGGGGAGCCGGGCTCGGCGTGGCGATCAAGGAAAAGGCCGCCCTCCTGCCGGTGGGCCACGCCGAGGTGGTGCGCGAGGGTTCCAACATCATGATCTGGGCCCTCGGGCCCATGGTGCAGGAGGCCCTCCGCCTCGCCGCAAAGCTCTCCGACGAGGAGCACGTCTCGGTCGGCGTCGTGAACGCGCGCTTCGTCAAGCCCCTGGACCGCAACCTGCTCCTCAGCCACGCCGCCGTGGTTCCCCTCCTCGTGACGATGGAGGACCACGTGATCACCGGCGGATTTGGAAGCGCCGTGCTCGAGGCCCTTCAGGAGGCCGAATGCCCGGTGGCCGTCGAGCGCATCGGCTGGCCCGACAAGTTCATCGAGCACGGATCCAGCGTGGACGTGCTTCGGGCCGCCTACGGGCTTGCGCCCGAGGACATCTACCGGCGGGTCCTCGACCGGTGGCGCAACCTGAGCAACGAGCGCGTCGAGGCCGACGCCTAGCAGGCGTTTTCCTACTCCTCGTGCTGGAGCGCGGCCACGACCGAGAAATCCTCGAGCGTGGTCGTGTCGCCCTTCACGGCGCCGCCGGCCGCAATCTCCTTGAGGATCCGGCGCATGATCTTGCCGCTGCGGGTCTTCGGCAGGCCCGCGGCAAACCGCACATCGTCGGGGCGGGCCAGGGCCCCGATTTCCCGCGCCACATGCTGCCGCAGCTCATCCTTGAGCCTGGGCGAGACGACGTAGCCGTTCTTCAACGTGACAAAGCAGACGAGGGCATGTCCCTTCAGGTCGTCGGGCCGGCCGACCACGGCCGCCTCCGCAACCCCCGGATGGGACACGAGGGCGCTCTCGATCTCCGCCGTTCCTATGCGGTGGCCTGACACATTGAGGACGTCGTCGATCCGTCCGACGACCCACAGGTAGCCGTCCTTGTCGAAGCGGGCGCCGTCGCCGGCAAAATAGAATCCCGGCAATTCGGTCCAATACTGCTTCTTGAAGCGGTCGTCGTCGCCCCAGAGGGTCCGGAGCATCGAGGGCCAGGGCTGGGTCAGGAACAGCCGGCCCCCGCTCCCGCGGGGTACCTCGGCCCCCTTCTCATCGAGCACCTTGGGCACGACCCCGAAGAACGGCCGGGTGCAGGATCCCGGCTTGGTGCCGGTGATCCCCGGCATCGGTGAGACCATGATCGCGCCTGTCTCCGTCTGCCACCAGGTGTCCACGATCGGGCACCTCTTCTTGCCGACCACGGTATGGTACCACATCCAGGCCTCGGGGTTGATCGGCTCGCCGACCGTCCCGAGGAGCCGCAGGGACTTCAGGCTGTGGCGCTTCACATAATCGTCGCCCCAGCGCATGAAGGCCCGGATTGCCGTTGGCGCCGTATAAAAGATGCTGACCCGGTGCCGGTCGATGAGCTGCCAGAAGCGGTCGGGCTCGGGGTGGTTCGGCGCCCCCTCGTACATCAGCACGGTCGCCCCGCTCGCGAGCGGCCCGTAGACAACATAGCTGTGTCCCGTCACCCATCCGACGTCGGCCGTGCAGTAATAGACGTCGCTGTCCTTGAGGTCGAAGATGTACTGGGTGGTCATCGTCACCCCGAGCAGATAGCCCGCGGTCGTGTGGAGGACCCCCTTGGGCTTCCCCGTCGAGCCGCTCGTATAGAGGATGAAGAGGGGATGCTCGCTGTCGAAGGCGCGCGCCTTGTGGTCCGTCGGCTGGCCGGCGACAAAGTCGTGCCACCACCGGTCCCGACCCTCGACCATCGGGACGTCCTGCCCCGTGCGCTTGAGGACGATCACATGCTCCACGCTCGGCGTCCCGGGAAGAGCCCGGTCCACGTTGGCCTTGAGCTCCACAATGTTGCCGCGCCGCCAGCCGCCGTCGGCGGTGATGACGATCCGGGCACCGCAGTCGTTCACCCGGTCCTTGATCGCCTCGCTGGAAAACCCGCCGAAGATCACCGTATGGACCATGCCGAGCCGCGCGCAGGCCAGCATGGCGATGGCCGCCTCGGGCACCATGGGCATGTAGATTGCCGCCCGGTCCCCCTGCCTGAGGCCCAGGGCCGCCAGGGCGTTGGCGAATTTGCACACTTCCTGGTGCAGCTGGAGGTACGTGATCGTCCGCACATCGCCGGGCTCGCCCTCGAAGAGGATGGCCGCCTTGTTGGCCCTTGCCGTTCCGAGATGGCGGTCGATGCAATTCTCGGCCGCATTGATCTGCCCCCCCAGGAACCACTTGGCATGCGGCAACTTCCACTGCAGCACCGACTTGAATGGCCTTCTCCAGGTCAGGTATTCGCGGGCCTGCCTGCCCCAGAATTGTTCTGGGGAGTTGACAGATTCTGCATAGAGTCTCTTATAGGCGGCCTCACTCCCAAGTTTCGCTTGGGCTTTGAACTCGGCCGAAGGCCTGAAAACCCGGTTCTCCCGGGACACTGAGGTAATCGTCTGGTCGGTCACGTTAAGTGGCTGATTTCGGGGTTAGTGACGCTCAACGCGCCACTATCCCGTCTGAAGTTTTAAGCGTCAAGTCCGGGCCGTGCCATTGTCCCCGTTTAATTGTATGGAAAAAAAACCAGCGTCCGCCCCCGCGGACAACCCCATTGTCACCCCTGAGGCGCCCCAGGCCGCCGCGCCGGTCGCTGCCCCGGCCCCACCCCCACCCCCCGAGATCACGGTTCGAGCCGAGGGAGTCCTCGACATCGACATCACCCGGGGCGGCAACGGCCAGCTGCTCGACCTTTCAAAGAATGGGAAGCGCCGCCCCACCGACGCCTTCGTGCCCAAGGAGCTCATCCGGCGCTTCAAGCTGAGGACCGGGATGCTCATCGCCGGCACCGCCACGCCCCCCGAGGGCCGGTTTCCCAATTCCAAGATGCGCTTCATCGAGGAGGCCGACGGACTTTCGCTCGAGGATCGCCGCAACAAGCTCGACTTCACCGCGCTCACCACGGTTTCGCCAAACCAGTTCCTCAAGATGGAGATGAAGGACGGCCGCATGACCACCCGCGCCGTGGACCTGTTCTGCCCAATCGGGAAGGGCACCCGCGGGCTCATCGTGGCCCCGCCGAGGACCGGGAAGACGACGCTGCTGCGCGACATGGCGCTCGGGGTCCTCGAGAACAACCCCGAATGCCAGGTCATCATCCTCCTCGTGGACGAGCGTCCCGAGGAGGTCACCGATTTCAAGCGAAGCGTGCCCGCGGAAATCTGGGCGTCGTCGAACGACGAGCAGATCGACAACCACATCCGCGTGGCCGACCTGTGCATCGAGCGCGCCCGGAGGCTGGTCGAGGCGGGACGGGACGTTGTGCTCTTCCTCGACTCGATCACCCGGCTGGCCCGCGCGCACAACACCCAGCGCAACAGCGGCCGCACCGGTTCGGGCGGCCTGGACGTCCGCGCCCTGGAAAAGCCCCGCCAGCTCTTCGCCTCGGCCCGCAAGACCGAGGAGGCCGGCTCCCTGACGATCATCGCCTCGGTGCTCGTCGAGACCGGCAGCCGCATGGACGACGTCATCTTCCAGGAATTCAAGGGCACCGGGAACATGGAGCTCGTCCTCGACCGCAAGTGCGCCGAGATGCGCCTCTGGCCGGCGGTCAACGTCGCGGCCTCCGGGACCCGCAAGGAGGAGCTGCTGATCGACGCCAAGAAGCTCGAGTCCATCCACTTCTTCCGCCGGGCCCTGGTGCAGCAGAAGATCGAGGAGTCCACGGAGACCATGATCGCCCGCCTTTCCAAGACAAAGACCAACGACGAATTCATCCGGCTCATCGCCCGCTGACCGCGTGCCGGCTTGCCCCACCCGCCCCTCCCCCACATCGTAACCCTTCCGAATGCATAGTTTCTCCGAGCAATGCCTCGACATGGCCCGATCGATCCTCGGCCATAACCTAGACTCCATCCAGCCCGACGGCACCGTTCTCCCCGCAAACGCGGAGCAGTCCCGCGCCGACGAGCCCGGCCACGTGGCCTTCGCGCTCGGCGAGTACTACCGGGCGACCGGGGAGACGACCCTGCAGGGCCGGGACCTGGTGGACCTGGCCGCCCGGTGCGTGACCGCCCAGGCCTTCACGGAGCCCCCCGCGGAAAACGGCCTTGCCTACGCCTCGCTCGGCCTTCTCTGCTTCGGCCCGTCCAAGGAGCGCAACCCCGTGTGGGAGCGCCTCGTGCCCGAGACCCAGGAGCGGATCGACAAGCAGCTTCTCCACCGCAGCGACTACGACAACCACTGGCAGGCCTTCAACGTGGCCAAGGCCGTGGCGCGCTTCAGCTTCGGCCTCTCCAAGAAGGACGAGACCTCGCGCCTGATCGAGCGCATGGTGGACCGCATCGAGCAGACCAGCTCGGCGGGCTTCTTCGACGACTCGGTCCACGGGCTGGGCGGCAATTTCAACCTGTACGGCGTGATGACGTTCGTCTTCATCCGCTCGGCGCTCCAGCTCCACGCCAACAGCGGCGTGCGCGACCGGAAGCTGCCGACCCTGCGCACCTACGCCGAGAAATACATCCGGATGATGCCGGAACTCGTGCGAGCCGACGGACTCGGGTGGGCCTTCGGGCGGGCCGCGGGGGCCTACGGCCAGATGCACTGCATCAGCCTCATCCTCCAGGGCCTGCGCGACGGGTGGATTCCCGACGACCAGAAGACCAAGTACTTCGACATCCTCCGGCGCCTGTTCCTGTTCTTCTACCAGACCTACCTCGACCAGGAGCAGGGCTTCGTGGACCTGCGCGACGACGAGCGCACCGCCTACCGGCAGCACACGACGCGCATGGCCAACTTTGACGCGGCCCGCTACCTCTGCCAGTGGTCGCGCCTCTCCAACACGATCCACCTGCCCGCCGGCGGCCCCAAGCTCGAGCCTCCCCGCACGACGGGCCGCTTCGTCATTTTCGACAAGGGCAACCGCAAGGAGCAGGGCCTCTTCCTCTACCGCGACGTCGAGAGCGGCCTCCACCTCCAGATCCCGCTGATCAGCTGCGGCGGCACGCTCTCGAGCGACGCCCTCTCCTTCCCGCATTGCCCGGGCATCTTCGACTGGCCGAACAACGTGTACCTGCCCGTCATGCTCCCCGAGCTGACCTTCGGGGGCCGCGCGACGCTGCCCGCATTCTACGGCAAGAACTGCGTGACCGGCCTCGGCCTGCGCAACAGCTTCTTCTTCCGCTACGAGCAGCCCGACGTCATCACCACCGACGAGGAGATCCTCAAGAACATCAGCAGTGTCAAGGTCCAGTGGACCTTCACCGGGAGCAAGGTCGGGTGCGAATTCGCATACACCGCCAAGCAGCAGGTGACCCTGGAGAAGTTCCGCTACGCGCTCGTCATCGCTGCGCCCCATTCCAAGTACCGCGTCGGCGGGGCCCTCTCGCTCGGCCCCCAGAGCCACCGGTGCACCGTCGTCCGGGACGACTTCCAGGGCACCTGGCAGGAGACGGAGATCGTCAGCGCCGACCCCACCTACCGGACCAACTACGGGAAGGTCCACTACCTCCAGTACCTCGTGCGCGACCATCCCCTGATCATGAGGCCCGGACAGGTGTACCGGCTCGTCGTCAACTTCGACCCGGACATCGTGCGGCTGTGACGGACTGAAGCCCTTGCTCTCCCGACGCATCATCCCCTGCCTTGATGTGACCGCGGGGCGCGTGGTCAAGGGCGTCAGGTTCCAGGAATTGCGCGACGCCGGGGATCCGGTCGAGTGCGCCAAGGCCTACGACGCACAGGGTGCGGACGAGCTCGTCTTCCTCGACATCACGGCGTCCAGCGACGGGCGCTCCATCCTGCGCGACGTGGTCGCGGCAACGGCCGAGCAGTGCTTCATGCCCCTCACGGTCGGCGGCGGCCTCCGCACGATGGCCGACATCGAGGCGATGCTCCGTGCCGGGGCGGACAAGGTGTCCCTCAACACGGCGGCCATCGCCGAGCCTGGGCTGATCCGGGAGGCCTCGGCCCGATTCGGCGCACAATGCATCGTCCTTGCGATCGACGCCAAGCGCGAGCCCTCGCCGGAACCAAAGTGGAGGGTGTACACTCACGGCGGCCGCAAGCCCACGGAGCTCGACGCAGTCGCCTGGGCGGTGCGGGGGATGGAGCTTGGCGCGGGCGAAATCCTGCTGACGAGCATGGACCGCGACGGCACCCAGGCCGGCTACGACCTTGAGCTCACGCGGCGCGTCAGCGACGCCGTCAGCATCCCCGTCATTGCAAGCGGGGGCGCCGGAACGCTGGAGCACTTTGCAGACGTGCTCGACGAGGGCCGGGCGAGCGCCGTCCTCGCAGCCTCCCTGTTCCACTTCGGAACGCTCACGATCCCGCAGGTGAAAACCTACCTGTCAGCCCACGGCGTCCCGATCCGGAGGTAATGATCGGGCGTGGCCCGGCTTCGCGCTGCCTACGCCTACGCAGCCTCTCGCGATGCTATGCCGAAACAGCCTTTCGCGATGCGAAAGGCAGGTAGGGCCGGGCGGCCCGCCCGGCCGTGCAAACCCCGGGGACCGTTCGTAACAGGTTCCTTATGGGCCGCGTCGCCCGGCAATTTGCTCACCCTCGTTTCACCAGCCCCAGGACGCCCAGCTGGTCCTGGACCGCCAGGAAGAATTCCGGCGTGACCTCGCCGACGGGAACCTCGTAGACCTGCTTGGTGCGGCCATGCTCGTAGATCTCCTTCGTCCCGTCCGCGCTGCGGCCCCGCGGCCGGATCAGCTTCTTGCGCTCGAGCAGGATTGCCAGGAACTGCACCAGCCGCGTGGTCTCCAGGGACGGCTCGGTGGCCGGGTCGGCCAGCGTCAGGAACAGCCCCTCCGCAGTCAGCTTCAGCGATCGCTCGGGATTCTCCTCCTTCACCCTGGGCTTGTGCACCTGCACCCAACGGCATGCAAGGATCCCGTCCGGGACAAAGCCCTCCGCACGGGCCTCCAGCACGTCGTACCGCGAGATCGGGCCGGCCGCGCTGTCCCTCACAAGGAAGCTCACGACCTTGTCGCCCGGCGCGAAAACCTGGCTGGACACGAAGCAGGCCGCGGCCACGGGCTGCAGGATCATTTCCGCCGGGTTTGCAGGGGCGATCATGGGAAACGGGGGGGTTCAACCACTGAATGGAGAATCATTTCGATTTTTGCGATAGGTTCTTTACTTCCCACCGGCACCAAGGCTAGCACTTTCACGCGGAATGACCCCCTCTCCATGAACGGCCGCCTTATTGCCATCGGGGACATCCACGGCTGCCACCTTGAGTTCGCCGAACTCCTCGACAAGCTTGACCTGGAGCGCGAGGACCGCCTGGTGCTGCTCGGCGACCTGGTGAACCGCGGCCCCGACAGCTGCCGGGTGCTCGACCTGGCCCGCGAGCGCCACGCGATCTCCCTCCTTGGAAACCACGAGCTCCGGCTGTTGAAATACCGCCGCACCAAGGACAGGAAGTACGTGAAGGAGCACGACCTCGACACCTTCGACCAGCTCCGGCCCGAGGACTGGGCCTACCTCGAGCAGATGCCGCTGACCTTCGAGGAGCCCGAGCTGAACGCGGTCTTCGTCCATGGCGGGTTCCTTCCTGGCCAACCCTGGCAAAGGCAGCCCGCGGAAGTCGTAACCCGGATCCAGGTTGTGGATCGTGACGGGGCTCCGAACAAACGGTCCGCGGAGCCCGGCGCCCCGGCCTGGGCCGATCTCTGGAACGGCCCCCCCTTCGTCGTTTACGGGCACACACCCCGGGCGGAGGTGTACAAGCTCAAGTGGTCCGTTGGAATCGACACAGGCTGCGTTCTCGGCGGGTACCTCACCGCCTGCGTGCTCCCGGAGAAGCACTTTGTGCAGGTCAAGGCCCGGAAGGCCTATTATCCCTGATTCCCATGGCCTCCCTTTCCGTCAGCGACCTCAAGTCCCTTGAAAATGCAACCGGGCGCCCGTTCGCCGGGCTCTTTGTCCTGCGCAAGCTGGCGTCGAAGACCGCCTCCAACGGGAACACCTACCTGAGCGTGGAGCTGGGAGATCGGACAGGCTCGTTCACCTGCACCGTATTCAACGACAACCCGGCCTTCGAACCGGTGAAGGCCGCCGGGGAGGGGTCGGTCCTCCGCGTCGAGGGAAAGGTAGAGTTCTACCAGGACCGGCTCTCGCCCCGGCTTGCGCGCGCTGCCGTGGCGGATCCCGCCGAGCTTGCGGCGCCCGGCGTCATGGAGCACCTCGTGGAGACCACCCCGGAGGACCCAAACGCCCTTTGGGAGGAGTTTCAGGGTTACATCAAGTGCATTGGGAATCCGGAACTGCGGGACACGGCGCGCCTCGTCTTCGAGGAGATCGGGCCCGCGTTCCGCACGGCTCCCGCCGCCGTGTTCGTGCACCACGCCTACCGCCACGGCCTCCTCGAGCACACGACCCACATGGCGCGGGCGGCCCGGGCGCTGCTACCCCTCTATCCCCAGGTGGACGCCGACCTCGCCCTCGCCGGGATTCTCCTGCACGACATCGGCAAGACGGTCGAGTACGAGGGGACCCTGGCCCCGAGAAGGGGCCGCCATGGGATCCTGCAGGGGCACGTGGTGCTCGGTTACCAGATGGTCCGGAAGGCCGGCCTGAAGGCCCGGCTCGACCCCGACCGCCAGGAACGCCTCGAGCACATCATCCTCAGCCACCAGGGAAAACTGGAATGGGGCGCCGCCGTGATCGCCGCGACGCCGGAGGCCGTCTTCGTGTCGATGGTGGACAATCTGGACGCAAGGATGGGCGTCGTCCAGCGGGCCCTGCGGCAGGGTGCCGGTTCCGAGGAGTTCTCGGAGAGGCTCCTTGCCCTGGAATCCCCCCTCCTCCTCCAGCCGGTCCGCCCCCAGGCGGCTCCGCGCGATCCTACTGCCGGCTGAGGCTCAGCAGGAATTCCGCGTTGGACTTGGTCTTCTTCAGGCGCTGGATCAGCATCTCCATCGACTCGATGGGCCCCAGGCCCTGCATCGCGCGGCGCAGCCCGTAGATCCGCTGCAGTTCCTCGGGGTGATAGATGAGCTCCTCCTTGCGGGTGCCCGACCTGTCGATGTTGATGGCCGGGAAGATCCGCCGCTCCACCAGCCCGCGGTCGAGGTGCAGCTCCATGTTGCCCGTGCCCTTGAATTCCTCGAAGATGACCTCGTCCATCCGGCTCCCGGTGTCCACGAGTGCCGTGCCGATGATCGTCAGGCTCCCGGCGCCCTCGATGTTCCGGGCCGCCCCGAAGAACCTCTTCGGCTTCTGGAGGGCGGTCGCCTCCATGCCGCCCGACATGATCTTTCCGGAATTCGAGGCGAGGGCGTTGTAGGCGCGCGCCAGCCGGGTGATCGAGTCGAGAAGGATGACGACATGCTGGCCCTGTTCCACGAGACGGCGGGCCTTCTCGCCCACCATCTCCGCGCAGTGGACGTGGCTCTCCGGCGCCTCGTCAAAGGTTGAGGAGACCACCTCGCCCTTGGTGTGCCGGCGAAAATCGGTGACCTCCTCGGGCCGCTCGTCGATCAGGAGAAGGATGAGCTTCGTGTCCGGGCTGTTTTCCGAGATCGAGTTGGCGATGTTCTGGAGCAGGACGGTCTTGCCCGTGCGCGGGGGCGCGACGATCAGTCCGCGCTGGCCGTAACCGATCGGGGTCAGGATATCGACGGCGCGCATGGACACGTCCTTCTGCACCTCCGGGGCCTCAAGAAGGATCCGCTTGAGGGGATAGTACGGGGTCAACTCCTCAAAGGGCGTCGTCTTTGAAATCTCCCCTGGATCGAGGCCCATGACCTTCTCGATGCGCACCACGGAGGGGCAGCGCTCGCCCTCGCGCGGGGCCTGGGCCAGGACGGACAGCCGGTGCCCGCGCTTCAGGCCGTACCGGTAGATCAGGCTTTCCGGCAGATAAGGGTCCTCCGGGTAGAGCCGGTAGTTCACGTGCTCGTGGACGACGAACGCGCCCCGGTCGTTCAGGTCGAGGTAGCCTTCGTCGAGGATGGGAACCTTGGCTTCGGCGGCCCGCGCGAAGACGTGCCCAAGAAGCTGGCTGCGGTTGGGGGCCCCCTCGAACGTGGCGCCGAACTTCCGCGCAAACACGGTGAGGTCGGCCAGGCTCAGGGGATAGAGTTCGTTGAGCCGCAGGGGGTCGCCGCCTCCGGATGAAATTTCCTTGGCCAGTGCGTCGAGGGCCGCGAGGTCCGCCAGGCGCGCCGGATCGGGCAGTTCGCCGTACACCTGCGGAGCAGACGGCGGGAGCGGCTGGGGAGGGTGCGAGGGGCCTCCTCCTCCACCGCCGCCGCCATACCCGGAGGGTTGCCAATGGCCGCCGTGACGGCCGCGCTTGCGCTTGTTTCGCTTCCACGAATTCCTGTCCTGCCACTCGCCACGGCCGCCGCCCCCGTGCTGGGGTCGCGGATAGCCGCCCTGGTCCTGGGGCGCGCCTGAATCGGGGGAACGCTCGGCCTGGCCGCGGTCTCCGTTGCCCGACTCGACAGCAGCCCCGGAGGCCTCCGGGGCCTGCCTCGGCGGTTCCGGGCTCGGCTCGGGGGCCGCAGGCGGCGCCGCAACTGCCTTGGGCTCCGGAGTCGCAGCTTCGGCTGCGGGTGCCGAGTCGTCCTTGGCGCGGCGGACGCGTCCGCGGGGGGCGCGCTTCACCTTGCGGTCAGGGCTCGGGGGAGCGCCCGCCGGTTCGTCGTCGTTCTGGGAATTGGCCATGAAGGGTTTTGAAGCAAGTGGCCGGACTATCCGGCAAGGGTATCCACGAGACGATCGACTTGGGCTTTCAGGAACCCCTCGGAACCCTCGTTCCAAAGGACAAAATCAGACAATTCGATCTTTCGCGTCAGCGGCAATTGCTTGGATATCCGTTGTCCGGCGAACGCGCGTTTGAGGCCGCGCTGCTCCAGCCGGTCGAGCTGCTTTTCGGGAGTACACGCGACACACACCGTGAAATCAAACTTATTTTCCAGTGACTTCTCGAAGAGCAGGGGGATCTCGACGACGGCCGGCGCCCCATCCTCGCGGGCTTTTCCGATGAAGGTGTCCCACATCTTAAACACTTGTGGATGAATTAATTCCTCGAGCCACCGAAGCTCCGCCTTGTCCGCAAAAACCCGCTCGGCCACGGCCGCCCGGTCCACGGCCCCGTCGCGGTCCAGGATCCCCTCCCCAAGCCGGCCCCGGAGGGCCGCGATGACAGGCGGCGCAGTCAGGATCTGCTCGCGCACCACCGCGTCCACGTCAAGCCGCCGAAAGCCGCGCGCTTCGAAAAGCTTCGCGGCCGTTGTCTTCCCGCACCCGATCCCGCCGGTGAGTCCCAGTACCATGCCGGGATCCAGCTTGTTACGGCAGTTCGTAAATGGCAACCAAAGCGACGCCCGTCCCGCCGTCGGCGCCCTTCACCTCCGCCGTGTAGCCACCCGGCGGCAGAGTCGCCAGGATTTCCGAATCCGCGGACCCGGGCTGCAGGACCGGGAGGGCCGTGAGCTTCGCGGCAGTGGCCAGCAACACGGGATTCGAGCCCCAGCCCGTGTTCGAATAAAGGACGACGTCCCTGCCGTTCTGGCTTTGGTGGATCGAAAGCGCGGGATGCTGCAGCGGCGATGCCACGTTGTAGGGGCTCGGGATCAGCGCGGGCCCGAGCGCCTGGACCAGCACCGACCGCGAGGTCTGCCCGGCGACGAAGAATCCCCCGATCAGGAGGCCGTCGTTTGCCCCGACAAAGGCGCGGGCTGAGATGCTGCCCACGGAGCCGGGGGCCGCGCTGGATTGGACGACGAGATTGGCGGGCGCCGTGATGCTTGAGCCCGCGCTACCCGTAACGATACAGGTGTAGCTTCCCGCGCTCGCGGCTCCGACGTTCGTGAGAACCAACTGGGGCCCGTCCGCGCCTGAAACACCAGGGCCGTCGGTAAGATTGACACCCTTGAACTGCCATTGGTAAGTAGCCGAGCCCGCCGCCTCCGCCGTGAATTCAACCGTGGATCCGGCATTCATCGTCTGCCCCGTCGGCTGCGCTGTGATGGCCGGACCGAAGCTTGAGGAGAGGATGGTTGCCTGGGCGTCCAGGACCGTGAGATTTGACGCACCGTCGAGGACCGTGAGGACGACCAATTTGTTGTCCGGCGTGGGCCAGATCCTGAGCGGGGTTCCAAAAATCGCCGCCGAGTTTCCGGCTGCAAACGCCGGCGCAGCCGCCTGCTGGACCACCGAGTTCGACCCTGAGGCACTCAGCGCGGTCACAGTCGAATCGAGCCATGCCGCATCAACGAAAGGACTTCCCAACGCACCGATTTGCGCCAGCGTTGCGGTGTTAAAGACAGACCCGGTTTCGGTGACCGCTAGCGTTCCGTCCGTGGAGAACCGAACTGGGTAGAGGCCCGATGCTTCGTTTCCGGAGTTGCCCGGGCCGGCTTTGAGTTTGTCAAGGGCCCCATTCCCGACTGGGAGTTCCCAGAGCTGCGCCGCAACTCCGCCCGATCCAAGGGTGTACAGGCCTCCGGTCACCGAATCCCAGTAAAAGCTCAAGCCATTACCAGCCGGCTGGACGGGGGCGGGTTCAATCTGCTGTTCGAGGCCGCCACTTTCGTCATAGACCCAGGCACTGGCCATGGCGTCCGGCGTCGAACCCTCCTCCTCCACAAACACCTGCCCGTCCGCTGCGGCGAACGTCACCGGTTCATTGCAAAGGTTCACCCAAAACGTCTCCGCGTCCGAAGTCCCAAGCTGGATTTCCGTCACCCGGTAGTCGTCGTAGGCGAGGTAGACTTGGTTCAGGGCCTTGGAATAGGACATCCAGACGGGGCTGCCCTGGAGCGGGATGGATTTCAAGTAGGTCCGGGTCGAAGGGGACCACGCAAAAATCGACCGGTTGAGCTTGCTGAGGAGGTACAGAAGCCCGTCGGACCCGACAAACCCATCGTCGGGAATGAATGTTGTGGAGGCCGGATTCACGACCGGCGCGGCCTGCCGCGGAGATGCCGTGATCTGGGCTTCCGTGGCCTCTGCCACTCCGATGGACCCGCCGGGAATTCCCGGCGGGGAGAATGCACTCAGTGTCGTGCCATGGACGAAGAGCCGGTCAGCCGTGTTTGGGAGTTGGAACCGCCCAAGCTCTGCCAAGGTCCCCGCCGCGTACAGGGTGACGAAATTGTCGCGGAGCACCGCCGCATTTCCGTCGGGGAAAAAGGCCAGGTCGTTGAAGCTGGGACCAAGCGAGCCCGAGCAGGAGAGGCTGCTCCCGTAGCAGACCATGCCCGTGTCGTCGCAGACGTGCTCGCCGTCGGGAAACACAAAAGCCCGGGTTCCATTCCGAACGCTATCCGCGGCCACCTCTTCCGGATATCCCTCGACCCCTCCAAGCGCATCCAGGGTCCAACCGATGAAGCCGCCATGGCCCTCCAGATAAACCATGGCAGTCGGATAGAGCCCCGTACCGGCAGGATTCGTGGCGGCAACGCTGGAGAAGTCGTCGCTCCCAAAAATGCATACTGAACTCTTCACAAAGGACCCGTCCGCCCTCCGGTGGGAGTCGATGGCCCAACTGACTCCGACTTCGCTCGATCCGGCGAGATAAAAGTAGGACCCGCTCACAAAGATTGCCCGGGTTTCGAGCGTGGTGGTTCCTACCGTGGTGTATTCCGAGAGATCCAGTGAGTAGCGGCGAGTCGTCAAACCCAGGGAGACATAGATCCCCTCGGGCGCTGCGCACAGGGCCCAAATCGGCGAGTCCACGACGACCGGGGGCAGCCACGCTCCGGCACGGAGGTCGTAGCGGAGAATTCGGGTCGATTCCTGAAAGTAAACAATACTCCCCTGCTGCTGGGCATACCCCCAGGGGGTGTCAGCCTCCTGGGCCAGCATCTGCACCGCCGCCTGCCCCGCGACCACAGTGCCTCCGGGGTTGGTTGCCGTAAGGAGATAGTCCCCGGTGTCCACATCGTCCAAATTGTTAAGGTAGTAGGCCGATGAGGTCGCCCCCGGCACCACCACCCCGTCGTGGTACCACTGATAGGAGATCGGCGGCTTTGGGTTCCCTAGATCGAACAGGTTAGGTTGGAGCGAATATCCCGATGCTCCCCCCGTGTAGTACGCAAGCGACCCGGCCGCAAAGGTCGGCGTGGCTGGCGCAACCTCGGGAACCGTCAGAACCGCCGGGTCTGAGTTTGTGGAGCCGCCTTGGTTGGTCACGATGCATCGGACCTGGGCTCCGCTCATGGTGTCCGTCTGGGGAGTCACCGTCAGCGTGCTGGTTGTGGCTCCGCTGAAGCTCCCTCCGTCCTCAATGGACAGCCACTCATTGGAGCCGGCTGCGAGGTACTGCCATTGGTAGGTTGTCGGCGTGAAGCTTGCGGCCGCCACGCTGAAAGAACCGCTTTGCCCGGAATTCACGGACTGGCCGCTTGGCTGGAGGGAGATCGTCGGCGGGATCTTCAGGGGCGAGGCGACGGAAAGGGCCTGCACGAGGAGGCCGACATCCGGGGATCCGATGCCCGTGCATTCGTCATAACCCGGACCCGCAGGGTAGTCGCCATTGCGGCCGGACGTGATGTCCTGAAAGCAATCCCCTCCAATGAGTGGATAGATCCTCGGGTTGAGCATTCCCACGGGGCCGAGGTTTGGATTTGCGGCAAGCCGGGCCTGGTTGAAAAGCGCGCAATACCCCGCCCACACGGGCGTGCTCCAGCTTGTCCCGCCAACCGTATCGTGCGCCCCCTGGAAGATCACGTCCGCCCCATAGTCTGGATCGGCACTCGCGGCGACGTCGGGCTCGAGCCTCTGGGTCCCCGGCGGAATCCCCAGCCCGGTTTGCCAGTTCGGCCGGGTGAACTGTGTGCTCGCGCCTCCGCCACTGGCGCCTCCATTGCTGTTCCAGACGGACTCGGTGTAGGGAGCCGAAGGGAAAAATGTGGGCGCAAGGCTTGTGCCGCCGACTGCGGTTGCCGAAGGGTCGCTTCCCGGATAATCCACTCGGAGGGTATCCTGGGAATTATAGCCGCCCGTGTTCGGATCGGGCCTCGAGCCGCCGTCACCCGACGAAAAGAAGACAGTGACGCCAGCACTCGCCATCGAGGCCAGATACGCGGAAGTGGTGGCCATTTGGCTTGGAGTATACTCGTTCTCGTTCTGGCCGTAGCTTACGGAAATCTGGCGCATACGCGGCTGGTTGGGCAAATCGCTGAGGATTTGCTGCAGTGCCATGTTGCCGACTTCATCGTTGTCCTGGGTGCCGTACACCCGGATGGCCGCCCCGGGTGCCACGGAACTGGCCCATTCGGTATCGAGCGTGATTTCCTCCGCATCCCCCGGGGCCGGGTTGGGGGGCGGACCGGATCCCACGGGCACCTCGGTCACTGAGCCAGCGGTCTGCGGGATGCTATAGTTCGCCCAGAACGCGGTCAAATCCGCCTGCGACGGAAATGCGTAACCAAGCAACCCTATGGTTTCTCCGGCGCCGTTCACGCCCAATCCCGTTGCATGGTAGGCCACGGCCAGATTGTTGGGGCCATACGGAGGCGATTCCGTGGAAGCATCCGCCGGCTTCAGCCGAATGTGGTGGGACCTCATCCGGAGGTGCGGCTGGAGCCCATTGATCCCCACCAGCGAGGACACCAGTTCCGGCGGCACGCTGGGCGCCGTCACCGCCGAAGTGTACTCCCCTCCCCTGTAGGCGACCCGGGCAAAACTCATCTTCAGCGCGTCCCGGATCTGGCTCACGGATCCCCGCACGAAGAACGACAGGTGGTTGTCGTAGCGGTTCGTGACCGTAAGGCCCAAACCCTCGACCCAAGCGATCGCCGCCTCATAGTCCGACGCCTCTGGGTAGTACTTATCGGCCATATCCGAAGGCGGAATAACTTCACCGCTGGCAATCCGGGCCCGCAATTCCGCCAGGTTCCTCATTTTCAGGGCCACCTCGAATTGCATCGTCGCGGTCGCCTCCGAATCTGACAAAACGGCCCGCACCACCGTCGGCACGGCGGGATCCAGGGTCGCGCCCGCAGATGCCACGGCGGCCACTTCCCGGATGCTGTCCGGAAGAATCTCCCTCGGGCGCTGGGCCTCGTCGGCCCTGGAACGGTCAGGGATGCCCAGCCCGAGGAACGCCGCCGCCCCGATAAAACACACACATTTCCAGCCCTTGAGAAGGCTCCCGGGGAATGGCGCCATGGGTGACTCTGTCTGGAGGGGGATTCCGCAATTTTGGCCCCGGGCTCCTCCCCGTGTCCATCCGGATATATTCCGGAATTCCGTACTTTTGCGAAAACCCAAAGGCACCCGGTCTCCCGACCTACTATAATCCCGGGGAATGCTTGCCACCATCGCCTCCGCATCGCTCCAGGGAATCGACGCCGAACTCGTCCAGGTGGAGGTCAATGCAAACGAGTCGGGCGAGTCCAAACTGATCCTGGTCGGGCTGCCCGATGCCGCCGTAAAGGAGTCGGATGATCGGGTCTTTTCCGCCCTGGGGAACAGCGGGTTTGAGACGCTCCGTGCGCGCACCACGATCAACCTTGCTCCAGGGCACCTTCGCAAGGAGGGACCGATCTACGACCTGCCGATCGCCCTGGCGTTTCTGGTAGCGACCGGCCAGCTGCGCACGGACGTCCTCGGCGATTTCC
>Ga0302320_10005385_pt1 | contig 28753 bp, 23 predicted proteins | sample Bog_T0_3_FD_202130 | JGI IMG/M metagenome (GOLD analysis project Ga0302320, IMG submission 202130) | Peat permafrost microbial communities from Stordalen Mire near Abisko, Sweden - Bog_T0_3 | ecosystem: Environmental > Terrestrial > Soil > Wetlands > Peat | place: Sweden: Abisko, Stordalen Mire...
GCTACATCAAGCTGCAGATTCCCGCCGGCCAGGCGAACCCGAGTCCCCCCGTGGGCCCGGCGCTGGGCCAGCAGGGCGTCAACATCATGGAGTTCTGCAAGGCGTTCAACGCGCAGACCCAGCAACTGGAGAAGGGCCTGCCCACTCCGGTCGTGATCACCGTCTACAGCGACCGCAGCTTCACGTTCATCATGAAGACGCCCCCGGCGTCCGTGCTGATCCAGAAGGCAATCGGCATCCAGAAGGGCAGCGCGACCCCGAACACCGCGAAGGTCGGCAAGATCTCGCGCAAGCAGCTCGAGGATATCGCGAAGCTGAAGATGCCGGACCTGACGGCAAGCGACCTGGAAGCGGCCGTGCGCACTATCGCCGGCAGTGCCCGCAGCATGGGCGTCGATTCGGAGGTGGTGTGACATGTCCACGGTAACCAAGCGTACGAAGTCCTGGAAGGACAAGCTGCCGCCCGGCAAGACCTACGGCATCGATGACGCGCTGAAGCTCGTCAAGGAACTCGCGACCGCGAAGTTCAACGAGTCGATTGATGTCGCCGTCAACCTCGGCGTCGATGCGACCAAGTCGGACCAGCAGGTGCGCGGCTCGACCGTGATGCCGCATGGCACCGGCAAGACCGTCCGCGTCGCCGTGTTCACGCAGGGCAAGAATGCCGACGCCGCGCGGGCCGCCGGCGCCGACATCGTCGGCTTCGAGGACCTCGCCGAGAAGGTGAAGGCCGGTCAGATCGACTTCGACGTCGTGATCGCGAGCCCCGATGCGATGCGCATCGTCGGCCAGCTGGGCCAGATCCTCGGCCCCCGCGGCCTGATGCCGAACCCCAAGGTCGGCACCGTGACGCCGGACGTTGCCGGCGCGGTCAAGAACGCGAAGTCGGGCCAGGTCCGCTATCGCACCGACAAGGCGGGCATCATCCATGCACAGATCGGCCGCGCGAGCTTCGAGCCCGTGGCGCTGAAGGAGAATCTCCTGGCTCTGGTCGCCGACCTGCAGAAGATCAAGCCGGCCACGTCCAAGGGCATCTACGTGAAGAAGGTAACGGTGTCGTCGACGATGGGCCCCGGCGTGGCCGTCGACAACACGACACTGGGACTGGGCTGAGGGCCCGGTCAACGATTCGATTGATGGAGGGAGCGCGAAGGCCGCAGGGCCGCTAGCGCACTCACCGTCGAAGACCGCAGGCGGACCTCTTGGGGTCCTTAAACAATGGCCTGCGCAGATGGTGGGACCCGAATCAGGAACTTTCCTGGTGAAGGGTCGCACCGGATGGGCGCCTCAGGCGGCGCCCTAAGGGTGGGTCCGGGGGAGATCGCTCCGTCGGGCCTGTTTGTGACACTTCTTACCGGAGACCTGTATGGCGCTCAAGTTGGAAGACAAGAAGGTCGTGGTGGCCGAGGTCAACGCGGTCGCAGCGCATGCGCTGTCCGTGGTGGGCGCGGAGAACCGTGGCTTGACGGTAACGCAGATGACGGACCTGCGCGCGAAGGCGCGCAAGGAAGGCGTCTACCTGCGCGTCGTCAAGAACACGCTCGCGCGCAAGGCCGTGGCCGGCACTCCTTTCGAGTGCATCGCGCCGGCCCTGAAGGGACCCGTGGTCCTCGCATTCTCCAAGGACGATCCGGGCGCGGCGGCGCGCATCGTCAAGGCGTTTGCGAAGGACAACGACAAGCTGGTGACGACGCTGGTATCGCTGGGCGGGCTGTTGCTCAAGCCGGCGGACATCGAACGTGTGGCATCCATGCCTACACGCGCGCAGGCGTTGTCGCAGCTGCTCGGGGTCCTCAAGGCGCCGATCCAGAAGTTCGTCGGCACGCTGGCCGCACCCAACACCAAGTTGGTGCGTACGCTCGCCGCGGTCCTGGAAGCGAAGAAGGCGCAGGCCGCATAACGCGGCCGGCATGTTCAAACCGATTCGGGTCCTGAAGGGCCCATCTCAATAGATATCTGGAGACGAAAATGGCTGTTACGAAAGACGAAATCCTCAATGCGATTTCCGCAATGTCCGTCATCGAGGTGGTCGAGCTGATCGCCGACATGGAAAAGAAGTTCGGCGTCACGGCGGCGGCCCCGGTCGCGGCAGCGGCGGCGGGCGGCGGTGCGGCGGCGGCCCCGGTTGCGGAAGCGCAGACCGAGTTCGCCGTGACCCTGACCGAGTTCGGCGCCAACAAGGTCGGCGTCATCAAGGTCATCCGCGAGATCACCGGTCTCGGCCTCAAGGAAGCCAAGGACCTGGTCGAGGGCGCTCCCTCGGTCGTCAAGGAAGGCATTCCGAAGGCGGACGCGGACGCGATCAAGAAGAAGCTCGAGGACGCTGGCGCCAAGGCTGCCATCAAGTAAGTGTCTTATGCCGATCTGCGCAGCGCGAGGGATGCCGTCCAAGTGACGGCAGCCTTCGCCTGCGCCTTTGATTCTGGGGTCGCTACGACCCGGTTAATGTTCGCGCGCTAGCGCCTGGAGACGCAAATGGGTTATTCGTTCACCGAAAAGAAGCGTATTCGCAAGAACTTTGGCAAGCGCCCGAGCATCCTTGGCACGCCGTACCTGCTTGCGATCCAGCTGGATTCCTACCGGCGATTCCTGCAGGCGGATACCGAGGAATCAAAGCGTGACGAAATCGGCCTGCATGCCGCATTCGACAGCGTATTCCCCATTTCCAGCTACTCCGGCAACGCGACGCTGGAATACGTCAGCTACCGCCTCGGCGACCCGGTGTTCGACGTCAAGGAGTGCCAGCTGCGCGGGCTGACCTACGCCGCCCCGCTGCGCGTCAAGGTGCGCCTCGTGGTGCTCGACAAGGAAGCGAGCGGCGCCAAGAAGCCCGTCAAGGATGTCCGTGAACAGGAGGTCTACCTCGGCGAGCTGCCGCTGATGACCGACAACGGCACGTTCATCATCAACGGCACCGAGCGGGTCATCGTCTCGCAGCTGCACCGCAGCCCCGGCGTGTTCTTCGACCACGACCGCGGCAAGACGCATTCGTCCGGCAAGCTGCTGTTCTCCGCCCGCATCATTCCCTACCGTGGCTCCTGGCTGGACTTCGAGTTCGACCCGAAGGACTGCGTGTTCGCGCGCATCGACCGCCGGCGCAAGCTCCCCGTCACGATCATTTTGCGTGCCCTCGGCTACAGCGAGGAACAGGTGCTCGACATGTTCTTCGAGAAGAACGTGTTCTATCTGTCGAAGAAGGAGATCGAGTTCGAGGTCATTCCGCAGCGTCTGCGCGGCGAGACCGCGGCTTTCGAGATCCGCGTCGGCAAGAAGGTCATCGTCGAGGAAGGCCGCAGAATCACGGCGCGCCACGTCCGCGACCTCGAGGAAGCCGGCGTCAAGCGCCTCCCCGTGCCGATCGAATACCTGCAGGGCAAGGTCCTTGCCCATGACATCGTCAACACCGAGACCGGCGAGATCCTGGCCAAGGCCAACGAGGTCCTGTCGGTGCCCGCCGTGGGCAAGCTGATCGAGAGCGGCGTGACCGAGATCCGTACGCTGTACGTCAATGACCTCGACCGTGGCCCCTACATCTCCGACACGCTGCGCATCGACCCGACCAAGACGCGGCTCGAGGCCCTCGTCGAGATCTACCGCATGATGCGTCCCGGCGAGCCGCCGACCAAGGATGCCGCCGAGAACCTGTTCCAGAACCTGTTCTTCAACGGCGAGCGCTACGACCTGTCGCCCGTCGGCCGCATGAAGTTCAACCGTCGCGTCGGGCGCGAGGAGATCACCGGCTCCGGCGTGCTGAGCAAGGAAGACATCATCGAGGTCATGAAGACCCTGATCGACATCCGCAACGGCAACGGCCACGTCGACGACATTGACCACCTCGGCAACCGCCGCGTGCGCAGCGTCGGCGAGATGGCCGAGAACGCCTTCCGCATCGGCCTCGTGCGCGTCGAGCGCGCCGTCAAGGAGCGCCTGACGCTCGCCGAGAGCGAGCCGATCATGCCGCAGGAAATGATCAACGCGAAGCCGGTGGCGGCTGCGGTCAAGGAATTCTTCGGCTCCTCGCAGCTGTCCCAGTTCATGGACCAGAACAACCCGCTGTCGGAAGTCACACACAAGCGGCGCGTCTCCGCGCTCGGCCCAGGCGGCCTGACCCGCGAACGCGCCGGTTTCGAGGTCCGCGACGTGCATCCGACGCACTACGGCCGGGTGTGCCCGATCGAGACGCCGGAAGGCCCGAACATCGGCCTGATCAACTCGCTCGCCGTCTATGCGCGGACCAACGACTACGGCTTCCTCGAGACGCCCTACCGCCGCGTCGCTGACGGCAAGGTAACCGACCAGATCGATTACCTGTCGGCGATCGAGGAGGGCCAGTACGTGATCGCGCAGGCCAATGCGTCGCTCGACGCCAAGGGGCGCTTCACCGACGAACTGATCTCCTGCCGTACGCAGAACGAGTTCACGCTGTCTGCGCCCGACAAGATCGACTTCATGGACGTCTCGCCGAAACAGATCGTCTCGGTGGCGGCCTCGCTGATCCCGTTCCTCGAGCACGACGACGCGAACCGCGCGCTGATGGGCTCGAACATGCAGCGTCAGGCCGTCCCGACCCTGCGCGCCGATACGCCGCTCGTGGGCACCGGCATGGAGCGCGCCGTGGCAGTCGACTCGGGCGTCACGGTCGTCGCGCGCCGCGGCGGCAGCGTCGACTCGGTCGATGCCTCGCGCATCGTCGTGCGCGTCAACGACAACGAGACGACCGCGGGCGAGCCCGGCGTCGACATCTACTCGCTGACCAAGTACACGCGTTCCAACCAGAACACCTGCATCAACCAGCGCCCGCTCGTTAAGGCCGGCGACGCGATTCATCGCGGCGACGTGCTTGCCGACGGCCCGTCCACCGATCTCGGCGAGCTCGCGCTGGGCCAGAACCTGCTGGTCGCGTTCATGCCGTGGAACGGCTACAACTTCGAGGACTCGATCCTTATTTCGGAACGCGTCGTCGAGGAAGACCGCTTCACGACGATTCACATCGAGGAACTGACCTGCGTCGCCCGCGACACCAAGCTCGGGCCCGAGGAGATCACCGCGGACATCCCCAACGTCGGCGACTCGGCGCTTGCCAAGCTCGACGAGGCGGGCATCGCGTTCATCGGCGCCGAAGTGCGTGCCGGGGACATCCTGGTCGGCAAGGTCACGCCGAAGGGCGAGACGCAGCTGACGCCGGAAGAGAAGCTGCTGCGGGCCATCTTCGGCGAGAAGGCGTCGGACGTGAAGGATACTTCGCTGCGCGTGCCCCCGGGTATGGACGGGACAGTCATCGACGTGCGCGTGTTCACGCGCGACGGTGTCGATAAGGATGCCCGCGCCCTGTCGATCGAGAAGGCGGAGCTCGAGCGGGTCAAGAAGGACCTCGCCGACCAGCAGCGCATTCTCGAGGACGATCTGTTCCTGCGCGTCCGGGACATGCTCGAGGGCAAGGTCGCCGAGGCGGGCCCCCGGAAGCTGAAGTCCGGCTCGAAGATCGACCAGGCCTACCTGGACGATCTGCCGCGCGAACAGTGGTTCGAGATCCGCCTCAAGGACGAGGAGTCCAATGCGCAGCTGGAGACCGTGTCCGAGCGCCTCAAGGCGCAGCGCAAGACCTTCGAGAAGCGTTTCGACGAGAAGAAGGCGAAGATCACCGCCGGCGACGATCTCGCCCCCGGCGTGCTGAAGATGGTCAAGGTCTACCTTGCGGTGAAGCGTCGCGTGCAGCCAGGCGACAAGATGGCCGGCCGGCACGGCAACAAGGGCGTCATCTCCTCGATCGTCCCCGTGGAGGACATGCCGTACATGGCCGACGGCACCCCCGTCGACATCGTGCTGAATCCGCTGGGCGTGCCGTCGCGCATGAACATCGGCCAGATCCTCGAGACCCACCTCGGCTGGGCCGCCAAGGGTCTCGGTGCGAAGATCGGCAAGATGCTCGAGGCGCAGCAGGCCGTGGTCGAGATCCGCAAGTTCCTGCACGAGGTCTACAACGAAACCGGCGGGCAGACCGAGGACATTCCTTCCCTGAGCGACGGTGAGGTCATCGAGCTCGCGACCAACCTGCGCCGCGGCGTGCCGATGGCAACACCGGTGTTCGACGGCGCCAGCGAGGAGGAGATCAAGAAGCTCCTCGCGCTCGCCGACCTGCCGACCTCCGGTCAGACGACGCTGCACGACGGACGTACGGGCGAGAAGTTCGAGCGTCCGGTCACGGTCGGGTACATGTACATGCTGAAGCTCAACCACCTGGTCGACGACAAGATGCATGCGCGCTCCACCGGGCCTTACAGTCTGGTCACGCAGCAGCCGCTCGGCGGCAAGGCGCAGTTCGGCGGACAGCGCTTCGGCGAAATGGAGGTCTGGGCGCTCGAGGCCTACGGCGCAGCCTACACGCTGCAGGAAATGCTCACGGTCAAGTCCGACGACGTCAACGGCCGTACGCAGATGTACAAGGCGATCGTCGACGGCAACCACGAGATGAAGGCCGGCATGCCGGAGTCCTTCAACGTGCTCGTCAAGGAGATCCGCTCCCTGGCCATCAACATCGAACTCGAGAGCGAGGGTTAATCCATGAAAGACCTACTGAAGCTATTCAAGCAGCAAGTCCCGGTCGAGAATTTCGATTCGATCAAGATCGGCCTCGCGTCCCCGGACATGATCCGCTCGTGGTCGTACGGCGAGGTCAAGAAGCCGGAGACGATCAACTACCGGACCTTCAAGCCGGAGCGGGATGGCCTGTTCTGCGCGAAGATCTTCGGGCCAGTCAAGGACTACGAGTGCCTGTGCGGCAAGTACAAGCGCCTGAAGCACCGCGGCGTCGTCTGCGAGAAGTGCGGCGTCGAGGTGACCCAGTCGAAGGTGCGCCGCGAGCGCATGGGACACATCGAGCTTGCAAGCCCGACCGCGCACATCTGGTTCCTCAAGTCGCTGCCCTCGCGTATCGGCCTGATGCTCGACATGACGCTGCGCGAGATCGAGCGCGTGCTCTACTTCGAGGCCTTCGTCGTCGTGGACCCCGGCATGACCTCGCTGCAGCGCGGCCAGCTCCTGACCGACGAGATGTACCTGGAGTCGATCGAGGAGCACGGCGACGAGTTCGACGCCCGCATGGGCGCCGAGGCGGTGCATGAGCTGCTGAAGTCGATGGATCTCCCGGCGGAAGTCGTCAAGGTCCGCGAGGACATGGCGAACACCAGCTCCGAGACCAAGATCAAGCGTCTGTCGAAGCGCCTGAAGCTGATCGAGGCCTTCCTCGAGTCGGGCAACAAGCCGGAGTGGATGGTGCTGACCGTGCTGCCTGTGCTGCCGCCGGACCTGCGCCCGCTGGTGCCGCTGGATGGCGGCCGCTTCGCGACCTCCGACCTCAACGACCTGTACCGCCGCGTCATCAACCGCAACAACCGCCTGCGCCGGCTCCTCGAGCTGAATGCGCCGGACATCATCGTGCGCAACGAAAAGCGCATGCTGCAGGAAGCCGTCGATGCGCTGCTGGACAACGGCCGCCGCGGCCGGGCGATCACCGGCACGAACAAGCGTCCGCTGAAGTCGCTGGCCGACATGATCAAGGGCAAGCAGGGCCGGTTCCGCCAGAACCTGCTCGGCAAGCGTGTCGACTACTCGGGCCGCTCGGTCATCGTCGTGGGTCCGACGCTGCGCCTGCACCAGTGCGGGTTGCCGAAGAAGATGGCGCTCGAGCTGTTCAAGCCGTTCATCTTCTCGAAGCTGCAGCTGCGCGGCGAAGCCTCGACGATCAAGGCCGCGAAGCGCCTCGTCGAGCGCGAGGGACCGGAGGTGTGGGACATCCTCGAGGAAGTCATCCGCGAACATCCGGTGCTGCTGAATCGCGCACCGACGCTGCACCGTCTCGGCATCCAGGCCTTCGAGCCCGTGCTTATCGAAGGCAAGGCGATCCAGTTGCATCCGCTCGTCTGCACGGCGTTCAACGCCGACTTCGACGGCGACCAGATGGCCGTCCACGTGCCGCTGTCGATCGAGGCGCAGCTGGAGGCGCGCGCGCTGATGATGTCGTCGAACAACATCCTCTCGCCCGCGAACGGCGACCCGATCATCGTGCCGTCGCAGGACGTCGTGCTCGGGCTCTACTACATGACCCGCGAACGCGTCGGTGCGAAGGGCGAGGGCATGTACTTCAGCGACATCGCCGAAGTGCACCGCGCCTACGAGAGCCGTCACCTCGACCTGCAGGCGAAGATCAAAGTGCGCCTCGTCGAGCACACGCGCGAGTCGAAGGAACATGAGCTGGTCGAGAGGATCCGCGTTGTCGCGACGACGGCGGGCCGGGCGCTGCTGTCCGAGATCCTGCCGAAGGGCCTCTCGTTCGACGTCATCAACCAGGACATGACCAAGAAGACGATTTCCGGAACGATCAACGCCTGTTACCGCAGCGTTGGCCTCAAGGAAACCGTCGTGTTCGCCGACCAGCTGATGTACACCGGCTTCAAGTACGCGACGCGTGCCGGCGTCTCGATCGGCGTCGACGACATGGTCGTACCGCAGTCGAAGATCAAGATCCTTGCCACCGCGGAACGCGAGGTCAAGGAAATCCAGGAACAGTATTCCTCAGGCCTGGTGACCAACGGCGAGCGCTACAACAAGGTCGTCGACATCTGGTCGCGAACCAACGATCAGGTTGCCAAGGCGATGATGGAGAAGCTCGGTACCGACGAGGTCACCGACGCCAAGGGCAACAAGGTCCGCCAGAAGTCGTTCAACTCGATCTTCATGATGGCCGATTCCGGCGCCCGCGGCTCCGCGGCGCAGATCCGGCAGCTGGCCGGCATGCGCGGCCTGATGGCCAAGCCCGACGGCTCGATCATCGAGACGCCGATCACGGCGAACTTCCGCGAGGGCCTCAACGTCCTGCAGTACTTCATCTCAACCCACGGCGCCCGCAAGGGCCTCGCGGACACCGCGTTGAAGACCGCGAACTCGGGTTACCTGACCCGCCGCCTCGTCGATGTCGCGCAGGACCTCGTGGTCACCGAGATCGACTGCGGCACCGTCAACGGCCTGTCGATCACGCCGATCGTCGAGGGCGGGGACGTCGTCGAGGGTCTCGGTGAGCGAGTGCTCGGCCGCGTCCCGTCCGAGGATGTCGTCGTGGCTGCGACCGGTGAAGTGCTGGTCAAGGCCGGCGACATGATCGACGAGAAGACCGTCAAGCTCCTCGAGAAGATGGGCGTCGACCAGGTTCAGGTCCGTTCGCCGATCACCTGCGAGACCCGCTATGGCGTCTGCGCGCAGTGCTACGGGCGCGACCTGGGGCGTGGTCACCGCATCAACATCGGCGAGGCAGTCGGTGTCATCGCGGCGCAGTCCATCGGCGAGCCGGGTACGCAGCTGACGATGCGTACCTTCCACGTCGGCGGCGCGGCCTCCCGGGCGGCGGCGGCGAACGGCGTCGAGGTCAAGTCGAAGGGTACGATCCGCCTGCACAACATCAAGACGGTGCGCCATGAAAAGGGCCACCTGGTCGCGGTGTCGCGCTCGGGCGAACTCGGCGTGGTCGATGAATTCGGCCGCGAGCGCGAGCGTTACAAGATCCCGTACGGCGCGACCATCACCGTCAACGACGGCGACGTCGTCGCGGCCGGCCAGTCGACCGCGAACTGGGATCCGCACACCCACCCTGTGGTCACGGAAGTGGCCGGCATGATCAAGTTCTCCGACTTCGTCGACGGCATCACCGTCACGACCCAGGTGGACGACGTCACCGGCCTCACCAGCACCGTCGTGCTGGATCCGAAGCAACGCGGCTCGGGCGGCAAGGACCTGCGCCCCGTCGTGCGCCTGACCAATGCCAAGGGCAAGGAAGTCACCTTTGCGAACACCGATATCCCGGCGGTCTATGCACTGCCGGCGGGCGCAATCGTGAGCCTCTCGGACGGCGCCAAGGTGTCGGTCGGCGACGTCATCGCGCGCATCCCGCAGGAGTCTTCCAAGACCCGCGACATCACCGGCGGCCTGCCGCGCGTCGCGGACCTGTTCGAGGCCCGCAAGCCGAAGGACTCCGCGATCCTCGCGGAGCGCAGCGGCACGGTCAGCTTCGGCAAGGAGACCAAGGGCAAGCGCCGCCTGGTCATCACCAACGAACAGAGCGACAAGAAGGCCTACGAGGAACTGATTCCGAAGTGGCGCCACCTGAACGTGTTCGAGGGCGAGCAGGTCGAGAAGGGCGAGGTCATCGCCGACGGCGAGCCGAACCCGCACGACATCCTGCGCCTGCAGGGCGTCGAGGCACTGGCCAACTACCTCGTGCGCGAGATCCAGGACGTCTACCGCCTGCAGGGCGTGAAGATCAACGACAAGCACATCGAGGTGATCGTCCGCCAGATGCTGCGCAAGATCGAGGTGCTCGACAAGGGCGACTCGGCGCTGCTGCGCGGCGAACAGATGGATCGCGGCCGGCTGCTCGACGTGATCGCCAAGCAGAAGTCGGAGGGCAAGCACCAGTCGACCTGGGAGCCGCTGCTGCTCGGCATCACGAAGGCGTCGCTGGCGACCGAGTCGTTCATCTCGGCGGCATCGTTCCAGGAGACCACCCGCGTGCTGACGGAAGCTGCGGTACGCGGACTCAAGGACGACCTGCGCGGCCTGAAGGAAAACGTCATCGTGGGCCGCCTGATTCCGGCGGGCACGGGCTTTGCTTACCATGCACGCCGGCGGCGGGCGTTCGACGACACGCGTCGGCGCAGCTTCATGGACGTCAGCGGTGGAATCGGCGAAGGCGACGAAGCAGTTCCTGCGGGGGATGCCGAGGCGGCTGAATAGGCGAGCCACGGTCTGGGCTGACAAACCAAGAAGAATAACGAAGATCGAAGAAAAAGATGACCCCGGGTCCGCAAGGCCCCGGGGTTTTTTCATTTAAGTCAATGGCTTGCGCCTGGAGCCCGGCAATCGTGTAACTTTCCCGCAACAGCGGTGTTCTGTCAGCACAGGCGCCCACCACCATTCGCACACGACGGGGCAGGAATTGATCGGTCAGGATGAGTTCATCCCGTTCATGCAGGCGTATCAGGACATGGTGTATTCCACGGTCGTGCGCCTGCTGGGGCGGGACGCCCAGGTGGAGGACATAGCCCAGGAGGTATTCATGAAGGCCTATGAGAACTTTGCGCAGCTGCAGGCGAGTCCCACCCAGGGTGGCTGGCTGAAGACCGTCGCAACGAACCTGTGCCTGAACCACCTGTCGCGCTATCGCAAGCGCTGGAGTTTCTTTTCCGACATGCGCCGCGACAATGACGATGCGGCGAGCGACGATGCGGCCGCCTTCGACGTGGCGGTGCCGGATACGCTGCTCGACGAGATCGAGGCGGGCGAGCGGGCCGCCATCGTCGAGCAGGCGCTCGCCGACCTGCCGGACCGGCAGCGCATCCCGCTCGTGCTGTTTCATTTCGAAGACCTGCCCTATGCCGAGATCGCCACGCGCCTCGGTATCTCGCTCTCCAAGGTCAAGATCGACATCCTGCGCGGCCGCGCAGCGCTCGCCAAGGCACTTCTCGCCCACGCCCCGCAGTCTGCCGCAGGGGGTCACGCATGAGCGATCTGAACCGAATGATCGAACGCGCCTGCCGCGAGCAGCCGCCCCTGCAGGCGCCACCGACGCTGGCCGCGGGTGTACTGCAGCGAATCGCGCAGCGGCAGGCCCTGCCGTGGTGGCGTCTTTCGTTCGGCCACTGGCCGCCGGTCGTGCGTGCCGCCTTCACGCTGGCCTGCGTACTGCTGATCGGCAGCCTGTTCACCCCGCCGCTGGCGCGCATCGCGCTGGCCCTGGGCGAGCCGCTTGCCTGGCTCCACCAGGCCGGGGCGAGCGCAACCCTGCTCAATGCCGTCTTCAACCATGTGGGCGGCGACCTGGCGCGCAGCCTTGCGCCGCGCTGGTTCTATACAGCCGGGCTCGGTGTCGGCGGGCTGTACCTGCTGTTGGCCGGGCTGTGCGCAACGACCTACCGGACCCTTTATGTTTCCCGTTGAGTTACCCCCCAGGACGACTTCCATGATCAGCAAATCCCGGCTTTTCCTCGGCGCGCTGTTGCTCTGCCTCGGCGGCACCGCCCTCGCAGGCAACGCCAGCGTCGCCGTCAGCGTCGATACCGATCACCCCGGCGGCGTGGCGTCCACGGTGAGCGTGACATCCGCGGCGAGCGCAGCGGGCGGCGACGACGACGCACAGGCGGACGGTGCGCCGAAACATCACACGTTCCGGCTCCACGGCCGCATCGGCAGCAACGGCGATCACACGCTGCTCAGCATCGGTCACAACCAGTCGCTCGCCGCCGGCCAGCACGCCGACAACGTCATCGGGATACTGGGTAATTCAAGCGTGGCCGGAGACGTCAGCGAGGACGTCGTCAGCGTGCTCGGCAATCTCCGCGTCACCGGACCGGTCGACGGCGATGTCGTCGCGGTGCTGGGCAACACCTACATCGACTCGAAGGTCGATGGCGACGTCGTCGCGGTGCTCGGCAACGTCCAGCTCGGACCCAACGCCGAGGTGGGTGGCGACCTCAATTCGGTCGGCGGCAAGGTGACCCGCGACGGCGCGAAGGCGGACCTCGACAGCGTGGGTGGCACGCAGCTGGACTTCTCGGACGTGGGCGGTGTCGATTTCACGTGGCTGCATGACTGGATCACCCAGTGTTTCCTGAAAGGCAGGCTGCTGGCGTTTGGGCATGGCTTCGCCTGGGCGTGGATCGTCGCGCTCGTGTCGCTGGCATTCTATGTGTTGACCGCCGCGATGTTGCGCGACCCGGTCAGGCGTTATACCCGGGTCCTGGAGGAGCATCCTGCCGAATCGCTGTTCGCCGGCTTCCTCGCGCTGCTGGCGACCCCTGTGCTCGGAGTGTTGTTATGCATCACGGTGATCGGGATCATCGCGATTCCCTTCCTCGGCATTGCGCTGCTGCTCGCGGCATCGTTCGGCAAGACCGTCGTACTCGCGTGGATCGGCGGAAGGCTCCTGCGGCCTGCAGCCGACGGCACCTTATCCCATCCGGCACTGGCCGTCCTGGTCGGCGGCCTGATCGTCACTGTGCTGTATGCGATCCCGGTCGTCGGCATGTTGACGCATCAGGTGACCGGGCTCATCGGCATCGGCGTCGCCGTGTACGGGTTATTGCTTGCGCTGCGCCAGAAGCGTCAGCTGGCGGCTGCACCTGCACCCGCGCCGACACCGCCTCCTGCGCCGGCGTCTGCCGCCGCGGCGGCGTCGCTGGGCGAGTCGCCTGCGCCGGCACCCGATGCCGTTGCAGCCGCCGCAGCCGCAGCCTCCGCGGCGGTCCTGATGCCGGGCGCTGCGCCCGCGCCGGGCCCCGGTCCCGCGGCGGGTGCTGCGTCCGCTGCCGCTGCTGTGTCCGCTGGCACTGCCACAGTGAATGCAGCGACCGCCGCCACCTATCCGCGCGCCGGCTTCTGGATCCGCATGTTCGCACTGTTCATCGATCTGGTGATCGTAGGGATCGTCGCGGGGCTGCTACTGGACTCGAGCAAGTCCCACCTGCTGTTGCTCGCGGCTTACGGTGCCGTGATGTGGAAGCTCAAGGGCGCGACGCTGGGTGACATGATCTGTCATCTGCATGTCGTGCGTCTGGATGGTCGCATGCTCGACTGGCCGACGGCGGCGATCCGCGCACTCAGCTGCTTCCTGTCGCTGTTCGTCGTGTTCCTCGGCTTCATCTGGATTGCGGTCGATCCGGAGCGCCAGGCATGGCACGACAAGATCGCCGGCACCGTCGTCGTGCGGCTGCCGAAGGGCGTGTCGCTGATCTAGCGCTACGGCAGCGTCGCCATGCACGTCATACGCCAGTCCGGACTGACGCCGGCGCCGTGGAAGAACGGCGGCGGCGTCACCCGCGAAGCCTGGCGCTGGCCACAGGGTGCGGAGTCCTACGGCTGGCGCCTGAGCTTCGCGCAGGTCGAGACCTCCGGGCCCTTCTCGGACTTCTCCGGATATACGCGCTACCTGGTGCTGCTGCGCGGCGCGGGGGTCAGGCTGGAGTTTGCCGATGGGGCCTCGCAGACGCTGCGCGAACCGGGCGACCTGGCGCAGTTCGACGGCGGACTCGCGACTCGCGGCGTACTGCTGCAGGGGTCCTGCGCCGACCTGAACCTGATCGTCGCCCGTCGTGGCTACTGCGCCCGGGTGCGCGTCGCCTCCCTCGGGCATCCGCTGACCGAAGCGCCGGCCGCGGGCGAAACCCGGCTGGTGGTGCCGATCGATGCGCCGCTGTGTGTCACCGATACCGCCGGCACGGTAGCCCGGCTGGAGCCGGGCGATATCGCCATTGGCCAGGTCCTCAGGCTCGCTCCGGAGTCACCCTGCCGGGTATTTATCGCAGGAATCGCCGATAATGCGCCCTGAGCCCGCGGCGCGCGCCGCGGGATAAGGGGGGTCGATGGCCACGAACAATCTCGCTGCCCTGCGTGAACGGATGCGCGAGCATGCGCTGCTTGCCGAAGACAAGGCTGCGCTGCGGCTGCTGCATACGCTCGAACTTACCGCGGGCGCGCGGCACAGGGCGGTTACCCTGGCCCGGGCACTGGTCGCCGGCGCGCGCGCGCGGCGTGAGGAGCGGCCCTTCCTCGACGCCTTCCTGCAGGAGTTCGGCCTGTCGAACCAGGAAGGCATCGCCCTGATGTGCATCGCCGAGGCGCTGCTGCGGATCCCGGACGATGCGACAGCGGATCGGCTGATCGCCGAACAGCTGTCGAACGGCGACTGGTCGGCCCACAGCGGCCGTTCCGGGTCGCTGTTCGTCAATGCCTCGACCTGGGGCCTGATGCTGACCGGCGGGATCCTCGAACTCGATCCCGCGATCCGCAATGACGCGACCGGGTGGGTGCGGCGCTTCACGCGCAAGGCGGGCGAGCCGGTCGTACGGCTCGCGGTGCGCCGCGCGATGCGCATCATCGGCGGTGAATTCGTCGTCGGCCGGACGATAGAGGAAGCCCTGCAGCGCAGCGCGGACGATAAGCAACTGGCGCTGTGCTCGTTCGACATGCTCGGCGAGGGCGCGCGCACCCTCGCCGATGCCGACCGCTACCTGAGCTCCTACGAGCATGCGATCGATGCGATCGGCAAGGGCGTGCGCGGCCGCGCGCCGCACGAGGTGTCGAGCATTTCGATCAAGCTCTCCGCGCTCGAGCCGCGCTATACCCTGTTGCAGCAGGAGCGGGTCGCCGCGCGCCTGGTGCCGAAGGCAATTGCGCTGGCGCGCCGCGCCGCGGCGGCCGGCATCCAGCTGACCATCGATGCCGAGGAGGCGGACCGGCTCGACCTGTCGCTCGACGTCATCGAGGCACTGGCAGGGGATCGCGGGACGCGCGACTGGCCCGGTCTCGGGCTCGCCGTGCAGGCCTACGGCAAGCGCACACTCGACGTGATCGAGTGGGTCGACGCGCTGGCCGCGGATGCGGGCCGGCGCATGACAGTGCGCCTCGTCAAGGGCGCCTACTGGGACAGTGAGATCAAACGCAGCCAGGAGCGGGGGCTCGCAGGCTACCCGGTCTATACGCGCAAGCTCACCACGGATGTCTCCTATCTCGCCTGTGCCGGCCGGCTGCTGCAGGCCCGTGAGCGGATCTATGCGCAGTTCGCCACGCATAATGCCCACAGCATCGCGTCGATCCTGGATCTGGCGCAGGGCGGGAGCGGCTTCGAATTCCAGCGCCTGCACGGCATGGGCGGGTTGCTGTTCTCGGAGGCGCAGCGGCAGATCCGCGATTTCCCGCCGGTGCGTGTCTATGCGCCCGTCGGCGAACACAAGGACCTGCTGGCCTATCTCGTGCGCCGGCTGCTGGAGAACGGCGCGAACACCTCGTTCGTCAACCGCTTCATGGATGAACAGGTTCCCGTGGCTGACATCGTCCGCGATCCGATCACGGACCTCGAGGCCTTGTCTGCGGTCGCGAATCCCGGTCTGCCGCTGCCGCAGGCGCTGTACCCGGACCGCCGCAATTCACGAGGGGTGGATTTCGGCAGTCCCGCGGACCTTGCCGCCCTGCGATCCGGCATCGCGACGCAGCGTACGCGGGCCTGGGCTGCGAGCCCCGTGTACGCGGGCACCGCCCGGGCCGAGGGCGCCGCCTATCCCATCACCAATCCTGCGGACCGGCGCGATGTCGTCGGCAGTGCGCGCGATGCCACGCCTGCGATCATCGACGCGGCGTTCGGTGCGGCGGCCGATGCGCAGCGCTCCTGGGATGGACTGGGCGGTGCGGCGCGTGCGGCGATCCTCGACAAGGCGGCCGACCTGCTCGAGGAGCGGCACGGCGAATTTCACTCGCTGCTGGTGCGCGAGGCCGGCAAGACCCTGACGGACGCCGTGGCCGAAGTGCGCGAGGCCGTGGACTTCTGCCGCTATTACGCCGTGCGTGCGCGCGAGCTGTTCGATGCGCCGCAGCGGCTCACCGGTCCGACCGGCGAGACCAATGAACTGTCATTGCAGGGCCGCGGCGTGTTCGCCTGCATCAGCCCGTGGAACTTCCCGCTCGCGATCTTTGCCGGCCAGGTGACCGCGGCGCTGGCTGCCGGCAACAGCGTGATTGCCAAGCCCGCGGAGCCGACGCCGCTGATCGCTGCGCAGTTCGCGGCGCTGCTGCGCGAGGCGGGGGTGCATCCGGGGACGCTTGCCCTGCTGCCGTGCCAGGGTCCGGTCTTCGGCGAGGCCGCGCTGCGTCATCCGGCGCTCGCCGGCGTCGCGATGACCGGCTCAACGGCCACCGCCCAGAAGATCAATCGCCTGCTGGCGGCGCGCGACGGGGCCATCCTGCCGCTGATCGCCGAGACCGGCGGCCTGAACGCGATGCTCGTCGACTCGACCGCGCTGCCCGAACAGGTCGTCGACGACGTCATGGCATCGGCGTTCGCCAGTGCCGGACAGCGCTGTTCGGCGTTGCGCCTGCTGTTCCTGCAGGAAGAGATCGCGGACAGCGTCATCGAGATGATTGCCGGCGCGATGGACGACCTCGTGATCGGCGATCCGGCCGAACCGCGCACCGACGTCGGGCCGGTCATCACGGCGGCGGCAGCCGACGGCCTGAACCGGCACATCGCGCGGATGAGCCGGGAGGCGGACATACTCAAGGCCTGTCCGCTCGACGAGCGCCACGCACACGGCAGTTTCGTCGCGCCGCATCTGATCGAGCTGCACCAGGCTGCGCAACTGACGCGCGAGGAGTTCGGTCCGATCCTGCATGTCGTGCGCTACCGCGCGCGCGATGCCGCGCAGGTGCTGGAGTCGATCCGCGCGACCGGCTACGGACTCACGCTCGGCGTGCAGACGCGGCTCGAGGGCTTCTGGCGCGAGGTGTTCGCACAGACGCAGGTGGGCAACACCTACATCAATCGCAACATGGTCGGCGCGGTCGTCGGCGTGCAGCCGTTCGGCGGCTCCGGCCTGTCCGGCACGGGACCCAAGGCCGGCGGCCCGCATTACCTGCTGCGCTTCGCCAACGAGCGCACGCTCAGCGTCAACACGACCGCGACCGGCGGCAATGCGGCGCTACTGAACCTTGGCAGCTGAACCGCCGCAGCCTGCGCTGCATGCGGCGCCGGCGCTGCCCGTGTTTCTGGCGTCGCTGGGATTGGGGTGCAGCTCCTTTGGCGGACCCGTGGCCCATCTCGGCTACTTCCGGCGAGCCTATGTCGAGCGACGCGGCTGGCTCGATGCGCCGACCTTCGGCGGCATCGTCGCCCTGTGCCAGGTGCTGCCCGGGCCCACCAGCAGCCAGGTCGGTTTCCTGGTCGGGTGGCATCGCGCCGGCTGGCGCGGCGCACTGGCCGCGTGGTTCGGGTTCACGTTGCCCTCGGCGCTGGTGATGTACGCGATGGCACTTGCGGCACCTCGCTGGCACGGTGCGGTGCCGGCCGCCGTGGTGCACGGCCTGCAGCTCGCGGCGATCGCGGTCGTCGCGCAGGCCGTCTGGATGCTGGCGCGCGCGTTTTGCAGGGGATTGCCGCGCGCGCTGTTCGCGCTCGCCGCGGGCACAGCGCTCATCGTCGCTGCCACGCCGCTCGCACAGCTGGCCGTGTTGCTGGTCGCGGCCGTCGCCGGCGCGAGGCTGCTGCGGGTCACGGGAACCGCGCCGGTCCCGGCGCCGGCGGGTGAGCCGCGGGGCCGCACCGCCGCGATCGCGCTGGGCGCCTTTGTCGCGCTGCTGCTTGCGGCTATGGCGCTGCTGGGAGTGCCGTCGCACGGCATCGCCGCGCTTGCCGGGATCTTCTATCGCGCGGGCGCCTGCGTGTTCGGCGGCGGGCATGTCGTGCTGCCGCTGCTGCGCGACTCGCTGGTGCCGCAGGGCTGGCTGAGCGACGCGACGTTCCTCGCCGGCTACGGCGCCGCGCAGGCGCTGCCGGGACCGCTGTTCACCTTCAGCGCCTACCTCGGCGCGAGCGTCGCACCGGCCGGAGCGGCACCCCTCTGGGCGCTGCTTGCCGTGGTCGCGATCTTCCTGCCGGGGCTGCTCATCGCGGCTGCCGGTGCGGCGCTGTGGGGCCGGGTCACACAGTCTGCGCAGGCCCAGGCCGCGCTCGCCGGCATCAATGCAGCGGTCGTCGGCGTCCTCGCGGCGGCGCTCTGCAATCCGCTGCTCGTGACCGGCGTGCACGGCCTCTTCGATGCTGCGGTGGGACTCGTGGCGCTGTGGCTGCTGCAGGCGCGGCGTGTGGCGCCGTTGATCGTCGTCGCCGGGTGCGTGGCGGCGGCATTGGCCGGCGCGGGCGCAAGGGTATAATCGACGGATCACGACGCCAGGAGCCTGCAGCCGATGAGCCTGAATCCGCGCGACACCGTGGATACGGACCGCTTCCCCATAGACACGCCGGGCGCCGCACGGAATGCGCTGATCGCGCGACTGCACGCCGAACTGGCCGGTGTCGGCTGTGCGGTGCTGAAGGGCTTCGTGCGTCCGCAGCGCATTCCCGACCTGGTTGCGGAATGCGACCGGGTGGCGCGGCACGGACACCGCAATTTCAACCGCACGAATGCCTATTTCACGCAGGACCAACCCGGACTGCCTGCGTCGCATCCGCTGCGGCGCTTCTACGACCGCTCCAATGCCTTCGTGCCGGCAGACAATTTCGGTCCCGACAGCATCATCCGCGGCATCTATGAGTGGCATCCCTTCGCACCGTTCATCCAGGCGGCGCTCGGCGAGCCGCGCTTCTTCCGTTATGCCGATCCGCTGGCCGACGTCATCGTCAATCTCGCCGAGGCGGGCGGGGGCTTCCCGTGGCACTTCGATACCAACAACTACACCGTCACGCTCGCGATCCAGAACGCCGCGGCGGGCGGCGACTTCCAGTACAGCCCGCAGCTGCGTTCGCCGACCGACGAGAACTACGCCGGCGTCGAGGCGGTGCTGGACGGGGATCCGGCGCTGATCCGCACGCTCGTTCTGGAGCCTGGCGACCTGCAGATCTTCAAGGGGCGTTACTCACTGCACAGGGTCATGCCGCTGGCGGGGCCGCGCGTGCGTTACGTCGCGATCTTCAGTTTCGTTGCCGAGCCGGGCATGGTGGGCAGCCCGGAACGCACGCGCCAGCTCTACGGCCGCGTACTGCCGGTCCACCTCGAGCGGGCCGGACTGCGTGCGGACGCGCTGGTGGACTGAAGCGCAGCGCGGCGCTTGACAGCGATCAGCCGGGCGGCTTGACCTTGGCAAGCGTCTTGTCGACGAAGGTTCCGAGGCGCGACTGCACCTCAGGTCCCGTCTGCACGACCGCTGCCATCAGCGACTCGGTGAACATCCCGTCGGTCGCCGACATGTCGCTGATCCGCGCGAGCGAGGTACAGATCGCGTAGTTCGACAGCTGCGCATTCTGCGCAATGCGCGCCGCGATGGCCAGCGCCGTCTCCAGCGCCTTACCCGGCGCGCTGATCTCATGGGCAAGTCCCAGCGTGAGGCCCGCCTGCGCATCGAGGATGCGCCCCGTCAGCATCATCTCGACCATCCGCGCCGTGGTGATGATGCGTGCGACGCGCACCGTCGCGCCGCCCCCGGTGTAGATGCCCTTCGTGCCCTCCGGCAGCGCGAAATAGGTCGACGGATCGGCGACGCGTACGTGCGTCGCGGCGGCAAGCTCCAGGCCGCCGCCGACGACGGCACCATGCAGTGCGCCGATGACCGGGATTCCGCCGTACTGCAGGCGATCGAAGACGCGGTGCCATTCCTGGCAGACCCGCATGAAATCCACCGCCGAGCGGGCGAGACCATGGTGTTCCCTGAGATCGAGTCCGGCGCAGAAGTGCGGGCCCTTGCCGGCCAGCACGATCGCCCGTGTCTGCGCCGGCAGGCGGCTGATCGCCGCATCGATCGCGGCGAGCATGGCCTCGTCGATCGCATTGCGCCGCTCGCCGCGGTTCAGCGTCAGCAGCGCGACAGCACCGTGCATTTCCAGCAATACCAGTTCCGTCATCGGCACACCCCGGGGGAAATCAGAAAAAAGGCAGCGCCTGCAGCGTCGCCTGTACGACCCGGCCTTCCTTGTGGATCTCGACGCGCTCGCCCGGCACACACGCGGAAGCGACCAACGCGAAGCCGATATTGCGGCCCAGACGGGGTGACCACACGCAGTTGGTCAGGTCGCCGACGCGGACGCCCGCGCGGAAGATCCCGTGCCAGTGGAACAGCAGTGGCGTCGGCTCGGCGCCGTCCAGTACGGCGCCCAGCTGCTGCCGGCGCGGCCCCTCGCGGTGGATGCGGCGCAGTGCCTGGATGCCGACGACGTCATCGGGAACCTGCAGGTCGACATACCTGCCGAGGCGTACCTCATAGGGATTCGTCGCGTCGTCGGTGTCGCCACCGTATGACAGGAGGCCGCTCTCGATGCGCTCGACGACGTTCGGGTAGCCGGGCCCGATGCCCCACGGCCTGCCGGCCGCCCTGACGAGGTTCCACAGCCGCGTGCCCTGCGTCCCGTCCATCAGGTACAGCTCGAACCCGCCCTGCTTGGACCAGCCGGAGCGGGCGAGCACCAGCGGGATGCCGTCCAGCGAGGTCTCGCGGAACCAGAAGTATTTCAGGCTGCGCACCCAGTCGCCGAACAGCGCGGCCACGACATCCTCGGCCAGCGGTCCCTGGATCGCGAGCGGCGACACATCCGGTTCGCCGACCTGCACGTCGAGTCCGCGCTCCGCGGCGATCGCGCGTGCCCAGAACCAGACGTTCGAGTCGGCAATCGAGAACCAGTAGCGATCCTCGGCGAGCTTCAGCAGGATGGGATCGTTGATCAGTGTGCCGGCGTGGTTGCACAGCGGCACGTATTTGCCCTGCCCGACCTGGCACCCCGACAGGTCGCGGGGGCTCAGGATCTGCGCGAGTCTGCCGGCGTCTGCGCCACGCAGCTCCACCTGACGCTCCACCGCGACGTCCCACATCGAGACGCCCTCCATGAGCCGCCGCAGCTCCTCCGCCGGGTTGCCGAAGCCGGTCGGCATCAGCATGTGATTGTAGGTCGTGAACGCGTTGACGCCCTCGGCAAGCGTCGCTGCGTAGTACGGGGAAGGGCGCAGGCGCGCCGACGGCGTGATGCTGAACATGCGCACATTGTAGTCACAAGTGTTAGTGTCGGTGCACCAAAACAAACAGAACGGATACATGAGTACCCCCCGCATCGCCGCCGCCCCGAGCCCGGCCGCACACGTCGTGCTGCTGGTTACAGCGTCGGTATTCATCAACTACATCGATCGCGGCAATCTCGCTACCGCCGCGCCGCTGATGCAGGACCAGCTGTCCCTGTCGGCGAGCCAGCTGGGATGGCTGTTCTCCGCGTTCTATTTCAGCTACGTGCCCTGCATGCTGCTCACCGGCTGGCTCGCGGACCGCTACGGCGCCAAGGTCGTGCTGGCGGCCGGTGTCGGCATCTGGTCGGTCGCAACGCTGTCGACGGGCCTCGTCGGCGGCTTCCTCGGGCTGCTTGGGTTCAGGCTGCTCCTCGGAGTCGGTGAAAGCGTCGCTTTCCCCTGTGCGTCGCAGATTCTGGCCGATGCGGTCGAGGTCGGGCATCTCGGCGTCGCCAATGGCGTCATGAGCTTCGGTTACCTGATCGGTCCTGCGGTCGGCACCTTCATCGGTGGCTCGCTGATGGGCGTTTACGGCTGGCGCACGGTGTTCATCGTCTTCGGCGCGGCCTCGATGCTGTGGCTGCTGCCGTGGCGGCGCGTCGTGATCGGGCCGTCGGTACAGACCACGGCAGGCGCGTCGCAGCCGCCGCCGCTGTTCAGCGAGATCCTGTCGAAGCGTGCGTTGTGGGGCGCCTCCCTCGGGCACTTTGCGTCCAACTACATCTACTATTTCATCATTTCGTGGCTGCCGTTCTACCTGGTCAAGTCGCGCGGTTTCTCGATCGAGTCGATGACCTGGGTGGTGTCCTTCGGCTACCTGCTGAATGCCGGCAGTGCGCTGCTGGCCGGCTGGCTCACCGACCGCTGGATCCGGGCGGGCGTCAGCGCAACACTGATCTACAAGACGATCATGGGCGTCACTCATGTGGTGGGGATCGGCTGCATGGCCGGCATGCTGCTGTTGCCGGAGTCCGGCTGCGTCGCGTCGCTGTTCGCGTTTCTGCTGATCAGCGGCTGCTCGTACCCCGGCATCTTTGCGATTCCGCAGATCATTGCGGGACCCCAGGCCGCCGGGCGCTGGGTCGGCGTGCAGAATTCGGCCGGCAATGTCGCCGGGCTCGTTGCGCCGATCGTGACCGGCTTCCTCGTCGATCGCACCGGCCTTTTCGACGTCGCGTTCGTGCTTGCGGCCCTGGTCAATGTGCTGGGCTTCGTCGGCTGGGTGCTGCTGTTGCCGAAGGTCGCGCCGCTGCGCTGGCTGACGGCCCAGGAGAGCTGAGGCAACATGCAGCCGGGTATGCGCCATTACACGGGGCTCGACGATCCGGCACGCTGGTCGCTGCTCGATGCGCTCGAGGAACAGGGGACGCTGTACGCGGACGAGCCCTGGATCCAGATGACCGACGGCCCTGCGCTGAGTTTCGGTGCGGCGCGCGCCGATGCAGCACGTATCGCCGGCTATCTCAACGCGCTTGGCGTGGCGCCCGGCGATGCGGTGATCCTGATGCTGCCGAGCGGCCTCGACTTCGTCCGCGCATGGCTCGGTATCGGGCGCCTCGGCGCGACAGCAGTGCTGCTGAATCCGGAGCTGCGCGGCAGCTTCCTCGAGCACCAGGTACGCAACTGTGGCGCGGCGCTCGCGATCGTCGACGCAACGCTGCTCGATGTCTTCCGCGAGGCGACGCGCGCGATCCCGACGCTGCGGCGGATCTGCGTCGCGGGCGGCACCGCAGACCCGGCGGAGCTGGCGGACTTCGCGCAGTGGGTCGATGCGACACCGTGGACGGGTGCAAGGCCGCGTTATCTCGACACGTTCTGCATCATGTACACCTCGGGTACCAGCGGACCTGCCAAGGGCGTCGTGATGCCGCATGCACACTGCACGCTGTACGGGATCGGCACGATCAGATGTTTCCAGCTGGGGCCGTTCGACCGCTATTACATCGTACTGCCGCTGTTCCACGTCAATGGGCTGCTGATGCAGCTCGGCGCCACGCTGCTGGCCGGGATCACGGCGGTGGTGCGCCCGCGCTTCAGCGCCTCCGGGTGGCTGGCCGACGTGCGGGAACATCGGGCGACCGTGACCAACACGCTCGGAACGCTGGCGGCGTTCATCATTGCGCAACCGCCGTCGCGCGCCGACCGCGATCACGGCCTGCGGGCGCTGCTGAATGCGCCGAATCCGCCGCCGCACGAGGCGGCGTTCCGCGCACGCTTCGGCGTTCGTGACGTGCTGTCGGGATTCGGCATGACCGAGTGCAATATTCCGGTCTGGGGCCGTCTCGGAGAGTCCCGGCCGGGCGCAGCGGGCTGGACGCATACCGAGCATTTCGACCTGATCGTGGCCGATCCCGACACCGACGCGCCCTGCGCGCCGGGCGAGGTGGGCGAGATCCTGGTACGGCCGAAGGTCGCCTTCGGCTTCATGCGCGAATATCTGGGGTTACCCGACAAGACGGTCGAAGCCTGGCGTAACCTGTGGTTTCACACCGGCGATGCCGCGACGCTGGGCGCCGACGGCCTGGTCACCTTCGTCGACCGGATCAAGGACCGCATCCGCCGCCGCGGCGAGAACATCTCGGCAAACGAGATCGAGGCGGCGCTCGCAACTCTCGCCGGCATTGCCGAAGTCTGCGCCTGCGCGGTGCCTTCGGGCCGCGTTGGCGACGACGATGAGATCCTGCTGGCGATCGTCGTCGCAGCAGACGCCGGCCTCAGCCGCGAGTCGATCGCCGCGCATGCCGACCAGGTATTGCCGCGCTTTGCCCGGCCACGCTTCATTAGGATACTGTCGGAGTTGCCGAAGACGTCCACCGGCAAGGTCCAGCGTGCGGCGCTGCGGGCCCAGGGCGCCGACGGTGCCTGGGATCGGGGTCAGTAGGCGGCGGCAGGGCCCGCTGCGCTGTTAGGCGTTGCCACAGCGCGCTCTCCACAACCCGCCGACCCATAGCGTGAGGCCCGTCAGGGCGGGCGCGGCCGCCAGCAGCGGGCCGTCGCCGAGCAGCGGACACAGGATGGCCACGAGAATCAGGACGACTCCCACTATGTAGTTGCGCGGCTGCCCGAGCACAGGCGCAAGCAGCAGGAAGTGAATCCCGACGATGCCGATGAGCGCCGGCAGATCCCAGGCCGCGAGGCCGATGTTGTTCAGCACGTTGACCGAGACCAGCGCCGCGATCCACTGGCCGGCATTGATCAGGTGAAACTGCCGGCGGCGGCGCTGCTCACGCAGCGGATCGCGGACTGCGGCGGGCAGCGTGCGGGCGCGGCGCCAGCGGCGCAACGCGCGCAGGAACAGTGTCGCGCCCGTCAGTACCACGAGCGCGATGGCCATCGCCCGCGTTGCAGTCGCCGCCGGCCAGGCGATCAGGCAGGCGCCGCTGAGCCATGCGGTCCCGAAGAAGCTGAGTATCATGCCGCCAATGGCGTTTCCGGCTGGCGCTGCGTTGTCCGGCAGGTTTTGCGCAGTCGTGGTGGTGGTTGCAGTCATGGTCATGGCCAGGGTCCTCCGTCCGCTGTTGCAGGGTCAGTCTGCGGGGTGCATGCCGTCGAGCGTGTCGCGCAGGTAGGCGACGTGGCTCTCGAAGGCCCGGCGCCCGGCGCGGGTGATTGCGATCCGCGTGCGCGGCTTCCTGCCGACGAAATCCTTTTCGACGGTGATGTAGCCTGCCTTCTCGAGCGTCGTCAGATGCGTGCCGAGGTTGCCGTCCGTGACGCCGGTGAGTGCCTTGAGCTGCACGAACTCGAGCGGCTCACCGCTGCGCGAGGCCTGCAGCGTCGCCATGATCTTCAGCCGCGTGGACTGGTGGATGATCTCGTTCGGCGCCTCCGTGCTCATGGTCGCCTCAGCCACAGGCCACCGGCGATCAGGCCGCCGCCGCCGACTACGCCGATCCACAGGAAGTAGTAGCGGTCGAGCTCGAAATACCCGAACAGCACCAGTAGGGTGGTCGCGAGTCCGATCGCAAACAGCCGCCATGCGCGCCAGACGCCGGCGAACATGTACGCGAAGCCCCAGAACATCGTCATCCAGGCGCTGAACTGGCGCGCACTGAGTGCCGGCAGCACCAGCTGCGACGCAATGAAGTAGGCCATGATCACGCCGTAGGCGGCACCCCAGTGCCAGGTGTAAGGCGCCGCCCCGGTGGGCAGGGTGTCGCACTGGCGCCGCTGTTTGCGGGTCGTGAGCACGATGGAGCCGACGGAGCCTGCGCCGATGAGGGCCAGCCACGCGATGCCGCTGAGCGCCGGCAGGAATTCGCTGATGCCGTTCCCCACCACCCAGACGATGCCCCAGAGAACCAGGTAGGGCCCCGTTTCCCGGTAACGGTTCCATGTGTCCGTGCGGCCACGGACTTCCTGAATTTCCTGCAATGCACGGACTGCTTCATCCCGGTCAACCATCGGCATTCTCCAGAGGTAGTCAGTATCTGGAGAGTACTCTCTCATACAGAGTACTACGTGTCAACAGGTCGTCCGCGGCAGGCGGCAGCGATGCTCAGTCCTGGCTGTCGTCGACGATGATGCCTGGCGCGGGGCCGATCTCGACGAAGTTCATGCGCCGCTCGCTGCCGAGTGCGGACCATTCGCAGCGCAGTCGGTAGCCGTCGGCGGCATGGACCTCCGACCATCCGGACGTCCCCGGAACGCGGTCCGCCTCGTGCTCGGCGTCCGGCGCGGCGCCGCCATGCCGGTTCAGGAAATCGGCGATCCTGTCCTTGCCATCGACGCTCATGACGCTCGGGAAAGGGGATTCGAAGCTGATGTGCTCGGTGTTCATGCTGACGGAGATAGTGGGCCGGCGGCCCGGATCCTGTCGGTATGCCAGCGAACGGAATGACGGCCTGCACTCGCCCTAGCATGCGGGACAGATCCACTTTCAGCCAGGAACCCGCATGCGCACATCAACCACCCACGAGCACAAATCCACGCCTCGGCAGGGGCATGATCTGATCGCGCCCCTCGTTCCGACGGATCACCGCCGGGGCGCGCAGCAGGCGAGCATCACCATCATGGAATATGGCGACTTCGAAAGTCCGGCCTGCCGGGCCGCAGAGCCCGCGGTGCGCAGCATCCTCGCAGCCCACCCGGATACCGTGCAGCTGGTGTTCCGCCATTTCCCGCTGGAAGCAGAGCATCCGCTTGCCCTGATGGCCGCCGAAGCGAGCGAAGCGGCCGCCGCGCAGGGAAAGTTCTGGGAGATGCACGATGCACTGATGCTGCCGGAGACTTCCCTCAGCCGCGCCGGGCTGGAGCGCGTCGCGCGTGAACTCGGACTCGACATCCCGATGTTCAGTTCGGCCCTGAACGATGAGATCTATCGGCAACGCATCCGCGAACAGGAGGCGGGCGCCGCGCGCAGCCATCTGCGTGAGTCGCCCGGTTTCTTCGTCGACGGCAGGGTCTGTGACGTGTCGGGCGGCATGACTGAGCTCGCCGACCGCATTGATGCCATGGGCTGACCATGCACATTCCCGTGGGCCGCTTCATCCCGCGCGCGGGAAAGGCCCTGGATCTCGACGACTGGCCGACCCGTGTGAGGCCGGTGTGCCGCTCGGCCCGCCAGTACCGGACCGTCCTCAAGGAACACGTCGCAGGCCTGAGGGCGCGGCAGCAATTGCAGTACGCGTCACACCGCACCGCGCTGCTGCTGATACTGCAGGGCATGGACACTGCAGGCAAGGACGGCACCATCCAGCACATCATGTCGGGTGTCGATCCGCAGGGTTGCGATGTGCACAGCTTTGGCCCCCCGTCGGCCGAAGAGCTCGAACACGACTTCCTCTGGCGTACGAACTGCCGCCTGCCGGCGCGCGGCCGGATCGGGATCTTCAATCGCTCGTACTATGAGGAAGTCCTGATCGTGCGCGTCCATCCCGGCATCCTCGCCGGCGAGAACCTGCCGCACGAAGCCACCGGCCGCAATTTCTGGCAGCACCGCTATCGTTCGATCGTCGATCTGGAGCGGCATCTGCATGCCAGCGGTACGCGGATCATCAAGATCTTCCTGCATCTTTCCAAGGCAGAGCAGCGCCAGCGCTTCCTCGAGCGCATCGCCGACCCGCACAAGAACTGGAAGCTCAGCCGGTCAGACATTCACGAACGCAAATACTGGAAGGAGTATGCGGGCGCCTATGCCGAAGCACTGTCCGCGACGAATACCCCGCATGCGCCGTGGCATATCGTACCGGCTGACGACAAGGACAACGCGCGGCTGATCGTCTCGCAGATCGTCATGGACGTGTTCGACTCGCTGCAGATGGCCTACCCGGTGCCCGGCGCGAAGCAGCGGCGGGAACTGCAGGTCATTGCCAGGCACCTCCGGAAAAGCTGAACCGTCGCTGCGCGTCCCGGGTGTCTGTCCGCGCCGCGCGATATCGCGGAAACCCCTTCAGGACCGGCCTGCCGTCGGGTGGTGGTCGCGCCAGCCGGATTCGCTCATCGCGACGCCAAAGGTCCTGGCTGCGGACTGGATCCTCTTCCAGGCGAGATCCCGCTCCGCATCGCTGACATCGTGTACCTGGGAGAAGCGGGCGATCGCATTGCGCACGTGGCTGGCGTTTTCGAGCGGCTCCTTGCGCTGGGCAGCGAATGCAAATTCGTGGCTGGGCAGCGCCTCGCGCTGGTCGGTGGTGAGCTTCGCCATGAGAGCCTCCGTCTGATCGGTAATGACAGGGACGGAACATTGCCTGAGCCGCCGCGCCGTGACTGTCCGCTGTCGCACGCTGGGCGATCGGTCCGCGGATTGCCCCGCTACTGTTCGATCGCCCACAGACGTCGACGCCGGGAGGGGCGAGGCTGGAAGCATTCTCCCAGCCCAAGGACCGTTTCCATGAGCAAATATTTCGACACGCTGATCTGGCTCGATCGACACGAGGCGAGGATATTCCAGGTGACGGCCGACGCGGCCTCGAAATTCGTCGTCCGACCCGACGGCCAGAAGCCGCATTCGCATCTGGAGGTCCGCACGCCCAACGGCCTGCCCGCGAACCCGGACAAGAGCTTTTTCGAGCGGATCGCGGCCCACATGCAGGTCACCCACGGCACCTTCCTTGCGGGCCCCGGGAACATCAAGTTCGAACTCAAGGACTACCTGGACCTGCACCACCCGATCGTGGCCGCGCGGATCCGTCGCATCGAGACGCTGGAGAACATTACCGATGATGCGCTGGTCGCCG
>Ga0302320_10005386_pt1 | contig 28749 bp, 23 predicted proteins | sample Bog_T0_3_FD_202130 | JGI IMG/M metagenome (GOLD analysis project Ga0302320, IMG submission 202130) | Peat permafrost microbial communities from Stordalen Mire near Abisko, Sweden - Bog_T0_3 | ecosystem: Environmental > Terrestrial > Soil > Wetlands > Peat | place: Sweden: Abisko, Stordalen Mire...
TCAAAATAGGGCATAATCTTGGGAGTACAGATAGCAATTGGCGGGAAGGAGGGAGTTGGCAAAGTGCACAAACGATAGGAACTTATATCAACCGGTAGCAGCAGGAGCGAGAACGAAGCGCACGGCTGAGAACTTGAGGTCACATATATGGATGCCGGCGAGCTCAGAGCGCCGGAACCCGGTCTACACGCAGGAGATCCCCTTCACGGACTTCCCGCTTGACGAAGTGAAGCTCTACTTCGCCAACACCGTGATTCACCTGCCCAGCGAGTACTAGCTGGGTACGCCCGCGTCGGCAATCGTCGGCGCGGGCTTTTCAAATTGGCCGTCCAGTGGCGCGCGACGATTAGACCAACCGAAGGGAAAGGGAGTTGACGCCTGACAATCGTAGGCGTGGGAGCAATCACACCGTGGGCTGTATCCTCTCGTTGGCGGTTACTCTGCAATTTCTCGCAAGAATTTCAAGAACTTCTCTCCCTCAGGGGAAACCAAGAATCGCGGGAGCCAAGTAGACTCCATCGTCTGTATATCCGCAACAAAACCGAGGCTCTGGAGGCGCGCCAGTGAGCTTCGAATTACCATCTGACCCCCCGGAGTGATGAACCGATCCCGTTCCAATGATTGCCACACTTCGCGAGGCAAATTGATTGTTCCGTCACCTGTAGACAAAGAGAAGATAGTCGCTTTGCTTTGTGCCTCCGCCACGCTTTCAAGCACGGATATATCACCCTTTGTCAGCTGGGTGGCTGCCCGCAGCATGTCGTCAAGACCTTCAGGATCAAGTTCGTCCTCTTTGACGCCATTTACGACTATTCGTGCGAGACGTTTAAGCCGGTCTTTCACTGAGGTGTGCATCGCTCGAAGAGCGAGCCCAGAAATAGCCTCGGAGAACCGCCCATCAGTTCCGAGCGACTCAATCCGTGCGCGAAGATCTTCGTGTCGTTCGTAAAGGGTCTCCAAGTCGTCGCGGACGGCAGTGATAGCGTAAACCAAGTTGCTCGCATAGCTCGCACCAGCTAGCCGCCGAATCTTCAGCAGCAGGCCCGGAATCTTGCCCACGATACCCAGCGGCCCTGACGTGGCGGTGAGGGCAACGAGATCGCCAATTACCTCTGCAAATTCTCCTCCGGGCGTCTCGGATATCGCCTCCCAATTTAGTTCGCTTAATGCCGCATCGGTTTCGCGATCAAATTGCCCCATCTGACGCCTCATCATTCTTCGATTTCTCTACAGTACTACTCAGCGACTCGCGCGCGAGGGCGCATGTGTGCGCGTATTGCTCCACAAACGGCTCGCCGTGCCATCTGATCGGGCATTTCCGCAGGCGCACACCCTTTGCAAGAACGATCGGCATGAACCATAATCTGCAAATGAGTGAAAGTGAGGAGAAGGGTCCTCCGTGGCCCATAAACGTCGAATTGCAAACACTGCATGGAATCGTGATTCACTATTCCATCAAAGTCCAGGAGGCGGCAACTCGCCTTGAAGCAGATAGACCACACGTGTCATATCACGCCTTAGCCAATCTTCACATGCGGGCCATCATCATTCATCGATCAATTCGTGATTTGTGTGAGGCTGGCTGGACCCCTGTGACCGGCATCCTTATTCGAACGCTTCTCGATATTTACGTGAATTGCCTCGCAATCGCTATAGTGCCCGAGGATTCGGAGTTTATGGCCTTCAGGTTTCTTCTTGCCTTCCCGTTGAGTCGAGTGAATGACTCCACTCTGTCGAAGGAGACTCGGCAACCGCATCGCGAGGAGATAGAAGCGGCGATCTCCCGGCTTCCGAGCAAAGACACAGCGCGCGCAACTGCTTTGATTACGGATATAACTCGGAAGAGCTACTGGTATCAACCGGAGTTTTCGAGTCCGAGTGATTTGCTTAAGAGGACAAAAGGGGACATGCCTTTTCTCTATCGAACTTTTTCCGGTTCAACGCATGGCGGAGTCGTTGGACTCGCACTTTTGGATGATGAGCCGGATACGTCAAATATTAATCCAAGACGCCATCCGAGGCAAACTCCCATATCAATTGTTGCTTCGTCCCGGCTGCTCTTGGAAATTACGTTCTTGCGAGATCAAATTGAAGGCACGCAAGAGAATGTTGGCTATTACTTCATCAAGGACAAGGTCCTCTTACCGTTGAAGGGAAAGGCATGGGAAGAACAGGACATGGAACCTCCGTTCGACGCTGCGGCACAAGGATAGGGACCACGCGCTCATTGACTTGCTGGTCCTTTACCAGCCTAACCCAACAACAGTGCAGGCTCCAAGAATAGACAAGGGGGCAGTTGATTCGGGGCATTTTTGCATGGGGGTCGTATACTTATCTTCCTTTTCCTAACTTGTAAGAGTAGTCGATTTGAGAAAACTCTGTCGGAAGCATTATCGCCAACTGATCAGTCGTTCGTTTACGCATCTCAACGGCCAGTTCCAGAATTGGGGCAATTTCCTCTTCGGTCAGGTCATCCGGAGTTCTATGCGGATGTAGAAGCTTCAGCATACCGGCCGCAGTCTTTTTAATGGCATCTTGATTTCGACCTGTCATGGCCCCCATGTCCACCCAGGCGTTCACATGGGTTTGAAAATTGCGGCGACGGAGTTCAGCAAATATCTCAGCAAGATAATCAGTCAAAAAGCCGTAGCCGACAGCATAGTTCTCGGGACGAATTTTCGGCATCTCCCACCCAGGAAGGTACGCATGAATGCGGTCAAGAAATGCAGGATCTTGAAGCGCTTCGGGGAGAGGTTCGAAAAGGTGTCTGTATCGTCCTTCTGGTTGTCTAGCCTCAAGATTCGTGTCGATGTTTCCGCCGAGTACGATGGAGCATTGAGCTGAAAACTCCTGATCCCCACGGCTGAACTTCCCAGTCTGCATATAGTCCTTCAATACACTTATGCTTGCTTCGGCGTCATCGAAGCTTGTGTTCGCGACCTCATCGAAGAAGACAAGATGCTTGAGGCCGATCACACCAAGTTTGCGAGTGCCTTTGTTGTAGAACAGAGTTGCGGGCGTTGCCTTTCCGCCGGACACCACAAATGCTCGGTTTGACGTATTGCGAAACGTGTATGTTTTTCCTGTTTCCCTTGGGCCGAGCTCAATGAGATTGTAATTAGCTTCTACGAAAGGAACCAGCCGCATCAGCATTAACATCTTAACCCGATAATCAAACTTCATTGGGTTGAATCCAATCGATTGAATCAGAAGATCGACCCATTCCGCATCGGTAAACAGCGGTCTTTTGGCGATAAAGTCGTCTACATCCAGACGGGTATACTGAAGCGGCGTGAAGGCGCGCACGTAGAACGGGAACTTCTTTCCCTTGATTTCATAAGTCCCGTCATACTCAATTTCCATCGTGCCCCAGGCACCACTGGTCAGAAGTACATCGCCGAATTCCTCAAGGACTTTCGGTGCAACGCGAACTGTATTATCTCCGAGTGCAGGCACATCCGCCCAATAGTGATCGCGCGACTGATCCAGACGGACACCAAACTGCCCCAACAGGGTATATTCGCCCTTCTCCTTAATCCGGCTTTTGATAAGCTCCTTCTTGGCGCTCTCAGCGTAGTGCTCGGTCAGAATTCGGTCAATCTTAGCCTGACCTGCCACAGGATCATTCGCTTGGACATACCGACTCACAAGGTATTCCATAACATAGCGAGGGAACTCTTTGTAGGCCTCGTTCCATCGCGTGAGCGGCTTCAAAATTACCCTATCTCCCAAGTTCTGGAGTATTTTCTGATCCAGTTCGTCCGACGGTAATCCGCCCAGGTGTCCTGTGGTGCGCGGCGTGTCCTGCAATTGGCCTTCGTGTTCAAGCATTCCCATGTGACCTCATCTATACTTCGTCAAATCCAGCTAGCGCGTCTGTCGCAAGCTTCGTTTTCTTCTCATGCACCTTCACTGGAATGTTCGCGACGCCATCTGCAACATCCCGCCATTTGCCAGCGTCATCCTTATACCTCAAGCGAATCTCAACAGCCTTGACCGTGCCAGTTGGATCGACATCACCGGACGCCTTTACCCGATAAGCTCCGTGAACCGCACATTTCAACTGTTGGCTGGCCGCTGGAGCCAAATCCTTCGAGGACGATAGAAGTTGATCCCCAAGGTTGGTCCGTATTACCAATTCATAGCTCGAATCCACATTTCCCTTGTTGCGCACAGCGAACTCGAATTCGACATCTTCGTCTTCATCGACGGATATTACCGTGGGAAGGCCTTTCAATTCGATTGCTGCGAACTTTTCCGTCACGCGTTGCAAGCGAATTGCGGGAATAACAACTTCCGACAAAGAAAGCCCGCCGTGTGAATACCGGACGGTGGTCCCAATACCTTCCCGTTTGAGCCATTGCCTACCAACGCAAAGGTAGTGCAGCTCACTGCCCGCTTCCACGGCAGCGGCTACGCTCATCGCGGATGGCTTGAATTGTTTGGTATACCGATAAAAGACCGCGTCGGCAAAAGTCACTTGGTTTGAGGCCAAATCCGCCTGGATCACAGTCACCGCGGCATCTGGATACAGTTCAATAAAGCCGTGATCAGATGTGGCAAATACAAGGTCACCCGGCCTCAACCGCAGCAATAGATCGTCCAGAACGCCACGGATACCAGTCGTATGATCGCCCAAGATGTCCTGGCGTATCTTATTGTTGAACGCTGCCAGATCGCCTCGATATGCATGGCACTCATCGGAGATTGGGTAAATCAGGACATTTACTTGCTTGGCTGCCTTGTCCGTGAATCCTAGCACCGACCTCGCTTTGGTTGTGTCGGCATCTGTGACGAATCGAAGCTTGTCTTTCACCTCATGGGCGGCGAGTCCGACATTCTTGGCAAAGAGGGCTGCTTCATCGCGTGAGGTGGCAGACTTGTTCGCCGCCCAGGTCGTTGCAGTAGAACCTGCCAGCAGGCTTGTCCGCGCATATAAGGTGTAGCTAGGCAGCACGCAGAAACGTGGTCCCCCTGAAACTCGAAAGTGTTCGCCAAACAAAGGCTGGACGACATCTTCCCAAGTGTCGTAGCGCATTCCGTCAAAGATCAGTACCCACACCCGGCGGTCAGAATCTCCAGAGAGGATCGGCGTGAGTTCCCCGGCCAATTCTTCTTTCAAGAACCCGAGGACACTCTTCGCATCGTTGGCAAGTCTTGATGGGTCTGACTGAACGAACTTGGCTAACTGGGCATCAAGAACATCAAGGCGTTGTCGAACACGAAGACCCATCGAACCTGGTTCTGACGCTGCCTCACCGTCAATTCCTTGAAAGTAAGATTTGCCAGAATTGCTAATCTCTTCGTCTTCACAGCCAATCAAGTCGTGTAGCGCTCGCGTTGCGTCCAATTCCAGACGATGATGCCCCGAACCGACGTACCAATTGAGCAAATCGTCAGCGTGCGGAAACACTGGCACCGATGCCGCAAGCCGAGCTTCGATGCTAAATATGCCTTGAGCCAGCCGCGCAGCCGACAGACATTGCCTACGGCGACCGATCATATCTCCAAAGTCAGCCTTCAAAGCAGAATGCGAGTCAAGCTGCGCAGTCCAATCGAGGCTGTTCCCTCCCGGACTGGCAAAGAACGCAAGCAAGCGTCTTCGCAGGTAGAGAAACAATATGACCGGAGAAGCCATGGCGCCGATCGTCTGTGCAGAGGTATCCGCCGGAATCAAGATAGCCAGTTTTTCTGCACGCTTAGGCGTGATGAACGCTTCAGCCCGCCTCTCGACAAGCCGCCACGCCAATGGTCTTGCCTTTAGTGCAACGATAACCTTGCCGGATAGTGCCTCCAACCGGTCCACGGGCAAATCAAGTGGGAACACTTGTAAACCTGCGAGTTGAACCGCCGGATTCTGCAATTTGATGTCTTGAGCGAAAGCTCTGATCAGCAGATAACCGGCAACATCCTCAACAGGCTGCTCGAACCAGAAACAATACTCTCTTACCTGCGGATAGACCGCATCTTGAAGCAGTTCTCGAATGACGGGCAAATCGGGCGAATCCTGCGGCACAGACAACAAAACTTGCAATCCGTGCGCTACTGCCGCCGCTGGGTCTGTCTCGTCCGGCCAGATGTTAGATAGCACCCAATCTGGATGCCGGGAGAGCAGCACCAGCGCAGCCACCTGGCCGCGTCCCCAGTCATCGGGTCGTCCCCATCGCTCCACAATCTTGTCAACCGCATCGGGCACCGCTTCCAGCCCTTCCAGCAATTCGTCCTTGAAGCGTCGCAACTCGGCTAGCGGAAAATTGATCTTTGGGCAGAGTCGCCGGAAGACCGCGGGAACCGACATGTCCAGCGGCGGTCCACCCTCGTTGGCGGAGAGAATGTCAGTCACATACGACACATCGATTTTGCTCTGCGCGTCCGTACTGCGCGCCAGCACGATCAGCACTCGCTGTGCAATCCTAGCTTTGCGATATGCCAAACGAAATGCGAGATCATCGCCACGGAACACTACCAATTGCCAAACCCGGCCCTGGCTGTCAGTGATAGTCTCTTTGCCCAGGACGCCGGCATCTGCAAGCAGACGGTCCCCGTCGACAGCGACCGCCAGTCGCGCATGCTCAGGGCGCTCGCTGAGCCATTGCATGAAGATACCTACCGGAGTATGAGTCGGCGCATGGGACATGGATCAATCAACTCCGTCGAACAGGGTTGGGCCTTTAAGCCTGGATCGTTCACTTCTCTGAGCCTCTTCCGCCTCGCGAACGCTCTGGGCAATGCGATTTGTGGCCACCGCAGCTTGCTTCTGTGCTCGTGTGTAGACTTCTGCCGAGACCTTTTCTCGCAGTACACTCTGGAACAGCCTCGTTATCACGCGATACGCCTCGCCGACATCAAAGCCTCGCAGCGCGGGCGCACTCTGCATATCGCCGTCTTCAACCTGCCTGCACGCTTTGAAAAGTACATCGATCCACTCGCAGCGTTCCCCATCAGTTGTCGCGCGATGCAGCGACCCAGCAATGTACCGGTCCGCATCGTGAAGAGCACGAATCGAGCGATCATCGTTCATTCTTTCGCGCTCTTCGTCAGTGGGCTCCCGCCAGCGATTGCTATCACCATCACGCCAGAAGTTTTCCGAAAGAAGATTCTCCAGAGACAACTCCTGTGACGCGGATGCTGGGAGAAGACCGGTCGCCCGCATCCAGAGCGGCTTCAGTTCGCCTACAAGCATTGGTCTCTGATTGATCTTCTGGCGCAACCAGGCAATCGCAGTAAGTTCGTCTTTGATGCTCACTTCTTCTTCGATGAGTACATGGCCATTGGATTCGCCAATGGACTCACCACGCAGATACCAATGTTGCCCAACCTTTCTGAAGTATCTGGCACAGACCCTCTCAATGAATGAAAGATTCAGCCTTTCTACGTTTACTCCCTGCGGTATCAGTGTATTCATCAGCATACTGTTGATGGTAGCGATTGTTCGATGATCGTCGTTATAGCGTGCGGAATCGGCTCTGATGCGCTCTGGCAGTGTTTGAAGATGCTCGCGCACAGCGTTGGATACTTGTTGCTCCAAATCTGTTTCAGTCACATTAGAGAGCGGTGCTGCTGAGCTTGGCTTAAAGATGTTGAATATGACATCCTTGTCCAGTACACCCTCTCCTCGCAGTATCCCTTGCACCTGCTTAAATGTTTTCTGATCCTTGTCCAACAAGAGCATATTGCGGATAACAAACCCGGCGTCAATCGCAGCGCTCTTAATGCCGTCGAACAGCTCAGGATCACGATTGTTGAACTCAACCATAGCGTAACGTCCAGGCTTTAAAACGCGAAACATTTCAGCAAATGCTTCAGCCATTTTCTTGTTGTATCCCTCGTTGCTCCACTTGCGCGCATTCGAGGTAATAGCCTCATTTCCCACGTCGGTAGAAGGCCCGAGCCATGCTTCCCACAAGATATTCAGCTCGGAGTAAGCGATATTTCTGCCAAATGGAGGGTCCGTAAAAATAAAATCGATGCAGTTATCATCCAACGGGCGAATCGACTGTGCGGGAAACGTAAGAACAGTGCAAGCAGTTTTGGGCGATACACTGGAGAAATACTTACGTAGGTCGTCGAACTTTCCTTCAATAACTCTCATTACATTCGATTCGCACTGAAAATGCGGAAGAAATAGTCGTGCAGCCATCGCCCCATTGCCGCGCTTTCCAAAATTGTAGCGAGTGAGCTTGCTGCATAATCCTACACAGACGGATGTAAATAGGAAACGCATTGCCGCATTGAGTCGCGGTTCCCGGATATGCGTGGTTTGGTTCCATATGGCAGACAGTGCCCAAAGGTTCCTCTTTGTATAAACTGCATTTACAGTCTTGATGCCATTGTTGATCAGCCTATTGCCTTCCTCACCCGGCACCAGTGCGTTTTCAGGAAACCAATACGGAATACTACAATTCTCGATTTCATCAAGCTTAATCCTGTCGATTTTCGCGAAGGGACGACGGGCTGTCACGGTCCCAATCTTCGTTTTTGGGTTCTGCCTGGAAACCAAACCGCGAGCTGACAGAATACTAAAGCTTGGTTCTGTCCTAATCCATGTAGCACTATCAGTTGTCCAAACCTGATCACAATATGGGCACTTGAATCCATCGTCAATCTCGTCAGTAGCTTTCCATAGTTCAATCAACTGGCTGCAACCGCGCGCAACTTTTCGTTTATTGAAGGTGGGCTTGCCAGCGTTCTTGCCTCGTACACTGATCTTTCCTGTTGGCTCTTCGATAGTAACGAAGCCTTCGCATCGATAAACATCCGACCATACCGTGTATTGAATCGTGGCCGGGATACAAACCCACTTTTCGGCGTGCTCTAGAATGGGGTCGGAGGAGCCATTACTTTTCAACAGTTCGCCAGCGTCATATCCTAGGCGTTTTTCAACCTCTTCCTTCGAGATTAGTTCCCAACTCGGCTCTTCCCCTTCCAGCAGCATGGAGAAACCTTCTACCGATGGTGGATTCTTGAGGCGAGATGCGACTTCTGCCTTGGCGGGGTCGTATAGGCCGACCGCAGGCTCGTAATGCTCAGTACCATACAGCCAATCAATCTCCCCCTTAACGGCAGACTTCACGTGCTCGAATTCTGCAAGCAGGCCTGCGCCTTCAATTGGGGAATTGTAGTTATAGGCAATGTGGCACGCGGCTGGCGAAAGGTCATTCAAGATACATGCACGAACACCGACACTTTCTTTCAGCTCGGGAAACGAATCGAGAATGTCCGAAGGTGGGTCGGAGCACATCTGCGCGGCCACGCCTGTCATTCCCGATCCGCAGAACAAATCGAGCACGAGGTCGCCTGGCTGCGTGTAGTGCAAAATGTATGGCACAATGCTTCGCGGCGGAACCTTCGTGTGATAAGAGTGCGCGTTGTATATTGGGTCGTTCTTGCCCTCCTTGATATCAGCAGCAAAAGGAAGCCGATCATAGTCATCAGTGTCTTCGTCAAACGGCCGGGCATACATGGCAATAAACGCCTTGAGTGCCTCAGCCTGCGCCTTGGGATCGAGATACGGTGCGCTTTGATTCGGCATTACTGCACGCTCCCGTTCAAGTCCTGGAGCCTCAGAAACACCCTCACTCGCTTCGATTTGCCGTGTTTCGCCTTGGCATCCTTGACGGCCTTGGTGAGCAGCTTCGCGAACTTGTCCACAGCTTCGTCAATGTGATCCTCTTCGATGGCGCCTACATCCTGCACGATGGGGCCAAGTGAAATCTCTTCCTGTACCAGGTTTTCGTCGTAGAGCAGTTTGCGAAGGAACTCCACGAGATCATCGGTCAGTACGTTGGCCAGGGCGTCGGCGTTGGCAAGCTGCACGATATCCAATAGCTTGGCCAAGTCAGGACGTTCACCCGACTCGGCCGCCTTCTTGAGAATCGATCCGATGGCTGCGTCCTTGAACCGTTGAAATCTATCCGCCAAGCCGGAGGCCACCAAAGCCGTCAGCTTGTCAACTTCCACACTGGGCGCGTGTGTCGCCGGAGTCCATTGGCACTTAGTGCAGGTTGGTTGAGCACCTTCGATTGCCGCTTCGTCCGCATCGGGACAGATATAGAGCCGGCCTTCGATTGCCGCAAGATCGCCGGCAACACTACTCATCGTTGGCAACGGCGGCCCAAGCTCCACAATGGCGTTCATCTTGACCAGCGCGCGCGTCTTAGGTTTCAACACGCTGAGGCCGGTCTCCAATTGCTTGAGCTGCTGGTAATATGCCCGGTGCGCCTTGCGGTAAGCGTGAACGTAACTGGCCTTCCACTTCTCGAAGCTCTCCAGGCGCACGGGGATGATGGCCGGATCTTTGAGCAGTGCATCGAACGCGAAGAAACTGCGCACCGAATCCCGCTGAAAATCGACCGAGCTGTCAATATCGCAAGCGCCAGTGAGGTAATCCTTTGCTTGGCTCAGATCGAATGCACGCTCACGGAGCTGCCGCCCCTTAACATATTGATCGAAGGCTGCGGCAAAATCATCGCGGGATGAGTAGCTCTCCCGAACAGCAGCATCGAACTCCTGGAAAGATGTGGCGACGGCGAGTCCAGAAAGCCGGGCCAGTGTTTCAGAAAGCGACTTGGGGATACTGCCTCCGAGCTTGGAAGAAAGCGCCGTCAGACTCTTCTCGATTCCCGGCACCTCAACCTTGAGGTTGCCCAGGAGAATGAGAAGTTGTTCATTGCGCTGTGGCTCTTCATCGGGAGTTGCAACCGTCTTCAACGTGTCGTCAAGCACGCGGGCATAAGGCAGGACTTGATTCCAACCTATTTGCACAGAAACAATCAGTCGCGCACCGAGCAAGGCTTTATCCAACTTGGCGTTCCACTCGCACAACGTGAGAACGTGCGTCGTGAGCCTGTTGCCGGGAAGCGGCTTCTCATTGGAAAGCGTAATAGGTGTGGCGGCATTCAGCACCAGCTCGAATCCGCCCGTCTTCACAAGCGAGCACACGTACAGAACGACCATGGCCTCAGTCAGACCAAATGGAGCCTTGCAAAACGCGGCCTTGAGCTCGGCCAATGGCACATCCGCTCGTCCTGTCAGGTGTTCCCGGATTCGTGTCAAAGCCTGCGAAGCGTCTGCCTTGAATTCGGTCGGGTGCGATTTCACCGCAAGTTCCAAGCCAGTTCCGAAGTTCTGAACCGCATCCTTCTCTGCATTGGCACGGGCTTTGTGGAACAGACCGGCGTATACCTTCTTCGCGTCAGCGTCCGTGAAGTCCTTCTTGAATTCCTTGGGGCTGAACAGGGGTGTATCGTAAGCCTTCTCGATCAGACGGCCCCCGAGATCGGCTTCCCGTTCCTTTGATAGCTTGAAGATTTCGTTGGCCGGAATGCCATAGCTCTTCTGAGTGAGCACCTTGCCACGGCGAAACTCATCGAGCTGGCACTTCAGAATGTCCTTGACTGCCTCTCGGCGCTTCTCATCGGCGTATTTGCGCAGACCTTCCTGGTTAGGATCGGATGAATTACGCTTCATCTGTTCCGCCGCAATCAAGCTGGCCAGTGCTTCTCTGGTCTCCTCTGAAAGCGATTCGGGACGGCAAACAACGGTGCAGGCGTCCTTCAGTGCAGCGGTGATCTTGCCATCATCGACATCCGGTTTTGCGGTTAGATAGACAATGCGGAAATGCTGATCGGCATTCTTGATTTCATCGCCAAACTCCGCCCGCCACCGATCACTGACGATTACCTCGCCGCCATACTGAACCTTGTGTGCCCGCTTGGTGGATGTGGCGGCTGTGTAGGGGAACTGGTAAAGAGCAGGCTTCCCAGCTTGCCGATCTTGAGCGGATCGAAGGTCAGTAGGCTGGAAATCCGTGAGAATCCCGCCATTGACGCCCAATGCCTCTTGAGCCTCCGGCGTAATATCAGCCAACTGCCAGAACAACGATTCTGCCCACTTGGTGTCCTGTAGCTTTGTATCTTCTTTGGCCTTTTTCTTGAGCGGTCCGAAGAAGCGAGCGGGGTTGTCCTGAGCTACAGACGTTTCATACGAGTAAACGACAACCTCTTTTCCATCCCGCGTCTTCTTTTCCGTGCGCACGGGGTAGCCCCCCTGCACAAGTTTCGTTAGCAGATGCTCAGCCTGGGCCTCGGAGCCAACGGCATCGTCCATGAGCCAAGCTGCTTCGGCCACATCCAGAGTAGTCATTCCATCCCGAAGATTGTCAGGCAAGCTCATTACCCAAAGAAACAACGTTTCAAGCACACGCCTTGCTTGCTCCCGTTCATCTGGAGACACGTCCAGATCCGAGAGTTGGTCGATAGCGCCCTGCAAGCTTTGGAAATCACTTTTGTAATGCTCATCATTGAGGCCCTTGAGCAGTTCCTCCGTGCGAATGATGTCCGACAGGGTGATGAGCCTTTTTCCTTTGAGCAAAGCCTCTTCGGAGAGCGTCTGCCATCCGATTCTGATCGCGGAGCGTGCGGTCGGCAAATTGTGTTTGTCGGCGTTCTGCGTAATACGCCGCATCACATCGAAGGTCCTCGGTTGGAACGGAAAGATCGCGGTGAAATAGTCGAGGGAGACGTTGCCCTGCCTAATGAACTTGAATTCTTTCCTGCAAAAGTCGTAGTAGTCCTTGATGTCTGTGACAGCGCCCTTGAGCAGGTCTCGGCAGCGGAAAGACACAATCTCGCCAAAATCCCCTTTGTTCTTGTCAGCCAGAAGTAACAGCGGAATGAATCTGTCGCCCTGTCCACCACCGGATAGCTTCTGCGGCATATCACCTTGGCTCGCGACGATCGTGATAATGTTCAGATGCTGCGTGGGAAGAACAAACGCTAGTGTCTCAAGTATTTCCTCGTCTTCAGCATAGGCGACCGTACCGGGCAGATGACGATCTTGCCACGAGCGGAATTCATCCACCACGAAGATGATTCCATCGTACTTTCCGAGCTTCGTGATTTGATCGTAGATATGGGCAAATCGCTCCTTAAACTTTCCCTTCAGGCGACCCTCTGGAATGGTGGATCGGACAAGTTCCTGCCCAAACTTTTTTACCCCGTGCTTGGCACGGAATTCCTCCGGCGTGCATTTATGTTCCTGCTGAAAGAATGTCAACACTGCCGCTCTAAGAGGAGCACCCGGATCGTTGGCATACCATGCATCTGCGATTTCTGCTGATGTAAGTGTTACCTGCTTAGCAAGCTCTGAATCCTGCTGTATCAGGCTTTCTCGAATCTGATCCTCGAATATCCGCATCAAGCTGTCTTTGTCATTGGATTCTCCCATTCCGCGAAGCGAAAAAGCGACCGGGAACATCTTGACTTTCGACAGAGCGCCTTCATATTCCTTCTTAGTCTCTTCGTCGCGGAGGCAGTTCCAGACCCCCAATTCTTGCCACATGAGCAGGTTGACCAAAGTGGCAAGGAAGTGCGTCTTGCCAGCGCCATATTCAGCCTGGACCCAAAATCCTTGACCTTGCCGGTGAACGACGCGTTCAAAAACCCTCTTGAAATGCGTCCGCAACGACGGCGTCAAGTAATACTCGGACACACATTCTTTTGCCTTATCCTGTTGGATATACGGAGACAGCGACGGTGTTGTTTGCGGCTCAGGCTTGAGACTGATGAGCTTTGATATTTCTCGTAATGCCATGTCGTAACCTCATGCTTCGATGAGCCGTTTGACCATTCCGGAATCTTTGAAATACTCCACTAAACTGTCTGGACCGCATTCAACTTCGTCCGGCCACTCGCCTTCGCCGCAACTGCCCTCGACAAGGAGAATAACCATCGCGAAGTCATCGCAGTACCAATCATAAAAGTCTTGTACCCCAACCCGATAGCGTGCCAGCAAACCAGAAGACCGCACAATCAGAACGTCACGCGTCTTGGCCACGCGCGGGATGGACTTCAAATACTGGCGCAACGATCTTGAGATGTGTTGACGGATGTCATCATCTTCAGACGGCATTTCCGCGGCAGTGAAAAGGTCCAGCAAATCAATATCCCGAATCTGAATGCCTTCCAATACTGGCCGCAATTTCCCCTCTGGACCGAACCAAAGAATGAGTTCTTTGTTCCATGTTCGCTCCCGAACGAGCGTTGTTATTTGATCGTGAGCTTGCATTCGCTATATCCTCACCTTCTTGGATAGGAACGCATCCAAAGTTAGGCAGGTTGTGACCTGTTCAAGTTGGTCAGCCACGACATATTTGCCGATGCTCCCTGCCGCATCGGCTTCGCGGAAAATGGCACGAACCTCATCTTCACTTTTCAAACCAATGTACTTCCAAAACGGATTGGCCAGAAGATTACGCAGCTCGACAGTCCGCGGCTCGGTTGCCGCGAAGATGTAATGAGTGAGAAGTAAAAGAGATGTCTTGGCAGGACTCATGGCAACGAGCTTGTCGTTCCCCCCGGGAGCGCGTTCGATCACACCTAAACGCATCAGATTCGATTTGAGCCTTTGCGTGGTCTTCGTGGTCTGTGTGCCGCCATAATGGCTGGTCAGGAAACGGTCAAAGAGCGACGCGGGAACCCTCATTCCCAGCTCAACCGGAAACAGGCACTCTGCCATGCACGCTCCCATTACAGGCTCGTGCGCCAAGTAGAGATAGCGCAGTATGTCGGTCAGGATCTTCTCGTCCTGGTAGGCAATCCACGTCTTCCGTGCGATTCCGTCAAATCCGTCAGCAAAGAACCAGCGAATGATGAAGCGCGCATACCTGACTCTGGTTTCCTGGCTATTCTGACCCAGACGAGAGATCAGCAGAGTGTGAAATTCCTTCAGGTCGCTGCACGCAGTGGACTCCTTGACAGCGAAAACGGCCTCAGGGAAAATGAGGTCGGATATTGTCCTTTTCGCGCCAGGTCCCTTGCGAGTTGAACTCGTAGATGGAGGTGGAACCCCACCACTACCAGGTTGGTTCTGGTCGAATAATGAACCGGTGATTTCGGAAAGCTTTTCTGCCACGTCTTGCAACTCCGTGAAGGATCGTCACTGGCCATCCACAACCTGCACAGTCCAGACGACCCTAATATGTTCATAACAAATGAGATGAACGGACAGAAGGCGAAAGAGCATGTCTTCTCTGGACGCGGTGACTTGGCTTCCACTTTATCACTCGACGCACGCTCCCGGCCCTCACCTTCGGCATCAGGGCGTGCACGAATGAGGAAGATTGAGAGTGTTTTTGACAACTCTACCCCTTAGGGCAGAGATTGATCCCGGCACTCCGCTGTTGCTTTTGGACCAGCCAGTCCACTTGTCCAGAAAAGCGCACAATCCCATCGTGAATCGGGTTGGATTTCCACGCATAAGCGGTGTAGATTTGCGCATAAACGGTGTACGAAGTGTCCGTACCGCTTTGATTAAAAAAGGTTTCCAGCACACCCTGTAGTACCTTTATTTGAACCTATATAGATAGCCTGGCGCAAGGACATGCAGACTCGCTCCCTCGGCGCGGCCACGATCCGCCGCAAGCTCTCGGCGCTGTCCTCACTCTTTGACTATCTTTGCGAACAGAATGCCGTCCTCGGCAATCCGGTGGACGGCGTCAAGCGGCCGGCCACCAATAATAATGAGGGCAGCACTCCGGCCCTCGGCGACGCGCAGGCGCGCCGCCTGCTGGAGGCCCCTGCCCTCGACACGCTGAAGGGTGTAAGGGATCGCGCAATCCTCGCCACCCTGCTCTATCACGGCATCCGCCGCGAGGAGCTGTACCTCCTCCGCTTGCGGGACATACACAGCCGCCAGGGCGTCATGCATTTTCGTATCGACGGCAAAGGTGACAAAATCCGGTTTGTTCCCGTTCACCCGATGGTGTTGCGGCTTATCGGCGAGTACCTCGAAATGGGGAAGCACGGCGGGGGGTGAGTCACGAGAGCCTGGACTCTCCCCTCTTCCGGCCCGTGGCGAACAACCGGACCGGCACGCTCGATAAGCACCTCGATCCCGGTTCGATCTATCGCAATGTGGTCATGAAATACGCCAAGGCGACAGGCATCGTGGCCGAGGCGGTCGGCGTCTGTGTGCACTCGATGCGGGCGACGGCGGCGACGAACGCGCTCTCAAATGGGGCGGATATTGCAAAAGTCCGGGAATAGCTCGGCGACGCGAACGTCTCCGCTACCCGCCTCTACGACCGGCGCAAGACAAGGCCAGAGGATAGTCCGACGTTCCATGTGAAGTATTAAGATGATCGAGAGTCACCGAATCACTTCTAATGAGTGAGGAAATATGCCAAAAACGTTTGTCGGGACCAGGGTATTTGGCGCTGATTCGAGCGACCGGCTTTCTCTTCAAAAGAAGACCCCAGATAAAGCGACGGTGATTTATCAGCCGGCCGAAAGCAAGTTGTCCGAATCTGAGAAGTACGCGTCACAGACGCAGCATTCGAAAGCTAAACGCAAACTGCTAGAGATTGACGGACAAAAGCACCAGCTAACGATTTATCCGCTCAACACCCTCCCGCATCATCCGGACTTTCTTGAGCCGAAGTATGACCAGATTGAAAGTATCGTGCTCGATGGATGGGGTTACCAGATCCCGCAATCTGAGAGCGAAATCGAGGAACTGCTGCAGGAACTGCCGGCGGGATTTGTCAAAGATTACTCATATGGCTTGGGGCTGGTGAAGGACTATCGCTGCATCATCACCGCGATCGAGCATATTCCCCAGATCCGCCATCTCATTATCAGTTCAGACGAGGAAACCGGAGTCTCCGGGGACACCTATACCTTAAGCTTCAGTGACTATGACGCAATCAGAAAAGGATTGAATCGCATCACATCGAGGCAACAGAGCGACGGCGCCAAGGACAAACATATCTTTGCCAACAACTCGCTCCTCACACCCCTCGACCCTAAGAACTTTCCTGAGGAAAGCCTACCCTACCGGAAAGACACGATATTCAAGCTGATTCCCAGTGATGGAAGCAGGACAGTCAAGCTGTCGGATGCGGATCAGGATGCCGCCGTCCGGTTAGTCGATCAGAACAAGCGGGAAATCGCGCGCAAGTCGCCGCAGGAACTCCTTCGGTTGCGGAACGATCTGGAGCTAGCATCCCTGGAAGTTCTGATTGCAAAATATGAGGACATGCTCGGCAAGAACTTGCCGGAATCACGGTGGCAGGCGCTTTTCAACGACAACCCATTCATTCTGAATCTCGCGTTCGGTTATCCGGTCGTGAAAATTCAGGATCAGGCGCACGTGGGAGGACGAAGGCTGTCTGGCTCGGGCGAGACCATAGCAGACTTTCTCGTAAAAAATGGAATCAGCAATAATGCTGCGCTCTTTGAGATTAAGAAGCCGGGAACCCCGCTCTTGAACAAAAAACCCTATCGCGGGGAACTGTACACGCCTTCCTCAGCGCTCGCCGGGGCGATGAACCAGATGCTCGACCAGAAGAACGAATTCCAGAAGGACGTTGCGCACATCAAGGAAAACAGCCACATTTACGATATCGAGTCCTACGCAGTTCATGGGGTTCTTGTGATTGGCACGACACCGGCGGATCGTGATCAGCAAAAATCATTCGAACTCTTCCGGGGCAATTCGAAAGACATCACCATCATCACCTTTAATGAGCTGCTGGGAAAACTGAAATCTATTCACGATTTTCTTTCGGCTCATGCCCCTGAAGCGCAACAAACATCCCGATTGCACACATTGGAGACTAAGGTGCTCAAGTTGCAGCGTGAGTTCAGCGATCTTTACACACATACGGAGTCGAAATCCGGATCAGGTCGTCGTGTGACGATGAAGCCACGTCCAGGCGTTGATGGGCGAGTAGTGATGTCCACGATTGCCAAGCTTTCGGTCTTGAAAACGGGATTCGACAATGTACGTCTTGAAAAACCGCCCTACACTGTGGCGTTCGATCCTTCCGGGGAACTTCCCGTTAAAGTGGACACTGTCGACGAGTTCATCAGTCGCGCGGAAGCTGCGATTGCCGATGTAGAAGCGACGCTGGCACTGCAGTCTCCCCAAAGGCAGGACGAATAACAGGGCATTGTATGGAAGGCTTCACCGAAATCCTTCAAACCGCAACAGCATCGGTTCCGGCCGAATATTTCTTGTTGCCGCTCCACGGAGCCGATCCGATTTATCGGGAGCGCGTTTATTGCTATGAACTCTATCATCAGCTACGGTGTCTGTGGCCAGCCGATACACCGTATCTGCTTAACGGTGAAGTTGACAAGCGCAATCATCCGTATTTTCAGGACGAAAAAGAGCCTAAGGAACCTCTGAAGAACTACCCAATCCACAACTGTCGCGGGTAATGTGGAGTCAGGGAGAAGATCGCGCATGCGGCAAATGACGTTGGCCCATCAAGCAGAGTTCCAACGCTACACGAAGAAGACCCGGCGGGAGCAGTTTCTTGAGGAGATGGACGCCGTCATGCCCTGGTCGGAGTTGCAGGCGCTGGTTTCGCCGCACTACTCAAGCGGCGAAACAGGCCGCAAGCCGGTTGGGCTTGAGATCATGCTGCGGGTCTACTTTCTGCAGCAGTGGTTCGCGCTCTCGGACCCGGCGGTCGAGGACGCGCTGTACGAATCGCCCGTGCTGCGGCGCTTCGCGGGCATCGATCTGGGGGGCGCGCCAGCACCAGATGAGACGACGATTCTCAACTTCCGCCACCTGCTGGAAGAGCACGACCTTGGCGGCCAGATGCTCGATGCGGTGAATCTGTACCTGGCCGGTCGTGGCATCCGCATCACGACCGGAACCATTGTCGACGCGACCATTATCCACGCACCTTCGTCGACCAAGAACGAGAAAAAGGAGCGCGATCCGGAAATGCATCAGACGCGCAAAGGCAGGCAGTGGTATTTCGGAGCCAAGGCGCACATCGGTGTCGATTCCAAAGAAGGTATAGTGCATTCGGTGTGCACCAGCGCGGCGAGCGTTTCCGATGTTCACATGCTGCCGGACCTTTTGCACGGCGGCGAGAAGAAGGTATGGGGCGATGCGGGTTATCAGGGACAGGCGGCGGCGATACGTAAAGCCGCGCCCGCAGCACAGGATATGACTTCGCGGCGTGTGAAGACGAAGGCGGGCGTGGACGAGGAGCAGAAGCGGAAGAACCGGACCAAGGCGCGGGTCCGCGCCAAGGTGGAGTGGCCCTTCCGCGTGCTGAAGCGCGTTTTCGGCTTCACCCGGGTGCGGTATCGCGGGCTGAAGAAGAACCACGAATGGCTGTGCGCGGCCTTTGCCTCGATCAACATCTACCAGCACCGCCGAAAACTGGCGAAGGTCAATTCACAGATGGTCCCGCAAGGGGCGTAGTGTGTCTGCCGGAGGCCGCGTGAGCCTCCAGCGGGCAAAAGGGCATGTCGGATAGCCACGAAATTGGATGATTTTGAGCGGAAACGACGAGGTCAACCGCCGAGCGGCTCTATAAGTCAGCAATTTTCAGAGGTTCCCTAAGCCGGACCTGCTAGTTCATCAGCTCGGCATAGGTGACAACTTTGCCGCCATGGAAGTAAAGTCCGCAGGAGCGGCGAATCGGGAGATAAAGAAAGACCTTCCAACACTGATGCTGCTTGCGCAGCATGCGGCATACCGCCGGCTTATTTATCTGGTCTACGGTGAGGGCGCTGAACTCGATGTGGAGAGAATAAGGACCAAAGCCGCCGAGCTGAGAGGCATGCCGACAATTGAATTGTGGCTGCATTCGGCCGCGGGCAATCCGGCTGTCCTAGTGGATGTCCTAAACAATACGCAACAACCCGGATGAAAAGTGAAAGGCTATCCGGTAACGGCCTTGAAATGGTCTGCGTCATCACACCGTAGCATTAGGCAAGTACTCCTCATCCAATTGCGCCACGCACCACATTTTTTTCCCACCACGGCTTCAGGTCGTGGCTCTGAAGAAGGATGCGCACCGTCTCCGGGCCTACATGTTCGACCAGCTTGCGCTTCACCGCCTCCTGAGCGATCAGCCGCACCGACCAGCGCGCCCGGCCTGCCGGCGGCGGGCCGCAGACCATGGCGATAATGCGCTGCCCGTGCTCGGCGTCCAGCAGCGGCTTCTGGCCCGGGCGGTGCGCATCGTAGATGGCCGCTTGCAACCCGCCCTCCAGGTAACGCTTGCCGATCTCCCATGCCGCCTTGGCGGAAATGCCTACCCCGGCTCCGGCCTCCACCGTTGTTCGGCCTTCGTCGATCTGCCGCAGCACCAACGCCCGCACCGGCTGCACCCAGCCGCTCAACAACTCCTCGACCTGTCTCCGTTCCTGCCGCGAAAGCGCGATCTGCAACCTCTTACGCTTGTCCATGCCTCCGCTATACCGCTCGCTGTTGTCCAGCAAAAGTGTCAACCTTGATTACGAATCTACGAAGGCACGGTACTAGGATCGTTAACGAAATTTCACTGAGGGAGTGCAGGAAAGCAACCATGTGTCTGCATAACTTGAGGAATCATGCAGGGAGCGTCGGTGTACGCGGCCTTGCCTCGGTCAGCTCGATTGCCGATGTTCCCGCGGTCTTGAGTATAGCGAGGGAATTCTCTGCATCCTTGCGCGCGATCTTGTCTCGAAGGTTCTGAACCTGTTTGAAGTGGCAGTCACGCAATCTTCTGCCGCTCTTGCAGGGGCACGGCCAATGGCCCTTCACCCGTTTTGCACTCAAATAGTCGAGGTAGGTTGAAATTACGCGAAGATTCGAAGTTTGGAGCAGCTCGCGATAAAACTGAAAAATGCCCTTCGGACCGTGTGCCCATTGGCCGAATGGCCAAGGCTCGCCCTCCTCCACCATGGTCTGTGCCAGAAAGAAACTGTGGAGCGGACCAATGAGAAACTTCAGCAACGGAGCGCCAGACGGCCAGAAACGCCAGCGCTCGTCGGGGATAAGTACGCAGGCTACGCCATCTGCAGCATTGATATGTCGATCTTCATGGTGGGGGATGCGACCACCGGTCTCCCGCACGATCGGTAATACCGCGGGATGGTTTTGCGCGAGCCCAAGCTCGATCGTATAGTGGTCAAGCGCCTGCCCTTCAAACACGACGGGAAAGCTGCCGCGAACGTACACGAGATCGCTTTCCACCACAAAGTGCAGGCTGGAAAAGTGCGCCCCTATCTCGGCTTTCTCCTTCTCGTAAAATGCCGGATCATCACGCTGCCATGTCATGCTTTTGGAAGCCAAGGCCGGGACGGCGTCGCGACTGCCGCGGCGCTCCGCAAGATCTCGATCCGAGCCGCCTTTTCCTGCTTTTGAACGTTCCCGAAGACGACTTCCCAATCGGAAGACTTAATCTGCTCGAGAGTGCGCTTGGCGGCGGACGCGAGTTGACTCTTCAGGTTGTCGTCAAGGCATTTGGACAGATCATTGCCATTGGGATTTGCGGGGTCTTCGATACACAGATTGGCGGGATTGTCGCGCAGCTCGGTCCAGAAGTGCTCCATCTGCGCAGACAGGCATTTCGTTTTTTGATCCTTCAATAACTTGATAACTGCAAGTTCCAGCACAAACGTGCGGACAGGCAGCCCATTGCGGACCCGCCAGAGTTTTGCAATGCGGATGGCGTCGATCACACCGCTGTTACGCACGTGATCGAGATGAACATCGAGATTGGTTTTGAGGCGCGTTTTGTCGCCGCCGGACTGATAGAGGTAAGCGTCGGTCTTGGTGTCGTCCGTGAAGCGGCCCGGCACCACATCGATGTGAAAATCGACGCCGAGATTCACGGGATCGCATCCTTTGATCCGAAGCGCCGACCCTTTCGGCTCGACGATGTATTTCTTGCCTAACGCCTTCTTGTGGTTCTCATAAATGTTTTCCAGCGTTTCCCCGGCGGTGTTGTCGCCGGAGGCGACGTAGGAGACGATGTCCAAGTCGTAGGACTCCTTGTTCATCGTTCCCTTTGCCTTTGAACCCGCATAGCGGATGGTCAGGGCGGTGTTCTTGAAATTGTCGCGGATGAGTTTTTCCACGTCGGAACGGTGCGTTTGGAGCGCTTTTAGCTCTTCGCTGTCATCTCCCAAGGCTTGGGACGCAAGGACCTCACTCAAATATTCGTCAGCGGTCATACCTAATTCACCTCAATAATTGGAGTAAAGCCGCCCTGACGTTTGTCGAAGTCATAGACGACCAGTTTGGGGTCAACCTTTGGAAGAATTTCCCGGCCGCAGAAAACAGCGACCGGAGCGGGCACTGCGGGAAAAAGATGGATGGCATCACACTGGCCGCATTCCCGCGCGATAGTGCGCAGCGTGGCCTGGTACGCGTCCTTGAAGCGGATGAGATCGTCCCGCTGCCGCAAGTACGTCGGATTCGGCTCCATGTTTGCCAGCGTCAGCTCGTAGATCGTGAACTGGTCGTCGATTCCGGCTGGGAGTGCTTCCGGTTTGATTTTGCCGCTGAGCGAAAGGATCAGGGCGACGCGGCCGCGCGTCCTGCCTTCGCGAATCCTATCGAAGCGGTATTCGGCCGGAGTGCCTGAGTCCTTCCACACCCAGTCCTCAGTGTCGCGGTGACGCTGGAAAACATCGACGGGCACTTTGTTACTAAGCTGGCTGCCGAGGTAGATGAGGAGCGGCATCGGCGCAAGTGCGAAAAGCGAAATATGGCGCGTCTCGTGCACATCCATGCCCGGCTCGTAGAGACGCTCGACTTTTTGCTTGATGCACCGGCAGGCTTCTTCAATAAAGGCCTTGCCTTCTGAGTTAATCGCTGTGAGATCGATCAGATGGCCCTTGGCGTCGGTGGGATACCGGGGAGCGACGGCCCTCGTAACTTGCGCGACGGGAATGGCAATCGTCTGTCCCGCAATCCGCGCCTTAAGCTGGACTACTGTGGTCTTCTTATCCGGGCCGAGGCCGGTGACATGGAATATCCGATCCTCATGGGATTCTTTGTACTTCTGGAGGACGGACACCGGGTACTCGTCGGGATGATCGTCGATGAGCTTGTGGCACTGCGGGCAGAGAAGCATCAGGTTCGCGACATCGTTAAGGTAGGCAGGACGCAGGGGTGACTTGCCGCGCGGCCCGTCTTCCTTGAAGGCGACGATGTGCGCCATCTGCGCAAAATTTCCCGGAGTCAGCGTGAGCGGATGCTGTAAAAGGTAATCGTTGTGATCGTCAAATTCGCAGCGGCCGCCAGCGCGGACGACCAAAAGGAGGCGCGTCAGATCGCGAATGCCGCGCCGGACGCGGGTGACCGGAGACACCGGTTTCGTCGCCGTTTCGGCTGCTTCGTTCTGATGTTTGTGCCGCTTCATGGCCATGCGAATAAGATACCACAAATTCGTCCAGTGTAAGCATACACAGCGAACACGGCCAATAAATTTTTTAGAGGTGCATCTGACCGGTCTGCGCAGAGTACAACTCGGCGATACGGATCCGGGTGACTGCAGGATTTACATCGAAGGTGTCGGCGAGGGCGCGCACCGCCTCCTCGCGGCGGTTCTCGGGGAGCACCTCCACCCCGAGAAGTCCTGCAGGTACGAGAAATGCTTTCATCGCCGCCTGTACCAACGGCCGCGGACACAGCAGGCTGCTCATTGCCCTATTGGCCTGGACTTCCCACCAACGCCCGTCATAGCGATGGGCGTTTTTTTCGTCACCGTGCACATCGCGGCAGAGAATTTGGTCTCCAGAGTGACTTTCTTTGTCGAACAGGTGCAAAGGAATCTCGTCGAGCGCAAACAAGTGTGCATGCAAGAGCCCATGGCCGCCCTCATGCGCGATGGTCGTCCTGACGCGCCGTCCCGCAACCTTACCGCCTTCAGCGTCAAGCGCCGCCGAAATCACAAAGGCCTTAACGCCGTTCTTTCCGAACCGCGTGAATCCCAACACGCCGTCGGGCAAGTCCTCATATTGCGGGGAGACATTGAAACGCTTTTCGATAAAGCGATCGATGCGAATGGGTTCAGGTGAGCTGGGCAGGAGGCTGACGCCGCGAAGCTCGTCGCAGCACATATTGTCGATCTGGCTGGGCGTGAAGTAGGGTGCTTTGTATGTCTGGCCGGGGCGGAAAGACCTCATTTCTTGTCCTTGCCTTTCCTCTCATTCTCCTTCTTCTTTACGAACTCCAGCAGCTCATCCGCGCTGATCTTTTTGTCGATAACAGTGCGGAACGCTAGCGCAAATGTCGGGTCGTCTAGCGTAATGCGCTTGATGTCGTCGATGGGTGCCCGAAGATCCATTCCTCTCAGTTCTTCGACTTTAACTTTCAGAATTCGAGCGATTTCTATGAGGACTTTTTCAGACGGATGCCTTCGGCCCAATTCGATATCGGATATGAATGCGGGAGAGCAGTCCAGTCTTTTTGCGAGTTCCCGCAGCGAAAGGTCTAGCTCGTCACGGCGTTTACGGATGTACGGACCAATGCCTTCCATGAGTGTCAGCTTATATAGCTGACATGGGGGTGTCAATGATCGGTTAAGCCCTGAATGTCCACGATGGCACCAACATCGACAAGTCGCTCTGAGCACCGCCATCGGAAGGATGGAGTTCTACGGACGGTGCTTCTTCCTAGCGCCTGCTGCAAAAGGCCAGGGTCCGCTGAACGAATCCCTGCAGCTCTGCGTCCGTCACTACTACGGTGAGATAGCCCTGCGGATTGGAATCGTGGTGAAAGCGATTACCGTAGTCGGTGAGATCGCGAAGCTCCTGCACATCCGGCAGCGGCATTACCGGGTTTCCTTGGTTGAGCCGGGTTTGGCACCGATTGCGGAAGTTTCCGAGGAGATCCCCGGGCGGATAGTCGGCCGGATAAGCAACTCGGCAGAAATATTCGAGAGTCGGCCGTATATCCACAGCGATGTCACGCAAGTTACCGGCGCCGCCGGTCTGCAAATAAGTCCGCAGCTTCTCATGACGCCGGTCGTATTCGGTTATAAGGTCCGCATCCACGTTCCAGGTGTCGATTGTCGAGCTGGTCGGGCCGTCCCGACGTACCTGAAGGGCTGCCCGCTGAGTCGGGTCTGAACTTTCCCATGTCTGGCATAGGAACGGCTTGCTGTGCGAAAGAATGATCACCTGGGCGACGCGCGGGAGCAACCGACGGATCTCCTGCACGGTCGTCAGCGATCGATTGTCGTCGAGGCTAGATACCGGGTCGTCGATGACGATGACTTTTCCCGCGAGGTTCGGGTCTTGGTCGAGACTGGCAAAAAAGAACGCAAGCGCCAGAGTGTTGCGGTCTCCGGAGCTGAGTGTATTGCTGAATGCGTGTTGTCCGGGTGCGGCATCGGCCGTCACCGGAACGACGACATTGTTGATTCGGAGGCTGTACGAACATGCGGAGCCCCCGCGTGTGTTTGTCGGCTGGATTTGCTCCAGCCTGAAACCGGCATTGAAGCGCGCGAGGTACTGGTTGATGGCATTTTGGTAAGTCGGGAAGACGTTGCCGCGATACTGTTCCAGCGCATGCCTGGCCTGGTCGCGCTGTTGTTCCGTCGCTGTTTTCGCCGCCTTCTCCGCCGAGTAGGCATCGCAAAGCGGTGCCACGGTCGGTTCTTGGCGTGCTTTGGTCGCCTGAAGACGAACAAGGTCCGCTTCTCGGGCAGTCACGTTTCCTGCGGCAGCCTGCTCCTTGATGACGTTAATGGCCCGATTCGCGGCGAGCAGCGCGGCGCTCAATTCGGCAGCACGTGTGCGGTGCACATCATAGGCTGCAACCGCGGCTCTTACCTCCGGGGACAGCTCCATGCGGTCTAGAGGTGTTGCCGCCTTAGCCGCCAAGGCGGTTGCGATGAGTTGCCGAGCTCGTCGCCAGTCTTCGCTGACGGCCGTGCTATTTAACGCAATTTCCGGCATATCGGCAAACCGCGCCCAAAACGCCCTGCGCTCGCTCGCTGTGCGTAAAGCTCGCTCGAAAGCGATAGGGCCGTTGTCCGAATGCGTTTCATCGATACCGCGAGCCAGACGCCCGATGCTTTCTTTAAGTGCCCGATATTCCTCGCTGAAGAATGCCCGGTAATGCGTCAGAACCGGCGAGGCGGTCATGTCTTGTGCACAAAACGGGCACTCACGGCCGCCCGGCGGAATTCGCCGCATTCCGTCGGCAACCCATGCTTCGCTGCCTGCCGGCATTCGAGATAGATGCTCCTGCACGCGTGCCACCGCCGCCGCATCCAGGCCCGGAAGGTCCCGCGCCAGCACCTGCTCGATGGCTGCGTTGTCGAATGCCGGCAAGGTGATCGCCTCGAACGGCCGTGCTTCCCGGATCGGCGTCTGTTCGCGCGCGGCCTGCAGTGCGCGCTCCGCCTCCTGAATATTCGCGTCGATGTTGGGTTCCGGTTGCAGTGCACAGAACGCATCGATGGTCATGCCGCCCATAGATGCAGCGGGCACCGCGGACGCTCTAGTACGAAGTTCGGCGTTGTGCGCCTCTATCCGGCTGACATAGGCCTGAAGTTGCTGATTGAGCGCGACTCCCTGCGCACCGATGATCAACTCATGGAGATTCTGGCGATGGTCGGCCTCTACCGATAGCCCGGAGCAGACATTTTCGTCGACGAACGCGTCGTCGAAAACCGCCAGGTTCGGGAGGTGCCTGTTCCACGTGTCGTTTTGGAACATCGCGGGCGGCGGCCCGCCGGCACAGTCGATGATTACTTCCGGCGGATGAGTCGCCGCGAGGCGGTGTCGCTCCTGGATGAGATCCGGGCGATTCTGCGCTAGCGAGCGAAAGAGTGCGGATAGAGTTGTCTTACCGCGTCCGTTTTCCGCGTACAGGAGAGTGAGGCTCTGAAAGGTATGGGCGGTTGCCGCTACATTATCGAATTGACCTATATTACGCAGGAGCCTGAAGCGGTTGATCATGATCCCCTTCCAAGGCATTGTCCGCGTCGGGCGCGCGGAGCCGAAAGCGCTTCGATATTCTTAGTTTTTTCAGCATAGTCCCCTTACCCTTACTTCTGCTCACCGAGAAAGCGCGACAGCCGGCGCAGGAACTGCGCGGTCTTTCATCTCGCATTGCCCCACGTCAGGATCCGCTAGCCGTCTTTGCGCAGTTCCTCCTGCGGGAATAGGCGAACTGAACTATATGCTCTATCGCGTGCAGCAAGGGTTGGCGGTCTACGGTGAGTTCCCTGCCCTGTCGGCAAGACAGCCTCGTAATTTGGGAAGTTTCCAGTCACTCTGCGCGCCGCCAATTGTCTGGCGCCGCCGCTGAGGCAGATGCGTGTGTCGTCGACAGCTACCGCGATCTCGTTGGCTCCGCCAGCGCCAGTCAAGGCCATAAGCGGTTCGATGGCGGCGCGCGGGATCAGAATAGCCAGTGATTCTGCGGAAGCACCGGACAACTTAACCAGCGAGAACCGATTGCCGTCAGTGCTTACCAACCGAGTGTGCTCTGACCCCAGCATGCGCAGAATGCGTAGTCCATCACTCGAAGGGAACGGAATGAGATTGACGATGCCGAGTACAAGGTTGCACAGTGCGATCTGACCCCCGATCCGAGGCAGAAACACGAGCGGCAATACCAGGCACAGGTTCAACAAGGGCCCAGCGGCGGAGATTAAGACCTCATCCCGGCGGCAACGGGCAGGCGCACGCCGGATGTACGCACCACCCATGCAGAGCCCAAACTCACGCACCGGTACACCGAGGGCGGTCGCGGCCAGCATGTGCCCTTCCTCATGCAACAGAAGGCTACCCACCATCAAGGCCCCAGCGGGTAGGCCAAGCCGCCAGCCGAAGCCGCAGATGTGGATACCTATGAAGGCACAGAAGGCGGGGATAATCCAGCCTGAGCGGTGCATACGGAACGGGATTCTATGTCTGGACACGGCACACGCTCACACTTGAAAGTGATGAGCACTCTCAGCTCATCGTGTATGAGCGTATGAAGGTGCGCTTTTGAAACACAATGGCAGGAGAGCAAAAAATGCAGGCCAGCCCATTTTTCTACTTTCTGTTATTGGAAATCTTCGCGCGAATCCGTGCAAACTGAGAATCGTCGGAGAGATGGCCAAGTAGTTGATGTCTCCAGTCTTGAAAACTGGCATACCTGCAAGGCTATCGAGAGTTCGAATCTCTCTATCCGCCATTCCCTGCCCTGCTTTGAGAGTCAATGCGCGGCGCTCGCGGACACCACTTCCCTTCCCTCTTTGGGCCGCGTCCGACTTGATCTTCGCGAACCGATGATTGGCGGTAATCCTGGCCGTGCATCTCGACTTCCCTGCACATCCCCGCCAAACGGAGCCACAGTCGTTCACAAATACGGTTGCCGAGGGTCCGTGCCCCACAGGCACCAACGCGGATAAGGTGAGTTTCAGCCTGCAGCAGTCGTCTTCCAAGGCATAGACTTCGACCAGCATGAACGATCCCTTCCCACAACCCAGAACCCCTTCTGAAGAGATCGCCGGACTCGTGGAGCGGGTCACCTTCTTCAATGAAGAGAGCGGGTTCGCCGTACTCCGGGTAAAGGTCCGAGGCCAGCGGGACCAGGTGACGGTCCTCGGCTCCTTGCCTTCCGTGAGTGCCGGGGAGTGGCTAACCGCCGCCGGCTGGTGGGTCCGGGACAAGGAGCATGGTCTCCAGTTCAAGGCCAGGGTCCTGAAAGCCGTCCCTCCAACCACGAGCGAGGGTGTTGAACGATACCTGGCCGGCGGCTTCGTGAAAGGGGTTGGCCCCGTCCTGGCCAAGAAGCTGGTCGGACACTTCGGCGCGGAAGTGCTCGGGGTTATTGGCAACAACCCCGCCGACTTGGAGGCCGTCGATGGCATCGGGCCAAAACGCCGGGAACGGATCGCCAATGCCTGGCAGGAAGGGATGCAGATCCGGGAGATCATGATCTTCCTTCACAGCCATGGGGTTAGTACCGGGCGGGCAGTCCGAATCTACAAGACGT
>Ga0302320_10005389_pt1 | contig 28744 bp, 20 predicted proteins | sample Bog_T0_3_FD_202130 | JGI IMG/M metagenome (GOLD analysis project Ga0302320, IMG submission 202130) | Peat permafrost microbial communities from Stordalen Mire near Abisko, Sweden - Bog_T0_3 | ecosystem: Environmental > Terrestrial > Soil > Wetlands > Peat | place: Sweden: Abisko, Stordalen Mire...
CATGGTGTTGTCCTTTTTGTTTTGTGTCCGGTGAGAAATTTCCGCGATCGTCTCTGAAATATCCCTTTTTCTGGCGGCGTGAATTGCCGCGCAACCGTCAAGCTTCAATGTGCGCTGCCGAGTATCCTGGCAGCTCGAGCGATCCGCGCCCATCTCTCACACTCACTTGCCCTTCTGCTCGCGGACGGAACGCGCCGTCAGTGCCAACGCGGCTGCCGCCGAAGGTGACGCCGTCGAGCGAGTCGATGGCCGGAGCCTTGAGCCACCAGGCGTGCGCCTTTCCCGCAAATGGAAGGCCTGACAGATTGATTCTGACCGGCGCGGCGGCCTTGTTGAAGATGGCCAGCTTGAAACCGTGAGCGCCGCTCTTCGCCGCGAAGGCCGTCACATTCTGCGCATCGCTCTGACCGGAAAGACTTACTTCAACAAACGTGCTGCCCGCAAAACGCTGCGCAAGCAGCATGCCGTAAAAGACTGGCCGGGCAACGAATCCCTCCGGTATATCGCCGGCGATGGGCGTGTAAAGTCCGTTGCCGCCGCCGTGCAGGTTGACGCCGATGTAGGAGGCCTGCGCTACCTCCAGCATGTAATCGGCGCTCCACAGCGCAGAGGCAAAGGTGTTGCTGACCAGAGGCTTGCCGCCATGGAAACAGGAGTTGCCTTCGGTCATGCGATAGGGCCGGCCTAGCTGCTTGATCGCCGCCTGGACGGTCGGGAACTCGCCATATACGGCGGGATCTTTGCCGCGCTTGAGCAGAAACTCCAGCGTCATTTTTGGATCGGCCGGCGGACCCTCAGCATAGTAGTGGCCGCTCAGGAAATCGATCTCCGGTTGCGCGGCTGCCATGTGCGTCAGCCAATCGAGCTCCTTGGCAATGTCGGGGCCGGCAAACCGTGCGCCGGGAACGGCCTTCTTCACCGCGTCGCGGTAGATCTGCCACCGTTCCCAGTAATGGTCGAATGTCCAGCGGTCCTTCGAGCCCACAGCGTGATCCATGTCCGGCTCATTGCCGATCTGGAAGCAGATGAGCCGCGGACCCAACGTCTGGAACACGTACGCCGCCTCGGCCGTGGCATTCTCGGGAGTACCATGCCAGAGATTCAGGCCGTAGATCACACGCCAATCGCCAGCATGCGTAATGAAGTCTTTCAGATTGCGAATTGCCGCGGGCGTCAGGATCGATGCGGTCTTCGCAGCGGTTCCAGCGTCCGGGCCGATGGCATGAGGCGTCAGATTTTTCGCGGCGTCGGTGTCGTCACTGCTCCACGTTGTGTACTCCGCCGTGTTGCCGCCGATGCGCAGCACGCCGCGCGGGCTCAGGCAGCGGAATAAAGCGATGAGCCCGTGGTTCGAGCTTGAAAAGAAATCGGGACGCCCGAGTTGCGCCGACTCGTAGCTCAATCCTGTGAAGTCGGGAGGCATGGTTGCGAGCGGCTTGCTGAAATCCGCAGAGAGCGCGATCTCAGCGAGACCTGCGGCGGCCTGAGACAAAAGCCTTGCCGGAGACTGCGCAAGGGCCGCCGTTGCAGCGGCCCCGCTAATGAAGGTTCTACGTGTGGTCATGAGGTTTTTTGAAATTCCCTTCAGAACGAGAAGCGTGCCTGCATCTCAACAATGCGGCCAGCCAGCGCGCCCTGGCTTTGGCCGAACGTACCGGAAACGATGCTGGTCGTTGGACTGGAGAGGTTGGTCAGGTTGAACAGGTTGTAAGCGTCCACTCGAAAATTGAGGCCCGCATTACCACCGATTACCCGCGTCTCCGGAAGATGGAAATTCTTGGCGAGGCTGGCATTCACGCTTTGATACATGGGCCCTGTGAACGAGTTTCGTTCCATGACAGGCGGCGGCGCTGGGTACTCCGTGGTGAACGCCGCGGAATTCGGGGCCGAGGTGTAAATGGGGGGTGTGAAGAAACTTTCGCCTCCGGTGCCGGAGGGGAAATTCACGTTGTGGTTCGTGGGATAACTGGTCGAGGGCCCCGACTCAAATGCCGCGGTGCTTGTATTGATTGCGCCGCCAGTATAGGTCGCGGGACGAATCGACGTGTAGGGACTGTTTTGGTAATAGAGGTGTCCCGTTGCGCCACCCACGATGCCGGTCGAAGTTACCGGATAGGTGGGGGTCCAGGGGAAGCCTCCGTGGTACTCGTACGTGCCGCCGAGCGACCAGCCATCGGCAATGCTGTGCAGCAAGTGCTCATGGAAAAAGTTTGGTTCATACAGCCCGAAGATGCGGACGTTGTTTTGGAAGTTATAGTCGGAACGCCCATAAACGTCGTGAATGCTGATCGGTGCGTAGGCGTCTTGATTGTAGGAGGACGATCCCTCATCCATGCTCTTGGACCAGGTGTAATCTGTTTCCGCCTGGAAACTGTGCGAGAAATTGTGCTTCAGGGTAGCCAGCATCGCGTTGTAGTTCGAGTTGGCGCCATTGGTGAAGTCGGTGATCCGATTCAGTTGCGGGTTGAGGGCATAGCCGCGCACTGCGGCATATGCGTTAAGGTCCTGTTCGTAGAACAAATGGTGCCCTGAACTGCCCTGATAACCCAAAGTGGCGACAAAGTTGTCGGGCAACTGCATCTCCGTGTCCAGCGAGTAGTGGTAGACCGTCATGGTCTTCTGATTGGTATCGAAGGCGTCCACCGAGACGATTGCCGTGTTAGGGATGTTGTTAGCGTTGAAGGTGGTTTCGGCGTGAGTATTGGCGGGATAGCCGAATGGAGAATTGATGCTCGGCGCAACGTTGTACACAATCGAAGGACTGAAGGCCGATGCCGAGAAGCTGATGGCTGCCGGAACGTTCGCGTCTCCCGAGCGCAGGATGGCGATCTGGTTCTCTTCGTAGTTGATGCCGACGCCGCCGCGGAAAACAATCGTCCGGTGATAGAAACCGGGGCTCCACGCGAAGCCGAGCTGCGGTCCGAAGTTGCTCGGCTGGACCGACGCCAGAGAGCCCTGTTGGACGATTTTCAGACCACTCATCATCGATGAACCTGTGCCGAAATCAAGAACGGAAATGTTGTTTTGCTTGTCTGTCAAGCTGCCAAGGTAACTCCAGCGCAGCCCAAGATTCACGGTGAGCCCCGGGGCAACCTGGTAGTCGTCCTGCACGAAGATGCCGGCAATATTTTGGCGGTCATCGTTTCGTACCAACTCCGGCACTCCGGTGAGCGCGTTGAAAGTTCCCGATTCCGTAAGGGGTGCATCGTTCAGGAAGTCCCAGAAGCTCTCGAAGGTAAACGACGGATGCGCGTTCGAAACGGGCTCATCCAGGAACTCGACGCGACTGAGTTGGAAGCCCGCTTTCAGGCTATGGCGGCCCAGGTTCTTGGTGACGATGTCCTGGTAGGTGTAGGTCCATTGGTCGAAAACGCCTGGGATGCTCTCGCCAAATGCCGAGGGCTCGCCGCTGGGGCCGACGTCGGCGAAGGTGTCCGTGGGCAGGCCGAAGGTGCCCTGGGGATTTTGCGCGATCAGGTTATAGCGATACCCGCCAGCGCTGGCGCGGGCCTCGTTGAGCAGCGTTGGGGAGAAGACATGGTTCCACAACGCGGTGAAGGCGTTGTTGATGTCGCCGGCGTATTCGAAGTTGGAGGGGCGCGCCGGACCGTTATAACTGGTGGTCTCATTCGGCGCCCAGTAGATGATAAAGCTCAAACGGTCCTTCTTGGTCACGTCGGCGTCCATGCGCCCGTTGTATTGCGTTCCTACGAAGGTGCTGGGGTTGATCGTCGACACCTCCTCGAGATCGGCGTTGGTGCTGAGGCCGCTGCCGATGCCGGTCCCGATGCCCGTGTAGCTCGTATCATGCGATCCCAGGGGCGTCGTGAGAGGCGACCCGATGTTGAGCTCTCCGTTGGCGAGGGTCGTGCAGTATTTAGCATTCGTTATCCCCAGAGCGGAAGAGCAAGTTGTGGGGATGATGCCCGCCGATGCGGGAGGATCGCCGGCCAGCGTCAGATACTTTGAGGCGATGCTGCCGCTCGATGCGATCCCGTCGATATAAGGAGTCTCAAACAACCCGCTGCCTGTTGTTGACGAGGAATTGCGGAGCGTCTCGTAGGCGAAGAAAGCGAAGAGTTTGTTGTGGAGGATCGGCCCGCCCACACTTCCGCCGAACTGGTTGTAACGCTGCACATCCCTGAGCAGATTGCGGCTCGCTACCGACAGGCTGGCATCGGCAGGGCCTACTGAATTAGGGCCGTTCCAGCGCTGGAACGCATTCAGGCCCGGACGGTCACCCTTGAAAAAAAGGCTGCCGTGATAAGCGTTCGTGCCCGTATTGGAGGTCAACTGGATGACCGCGCCGCTGAAGCGGCCAAACTCGGCATCGTAATCGTTGGCGGTGACTTTCAGGTTTTGCACCGAGTCTTCCTGCGGGACGATCACCGTGGATCCGGCCCAACTGGCGCTGGCGGTAGGAATGCCGTCGATGACGTAGAGGCTGGTGTTGTTCTCGCCGCCGTTGCCCTCCACCTGTGGAGTGAGCTCGCCTTTTGTGAAAACGCCCTGGCTGGCCTGGATGCCGCCGTTCTGCTCAGCGGGTAAGTTGTTCTCGTTGCCGCTGGAGGACTGCGCATTGTCGCCGAACATTCCTGGCGCCAGCGAGGCCAGTTCGAACACATCGCGATTGAACGACGGCATGTGCTGGATCTGATCGCTGGTGATTGTGCCGCTGATGTTGGCTGTCGTCGTGTCGAGGCCTGGCACAGTGCCGGCATTCACCGTCACGGTCTGGCTCGTTGTACCGAGTGCCATTTGAATGTTCAGCGTGTTGGGCTGTTCAGGAATGATCGTTACGCCGGTTAACGTCTTGCTCGAGAAATTCGGAGCGCTCACGTCCAGGTTGAAGGTATCTGCCGGCAGCGCCTCGAGATAGTAAATGCCCTGCCCGTCGCTCTTCGCCGTCCACTGATGATTTGTGCTCAGATCGGTGAGCGTGAGCGTCGCGCCGGGGATGACCGCCCCTTGCGGATCCGTCACCGTGCCCTGGATGGAGGCGCGAAATTGCGCGGACGCCAGCGTCGCGGTCAGCATCAAAGCCGTGATGGTTGCGATTTGAATCCACGAAGAGCGGCGGACTCTCGCGGACAGCCTCATTCTTCGTATGGCATGTGTCATGTCTTGACCTCCGAAATGCAGCTAACGTTGAGCCGATGTGTTGAGGACCCGGCGTATTGGGGAATATCACAAGCGGACCCAACCCTATTGACCGCTGTGAACGACCGTCAAGTTCCATACGGTACATGGGCAGTGGCGGAAGGGGTATTAAATCGCTCCATTCCTTACAAGTCAACAACTTGCGCTCAGGTAGCGAGCAGCGTATGATACGGTCAGTCGAAGGAAGTAATGTGGCTTTTTAGTCCCCGCAATCATGGGTCTGTAAACTTAAAGCAACCGGCGAGGGATATACCGGTCAAAAGAGCTCACTTCGATGACGACGACCAAAGACCCAGTATTCGCTCGAGCGCCTCTGCGTGCGGAGGAACGCGTACTGGTCGAAGATCAACTCGAAAGGATGTTGGCGAGTCCGCTCTTTACGCAGAGCAAACGATACGCACCCTTCCTCCGCCATGTCGTCGACAAGACCCTCAACGGACGAGAAGACGATCTCAAAGAGAGAGTTCTGGGCAGTGAGCTTTTCGGCCGTGCTCCGGACTATGACAGCAACAATGATCCGGTCGTCCGCGTAACCGCCGGCGAGGTGCGCAGGCGCATCGCACAGTACTATGACGATTCGGCGCATCGGAACGAATTTAGGATAGATTTACCCATCGGGACATACGTCGCCCACTTTCATCCCGGTCCATCCACAGATGAAGACCATCGCGTGGCTCCGCAATCACCGGTGCGTCACGCCGATCAAACAGCCCCCGTCACTCCAACGGCTGCCCGTGAAACTGTGGCACGCGCACAGCCGCCGGGAAAACGCCTCACGGCGACCGTTATTGTTCTTGTTGTGCTCGTTTCCGCCGGCCTGATTTGGAGGTTTGGGCGCCGAAATCCATCGCCCCTCGATGCGGTTTGGAACAACCTGGTTTCGGCCCAATCTCCAGCCGTTATCGCGGTGGGCGTGCCAGCTCCCTTGTATCCGGCGGAAAACACGGCCGATGAACCGAGCGCCAGGCAGCACCTGCGCAACGACCATGTATCGCTTTCAGATCTTCAGGCCCTGCTTCGCATCGTCAGACTGCTGGACCACAAAGGCATCAATTACCGTGTGCAGCCCGCTAGCAGCATCAGCCTTGCAGATTTGCGACAGGATCCTGCAATACTTCTTGGCGGACTGGATAATCCGTGGACGATGCGAGCCCAACAGAACCTCCGGTTCGGGCTGCAGTCGGATGGGAATGGTGTTGACTGGATCTCGGATTCTCACGATCCCGGCGCAAGGAAGTGGCTGGTCGATTTCAATCGCCCGTACTCCAAGGTCACTACGGACTATGCCATCGTTGCGTACTTCCGCGACCCGGGCACCCAGCAACCCACGCTGATTGTTGCGGGAATGGGCGAGAACGGAACCAAAGCGGCGAGTGAGTTCATCACTGACGAAACGCAGCTCAATAACGCGCTCGGGGAATCGCTGCGGAAGCGTGCGGCCAGCGATTTCGAAGTGGTCCTCTCCACAGAAGTGATCAACGGCTCTACCGGAGCACCCATGGTGTTAGTGAAAGAGGCCTGGTGAGCTTGCAGTCACTGGAAGGGGACAGGGGAAGTGCGCTGCAGCTGATCATATCGACAAGTTCCATTACGGGTCGTGAGAGTTCCGCTTCCTCCAACTGACGAGGTGAATGAGGGGAAGAGGTTTGAGCTACGCCACTGTCCGGCGGAGGCTGCGGCGTGGGCCTCCGACGAATTTGGTGGCGGGTACGCGGTCGCCTTTTTTCGTGTGTCTAATATGTGTGCGGAATCGTCAATACGTGCGTTTTGGGAGTGTTGAGCGGCCTTTGTTTTCAATGCCTGGTTTGTTTTCAACGCGGCCACAGAATCCGATTCCCGCCGCCTCCACCAGCTTTTCCGGCCCTTCGGATCGGCCATGGGATCCTTCTAAGAGTAAGGTTTTCTGGACACTTCCTTCCCCGCTTGGGTATATTCAGTTCCAAGAGTTCTCCTTGCGATTACAAGCCTTTGCCGGTGTAGATGCCGTCAAAAAGTTGAATTGCAGGGCTATTCCGCGATTTCTCGACGTCTTCCCTTGTAGAGCACAACAAACGCGATTGGGAAACAAAACTGTTCACTGAACGGGCCCACATTCTCCATGCCAGCAACAGTCAATCAAAGATTGCTCACGCCCGCTCCCGGCGTCTTCGCCGACCGCTCCAAAACGGATGTGCGACGTTTTCTGCTGCTAGCAATTCCTTTGGCGCTTCTGCTCGCTTTATTCAAGGTTTACAACCTGGAGCAGCCGGCCTTCTTTTTGCTGGCGTGCCTGGTTTTTGGCGGTTTTGCAGTTTCCTATTGGCTGCCCTTCCGGTTCAAAGAGACTTTCCTTATTCTGCTGTCGCTCGCTGGAGCCTATGTTCTGCTGAGTCCGTGGGTGGCCAGTTTACTGATCGTCGTTGGCTTCGGGTTGTTCGGAATCGTGCGCAGCGGTATCGCTTTTCGCTGGCGCCTGCTTGCGATTTTGATACTCCTTGCAATTTGCCTGTATTTTCGCGCCACCTCGCACGTTCAACTCCTGGAAGGCTTCTGGCCGGTACTGGGCGCAATGTTCATGTTTCGCATGATCATTTACCTGTACGACGTGAAGCATATGACCACCCCTCCGGCGCTCAAGGATTACCTGAGTTATTTCTTTCTGCTGCCCAACTACTATTTCCTGCTCTTCCCGGTCGTTGATCATCAAACCTTTCGAAAAGGCTTTTACAAGAGAGACATTCACACGGTGGCGCAACAGGGTGTCTGGTGGATCTTCCGCGGCACCACCCATCTGTTTCTTTATCGCCTGATTTATCTGTCCCAGTCGAAATTCTCGCCTCCCACTTTCCCCGTGGCTGTGGCCGTCGCCGTCAAGATTATTTCTTCCTATCTCCTCTACCTGAGAGTTTCCGGTCAATTCCACATTATTGCCGGCATGCTCTGCCTGTTTGGATACGATATGCCGGAAACCAACCGGCGCTATTTTCTGGCACGTGGAATCAACGACCTCTGGCGGAGGATCAATATCTACTGGAAAGATTTCATGGTGAAGATTGTCTACTATCCCGCTTACTTCAAGCTCCGACGTTGGGGAGTTTTGCCGGCAGAACTGCTGGGCACGATGCTGGTCGTTCTTGTCACATGGTTCCTGCATGTCTACCAGTTCTTCTGGCTCAAAGGCCAGATCCGTGTAACTACGACCGACAGTCTATTCTGGGCAATTCTGGGAACCTGCATGTTGGCAAATGTCTGGGTCGAGCACCAGCATAAGAAAAGTCCGCCCAAGGCCGGATGGCGCGGCTTGACGCAACACTTTCTCCAGGTGGCTGCGACGTTCTCCTTTGTGGCAATACTCTGGTCATTGTGGAGCGCCAATAGCATTACGGATTGGCTCTATTTCCTGCGGACTGGAGCGGAGCCTTGACGAAACTACGTTTTACATCCCAGGCAGTGGTGACGACGGTTCTCATTGCCGGCCTGCTCGGACTGCACCGGCTGGAATGGCCTCTTCTCAAATCGCATGGGGCCCGTCTCCGGCTGGGCCAACTTATTTCTGCGATAGGCGATGACCAACAGTCCCGCGAGGAAGTGGATGCCCTGGTCGATGGTTATTACGAGCAACTCCGTGCGGATGACCGTGTGGAAGGACTCCCGTCCGACAGGGGCGATATCCATTTTCGTAACGATTTCCTGCGTTACGAGCTGCGGCCAAATATCAAGAGGATGTATCCGGCCGGCATGAGATTTACCAACAGCATGGGCATGGCAAACCCGGAGTACTCCTATGCCAAGCCGCCGCACACGCGCCGCATCGCACTACTTGGCGATTCCTTGTCGCTGGGGCCGTACGGACAAGACTTCGTAGCGTTGCTGGAAAACCGGTTAAACCAGGATTGCCGGACGGCTGACATTGAGAGCTACCAGGTGTTGAACTTCTCGGTGTACGGCTACAGCATAGTGCAAAAGATGGACGTTGCCCTGGACAAGGCGCCACAGTTCCATCCCGACGTTTACGTGGTTACCTTGACAAGCCTGGAACTCCTTGAGTCAAAGGGATGGGGCACGCATTTGGGGAATCTGCTGATTGACGGAACGGATCTCAAGTACGACTATCTGCGCCGTGTGGTTGCCGATGCTGGGCTTCAGTCGAGCAAGCATCTGCCCGCAATCAGGAAAGGATTGAAGCCCTACTTTGTTCCCGTGACGCGCTGGGCGCTGGAGCAAGTGAGGGACCATGCGAATGCGCAAGGCGCCCAGACGATGGTCTTTCTGATTCCTGCTCCCATTGACCCCAACTTTACCAGCGATGATTTTAGTAAGTTCCAAGAAATTGCGGGTCCGGTCGGAGTGCCCATTCTCGATCTTCGGGACACATTCCGCTCGGTGAAACTGGAGGATATTTGGGTAGCTCCCAGGGATATTCATCCGAATGTTCGTGGTCACGCCCTGATTGCGGATAGTCTTTTTAACGAACTGCAAGCGCAACCGGATGCATTGCTCGCCCTTGCCGGACACCCCTGCCAGGTTCCCTTGTCCTCCCCGGCGGCGGAAAAATAGAGTTGTTGTCTCATGTGGCAGACGCGCGCTGCAAGGACTGCGACGAAAACTTCCGATACAAGGGGAATTAGTGTATTTTCTTAGAAAGTCAGACTGCTGCCGAGGTGGTGATGCCGAAGGTTAGTAACATAGACCCCAGCAAGAATGTACTTGCACGTGGCGCTATTCGTCCCAGGCGAGGTGAAGACTTTGACGCGTCCTACGCGACGACGCCGGCCTGGCAAATAGGCTATCCACAACCGGCATTTCAATCCCTGGCCAATTCGGGCGCTTTGAAAGGCCGCATTCTGGATGTTGGTTGCGGGACCGGAGAGCACGCGCTGATGGCAGCAGCCATGGGTTTGGATGCCACAGGCATTGACCTCGCCCAAGCCGCAATTGTTGCCGCACAGGAAAAAGCCAAGACCCGTGGGTTAAACGCTCGTTTTTATGTTTGGGATGCACTTCAACTCCCATCTTTGGGTCAGCAATTCGACACCGTTCTGGATTGCGGCTTGTTTCATGTCCTCGAAGACCCTGACCGCGGTTTGTTTGCGGCAGGTCTCAGGTCTGTGGTTCAAACTGGTGGTCAGTACTTCATGCTATGTTTCAGCGATCAGCAACCGGGCCACTGGGGCCCGCGCCGCATTGCTCAAAGTGAAATTCGAGGAGTATTCAACGACGGCTGGCGCGTAGATGCAATTGAACCGAGCAGATTTGAAGTCCGCATCTTTCCAGAAGGTGCAGTTGCCTGGCTGGCTTGCTGCGTGGCCGTTTGAGCGGCGGATGAAAGACGCACGATATCGTACGGGAGAGCAAGTACGGGAGAGCAAGAATGGGAGAGCTGAAGGAAGAAATACGGCAATTCATCCTCGCTAACTTCTTGGTGGGCGAGGATCCTGCCAACCTCAAGGACGACACGCCGCTTCTGGATGGTGGAATCCTCAATTCGCATGCCACGCTGATGCTTGTGATGTTTCTTGAAGAAAAATATGGCATCCAGGTCGAAGCCCATGAAACCAGCAACGACAACTTTGATTCCATCGACCGAATTGCGTCTTTTGTTCAAGCCAAGAGAGCGTGAGGGGACAGATGACACGATCCGCAGTGTCTCATTTGTGCAGCGACCTCGAGAAAAGTTCAATCAGTTTTCCAAACTTGCCTGCAGTGTTCGACCCGGACGGTAGCTCAGTAACATATGCGGAACTCAACCGGCTAAGCGACCATGTGGCCGGGTTCCTGGTGCAACACGGAGTAAAGCCGGGCGATCGGGTTGGACTCGTGATGCCCAAGTCCATTACCTCGTACGCGCTTATGTTCGGCATCATGAAGGCGCGTGCTGCTTATGTACCTGTGGATTGGATGGGCCCTGCAGAGCGGGCCTCGCAGATTTTCGCGAGTTGTCAGGTGCGGGTTGTATTCGCCGATCCCCGTTGCACGGGATTGAGCGACGCGGCCTGGACACTCGTTCCACTCGACGCATCGTCGTTGAACATCCTCCGGAGCTACGAGCCTCTTCAGGGTGGCGTCTCCGGGCGTAGTGCCGACGATCTGGCCCACATCCTCTACACGTCGGGCTCTTCCGGCACGCCGAAGGGTGCTATGCTGACCCATCGTAACCTCACCAGCTTTGTAGATTGGGGCGCGGAAACCTTCGGTGGCTCTGAAGTGGATCGTTTCGGAAACCATGCGCCGTTTCACTTCGCCATTTCCGTCTTTGATCTCTTCGTCCCGATTAAACTCGGCGCCAGCGTCCATTTGGTTCAAACGGAACTGGGCAAGAATCCAATGCTGCTCGCGCGCTTTATTGCAGACCGCCGGCTCACGGTCTGGTATTCCACGCCTGCCATCCTGCGCTTGTTGGCTGAATTTGGAAAACTCGAGAGCCTGGACTTCTCCTCGCTTCGCCTGGTTCTCTTCGCCGGAGAGGCATTTCAGATCCCCGGATTGCGCAGACTCATGGAGCTTTGGCCCAAGCCATCGTTCTTCAATCTGTGGGGCTCGACCGAGACGAATGCCTGTTGTTATAAGGAAATTCCCAAGCCGATACCTCAGGATAGAGTCGATCCATACCCAATTGGGTTGCCCGGCTCCCACTGCACTGCGCGGGTCTTCGATGAGAGTGGCAATCCAGTTACTCGCGGCCAGGAAGGGCTGTTGCATATTGGCGGTCCCCCTGTTTTCAGTGGGTATTGGGGACTTGATGCGGCCAATTTTGTGGACCGCGACGGCATTAGGTGGCACAACACTGGAGATGTTGTCAGGGAATTGGACGACGAAGGTTTCATCTATGTGGGGCGCCGGGACCGCATGGTAAAGCGGCACGGATTTCGCATTGAACTGGCGGAGGTGGAGCGTTGTCTCGTCAGGCATCCGGCGGTTGCCGAGGCCGCTGTGATCGCGCTTTCGGATCGTCGGGCAGGGAAGCGAATTCTCTCCGTCGTCGCGACGAGAAATGAAATGCGGCCGTCAATCATCGAGTTGAAGGCGTTTTGCAACAAGCACCTCCCTGATTACATGAACCCTGATGAGTTTGTGTTTTTGAGCAGCATTCCGAGAACCTCTTCGAACAAAGTCGACTACCAGGCACTCATTCGTAAATTTCAGAATGAACTCGGAGAGCACGCTTGATGCCGTTCCCATCCGATGGAGATTGCCAACTAGGTCAGAAGTGAATTCGGTAAAATTGCTCAACTGTTTCACGGGATCTTGTGGAAGCGGCGTTGGCCAGGCGATTGTGGAGCAGGCAAATTCCGATGGGAGTTTTGCCAAGGCAATATTCACGGGCTGGTTTGCTCTGTAAGCGCCGGGAATGGCTCAGCGGTTCCGGGGTGGATGTCAATAAAAAAGAGTGAGCAGATACCTTCCATTCAAAGCACGCCCCGGGTGCAGAAGGATGGATCTGAATGGGGAGCTTCGATGACGCCTGCTAACCCAGCCGTTAACATCTTTTATCCAATGAGTGAGTTCTACGAGAGCTCGAGAGCTCCCCAGCCGCAAATCATCCAAGTGCAGGGACCTGATATTCCCGAGCCATATCGCAGCCTTCTGGTCCACGATCGCGATATGACTTCTACCCTCTCAGAGGCCTACCAGCGAGAAATGAGACTTCGCATCTTGAGGAGGGTCCTGGATCACGATGTGTTTGCCAGAGAGATCGTCCTGGAGATCGACGGTTCTGGCAAGGCGGTTGTTTTCGCGGCGATCAAGATATACCTCGACCTTTTCCCTCCCGAACCGAAGCGACTTATCCTTGAGGGCAAGCAGCCATTCGGAGCCATCCTCCACGGGCAACGAATAGCCCATATCAGCCGGCCAAATGCCTTCCTTCAGGTCATTGCCGATGACACAATCAGCCAGGCGCTCGGGCTAACTGGGCATCCTGTGTTATACGGCCGCCAAAGCGCTCTGCTTAATTCGTCGGAAAATCCACTGGCCCGAGTACTCGAAATATTGCCGCCATCCGAACCGTGAGAAATCACGATGCAGTGCGGTTTCCTGGCGAGTTTCCACCTTCATGGGAGATCGCGTTCTGCTGCCGTCTCCACCAACTTTTTGAAACCTCACAGTAGAATCTCGGTCGGTCCCTCCGTGCTACGGTATCAGGATGAACAGAAAAGGCCTTAATCCGGGACGCCTTGAGGCCATCTCCGACGGCGTCATCGCCGTGATTCTCACCATCCTGGTGCTGGAACTGAAAGTGCCGGGGCCGGACGGTGCAGCAGGTCTGCGCGCGGTGCTGCCTTCCATCGTTCTTTATCTGCTGACCTTCGTGCAGATCGGGATTTACTGGGTGAACCATCACTATCTCGTCGACGAGATGGAAACCGTCAGCCATGGGATCTTGTGGGCCAACCTGATGTTTCTTTTCTGCCTGTCGCTGTTCCCGTTCGCGACGGATTGGATTGGCGTCAAGGGCCTGTCGTCGTTCACCGCCGCGCTCTACGCCGCGGTGAGCATTTTTCCGGGGCTGGGATATATGGCGCTATGGTCACAGATACGGAAGCAAAGCGCGGCGCCCGCTCACGCAAGCTGGGGCAAGCAGATCGCTTCCGTTGCACTTTATTTCGCGGCAATTCCCGCGGCCTACTTTCAGCCATATGCTTCGCTGGCGCTGATCGGAATTGTTGCCGTGCTCTGGCTTCTGCCGCCGAAGGTCGCGAATCCCTCAAAGTGAATTGATCGCAAGTCTCCGCGTTGGACAGGGCTTCGTCTCGGACCCCGAGGTCCCGCCGATTAGGCGATTGAGGCGGATATCCGTTGGTGGGCTGCGACAATCCAATTCGCATCGGGTGAATCATGGAGTCGTTTCCTCAATGTATCGCGGGTGCGTATCAGGAGAGGTTGGATTATCGCCTCAATCATCAAACGGCACGGATAAAAAATCCTTGCCAACTCTTTGTGCAAGGAACTACCCTGCAATCGCCATTCCCTTCTCTGGAAATGGTAAGCGTATGCCTGCCCCTTTCAGGTATTCGTTCCGGCCTCATTCATTCGGCATTTTTCGTGGACGGAGAATTCGTGCCTGGCCTTCTTCAACACTTGAGGGCAGCGCGCAAATTTGCATCATGTTCCTCCACCATTTCATCTCGCGACTCAACGCGCAAGGAGAATCCATGTCTCGATTCTTTCGCATCCCTCTCGCTGCCGGCCTTGTGGCGGCCTTCGTGTTCACCCTGGGCACTCTGACCCTTAACGCCCAGCTACCCTTCGCACAGAAGTGCAAAGGCGTGCCGACGGTGCTGCTGGATACGTCCAACACAGCCGCGGTCGAGAACGGGCCCAGCGGCGGCCTTCCCGCATTCACTCTCAAGTCGCCTGCCTGCATCACTGAGGTTTGGGACTACCACTACAACAACGGCCAGGGCGCAGCGCCGGGAACCATCACTCTCGAACTGCAGCCCACCAGAACCTCCGCGGCGCATAACTACTCTTTCAATGCGCGTGGCCCCGGCAGCAGTAATGTGAATTGGACAGCACAGTCCACGCCGCCAACACTCATTCCGGCCGGCACGTACTCGGTTACAGACTCCAACCCTGCCACCTGGTCCCGCAACCAGCAGTCGGCCTATCGCTTCTTCACCAAGGTCATCGGCGTCTGCGTTGCTCCGGCCACGGGCAACGGCTGCATCGGCCAGCTCATCGCGCCTGTCGTTCCCACTTCAGGCACCAAGTCAGCACCAACACCAGCTCCCAAACTGGGAGGGCCTGTCACCACTCCAATGCCTGCGGCAAAGCCCTGCCACTACACCACCAACGCCATGGTGGAGGAACTTACGCCCGGCTGTTTCGGCGGTGTCGGAACCGCCATTACCCTCGCGGTCGTGCGCGCCTTGCCTGCTATGCCTTCGGGCATCGTCTTCAAGCAGGGACCCATCGGCATGGGCTCCGGAATGCCCGCTCCTGCGAATCTTGTGCTGGTTGAAGTGAAGACCGCTGGCACGACGAGGACCGGCAACGGCATTGCGCCCGGCAGCACCTTCAGTTTCCCCGCGCCCGCTGCCCTCTGCACTAACGCCACAACCAAACCCATCGGCACCGCAAAGAGAATTGCGTGGGATGTCTATTTAGCGGGTCCCAGCGGCGCCTTCATCAGCGGCGATGTAGACGACTTTGTCGTCGTCTGTCCCTAGCTCGCGATAAGGCTGACATCGGGGCGCTTGGGGCATCGCGAAAGGAATTTCAGCGCCGCGGCTTCATGGTGTCTTGCTCTCCGCAATCGGCGAGACCGGCGTCAAGAGCCTTGCCGCGTTTATCGGCAGCCTGAACGATTGGTCTACTGCTTGTCTAAATCGATGGACTCGTATTCGTGCCGCGCGATGCCGGCGCGAATTTGCGCGGGAGTCCAACCGGCCTTGGTCTTGTAGTAGGCGTAGAAGCCTTCCTGGGCGCAGGTGGAGCACTGGGTGGAGTGCGTGTTTTCGTAGCAACTGTGCAGGCTGGTGTGGCCCAGCGCGCGGTCGCAGCGGCAGTTGCAGGGCAACTGGTAGATGACTTCGGGAACCTGCGCGGCCAATTTATAGGCGCTCACCTGCCAGTGAAAACGGAAGTCCGAGCCCGTGAGCTGAGCGCCGTGCAGGAGGGGCGGAATGGACTTCAAGCTGAGCGGCGCGGACGGGTGATAGGCGGGAACGTCGTCGGCGGGATTGGCCCATTGCGCGTAGCTTGCGGCGGTGAGGGTGAAAGCGGCTAGAGCCACGGCCCAGCGGGTTGCGATTGGATGCTTCATCGGACTCCTTATCCATATAGTAGGGCAAGAAGGGCGCGAGGGAGCGAGAGAGCAGGGACCAAGGGACCAAGGGAACAAGGGAACAAGGGACCAAGGGACCAAGGGAGCGAGGGAGCGTGCTTTGTTGGACAGGTACTTGAGTACAGTTTCACAGTGGCTGTACCGGGAAATCGATTGGCTGCAAGGGATTTGTTTTCTGCTGGTTGCGAGGGCGTACTGGGATACTGGGGCAGTACGGCGGCGGGAATTTGCCTATAAGCTGCTGAATCGGATTGGGTTAGGTGACTGTAAAGTTTCACAGCACGTTTTTTGCGGCGGGGCCGATTTTAGTGGTCAATGAACAGGGGTCAGCGGTCAGAAATGCATGGAGCGCGCAACAGGGAATAGGAAGCAGCCGGTAGAGAGTAGAGGGCGGGCCCTGTTGTACGGAGGGATTCGAGCCGCACCTGAGGGCAGGGAACTCCTGACGGAGGGCGTTGGTCTTGATGTGCCGACAGATGTTGTGCATTTGGTTACCTCCATGCCCCCCATTTTTTTCAAAGTCCTCGTGGTAAATGGGTTGCGGGGCGGGGATCCGGTAAAGTCGTGACTCTAAAGGATCGCGTTTTGTAGAGTCTTGCATTCATTGGATTTGTCTGCATTTTCGGCGAAGTTCCAGGCGTTCGCCGGCGGCTCCTGGCCGGAAAGAACCGTCAACGCCCGGGATCATTGCCTGCATTTGGATTTCTACAGTGATTATGCGGGAAGCGGGCGAAATGATATGCAAAGTCGGGGAGAGTTTTTTGCGCGTGTTTTGAGCGGATTAGGGTGATCCGCGCGTGGCCGGGGTCTTGACGATTTCCGGGGATTCAGGAATCTGACCGGACGTGCATTATTCCGAAGGGAGCAGAGGGAGAGTCAGGTTTTCGGCGGGGGCGGGACGGCTGCGCGGGGCTTTCTTGAAGGTGGCATCGCGTCGATGTTCCCTTGCTCTGCTACCTGCTGACGAAGCCGCAGAAAGTGCAGAATCCCCTCGATTAGGCATTCGTAATCCTGGACGTAGGCAGCGATCGACTCTGGACTCAATGCGCTCATTAAACTCTCCGTGGCCGGTCTACGGCCTCAAGGGGTCGCGACAGACTGGTCTCAGCCGCAGACCCGCCTAAGATCGGAGACTGCTTGGAGGCCTGGCCGGTATTACTGATTATCCCGCAGTTTGTGCCAACCGAGAATTGACTGGATACGTGCGGGATCGCCGCTACGATCACCGAGGTAAGGGTAGGCCCTCAAAAGACGGCTTGTGGCGATCTTTGTCTGGGCGGGGGGCTCGGAGGGCTGGCGGTTGCGGACGCGGTGTAGTTTTGGCGCGGCTTCGCCGCGGCCGTGATTTCTGAAAAAATGGGCGGGCTGGTCTGCGGCTTGGGTGAAGCCAAGCCCTGATACAAAGCTCGCTGCGATGGAGTTTTTGCGGTGGTCTGAGGCGCCCGCTTGCCATGATGGATCAAGATACGATTGCCCTGGGCTTATGGGCTTGTTGGCGCCTGGCGGGGACTGCCGGGAAGGCTGCCGAGAAGCTCCTCGAATCGAGCGATTTCCAGGGAAAGCCGGCGGCGTGCTCAAAAAAAGACCCATAGACCTGTACAAAACGACTCAGCGAGAGCTTTTCATACTGACTATGCTCGGGGCGAGATGCACTCCTGGCAGCGTGGTCCGTTGTGTGACCGGACGCGCCGGAGGGCACGGTTTTTCCGCACGCAGCCACAATCGGGCAAAGGCAGATGGACCGGACAGGCAGGCGCACGTGAGCTACGTCTCCAATATCAACGAGCCGCAGAGTCTCTACGAACTGAGCTGGAACTATGCTCAGGACGGCAAGGTAGCCGTTGATGGCTCCACGGGGATGATTTTCGATGCGAATCCGGCCATGGAGGCTCTGACGGGCTATTGCCGCGCGGAACTCATCGGCATGGACGTGATGATGCTGCATCCTGAAGCCGAGCGCCAACAGATCGCGGCTGAATTCCGGAAGCATATGCTGCATCCGACGCCTCATTTCGACTTAAACATCCAGCGCAAAGATGGAAGTTTGACGCCCGTCGCGATTTGGTCGACGCAGACGCTGCACCTGGCCGGCCGAGCGCTGGTGATTGGCGAGTTCCGCGATATTACCGCGAACAAGGATGCGGTGAAGCATCTGGCGAAGATGGAAGCAAGGCATCGGGGGCTGATGGAAGCAGCTCCGGATGGAATGGTCGTGGTGAATCAGTGCGGAGAGATTGTTCTGCTGAACGCCCGCGCGGAGGTGCAATTCGGTTACCGGCGCGATGAACTGCTGGGCGAGAGGGTGACAAGCATTATTCCCGAAGGCTTTGCGGAGCGGTTGATCGCCGACGAGACCCGGACCGCAGCCGAGGCGCTGGCACAGCAAATCGGAACCGGGATTGAACTGAACGGGCGGCGCAAGGATGGGAGCGAGTTTCCCATCGAGATCATGCTGAGCCCGCTGGAAGACGACGAAGGGACGCTGGTAACGGCGGCCATCCGCGACATTACCGTGCGCAAGGCGGCGGAAAAGCACTTGACGCTGATGGAGGGCAGGTATCGCGGGCTGCTGGAGGCAGCTCCGGATGCGACGGTGGTGATGAATCACAGTGGCGAGCTTATCCTGGTCAATGCTGAAATGGAGAAGCTGTTCGGCTATGGCCGGGAGGAACTGCTGGGACAGAAGATCGAGATGCTGGTGCCGGCACGTTACCGAAGCTACCATCCACCACTTCGTAACGGCTTTTTCGTCCACCCCAAGGCGCGTCCCATGGGAGCCGGCCGGGAACTCTACGGTTTGCGCAAGAACGGATCGGAGTTCTTGGTTGAAATCAGCCTCAGTCCGATGGAGAGCGCCGAGGGCACTCTGGTGACGGCGGCCATCCGCGATATCACCGTGCGCAAGGACGCAGAAAAGCGCCTGGCGCAGATGGAGGGCCGGTATCGGGGCTTGATGGAGGCTGCGCCGGATGGGATGGTGGTGGTGAATCAGGCCGGCGAGATCGTCCTGCTGAATGTACAGGCGGAGAAACAGTTCGGATACAGTCGCGATGAACTGCTCGGCCAGGTAGTGACCAATATCATTCCTGAAGGTTTCGCGGAGCGGCTGGTCGCCGACGCTCTACGGACTAACGCGGAGGCGCTGGCGCAGCAGATAGGAACCGGGATTGAACTGAACGGACGGCGGAAGGACGGAAGCAGTTTCCCCATCGAGATTATGCTGAGTCCGCTGGAGAGTCCTGAGGGCATCCTGGTGACGGCAGCCATCCGCGACATCAGTGAGAGAAAACAACTGGCGCGCCAGTTGCACCAGAGCCAGAAGATGGAGGCGGTGGGCCAGTTGACCGGCGGCATCGCGCACGACTTCAACAATCTGCTCGGCGTCATCATTGGCAATCTGGATTTGCTCGACCGCCTGGTGGCCGGCGACAAAACGGCCATTAAGCGCGTGCGGACCGCGCAAAAGGCGGCCATCCGAGGCGCGGACATCACGCGTCGCCTGCTGGTCTTCTCCAGCAACGACGAGTTGAAGCCCGCCGTGGTGCGGCTGGGGGATTCCATTCAGAACACCATCGAACTGGCGGCGCGCGGACTGGGTCCGGAGATCAAAATCACAACCGACCTGGATGACTCCGTGCCGCCGTTGTTCGTGGACCCCGCCGGCCTGGAGAGTTCCTTGCTCAACCTGGTTGTGAATGCGCGGGATGCCATGCCCAAGGGCGGCTGCATCGTCATCAGCTCGAAGCGGGAGGATCTGGACGACACCCACCCCATGGTGCACTCCGGCGAAATCAAAGCAGGCGGCTTCGTTTGTATCCGGGTATCCGATTCAGGCCAGGGCATGTCGAAGGAGACCATGGAGCGAGCCTTTGAGCCCTTCTTTACCACCAAAACGCGGAACAAGGGCACAGGCCTGGGCCTGGCCATAGTGTATGGCTTCGTCAAGCAGTCCGGCGGCACCGTGCACGTCTACAGTGAGCTGGGCCATGGAACCACCGTGTCGCTCTACCTGCCTCTCTCCGCGGACCGCTCGCACCCCGTACTGGCGGAGACCACAACCTTTCTCCATACCCGGATGGGCGGCACGGTGCTGGTTGTCGATGACGAAGTGGACCTGCTGGAAGTAGCCGCTGCCTATCTTGCGGATATGGGACTTACCGCCATCATGGCCATTGACGGAGCCAGCGCTCTGAACATGCTTGCGGAGCGGAGCGAGATCGACCTGATGATGACGGACATTGTGATGCCCGGCGGAATGAACGGAGTGGAACTTGTGCAAAGGGCCCGCGAACTGCGCCCTGATCTCAAGATCATTTATTCCTCGGGATTTCCGGCCGAGGCCCTGGCGGAGAGAAGTATGACTCTCGTGGAGGGTTGCCTGCTTCGCAAGCCGTATCAGCGCGCGGAATTCACGGAGATCATTCACCGCGTGATGGAAAGCGATTATGCCACACAAGCACAATGATCAGTTGGCCGGTCTGTCGCCGCCAGCCGGAGCGTGAGCCAATGCAGACTGGAGAAACGATGAAGGCCAACAAAAGAATCCTGGTGATAGACGACGAAGTCGACGTAGGCGAATTTATCTGTGCCGCGGCGCAGGGCATGGGGATCGATTGCGTCGCGACCACGGATGCAACAACGTTTCTTGATGCGCTCACGCCCGATACGACTCTCATCCTGCTGGATTTGATGATGCCGGAGATGGATGGCGTGGAGCTGTTGAGGCTGCTCGGTGAGCGGAAATGCAAGGCGGGTATTGTGCTGATGAGCGGAATCGGCAAACGCACCATGGAGTCTGCCGGGCAATTGGCGGAGGTCCTTGGTCTTTCCATCGCAGGCAACCTGCAAAAGCCGTTCCGCCTGGCGGAGCTGGAGGAGGTGCTGGCGCGAAATACGGCGTCGGCAACATCGCCGATCGCAAAACCGTGCGGCTCGCAAATTACTCAAAACGAGGAGTTGCGGCGCGCGGTCGAGCGCGATGAGTTTGTCCTTCACTATCAGCCGTTGATCGATGTCGCAAACGGCCGCGTGACCGGCGTTGAGGCACTGGTGCGATGGCAGCATCCTGAACGAGGCCTGATCTTTCCCGACGACTTTATTGGCCGCATGGAGAAGCTGGGGCTTATCGACGAGCTTGGGTGGATCATCGTACACCGCGGCATGAGCGAGGTGGGGCAGTTTACCAATGGCGACGGGAAAGCTCTCATGCTGTCGTTGAATGAGTCGGTGTTTTCGCTGCACGATCTGGATTTCCCCGACATCTTTGTTTCTCTCGCGGAAGAGCATGGCCTATCGCCCGGCAGTGTCACCATTGAAATCACAGAGAGCGGCTTGATCAACGAACTTTCAAGAACATTGGACATCCTGACCCGGCTGCGCATGAAACAGGTGAAGCTGTCGATCGACGATTTCGGCACCGGCTATGCCATGATGCAACAACTCAAGAACATTCCGGCGACGGAGTTGAAGATCGACAAGTCCTTCGTCCAGGGAATGAGCGGCAACGACAGAGACCGCATCATGGTCCAGAAGACTATTGAAATGGGGCACGAACTCGGCATGAAAGTGGTGGGAGAAGGAGTGGAGACCGAAGAGCAACTGGATTTTCTGCGCTCAAGCGGCTGTGACACCGTGCAGGGATACCTGTTCAGCCGTCCTCTTCCCGCGACAGAAATGATGAGTTGGCTGAAGTCGTACCGTTCCCAGCTTCTGTATACGGCCTGAAGGCGCGGGGTGCGTGCCAGGCTTGTCCCCGTCCCCGGGGAAAGGGAGCTTGCTCCGAAGCATAGCCTTAAAACTCCAGGGGAAGCGAGCAAATCTGAACAGACTGCTTTCCGCTGCCGGCGCATGCTTCGTACTAGCTCATTCCGTCGATGGATTCTGCTCCGGAGCGTGCTTGATGCGCTGGTCATGTGCCTCTTGAAACGAATGGCATATGAGTAAGAAACGTACAAGGCATCCCCTGGGGGACGACCAAGCCCCTGAAGTGCCAGTCGCACCGATCGCAAGAACCCTTCCGCTGCGAGCCAACTTCGATGATTGGTTCTCTGCGCACGATGCGGGGAACCGGAGGGGATTGCTATGCGGTTACGCGCTTTGAGTTTGCTGATTCTGCCAATTTTGGCATCCCACGCTTATGCCGACAGTATCCTTGGAACCGCTGCTGAAATTGCGGTCCTGGGCGGCTCCGCAGTAACCAATACGGGTGCGACAACGATCGATGGAAATCTGGGTGTCTATCCGGGCTCTTCGATCACTGGCTCAGAGACCATCACACTCACCGGAACTGTGCATGCGACAGATGCGGTCGCGCAGCAGGCTCAGATAGATGCCACCACCGCATTCAACGGCCTGGCAGGCATGTCGCCCACGGCCAACTTAACAGGTCAGGATCTTGGCGGGCTCACATTGACGCCGGGCGTCTATACGTTTGACTCGTCTGCTGAATTGACGGGAACACTCACTCTAGATGGCGAGGGTAATGAGAATGCCTTATGGGTGTTCATCATGGGCAGCTCGCTCACCACGGCGAGCGGTTCGAGTATTAACGTCATCGACGCCGGGTCAAATGATGGCATATTTTGGGATGTTGGCAGCTCCGCAACCCTCGGCACAACGACGGCATTCGAAGGAAACATCCTGGCGTATAGCAGCGTCACTCTGAATACCGGCGCCACCATTGGGTGCGGTAGCGCCTTGGCGTCAACTGGTGCGGTGACATTGGATACCAATACCATCAATACCGGCTGCGATGGCGGCGGTACGATTGCAAACGGTGTGATTACCGTCGATCCTCCGTCTGTGCCTGAGCCCGAGCCCGCTCCCGTTCCGGAACCGGGGAGCCTGACCCTGCTCGGCTCAGGAGCGCTTGCTCTGGCTGGGGTGGTGCGGCGCAAGCTGCGCAAATAGGCTGCTCTCCGGAATGACAGCAACCTGACCTGCACGGCGACGGTCCGGTCCCGCCGCCGCATCCTGCAAAGCCAGCTGTGCCACACAGCAGCGAAACCGCAGACAAAACAGTTCTTCCGGTCTTCATCGGTTCCTCAAAAGGGGCCTATCTGCATAGAGCGATACAACAGCGGAGATTCCTGTGGAGACCCCTGACCTTCGTCGCCTTTGAGACCTGGAAGACAACGAGCGAGGGAGCGGAAGGGCCAGGGCAGGAGGGAGAGAAACTGGGGACCGGCGGGAAAGTGGCCTGAAAAAAAAAGACGGCACGAACGGTCTAGCTGTTCGTGCCGGGAGGCCAGTGACGCAAACTACTTCCGGTTTGGAGAACCTTCTCCACAACCGGAATAAATACACGATAGCATAGATACGAAAAAATGCAATACAAAAATCAAAATTTATTTTTGGGCGGATCGGTAAACCTAATCTGGAATAAAGCATCAAACCCGGCTTACAAAACGGAGACAAATACGAGGCTCCGGGGCGCTGATCGGGCTGAATCGGTTGTGATGGATTGGTTCAGTTGCGAATCAAGTGATTAACAATAAAGCAATTAGGCGATTAATTCGGGCGGTTTTCGCGGGGTATTGCGTAGGGAAGATGGCGAGATCGGGCATCAAGCCGGAGTTGCTGGAAGTAGCTTTGTGGGTAGCCCAGGCAGGGGAGTGCGGTTCCCGAAGGCGAAATCGACATAAATACCGATTTGCGGAGAAATTGCGAACCCCTCGTGGGAGGCTCATAATTCCCACATTATGGGATACTGGTTGACCGCTAGGCGGGAAGTTTTTGCGCCTGGGTGGCCAGATCGAAGTCCTTCTGGGTGAGGCCACCCGCATCGTGGGTCGTGAGGGCGAGGCGCACGCGGTTGTAGCGGATATCGATGTCGGGATGGTGGCCGGCTTGCTCGGCCAGCTCGCCGACGCTGTTGACGAAGCGCAGGGAAGCGACGAAGTCCTTGAATTGAAAGGTTTTGACGAGCTCGCCAGCCTCGATTTTCCAGCCTGCCAGGCTGGCCAGGCGCAATTGAGCTTCTTGAGGGGAAAACGGCTGCATGGGTTCGACCTCTCTGTGCATGAGATGAGGTGAGCGATTCTTCGGATTCAGGGCGCTATTGACTGATGTGAACCCAGGTCTCTCCGGCTCGCCACGGCGAGCAGGCGCGGCGGAGGAGGGAGCAGGGGCACCCAGATTTGTGCTGAGTTGGGTCGGCTTACTTGCCGGCGGCCTTGGCCATGTCGAAGGTGGAATAGCGCTTGTTTTGGCCGCTAATCTCCGAGCGCAACTCCTGCCACAGCTCATTGGGGATCTTGAGAAAGACCTCGACGACGGCGGGATCGAACTGTGATCCCGAGCAGCGCAGGATCTCTTCGCGGGCGAAATCGAAGTCGCTGGCCTGGCGATAAGGCCGGTCGCTGGTGATGGCGTCGAGGGTATCGGCGACGGCGAAGATGCGGGCGCCGACAGGAATTTCGCGGCCGCGGAGGCCGTTGGGATAGCCGGTGCCGTCGTAGTGCTCCTGATGGCAAAAAACAATCTCGGCAGCGCCGGTGAGGAAGGGAATTTTGCGCAGCATCTGGTAGCCGCGTGCGCAGTGCTCTCGCATCATTTCGCGCTCATGGGGGTCAAGCGCGCCGGGCTTGCGCAGAATCTCGTCGGGGATGGCCATTTTTCCCACGTCGTGCAGGAACGCGCCGCGGGCAATGATTTTGATTTCCTCGGGAGAAATGCCCATGGCGCGCGCCAGGGCAATGGCGTACGCGGTGACGCGCTTGGAGTGGCCTTCCGTCTCAGAATCCTTCAGGTCGAGCGCGTCGCCCAGCGCCTCGAGGGTCACGTCGTAAGAGTGTTCCAGGTCTTCCATGGCGTGGCGCAGCATATCAGTGCGGGCGCGCACCATTTCCTCGAGACTTTGATGGTAGCTCTCCGTCTCCTCAAGGGCGCGGCGATGGCTGAGCGCTCTGTCCACGGTGCTAATCAATTGCTCGCGCTCGAAGGGCTTGAGGAGATAGTCGTAAGCGCCGCGGCGCATGGCGTCGATGGCCACGGTGATGTCGTGGACCGCGGTAACCATGATGACGGGAAGATTGGGCTGGAGAATGTGAATGCGATCGAGCAGGGCGATGCCGTTGACATCCTGCATCACGATGTCAGTGAGCACCAGGTTGAAGTTGTTGAGCTCGAGAGCTTCCAGAGCCTCTTTGGCTCCGCCGGCCTGCTCGATCGAGAATCCCTGCCGCTCGAGGGCGGCGACAATCATGGTGCGCACGGCGGCTTCATCGTCGACAACCAGAATGCGGACACGGTTGCGCGCGGTCTTTTCAGCGTTGAAAGCGGCCGCGTGATCCGGCCCTTTCGTTTCCGCCGATCTCGGTCCCAAACGCCTGGCTGCGTCTTTCTCGCGCACCTTACACCCCTGAATCGATGCCGGCAACTCTTCCCGGCTGAGTTGAACTTCTGCGTGACCGAATGCGGGCCCCACTGTAATCGTTATCAGCGGCAGGTGCCGACGAGGCCTTCCTATGCATACGCGCCGCGTGCGCCTCGTGTTCCGTAAAATTCTCGGTCGCGGAGCATTAGCCGACCCAGTTGCGTAGCCCGTAAGGGATCGCTGCCGGCAAAAATATCCACGGCTGGCCAGAAAGCCGGCATCTTGCCAAATTTAAATTACGCCCGGACACAGCCGTGCAGCATGGGGGAGAGGCCGGCCGGGTCTCTTTTCTTTACAGAGGGTAGCATCTCCGCAACCCGTACTCAACGTCACAAACGTAACCTGCGGAGACGGGAATCTACAGCGTCACTTCCACTGGTGAGGCAGGGCGCCGGCAGGCTTGTGCCGTGTGATCTCCGCATAGGCGATGGCAACATCGTCGCTTAAATCGCGGGGAATCCAGTTGCGGTCGCGCTCGGGGAGAGCGGGGTCGATTTGCTCGAGCGACTTGCCGCTTTCCACTTGCTTTTTCACTGTCGCGTATAGATCCAGCAGAAATGCCTGCTGTCCAGTTAATATCTCCGGGCCGCCCGCATCTCCGTGTCCGGGCAGAACATGCAGAGGCTCAAAGGCGAGGGCCTTTGCGAGGACGAGTGGCCAGTTCATAATGTTCGCGTCCCGAAGTTTATTGCGCGGACCGTTGACCGCGGCGTCGCCGGTGCAGAGAATGCGTTCCTTCGGGAGCCAAACAAATCCGTCGCCGCGTGTGTGCGCCCAGCCAAGAAAATAAAAGCGCACCTCGCGCGTGGCGTCTTTCAGGATGAAGGGGCTTTGGCGGAAGAGGAGCTGGGGGCGAGGCGCGTCGGTGAGGTTGAGGGAGCGCACGTCGTCGCGCTCTTTCGCGGTGTCGCGCCAGCGCTCGGGTTCGTAGCGATCCATTTCGTCGGCGACGCCCTGGTAGGCGAAGGTGGTGGCGCCAGCCTCGGTCCACACGATGTTGCCGTACGAGTGATCGCGATGCGCGTGCGTATCGAAGACGAAGCGCACCGGCTTGGGCGAAAGCTGCGAGATTTCGGCGACCAGCTCGCGGGCGCGGCCGGGATAGTTGGCGTCGATAAGGATCAAATAGTCGCGCATCTCGATGACGATGTTGTTCGAGTAGCCCTTGGAGGCGTCGCCGGGAAGAAACCAGACGCCGTCGGCGATCTTTTGCGCGATGAGGCGACCGGGTTGGGCGGCAGCGGGGACAGAGGCGAAAAGAAAACTGAAGACGACGAAGATGAAAGGGCTTGCGATCCCACTCATCGCGCGATGAGACCGCGCAATGAGTGGGGCACAGTAAGATCTCTGCGCTGTCACGGTTTCCTGGGCGGGCGCTTGGCGCGGCGCGCGGCAGCCCAGCCTTCGATGTTGGCCTGTTTGCCGCGAGCCACGGCGAGCGCGTCGGCGGGCACGTCCTTGGTGATGCAGGAGCCGGCGCCGATGTACGCGCCGTCGCCAATATTGATAGGCGCGACGAGCGTGGAGTCGCTGCCGATGAATGCGCCCTTGCCGATGCGCGTTACATGCTTGTTTACGCCGTCGTAATTGCAGGTGATGGTGCCGGCGCCGATGTTGGTGCCTTCGCCGATCTCCGCGTCGCCGAGGTAGGTGAGGTGGTTGGCCTTAGCGCCTTTGCCGAGCCTGGCTTTCTTGGTCTCAACAAAGTTGCCGACGTGCGCGTTCTCGCCGATCTCGCTGCCGGGGCGAAGATGCGCGAAGGGACCGATCTGCGCGCCATCGGCGATGGTGGAATCCTCGAGCACGCAACTCTGGCGGATGAGAACGCCATTGCCGAGAGTGCAGTTCTCGATCACGGAAAAAGAACGGATGCGGCAACCCGTGCCCACGCGCGTTTTGCCGAGCAACTGCACGAACGGCTCGAGGATCGTCTCTTCGCCAACTTCCACTTCGGGATCGAGGATGCACGTGTCGGGACGATCGATTTTCACACCGGCTTCGATCAACTGCCAGGCCAGTTCGTACAGAAAGGGGCTCGCCCCTCCTCGCAGCACGAGCCGCCGCGTTCTAACCTCCGCCACGTTCTCATGCGGTTCGCGCGCCAGTTCGTTGCGAATCTCCTTCAACTTCAGGCCGCGCTCCTCGAGAATTTGTGCCGCGAAGCATTTCTCCTCACGCAACAGTCCCAGGAGAAAATGCTCGGTTCCGATGTGCTTGTGTTTCAGCCGGTCCGCTTCCTCCGCGGCATAAGCCAGTACTCGCTTGCCTTCGTTCGAGATAGGCAGATCGACGATCGTTGCTACCTTTTCGCGAATTGTCGTGTGCGCTTCAATTTGTTTGCGGATCGACTCCACCGAGGCATTTGCGCGGAGGAAGCGGTCGGTTAACGCGTTGTCCTCGCGCAGCAGCCCGAGCAGCAGATGTTCCGTCTCGATGGTTGGCGAGCCGAACTGGCTGGCCTCGTACCGCGCAAAGAAAATCACGCGCCGGGCTTTTTCCGTATACCGCTCGAACATGGTGTGCTCCTGTCTTGCAATTCTGCGCCGGGCGGCTGTGACCGTGCGTGGGTCTAGAGACCCACGCTACAGCCGGTCTGGAGACCGGCGCTACATTCGCTACTGCTGTGCGCCTGCGGGCGGCGCTTTTGGCCGCGGGGGCTGCGGGATGGCGATGTCGATGGTTTGCGGCGCGCCCATGCCGAGAGCGTCGACCGGCGGAGCGATCTCAGGTCCGTTGCCGACAACCAACACCGCCAACTTTTCAGGGTGAATGTACTTTTTCGCGGCCGCGGTTACGTCGTCGAGCGTGACTTTTTCCAGAGCCGCCCGATAGGTCTCGAGATAATCCGGAGGGTAGCCGTAAAACTCGAGCCGCTCGCGCTCGGCGAGAATTTTGTCGCGCGTGTCGTAGCGGAAGAGGAACGAGTTGAGAATGTCGTCCTTGGCGCGTTGCAACTCAGCTTGAGTAAACGGCCGCGTGTTGAGGCCGGCAATTTCGGCAATGGCCGCCTTGGTTGCATCTACGGTGGAGACGCTCTTGGTGAGCACTTCCACGCGGAAGCTGCCGGGGTGGTCGTAGGGAAGATCGAAGCCGCCGCCCACCGAGTAGGCCAGCCCCAACTGCGTGCGCACCTTTTGAAAGAGACGGCTGCCGAATCCGCCGCTGAGAATCTCGTCCATGATGACGATGGCGGGCACGTCGGGATTGTGGCGATCGATGCCGAGGGCCACGATCTGCACGTTCGACTGATTCACGTCTTCCTTGTCGATAAAGTAGGCGCCGGGCCTGGGGCCGGCGAACTCATCGTGACGCGGCGGCGCGAGAGTGACGGGCGGCAGCGGATCAAAGACCGCGCGGACTTTGGCTTCCATGGCGGCGGCGTCAAAGTCGCCGCTGATGCCGATGATGAGCTTGCCCTTGAGCGTGCGATCGTGCCAGGCCTG
>Ga0302320_10005390_pt1 | contig 28743 bp, 27 predicted proteins | sample Bog_T0_3_FD_202130 | JGI IMG/M metagenome (GOLD analysis project Ga0302320, IMG submission 202130) | Peat permafrost microbial communities from Stordalen Mire near Abisko, Sweden - Bog_T0_3 | ecosystem: Environmental > Terrestrial > Soil > Wetlands > Peat | place: Sweden: Abisko, Stordalen Mire...
TTTCGCAGTCGCTCCCGGCTTCCCATTCTAGTCCGATTTGGTGAAAGGTATTGGAAGGCCACGAAATGGGAGCACTGGCAAAGATGTTGGTGACGCCCGCCTTGGCTGTGGCAAAGACCAGATTCGATCCGGCCGCGTCCACGTAAAATTGAAACAAGCCATTGGAAGAACCAGCGCTCCAATCGCCACCGGCAATCAGGTAACTGGTCGCACTCCCCGGCCCCGTCCCAGACTGGCTGACGCTCGCCCAGTTCGGGACATAGTAGAAAAGGAGTGTTCCTTGATTATAGTTAATATTTACCACCGGGAATGGGTTCGTGTCGCGCACATTATAGCACAACCACGCTGGCGCAGAATTCGACGTGTCCAGGATGAGGAGGCTGGAATAATAGAAATTGCCGCTGACGGGGGTTGAAACCAGATTCGTGGAATACGAGAGCGGCACATTCTCGGACGCCGTCACAAAGTTCGTCTCAAACGGGAAAAACTGGTTCGGTGGGATCGGCGGGGTCTGGCCGAATCCGTGGCCACACAAGAGAAGGAACAGAACGGCAATATGGCAAAAAAGGAAGGGGCTTCGGATTGGACGGTTTCGACCGCCCGGTATTGCTGTCGCGTGGCGAGAAACAGTGGTCTGTTGCGTTGATATTTTCATAGTTGTGTGCCGTGAATTCTTCCCCCGTTCCGGGGTTTGAAATCCATTTTGAAAAATCATTTCTTGGGGGCCGGTGGGAATCGCCACCGGTCTTGCCCCATCCTGTGAAGGCATTATTTGCCTTTGGTCCGCATGGTTTTAATCCTCGTTCCGCTTCTTGGCCAGTGACATTTTTGTGCCAAAAATGGTCATTCGCATCCGTTGCCAGCCGACTTTTCCCGGAAATCCAGCCAATGCAGAGCTATTCGCTTTGATTATATATACGCAACAATTGAGGCGTATATTTCAGAAAATCTTATCAAATCGCACTTTTTTATCCTTGTCGCCGTTTTTTGCGATTTCACACAAAGCAGCGGTTTTTGTAAAGTTAAATCATCACGCATACGTTATGATTCCTTTGCCACTGTGTTGGGGTGTATCGGAATTTTGACCGGCAATTGGCGAGATTTTTGAGAAAACAACGCGGACCGTTGTCATACGCTCAATTTGCCAAGAAGGTCGGGCTGTCCCATCAGACGCTCTTCCGAATCGAGCGCGGGGAACACCATCTGACGTTGAATAAATTGGAAACGGTGCTCCACAAGCTAAAAATCCGGCTCAAAGACATTTTCCCAAATGAGTTTTAGTGGATTCGGCACTGCCAGCGGTGTGGGAGAGGGGAGTGGCCGGGTTTTTGGCTGACTTTTCCAGCGTTCCGATATATCCCGTTCCAATGGGAAATCATTAGATGGGGATCATTAAAGGGGAGTGGGTATTCGGAAGTCTGATTGTTGTTGGTGGACAGTAGTTTGCGAATTACCGACTTCATCAGTTGTCCAAACAAGAGTTTAATACTTCATCAGTTGTCCAAACAAATGGCTGGGGCTTCATCGGTTGTCCAAACCATTGCCATTCTCCTCCGCTGCGGCTTGACGCGGTGCGGAGATAATTTCCATGATGCGGTGAATGAGTCTGGCGGTGGGATTTTTCGTCGCAGATTTGCCTTCAACGGCGTCGCCTTTGGCCTCGGCCAAAACACCATCAAAACGAGGCTCCCTGAGGATGGCCTTCGCCATCTCAAAAAAGCGACGGTTTTTTCCAATCTCAACTTGTGCTCGTTCCAATAGCTCGGTTTCGTAGTCGGACAAGGGCTGGAGGCTGGAAAGGGCCTGATCAAGCAGTTCGCGCGGACGACCGCTTTTGAGATAAGCCGCAACAAGTTTCGATCCCTTTCCAACGGGCTTATGCCTCAAGCCGTTTTTTTCAACCCAACATAAGAGCTTCCAATCTGTACCATCATTCTTTTCCACAATTCGAACTCGAAACTTTCCAGACAGGGTCTCGAGGCCGTCAATTTGTTGCAAAATTGACTGCCCAATATTCTCTCGCTGTGTGAAAATCTGGCGGCGTAAAGATTTGTAGCGCGGGATTTTAAAGGAAACTTGTTCAAGAAGCCTCGTCAATGTTATTTCAAACGGCTTTTGCTCGGTGTGGTGGTGGGCGCGGGATGGAATATAAAGATAAATGGCCTGGGCCAGCGGAGCCCGAATTGAATTGAAAACATCGAGCTTTAGATGTTGTAGTTCCTGGATGCGAGACAGAAGTCCGCAAAATTCGGGCGAAAGTGTGCAGCCGTTGAACCACATTTCGAGTTGCTTTGATTTTGCCAACCTCGCGTCCCTGCGACGGATAGGCCGCTTTTCGATGTCAATGCGCTCAATCAAACGGTATTCATGGGCGATCCCCGTCTTCAAATCCGTGACCCGGATATATGAGTTCATGAGATCACGGACGATTTTCCTTATTGCCCTGGAATAACGTCCGCCGTTGCTTTGGGCATAACGGCGGCAAAGCTCATTGAATGAAAAGCGAATGAGACGGGTTTCTTCATATGGATCGCGAAAACTCAGCAGGGAGAAAATTGCGCGGGCGTGGCGCACATCCAAAGCTGGCAACGGCGGAGTTCGTTCGTTCGGATCGTCATTGTCAGTGTCCATAGGGTGGAAACCGCCGATGAGGTAAAGGCGGTCCAAAACGGTCACTTCACGCGCTCCGGTCTGCGGTGTGGCAGCGAAGACGGGGCCAAGAAAATAGTCCTTTGGTGCGAGGACAAGGCGGGAGCGCCGAAACTCGTGCGTCAGCGGCGCTGCGTCCTGACTGTCTCCCTTGTCCTCCATTGAAGGACAATTCAAAAAGGATTTTGCGTGGGACGCAACACGCAAAACACGAGCCCCAGTGTCAATTATTCGTTCAGGAGACTATTCAAGTCCACTAGAGTCCATACTATCTAAAATACTTTGCGTTACATGCGTAATTATGCTTGAGTGTTTCGGAAGTTGTGCGAAGTTCGCCGTATTATGGTGATGATGAACAATCCCGGTCGGACGGCGCTCAATGAACTTATGCGTGAAGCTGAACGCTACGTCCTCTTTCAAATGAACACCAGCGGTGAATGCCCGCCACGACTCTACATGGATGGATCGGAAGGCAGGCACATATTCACGCCAAGAAGCTTGGCGAGCGAGAAGCACAAAGATGATTTTGCCCGACTCGCCAGACTGACGTGCGTGGCGCACACAGCGGATGCGACGGTGATGGTTTCGGAAAGCTGGATGGTAAGCGCGAAGAACGGGAAACCACCGGACCTGGCGGTCGCTCCCTCGCAGTCGCCGGATCGGGAGGAGGTGGTGACACTGATGGGCGAGTCGCGGGAAGGGATGAGGCAGAAGATATTTCCACTTCTCCGCCACCAAAACGGCAAATTCAAAGGGCTGGGGGAAGCCCGCGAAATGGAGGCGGACACGCCGGCGGGGCGCTTCACCCACTTTGTGCCTGCGGAGCCTCCAACCCGGCAGGAGAGGGAAGAAGCGCGGGCGATTTTGGAGGGCGAGGGTTTGATTAAGGCGAGAAAAAAAGAGGAGCGCGAAGAGCGGGGCATGGAGAGGTGAACCCATTACAGCAAAGGTAATTTTATGGAAAAAACGAACAATCAAAATTACGATTATCCCAGCCAGCCAAAGGTAAGGGAAGGTTGGCGGGTGGAAGTCAGCCCGAAAGCCCTCGACCAGATTGGGGATCGCGCCGAGCAAATTGCGTGGGCCTTTCTGCGGCACACGGACTTTTGTCCCCAGACGTTGTTTATTTACGGGTCAGAGGGCCGGTTCATCCTGCAAAGACCGCATCCCTTCGACCAGGGCCAGGAGTGGTTTATGGAGAGAGGTAAACTAGCCTGCGTTGCGGCGGGAGCCTACGCGTGCGCGTTCGTCTCTGAGGCATGGGCGGTGCGGCCCCAAAAAGTCAAACAAGTCAATGCGAGCAGGAGGCCGTCGGAGTCGCCGGACAGGGAGAACGTTCTCACGATAGCGGCGGAATCACGGGAAGGGAGTATTCAGAAGGTTGTGACAATCCGGCGCAATGAGGAAGGAAAATTCGTTGGTCACGGTGAAACTCTAATGCTGGACAGGGATCACGTGGAGGACCACTCGCATTTCCTCACTGCCGAGATTCCAGAAAAGGAAATGAGGGAGAAGGCAAGGATAGAGTTGCAGGCGAAAGGTCTGGACTTGGAGCAACTCAGGGAAGAACGCATTTTGGGTCGGGGTGAAGAGGAGGACAGGGAGCGGGGAATGGAGAAGTGCCGATGATGGCTTCTGTCAATTATACATAAACTTTATTGTGCGCCTTTTAGGTTTGACTGCGAATTGTGCGACTCTTAGAATTGACTACACTATATGCCAATTACTTGCAAACCTTACGAAGAGGATCAAAGCTCTTGGCTGTGCTATCCAATTCCTTGGACTATGTCCCCTATTATCCTGCTGGTAATGGGAGCCGTGCCAACTCCTATTTTGAAATGACCGCCTGCAATCAGCACATTCTGACTCAATTTACCAATTACAGGACGTCTATCATCATATAGAGGCCGCAAACCTGCCCAATGACGTCCTACCGTGCGACCGTGCATGTTATGTCTTGCTGCCGCCGCCCCTTTTAAAAGCAAATCTCGTCCCGCCTCGGTGGGTATCTCGTCGAAACCAGATTCATGTTCTGTGGTGCTTCCAATCAGCCAGTGTTGCCCTTTCTAATCCACAACATACGCCTTGTCCCGTTTGACAATTGGCTGTTCACTCCCGACATCGCTTGAAATCCTATCGATTTCAATTGCCTGACCTTTAACAGGAATGATGCTGGGAATCTCAAAGCCGCGAGCCTCTATTTGCGACATCCACGCACCGCAGCACAATACTACATACTTAGCTTCCATCATCCCTCCTTGATAAGTAAGACGTACAGTATTTCCTAGATCGTCAACACTTATTACCTCGCAATTCTCGATGATATTCCCTTTATTCTTAGCAATACCCTGTGAAAGCGCTCCAAGGAGACCTCCTGGCCGTTGGACAGATTCATCCGATGGATTTCCACAGGCGCGGCCGGCTCGAATCGGGAGAGCATCGCCGCGACTTCCCGTTGAGTTTTGTCGGAAACTTGCTGGCCGATAATTTGGCCTTCCGGCGAAATCCCAAAGAAGACGCGGCCACCCTTGCCGTTCAGGAACGCGCAGAGCGTTTCACCAGCGCGAATTAAATGTCCGGTGGATTTCTTAAACTCGATAGATTCCGATTCCCCAGCGGTGACGATCTCCTGCAATTCCCCTAATTCCATCCAATGGATTCAATGACAATTGGGGCAACAGAGGCAACCCTAAAACCGGATGGTCAGTCTGAAACAAGAACACGTATGTTTTTGTTTCACAATACGGCGGACAGGGTTAGGGCCGAATCTGATGCCTTTGCGATTGTATCCCGGTTTGTATCCCGCACACTTGAAAATGAGGACAAATCAGCCCTAAACGGTCTATCGTGTCAAGAATTGTGGAAATGCTAGCCCTTTGAAGTCCAAGTGTTTCCATCTGATTCTCAGGAACTTGCGGAGATTTACAGTCTGCCCCCGTTGGCCACTTGGGTAACCTACCAACCGCGTAACTGTCAGGCATTCGAACCGTTGGTTCGATGGCCCGAACCGGGTCTGCATCGCGATTCCGCAATCGCGAAAACGAAGCGCGCCCACCGGACGGAAAGAAAAACAAGCCGCCGCTCGCCTGTCCTGAGACGGGCAAATGGCGGTCATTCTTCCTTTTTCCGCACCTGCTTCAATTTGCCAGCAGCCGAACCTATTTTGCAAGAATCAAAGCTCAGGGCAAGAGCATTCGCTTCATCGAACGGGCGCACGCCAAATGAATTTCGCCGAACCACTGGCTGACTTTGCTCGCACGACTGCATCGAGAGATTTTCGCCTTTAGCCGCAGGCCGTCCGGCTTTAACCTTTCGCGGATGCCATCCAAGATTGCCAAGCCCGCGACGCCCGGGACGGAGACTGCGACGCCGCGGGTCTTTATGGTGCTGACCGGCATCTTCTTTTTCATCGCCGTCATCAAGTTCGGCGATCCTGTGATTTTTGCCGACCTGGTCGAGCCGCCGGATAATTACCTGAAGTATATTTACTACTCCTGGCCGCTGTCGTGGGGATATGTTCTCATGTTCCCCGTCTTTCTGACGGGCCTGTTTGCCATAAAATGGCGCCCGCCGGCCCAGCGCGGCCGGGTGCTATTTTTCCTTCCGTTGGTCTGGCTGGGCTGGGAGGTTATCGCCTCTGCTGCGACTATCGCTCCCAAGCTCACGGTTCCGACTTTGGAACACTTTGCCGCGTGTGTGGGGTTCTTCTATCTGGGGCTGTTCGCCTTGCGCGGCGTCCGCAACCCCTGGCCAATCTGGGCCGGCCTGGCCCTGGCGCTGGCGTGGACCATGCACAGCGCTTTGGAGCAACATTTCGGTGGTTTGGCGGAAACCATGAGGGAGGTCCAATCCGGGGAAATTAAAGTTTCACCTGAACTCCTTCAAAACCCCGCTTATTGGTTGAGAGTCGTTAGCGACCGTGTCTTCGGCACCTTCATGTACCCGAATGCCCTGGCCGCCGGCATACTGCTTCTGCTCCCCTTCACCTTGGTTTTCATTTGGCAGGTCGTTCCCAAACTCCGGGCTTTAGTCCGGGCACTCTTCGTCGCCATCGTCGGCGTCTGCGGCGTGGCCTGTCTTTACTGGTCCGGGTCCAAGGCTGCCTGGCTTTTTATGGTTTGCGTCGGGGTGATTGGCCTCTACCGGGCCAACCTGCCCGCGCTTTGGAAGCGGGTTCTTGTCTATATATTAATCTTGGTCGGCGCCGCAGGCTTTGTCTTCAAGTACGTTGATTCGGCATCGCGCGGCAAACGCAGCATGGAGGCGCGAGTCGTCTATTGGCAGGCCGCGCTCAAGATCACCCGGCAACATCCTTTCTTGGGCACGGGCCCGGGCACATTTGGCGAAGCCTTCCGACCGATTCGGCCCGAAGGTGCCGAGCCCGCCAAGCTCGCTCACAACGATTACCTGGAACAAGCCTCAGATTCGGGAGTTTTCGGATTCTTGGCCTTCACCGCCATGATATTAGGGCTTCTTTTTCACCTGTATCGTTATAGATTTCCAGAAAATGGCAGCTTTTCAGCGATGAATTTCGCGGTTTGGCTCGGGCTTTTGGGACTTTTTTTACATAGCACCATGGAGTTTAATTTGTACTATCCCGCGTTCGGATGGCCCGCTTTTTTCCTTTTGGGCTGGCTTTGCGGTCAGAAAGATATGGCAGTTTAATGACGTTAACGTTATATATTATTAGATTCTGACCGATTTTGCGATTTTCCGAGCTTTTTTTGGCCAGCGTCCGTGGGGGATTTATTTAGTCCTTGACGTCTTGTTGGGATTCCGATAGGTTTGGTCGCAACGAAAGTCACGTTCAAAGCAGAGTCGCAACTCGACTGCTGCTTTTTTCTTTCAATGCATATAACACGCGTTTGTATCAACGTTCGAACCGGCAAGGAGAGCCTATGGAATTAAAGGATATCAAGGCGATTATTGACCTGATGCGGAAGAACAATCTTGCCGAGTTCGAATTGGAGCGCCAGGACTTCAAGATCAAACTAAAGCGGGCCAACGGCGGACACCCCGCCCCGGACGAAACTGGATTCTACCAGCCGGCCATGTCGGCTCCGCCGGCGCTCTCCCTTCCGCCATCGACAGTGCCCACCTCGGTGGCCGCCGCGGCTCCGGCAGCCACCGGACCGGCCACGGTTGAAATCGAATCTCCCATGATCGGCACCTTCTACCGCGCGCCGTCGCCGGAATCACAGGTTTATGTTGAGGTCGGTTCCGAGGTTAACGCCGAGACCGTCGTCTGCCTGATCGAGGCGATGAAAGTGATGAACGAGATCAAAGCCGAGGTCAAAGGGGTCGTCACCCAGGTTCTGGTTGAGAATGCCAAGCCGGTCGAATTCGGCCAGCCTCTTTTCCGAATCCGCCCGACCTGAACTGAGGGGTTCAGCGTCGCTATCCAACATGTTTGAAAAAGTTCTTATTGCCAACCGCGGCGAAATCGCGGTCCGTATCATCCGGGCTTGCAAAGAGTTGAATATCCGCACTGTCGCGGTTTATTCCCAGGTGGACGTTGATTCCATGCATGTGCAGATGGCCGACGAGGCTATCTGCATCGGGCCTGGACCCAGCAACGAAAGTTACCTCCGCATTGACCGCATCATCTGCGCGGCGGAAATCGCCGACGTGGATGCGATCCATCCTGGCTACGGGTTCCTTTCCGAAAACGCGCACTTCGCCGACGTCTGCGAAAACTGCAACATCCGCTTCATCGGCCCCAGCTCCCGCGCCATGAACGCATTGGAAGACAAAGCCGTCAGCCGCGCCCTCGCGCGCAAGGCCGGCGTGCAGACTCCGCCCGGTTCCGAAGGCGCGGTCGAGAATGAACAGGACGCCCTCGCGGTGGCCAAACGCATCGGTTATCCGGTGATGATCAAGGCGATTGCGGGCGGCGGTGGGCGCGGCATGAGGGTGGCCCATAACGATGGCGCACTGGTCAAGGGTTTCCACACCGCCCGCACCGAGGCCGAAAAGGCTTTCGGAAAGGCCGGTGTCTATATTGAGAAATACATCGAAAACTCGCACCACATCGAGTTTCAGATTTTTGGCGACAACAAGGGAAATTTCATCCACCTCGGCGAACGCGATTGCTCCATTCAGCGGCGCAATCAAAAGCTGGTCGAGGAAACCCCATCGCCGTTGCTGGAGAACAAGTTCAAGGACCTGCGCAAGAAGATGGGCAAGGCCGCCATCCGCATCGCCGAAGTCGCCCATTACACCAACGCCGGCACCGTCGAGTTCCTGGTGGACGACGACGGCCGCTATTACTTTCTCGAAGTCAACAAGCGCATCCAGGTGGAGCACCCGATTACAGAGGAAGTCACCGGCCTGGATCTGGTAAAAATGCAACTCGCCGTGGCCATGGGCGAACCCCTGCGCGTCAAGCAGGGCGACATCCATTTCAAGGGCCACGCCATCGAATGCCGCATCAACGCGGAGGACCCTTTCGATGACTTCCGGCCCTGCCCCGGTCGCGTCGCCATGTATTACGCCCCAGGCGGACGCGGCACCCGCGTGGACAGCCACGTCTATGCCGGCTACACCATCCCACCGACCTACGATTCCATGATCGGCAAACTGATCGCCCACGGCAAAGACCGCCGCGAAGCCATGGACATTATGAGCCGGGCCTTGTCGGAATACATGATCACCGGCGTCACCACCACCATTGCCTTTGAACAGGCGATCTTGCAGGACCCCAATTTCCGGCGCGGCACCTATTCGACCAGTTTCCTCGAACAACTCCTCGGCGGCGCCCGCCGGGAGCTGTTGGAAGAAAGCGCCTGAGGGGGCAGTGGGTGAACCCCCTCGACCAGTGCCGGCTTTATTCCTTTGTTGACACCGCCTACCTGCACGGGCGGAGAGCCGCCGCCGTCGCGGAGGATCTTTGCCGCGGCGGCTCGGATGTGATCCAGCTTCGTGCCAAGAACGCCGCCCCGGACGAGCTTCGCCAGCTTGCCCGCGAGATTCAGCCAGTTTTGCAGGAGGCCGGGGTTGGCCTCGTCATCAACGACCATTGGGACATCGCCTGCGAAATCGGCGCCGATGTCTGCCATCTTGGCCAGGAGGATTTCTTCGACGCCGGCTACATTCACGTTTCCCAACTTCCGGCCGGTCCGAAGCGCCCATTGGTTGGTCTCAGCACCCACGGGGCGGGGCAAGCCGTGCGGGCCCTTGCCGCCGGGCCGGCCTACATCGCCATCGGCCCGGTCTATCCCACCGGCACCAAACCAACCGCGCGTCCGGTCACGCTGGATTACGTTCGTTGGGCCGCCGCCAATGTGAAGGCGCCGTGGTTCGCCATCGGTGGGATCAACCTGGAAAACCTGGAGGAGGTTCTGGGTGCTGGCGCCACGCGAATTTGCGTCGTCTCCGCCATCCTTAACGCCCCCGACATCGCCGGAACCTGCGCGCAGTTCAAGCGGCGGCTCAATAACGTCTGAACCGTTTTGTCACACAATCGTTTTCCAGGGTCACTTGACTTTTCGGAAAACTACGTCATAGTAGGCCTCGTAAATGAACAAGTCATTTGCAGTACAAACTAGCCTGTGTGCGCAGTGCGCGCATCGCTCCGGCGCCGCCATCCAAATGTGGCGCTCCTGTGGGAGCATTGGCATCGTGGAAAGCGTCTTCTGAGGAAGACCAAAATAATTTCCGACACCCACGATTGCCAGTCAATCGTGGGTTTTTCGTTTGTCCGAATGCAAAACAGAAGAATTTTGAAAGAGTTTATGAAAAGAAAAAAAGTAACGGCGCGGTTTCAACCGGAGACACGCTTCGAAGTCGTGCCCACGCCGGCCGTGCCATTTCGCGGCACCCAGGAAACGGAGCTGGAGCGGTTGAAGGCCCGGCTCTTGAAGGAGCTAATTGACCAGACACCCGACCGGGAGCAGTACGCGCTCTTGCGCCGCGCGGCCAATGAAGCGGCCGGTTTGGCTTGGTTCACGCCCTTCCCGCTGCTCTTTTTCCCCGGCTTGCTCGAGGAAAAAGCGCGGGCTGCAAACAGCCAGAAGGCGCGCCAACATGACGTTCTCGACCGGAGCGCCACCCTTTTACAGGAGGCTGTGGCGTAAAGCTTTACAAACTAAAACGTGGTGGGGAATCCCCGGCGCAATTTTGGCCATCTGCCGAAGTTGCGCCGGTTTCCATTTTCGTCAGGTCGCACGCAGGCGTTCGTTCCAATCCCTCTCCCGGTTTTGACCCCCACCCGGAACACGTTGAATCCTTCGATTTCACACTCCCGCCGCCGCGTGGGGGCACGCGGCGGTTTGACGGTCCTCCCCGGCTTGGCGTGAAATATGATCTGGAGGACACGATGCGAACCAAGAATATGTTCGTGGACAGCAAAGATGAGGGTGAGGTGATCGTGACATGTGGCGGCGCGATGCTGATGAAGCAATTGGACGGCAGGCTGGTGCTGAAGGCCGGATCGAAGTAGGACCATGCTGATGCCAGGGAGTGGATTTCGATGTTCTGGCACGACGCGGTGGTGAGGGAGAGTTGATGACGGTTTCAATTTTTCGCTTCTCTTTCAGCTATCTCTTTTCGCATATTGCTTTTGCCAAAGGTCTTGCCAGAAACGCAGGGGGAGAAAGTCTTGGATGCAACGATATCACGCCGATTTCCAAAGTCGCCCGGATGCTTCTGATGGTGGAATCCGTGACGGGTGTTCTTTATTTGGCGGTATTAATTGCCCGGCTGGTCGCGGTCTATTCCAGGTCGCCCGAGACTGGTCCAGAAAGGAGAAGCGTGGACTGATTAGGTTTAGCACAACCTCTTCGCGCACTTCAAATTGCAGCCTGGCACAGCAGATTTTTGAGATTGCCTTTTCCCTCGTAATCAGGCACCTTGACCCAATGCCTAAAACACCTAAAACAGCGAAACGGAAACCCAGCGCAGCATTCATGAAGCCGGTCCAGCCAGATGAAACCCTGGCCAAGGTCGTCGGCGATAAACCACTGCCAAGGACTGAACTGACGAAAAAGCTGTGGGTCTATATCAAGAAGAACGGATTGCAGGACGCGAAGAAGAAGACCCTGATTAACGCCGACGAAAACTTGAAGGCAGTGTTCAACGGCAAAAAGCAGGTCAGCATGTTCGAGATGACCAAGCTGGTTTCCGGGCATTTGAAGAAGTGAGGGTTGGGAAGTCCGCCACGATGGATTCTCTGCCAGCGCCCATTACAGCCTGCTCGGAGGATGAAGTGAAGCGGAAGACAATCCGGGACGAAGTCAAAGAAAGCGTCCTGCAGACCATTGAACAATGTTTTTGACTCCACCAGTTGTCACTTTCCAACTGGGGATCGCCCCGTAATTCTCCTTGTCAAGGAACACACGGACGGGGCCGGCGGCGCGAGAGCGAAAGGAAGGCGCGCGCGGCCAGCGACATACGACCGAAGACGGCGTTGGCGGTGCGCGTTCAATGAGCGGACGCGAACACGTTATCATTGCGGCCGCCGCCCTGATCACTCTTGGCGCCGTTGTTCTGCTCTTTCCTCAACAGCGGACACCCTGGCGTGGTTGAACGGCTTGGTTGCCCCATTATTCGAGCACGCTACGAGCTAATCTATTACACCTGCCGCGTCTGCGGAATGCGCGTCAAAAAGTAAATACTATTTCTTCCCGACGCGTTGCCAGATCCTTCCGTTTTTCCACCAGCTCGCCGTCGGCCGAGCGTTCGAGTTTCAACGTGAAACGGGCCTTCAATTCCTGGGCGCGCTTGAATTGTTTGTCGGACTTGGCCGGGGTCAGGGAATATTCGACGGCATGGCCCTGGTCGCGCCAGTGTTGCACCCGACGCAGGGAATCTTGCCGCAGGGTTTCGTCTTCGATCAGGTAGAAATACTCGATATTCGCGTCCAGCTTTGGCAGCACGGCCCGGGCTTTGAGCAGTTCCATCAGCACGACGTCGCCCATGCCGAAGCCGAGCGCGGGCAGGTCCACTTTGCCGCCGCTGATCAGTTTGATGAGGTTGTCGTAACGTCCGCCGCCGGCGATGGCGCGAAATTCACCCTTCTGGTCGAACGCCTCGAACACGATTCCGGTGTAGTAGGCCAGTCCGCGAATGACGTGATAGTCTATCTTGACAAAGGCTCCCAGGCCGCGAGCGCCCAGGTTCTGGACCACGATTTCCAAACCGGGGTCGGGTTTTCCCTCGGTGATGAATTGGTTCACTTCTTCGAGTTTGAAGCCAAGCGTCGAGAGCGCCTGCGCGCTTTGCTCGGGCGCGGTCCGTTCCAGTTTGTCAATAATCTGGAAAAAGGCGCCGGTCTTTTCCGGGTCCGGGCAGCGCGACCGGAAAAACTCCTGCCAGGCGTTTCGGCTGCTGAGGCGAATGACGAAATCCTCGTGCGTCAAACCGCAGGCCCGCAGGGAATCAATCAGCAGCGCCAGCAACTCGGCCTCGGCCGCCGGGCTGGATTCGCCGATGATGTCGGCGTTGAACTGGAAGTGTTCGCGCAACCGGCCTTTTTGCTGGCGCTCGTAACGGAAGAGTTGGGGAATGGCAAACCACTTGATGGGCTTCTTGTACTGGCGCTCGTGCGCGGCCACCATGCGGGCCAGCGTGGGCGTCATTTCCGGACGCATCGCCACGGCGCGGTCGCCTTTGTCGGTGAAATTGTAAAGCTGGCCGACGATCTCGTCGCCGCTCTTCAGCGTGTAAAGTTCGAGCGGTTCCAGCGGCGGGCCGTCGTATTCGCGGAAGCCGTAGCGCCTGGCGGTGGACCGCCAGCGGTCAAAGACATGCTGCCGGGCGTCCGCGCTCCAAAGATCGGGATGCGGGACCGGTTCGGGATAAAAGTCGCGAAATCCAGGCAAACGTTCCATACGTGAAAGTCATAAGGAGCCACAACCCGGCGCAAAAGAGAATCAAAAACCAAGAAAACCTCACCGCACATATTCGCGCACGGCGGCCTGCCACCATGGCGAGAGCGTTTCGGCGGTGCGGTGCCAGACCTGCCGGTGCAGCCACGGCAATGATTCCGCATCCGAAAGGATCAGCAGTTTTTCGCGGCGCTGGAGCTTTTCCGGCCCTTCGGTTAGGAGTCGTTCGCGCAGCACCGGCACTTCCGGACCGCCGACTCCCATCTCTTTTAACACGCGCGCGTAGTTGGGATTGAGCCGGTTCTCCCGCAGCAGCGATGCGTGCAGCGCGTTGACATATGGGTCCAGCACCGCCGCCGCCATCCCGGAATCCCGGCGGCGCGACGTCATTTCCCCGGCGGCGCGCCAGGCTTCCATGCGCGCGCGCAATCCCGCCAGTTCGAGCGGCGGCCGCGTCTCCTCCGGCGTCAAGAATAATCCCGACGCGCGCGCCCGCGTTCCCAGGTTGGCGCGGCTCGTCAGCACGCTCAGGGGAATGCTCAACACCATCCCCGCCACCACCGGCGCGAACCACCAAAACGTCCGATGATCCAGCCGCCACACCGCCACGCCCCAAAACAACCCGATGACGGTGTGCAGCGCCAGCCGTTTGGTTGCTTCCAGCCAGCCCACGCCCACCGCCGTTCGTTTTTGCGGTCCCCAGCCGGTGTCGAATCCAAACAGCGCGACCAGGACGAATTTCGTGTGCCACAACATCAGGATGGGCGCGTGCAGGGTGGAAAAGGCGGTTTCACCGACCGCGCCCCCGACGGCGTTCAAGATTCCGCCGAAGGCGCGGCGCCGGTCGCGGTCCATGGCCAGGTCCACCAGCGCCAGCACTTTCGGCAAAAACAGCACCGCCATGCAGATGACAAATATAAAGAATGCGTGCTGCGGCCCGCTCAGGTGGATGAAGGGGGTGAAATTGTGAACCGTAATGTCAGAAAGCCCCGTGTACTGTTTGTACCAGAGCATCCAGTAGAACGTGAGCAGGAACAACAGCCACAGCGGACTCGCCAGGTAGCCGAGAATCCCCATCGCCAGATGAATCCGGCTGACGCCGCGCAGGCCCTTGGCCAGGATCACCATCGCATGCTGCAAATTCCCCTGGCACCAGCGCTGCTCCCGCGCCGCGTTGTCAATAATGGTTTGCGGCGCCTCCTCGTAGCTCCCCTCCAGGTCGCACGCGAACCACACCTGCCAGCGCTCCCGCAACAACAGCGCCGCCTCCACAAAATCATGGCTCAGGATCTGCCCGCCAAAGGGTTTGCGCCCGGGCAACTGTGGCAGGTCGCAGCATTGCATGAACGCCTCGGTTCGGATCACGGCGTTGTGGCCCCAGTAATTGCCGAAGCCTTGCGCCCAAAAATCCAGCCCCGCGATGAACACCGGCGCATACAAGCGGTTGGCGAATTGCTGGATTCGCCCAAAAAGCGATTCTGCCTCGACCAGCGCCGGCACCGTCTGAATTAATCCCGTCGCCGGACTCGCTTCCATCCGCTTCACCAGTTCCACGATGGTTTCCCCGCGCATCACGCTGTCCGCGTCGAACACCACAAAATAACGGTAGCGCCGTCCCCACGAACTCAGGAAGTCCCGCACATTGCCGCTCTTCTTGGCTTCGTTCAAGGCCCGCCGCCGGTAATAAATCCGGCCCAACGCATCCAGCTCCCGGATCAGCTCGAACCAGCGCCGCTCCTCCTCGATCCATTTGTCCGGGTCGGTCGAGTCGCTCAGAATGAAAAAGTCGAACCGCTGCAACTGGCCCGTTCTCTCCAAAGACTCAAACGTGGCCCGCAGGCCTTCATAAACGCGGGCGATTTCCTCGTTGTAAATTGGAAAAATCAACGCCGTGCTGATCCCTTCCAGGCTCTTGGACCGATGATCCTGCCCTCGTTCAAAACGTCCGTTGCCCCCCAGCATGCGCACGACAAAGCCAAATACGCCGTGGACACAGCCGACCGCTGTCAAGAGGAAAAGAACCACAAAGAGCGCCATCAGACAAAGCCCGGACACCGACCATCCCGACCGCCAAATCAGGTCGGCAAAGAGCATCGAAACCAGGCCCGTCAGCACCAGCGCCGACGAATAAAATAAAAAAATGCGCCAGCCGCGTCCCAATCGCGGCGCCCGATAAAAACTCAGGCCCGGAGCGGGGGACGTGGTGGGGGCGCGGTCAGGCATTTGGTCAGTGATGCGTCAAGATGAACAACGCGACCAGCAGCAACGCGAACAACGTCCACGTCACCACCATTTTGGTGTAGGGCAGGCGGCTGAATTCCGTCAGCGTCGAGATGGGGCCGAGATCCAGCGGACGCGGCGCCATTTGCGAAATTTGAAAGTCGGGTCCGGCCCGCAGATAGGTCTCGCGCATGGCCGTGACAAATTCCGGCGGCCATGGTCCCGGCCGCAGAAACTGGTCCTGCCATTTGCCGGAGAGATCGGCCAGCAACAGCGCCAGCCGGCCGCGGGTGGAAAGCATCTCCGCGCCGGTCGAATGTTCCTGCAAGACATCGGCGAACCACTCGTTGACCAGCCGGTCCATTTCCTCGACCGCCAGTTCGGTGGCGGTCCGACCCTGCTCACGCGCCGCGCGGCTCATGGCGCGTTCCAGGACGAGCGCGACCAGGCGGTTGAGATGCAATTTGTTGCGGACGCGCAAGGCGTAGAAGTAGCTTTCCACCTTGCTATAGGCGGCATTCCAATCATCCAGGGGACGCGCCGTCAGCCGGACGGACGGCTCAGGCCGAGGCGGCAAATTCATCGCAGACTCCGCCCGCCCACACTTAAATGCGCCGCGGCAAAAGCCAGACCAAACAAGTTGAATCGCTTCATTACGGGTACCGATAGTAGCAAAACCTCTTCAATTTTCAAGATTTGCTGGTTAGAGTTGTCGCCAATGAGCCTCGCGCCCAGCACTAAATACGCCGTTGCCTAGAAAATGCGCGCCAAAACCGACACGGCCAAGCTGGAGCGGTTCATGGCCGCCTTGGGAAACCGCGTCAAGGGCAGCGGCACGATTTTCCTGACTGGCGGTGCCACGGCGGTGCTTTATGGATGGCGGGCCATGACCATTGACATTGACATCAAACCGGACCCGGAACCGGCGGGGCTTTTCGAAGCGCTGGCCCGGCTCAAGGACGAATTGGACGTCAACGTGGAATTGGCCAGCCCCGATCACTTTATCCCGGCGGTGCCAGGATGGCGCGAGCGGAGCATCCATATCGGTCGTTATGGCCCGCTGGAATTCTACCATTATGATCCTTATGGTCAGGCGCTGTCGAAACTGCAACGGGGGAACGAACGGGATCTTCGCGACGTTGGCGCATTGCTGCGGGAAGGTTTGATTGACACCGCCCGGCTGCGAGAGAAGTTCGGGCTCATCGAACCGCAACTCATTCGTTACCCGGCGGTTGACGCGGCTACGTTCCGAAAAGCCGTGTTGGAGTTTTGCGATGAGCACTGACGAATTGATTGCCGGGCTGCCGGGAGAAGCATTGATGCGGGAGGCCCTGGCCGATTTTCACTCCGGTCGCCAAACCATCGCCGCCTGCCTCGTCGCGATTGCCCGGACCCGGTTGACCCGCGCGGGACTGGTCCAACCGACGGCGCCGGCCTCGCCCGACGAACCGGAGATGCTGCTCTACGACATGCTTTGTCTCCAAGGCGGCGACGCCTATTCGCGCTACAACTCACTGCTCCGCGAATTGGTCAGCTTCGAGAACGCGGTTGAACTTCGCCTCAGAAAATCCGGGGGCTGATTCGTAAATCAGGAAATATTTTTCCGCCTCCATTTTTCTGCCATCTCTCCATTATTAAGAATGACTGTTTGGCAGAAAAATGAGGGCAGAAGAATGATGTGTCTGTCGGGCCTGGCAGAAGGGCGGAGTTGATTCCGCGCCGCAACGATGCGATATAAAGGGCTATGCGATACAGACGTTTTGGGCGGACGGAACTGGCGATGCCGGTCATCTCCTGCGGCGGCATGCGCTATCAATGGAAATGGCAGGACGTGCCCCCGTCCGAAATTCCCGCCGCCAACCAGGCCAACCTCGAAGCTTGCATCGAGCGCGCCGTCGCCCTCGGCATCAATCACATTGAGACCGCCCGCGGATACGGCAGTTCGGAAATGCAACTCGGCCACATCCTGCCGCGCCTGCCCCGCGAAAAAATCATCGTCCAAACCAAGGTGACGCCGCAGGAAAACCCGGCCCAATTCCTCAAAATCTTTGAGGATTCCATGCGCTATCTGAAGCTCGATCACGTGGACCTCCTTTCGCTGCACGGCATCAACAATCGCGAATTGATGCAATGGTCCTTGCGCAAAAACGGCTGCCTTGCCGTGGCCCGCCGCCTGCAAAAAGAAGGCCGCGTCCGCCATGTCGGTTTTTCCACCCACGCGACGACAGATGTAATCCTGGAAACCATTCAGAGCGGCGAATTTGATTACTTCAACGTCCATTGGTATTTCGTGAACGACCTGAACTGGCCGGCGATCGAGGCGGCGCGGAAGCTGGACATGGGCGTCTTCATCATCAGCCCGAACGACAAGGGCGGCAAACTTTACGAGCCGCCGCCCAAGCTCAAAGCAATGTGCGCCCCTCTCACCCCGATGCAGTTCAACGACCTTTATTGCCTGGCGCGTGCCCAGGTGCATACGTTGAGCTGCGGTCCGGCGCGGCCCACGGATTTCGATGAACACGTCGCCGGTCTGGAACATTATGACGAAGCCGCCACAGTGGTTGCGCCCATTGAGAAGCGGCTGCGCGTGGAGATGGAGCGGGTCCTCGGACGCGACTGGTGTGAACACTGGTTCGAGGGGCTGCCGGACTATCTGTCCGCGCCCGGGCGGGTCAACGTCTCCGAAATCATGCGGCTTTGGACTTACGCCAAATCACTCGACCTGGTCGAATGGGGCAAGATGCGTTACAACCTGCTGGGGCAGGCCGATCACTGGTTCCCCGGCGAAAACGCGGCCAGGGTGGACGAGGAAAAACTGCGACCGTTGCTCGCCCACAGTCCTTTTGCCGAAAAGGTTCCCGCCCTTTTGCGCGAGGCGCATTCCATGCTTTTTGAAGCTCCCAAGCCGCGTTTGAGCCAGACTTGATGCCACGTGAAATCTTTTTCGCACTACACCGGTTTGGTGCTCGGCCTTTTCGGCCCCGGCTCGGCGGCGGAAAAGACACCCAAGCCGGGTGAAGTGGCGCCACCAATCGAAGGCGTGGACCAGGACGGAAAACCGTGGAAACTGGCGGATCGGATCGGAAAGAAACGGGTGCTGCTCTATTTTTATCCGATGGACGGCACCGCCGGCTGCACCAAAGAAGCCTGCAGTTTGCGCGACCAGATGTCGGACTTTAATCGCGGCAATGTCGAAGTGGTCGGCGTGAGTTTTGACCGTCCCGAGAGCCACCGCAAATTCATCGCCAAATACCGCCTCAATTTTCCATTGCTCTCTGACGTCGGCGGCATAATCTCCGACGCCTACAGCGCCCGTTTGCGGCCGGGCTGTGACATGAATCGCCGCGTGAGTTTTCTGCTCGGTCTGGACGGCCGCATTGTCCATGTCACCGATGCCCTTGACCCCGCTGTCCACATTTCCGAAATGCGCGGCTTCCTGACTTAACGGTCGCGTTCCTTCTCCACGGATTTCAGGTGGAAAACCTCGCGTTCCGGGTTGGAAAACAACGAAATCATTTGACGAACTGCTTTTGCGGACGTATGGTTCAACATGAGCACGCTAACCTTGCCGGTGCCGACGCGGTTTGCCAAAATTCAGAGGATTTCCCCTGCCGCGGGCGACGTGGATGAGACACGAAAACCCGCCACCGAGATGAAAGCCGCGCCGGCCGATCCCGCTCTCAAAGCTTTGTCAAACCTAAAAATTCGGATCGCCCTCGCCCCGCCGCCCGGCGTCCCGCTGGCGCAGGTGTGGCGGGAGGAAACCACCTCCTACTTCGAAGGCCCGCTCAACGACTGATTTGTGCTTTACACTTTGCCCGCGGCGGCTTTCGCCGGGCTCCCCGGTTCGGCCAGTTGCCGGCGCGTCGCTTCCAGCCGTTGCACCACCACCTTGACGACACGCCGCAGTATCTCATATCCAAAATCGTGGTCCTGGTCGCAGTGTTCCCGCAGACGGGTTCCAAAGAAAAAGAGCACCCGGGTCGGCTCCGTCGCCCGCGCGCTGAAATGCAAATAGTAGGGCGCCAGCAGCCACGACCAGCCCAGGTCGTCGCCCGGCCCCAGCGTCTCCACCGGCACCACGCCCCGTCCCGCGGTTTCGGCGTCGAGCGAAACTTTCCCGTTCAGGAGGATGTAAAACCGGTTGGCCGGAGAGCCTTCCAAAAAGATCCACTCCCCTGCGCCGAACTCCTTTTCCACCGCGCAATCGCACAAGACGCGCAGGTGCTCGGCCTTCATGCCTTTGAAGAAGGGCTGGCTCTTGACCAGCGTATAAAGTCGTTCTGCCATAAATTCTCGCCCGGCCGCTAGATTGACACCGGAACCGGAGCCGGAGCAATCCCGGACTTGAAACTGGCCCAGAATTTTGGCGGCAGCAACGCCAGGGCGATCAATGCCACCTGGCTGGCGTCAAACACCATCAGCCAGAAAAAGGCCTTGTCCATGAAACCGTAGGAATGCAGGCCGATGCCGAGCATGTTGACGCCGAACCACGAGAAGCTGGTGACGATGTTGCCGCCAACCGCGAAGATCATCAGCCCGCGTTCCTTGATCAAACCGCCCCATCGGACGTGGAGAATGATGGCGTTCCAGAGCACGATCAGCAGCGCCCCGTTTTCCTTCGGGTCCCAACCCCAGAAACGGCCCCACGACTGGTCGGCCCAGATCCCACCGAGGATGGTCCCGACAAAGCTCGTGATGGTGGCAAAACAAATAATCCCATACACCATGCGCGACAAGGTCTTGGCCGTGGCCGGCGCGAGCGAGCGGGTAAAAAACCCCCGCACAATGTAAATCACCGCCAGCAGGCCGGCGAAAAACATCGAGGAATAGCCGATGGTAATGACCACGACATGGGTGGACAGCCACAGATTGGTGTCAAGAACCGCGCGCAGCATTTCCATGGTGTCGCCGTTCAACGCCAGATGATGGGCGATGATCAAGGTGACGAATCCGATCATCCCCGACGCGACCACGCCAATGCCGCCTTTGAAAATGCGCTCCAGCAGCAGGCCCAGCGCCACCGCCCCCCAGCCAATGAAGATGGCCGACGAGTAGAGATTGGTCACTGGCGGACGGTCTTCCAAATACATGCGGAAACCGAGGCCAATCGTATGTATGACAAAAGCCAGCGAGAGCAGCGCCACCGCCGTTTGCCGGACCGGTTCGGAAAAATTCACCCAGAACACGCATCCCAGAATCACCGCCGCAATGTAGATCACCATGCTCTTGTAAAACGGCTCGATTTGGTTGAAGAAATTCTCCTCGTCGCCCTTGACGATTTCCCGCGCCATCTGGTTTTCCTGCAACCACCCGCGATAGTGCGCGACGGCCGCATTGAAGTCGGAAGCGTTGTCCTGGCGGTAGGCGCTGGAGATGGCGGCCAGCAGCTTGATCGCGGGATGAATTTCACCGGAACCGGCCAGGCTGGCGCCCACGCTGGTCCAATCCGCGCGGCCCTGGCTGGGGAGAGGCGGCACGGTTCGCGCGTAGGAATAACCGGCCACGCGGGTGAAACGCTCGTTGAACGCCTGCAAAATCTGGGAACTGAGTTCGTTGGTGGGCCCGCGGCGGGTTTGTTCGAGCATTCGCAGTTCGGCCGCGAAATCCTCGGTGTCGGGCGGACCCAGATTGCACTTGAGACGATTGTAGAGCGAAAGGCTGTCGCACAGGTGCATCATGTCCCGTTGAAACGGATCGCGCGATTTTTCCGCGTCTTCGCCCATCTGGCTTTCGTGCTGCTGCAATTTGATCGCCTGGTTTTCCAGGTCATCGATATGATTGGTCAGATCGTTGAAGGAGTAGTATTGAAGCCCCTGCTTGTCCGTGCCGAGCTGACCCTGCAGTTCCGGATGTTGCACGCGAAAGATTTTTCGCTGATCGGCCACCTCCGGCTTCGTCATCACTTCCAGCAGCCATTGCGAGGCGGAGACGGACTGCCGATCCTCCGTCCGCACGGTCGAGCGCCCGCTGATGCTCAACAGGGAATTGCGCGCCATCGAGTCGTAGGGTTGCACGCGGCCGTTCAGCAGCACCGGCAGCCGTCCAAAGGCCGCCACGTCGCAGCCGTTCACTGGCTTGGGGGTTTGCGCGCCCGACAGAAACCACAGGGCAAAAATGCCGGCGCAAATTAACGGGATCCATTTCTTCATACTTTGCTCCTTCCGATGGCGAGAACCGGTGGCGCGGTCCGGGCGCGGCTTGGCGAAGTCTGTTTCGTCGCCATTGCGCCGGCCTTCCTTCGCGCAAATCCAAACAGGTGCATCAGGAACTGCGTCAGCAGTCCGATGGCGATGAGCGAACAAGCGACGTAGGGCGTGGACGCCGCCGGATTGCGCACCACCTGCAAAATCGAGACCGTGTCACCCTCTTCAAAACTGGCCTGATAGTACGCCTGGCCGCGATAGCGCAGCGGACTGTTCATGCGGATGACCACGTCCCGGTCTTCCCCGCGCTCCGGATCCTGCAAATGAATCCGGCTGGAAAAATTGCTGGGAATGTCCGTGCCGGCATAGACATCGTGTTTGAACTCCAAAAGCGTGATGGCGTAAGGGTTGTAATAGCGCACCGCCCGCAACGCAATCTGGTAGGTGCGGCCGGCCCAGGTGAATTGTTGCGGCCCGTCAATCTGGGTTCCGACCAGCGCCCCAAATTCTCCCTGCAACTGGGTACACCACGGGCGCTTGGTCAGCCAGGTGGAAACCGTCCAGTCGCCGACGGTCTGGTTTCCAGCCGACACCTCGATCAATGCCGCCGGCTTGTTTTCGTCATCCATCCGGCCGACATTCGGGGCGGCCGTAAACAGCAGGTGCTGCCCAACACCATGGTCCGCTTTGATCTTCTCGCCCTCCGACATCGGGCCCGCCGGCACCGAGTTTGCCAGGTAACGCTTGACCGTCAACCTTAGCGGGAGACCGGACAGCGGTATTTCTCCACCCTTGGCCAGGACCTCCTGCGATATGGCCACCACCTTGTCCCGGGCCGGATCGGTGACATCAAGGACCACCAACTCGTTGCGCCGGCTGTCTTCGGCGTAATTCTTGGTCCCGCCCGTGGCGATGCGCATCTGGCTTTCCACCTGAAAGACCTCAGTAAAGAAGAAACCCACCAGCAGGACGATCAACCCGGCATGGATCAGCAGCAGACCGATTTTGCGGCGTTGCAGCCCGAAGCGTTTGATGTGGGCGCAGAGCAGGTTTACCAACAGCACGGCGCCGATCAGCCAGCCGCCGGGATATACCGGAATCCGCCAATGCGCGCCCGGCGGCGTCCAATAAATCAGGATGCTGCGGAAGAAGCGCGCCTGCACCTCGTAGAGGCCGAGATTGACCTGGGCGATGGTGCCCACGAAGACCAGGACAAGCGCCAGCGTCAGGCAAACAATCGTCAGCCGCAACGAACTAAAGATTCTGACAAACCGATCAATCATTTTTTGTCCTTTCGCAATGCCTAAGCTGCATAATTTCTGCCACGAACGTAGCGCGGCCCGGCGCCAGGCGAAAAGCCGGATATTGGCGTACACCAACCCTTTTTTGCCAATTCAACAGAAAAATAGGACCGGTTGCGGTAACGCCCGCTCTTGCCCGGCCCGGAGACTGTCCTGCCGGGGCTCGCGCGATTACGCCCCGCCCCGAATTGGCGGGCAACAAAAAACCCCTCCCGTTTTTCACAGGAGGGGCTCAATATTATACAAGCTGGTTTAGAACTTGTAGAGGACGTTGGCTGCGACCGTGATTTCGTTGTTCTTGGTCGGGCCACCCGTCGTCGGATTGGTCGCGCCAAAATGCGGGCTGCCATCCGCGGATGAATCCCAACGAACTTCGAGCCGGCTGATCACATTGGCCCAGAGGTCATACTGGATCGTTTCCGTCAATGCGAACACCTTGGCTTCCTGAGGTCCTGCCCCGTTGATGCCAACTCCGCCGTTGGGACGGGTCGGGTCTGACGCCAACAGGTTGTCAAAGGCGGAGCCGTGGGCGTATTCCGCGCGGGCATTGCTGGTGATCTTGTCCGTGATCTTGTAGGAAACATAACCGGCCACCGTCATCGCCGCGCCTTCGACGGCTCCCGTATCCATGTTATTGACAGAATCCCAGGCCGCGCCCAGCGTCAGGTCTTTGACCGGCGTATTGATGGTCGCGCCGACATAGAGGTGGGTCTTGTCCACCTGATGGCCGCCAGGCCCGGCTTTGTCGAAGGCCAGGCCCGGACCGTAGTCCGCGCCGACATACAAAGCGGATCCCTTCCAATCGCCGAAGCTGTCCGGCGCGGTCAGGCTCAACAAGCTGACGACGCCCTTCTTGCTTTCAATCGCGGAACCACGGGCATTGCCGAAAGCCGGCGCGCCGTTGCCTCCAATGGTTGTGACCGAGTCGGCCACGCCAACCTGGGCGGACACCACGTCATTGACCTTATAGGTCGCCAGCACCCCGACGTGTTCCGTCGGTTCGAGGGTGTAGCCGTAGGAACGGGTCCAGTTCGGGTTCTTGTAGCTGTCCGTGGATTCATACCCGAGCAGGTTGTCCCACTGGCCGATTTGCCAGTCAATGCCGTTGCCGACCGGGGTGCGCAACGAAACGTAAGCCTGCCGGATGGGTTGCGAACTGGAATCCACAGCATTGGCATCCGGTCCGTACATCAACTCAAGCACGTAGCCAGCCGCCCACTGCGATTCATCCATCGGCTTGGCGACCTTGAGATCAACCATGTCCACGTTGAATCCATCCTGTTTGCCGGCGTTGAACGAATAGGGCGCCGGGTGGGCATTTCCGGTGCCGGGATTCCAGACTGCCGAGGTGTCAACATAACCACTGATCGTGGTCGCTGACAACGCGGTGGTGACGGGTACGGGTGCCGGGGCTTTATCGTCGGCGCGCATACCAGGGGTAAGGCTGACCAGCCCAACGGCGGCCAAACCTAGTGTCCATTTATTAATTTTCATCAATCAGTTCCTCCTGCATTGTTGTTGTTTCGTTTTTATGCGTTTTTTTGGGTAAAAGACAATTTACCCCGACACACCAAAACGGTGCATTAGCGCGCACAATAGGCAAATCCTTACGGTTTGACAACAGGTTTTTTAGCGATTTTTATAAAATTTTTAGACAAACTTCGCAACCCGTTGATTTTAAACATATTGCAATGTGTTGAGATTGATAATTTGCGCTGATTTTCGGGCTCGCCAGGGCGTGGAAGCGCTTATGAACCCCCCTCCAACCGAATGTATCAGACCATCCCGATGACACAGGCGGTTGCGGTCTGCGCCGGTTTCCAGCGCAGAATATCAGGCCGGATTATGGGGATGTCCGCTGTCCCCCGAATCCCTCCTCCAATCGTACGAAAATCGGCCCACAATATCATTGGGCCCGGGCTAAAAAACGACGGGTTTGCCTTCGCTCAGGATTTTCAGACAATGGCTCATCCCGCTGGCCGCCGCCAGTTCGCGCAGCCAGCGCGGCGGTTCATCCATGTCTTCAAATGACAACCGAAATGTCCCATAATGCATCGGCACCAGCCATTGCGCCCGCAAGTCCGCAAAGGCCTTGATCGCTTCGTCCGGTCCCATGTGGACATGGCGGAACGAGTCCGGGTAATAGGCGCCAATGGGCAGCATCGCCACTTCCGGCGGACAGGTCATGCCAATCTCCCGGAAGCCCCCGAAGTAGGCGCTGTCGCCCGCGTGATAAACTCTCCGCCCCTGATGCTCCAGCAAAAATCCGCCGTAACCCCGATGGTCATCCCGCAGCACCCGGGCGCCCCAATGTTTGGAAGGTGTAAGAGTCACCTTCCATTCATGATGGCTGAAACTCTCCCACCATTGCAGTTCGATGATCCGCTCGAAACCGAGGTTCTTGGCCAAATCACCCACCCCCCACGGCACCACCGCGATTTTCGGCGATTTCAACCGCCGAAGCGTGGGACGATGGAAATGATCAAAATGCGCGTGGGTCAGGAGAACCAGATCAATGGGTGGCAGGTCCTGAATCCTCATGCCGGCCCGGCGCACGCGCTTCAACAGAAACAGCCAGTTCGCGAAATTCGGGTCAATCAAGACATTGAGGTCGGTGAACTGCGCCAGAAAGGAGGCATGTCCGATCCAGGTCAACGCCACCTGGCCCCGCGTCAGCTTGGGAAATCGCGGACGGACCAGTTGTCCGGTCCGCCGCGTCAGGAGGGCCTTCCAGACCAGCTCGTAGAAAAAAGTGCCGGGATGAAAATGCTGGCTCGGAGTCAGGTCCTTGAAGGATCGCGGCAGCGGTTTCTTCCGTCGCGCGGGTTTGGGGGCGCGCGACGGCTCAATCTTTGACATAAACTTTGCGCTTCAAAAGTTCCATTTCACGGTTAGCATCATCAGTGCCTGCCGCCCGCGCGGTGGACATCATATTGCATCTATCGTGAACTTATCAAGTCAGCTCGACACCTACCTCCGAACCCCCCCCACCCTCGGCCACGACATATATATTGCGCGCGGCGCGGTCGTGATGGGGGACGTCACGCTCGGCGATTCCTCCAGCGTCTGGTACAACGCCGTTTTGCGCGGCGACATCAACCGCATCGTCGTCGGCCACCATTCCAACATCCAGGACAACGCCGTGCTCCATCTGGCCGACGATTTTCCGTGCATCGTAGGAAACTACGTCACCATCGGTCATTCCGCCATTGTCCATGCCTGCACGGTCGCGGACGAATGTCTGATTGGCATGGGCGCCGTGATCCTGGACGGAGCTGAGTTGGGCCCGCAATGTTTGGTTGGGGCTCGAGCCTTGGTCACCCAAGGCGTGAAAATCCCGGAAGGCTCGCTGGTCATCGGCTCGCCGGCCCGGGTGGTGCGCGCTTTGACAGCGGAAGAGCGGGCCGGCCTGAAATACTGGGCCGAGAAATATGCCGCCAATGCCGCCTATTGCCTGGCCAATAAAATCAATGTGGGAGAGGCGATGTGAAAGTGGCCATCCTTTTTCCATGGCCCATTTTCCCGACGCCGAGAAATGGAGAATTGGTCATTTGTCATTTTGGTCCCCGATGGAAAGGACGGGTGGCGGTTGCATCCAATAACCAATAACAAATTTTCAATGACCAATTCTCAATCTCCGACGACCTGATGCAACCCGCGATCAACCCCCAACAAGCTCGCGCGCCTTGGCCAGCGCCTCCGGCAGTTTGGAGGCGTCTTTGCCGCCGCCGCGGGCGTTGTCGGGTTTGCCGCCGCCTTTGCCGCCCACGATCGGCGCAATGGCCTGGATGATTTTGCCCGCTTGAAATTTGGCCGTAAAATCAGCGGAGACCGTCGCCACCAGCGAAACCGCGCCATTCGACGCGCCACCCAATACCACTACGCCTTTGAACTGGCCTTTCAATGCGTCGGCCACGGCTTGGAGGTAATCGCCATCGGCGGGGCCGAGGTCTTCCATAATGGAATTCGCGGAATGGGCCGCAGCCAGCAGTGACCGCGCCGTTTCGGCGGCTTGCTTTTGGCGGGCGGACTTGAGTTGCTTTTCCAGTTCCTTTTGCTCGTCCAAAAGCGAATCGAGTTTCTTTTCCAGTTCGAGAACGGGGGAATTGACCTTGTGCGCGAGGGTGGAAATGAGCGTGGCGTCGTCGCGCGTCTTTTCGTAGGCGCGCAAGCCGGCGACGGCTTCGATGCGGCGAATGCCCGCCGCCACCGCGCCTTCGCTCACGACGCGGAACAACCCGATTTCGCCCGTGGCGCGGGCGTGGGTGCCACCGCAAAGCTCCATCGAGTATCCGTTGAGCGAGCCGGCGGCGCCGCCGATTTGGACGACGCGCACGACATCGCCGTATTTCTCGCCGAAGAACTGCATGATCTCCTTGCGCCCTTTGACCTGCGCGTAGGGAACTTCCGTCCAGATGACGCCCGCGTTTTCGACGATCCGTTCATTGACGAGTTTTTCGACGTCGGCCACTTGCGCGGGAGTGAGCGCCGTGCTGCTGAAGTCGAAGGTCAACTTATCAGGCCCAACATAAGACCCCTTCTGCACCGCGTCCGCGCTGACAACTTCATGCAACGCCCAATGGAGGAGGTGGGTGACAGTGTGATGGCGCTGGATGGCCGCGCGCCGCGGCGAATCCACACGCAACTCGACGGCAGCGCCCGGTTCAGGCGCATCTTCTCCCGCAAGCAAATGAAGAAAGGTGCCGCCGGTTTTCTGAGTATTGACAATCGGCCACACTTTCGCGCCGGATTGGATTTCCCCGGTGTCCCCAACCTGCCCGCCCATTTCGGCATAGAGCGGCGAGGTGTCGAGAGTGACGGCGAGTTTCTCCTTGGCTTTGACAACATCAAGGACCGTAGCGGAAGCGCTCAGGTGATCGAATCCAACGAAATTGGTTGGATGGGACGTGTCAATATTGGAGGCGGCGATGATTTCTTTTTTTTGGGCCGCGCGTGCGCGTGCGCGCTGTTCGTCCATGAGCCTTTCGAAACCGGCGGTGTCAACGGTTAGACCGCGTTCGCGGGCCATAAGTTCGGTGAGGTCCAACGGGAAGCCGTAGGTGTCATAGAGCCGAAAAGCAAATTCGCAGCTAATAACGTCTCCATCTATTAGTTTTGTTTCCTTGCCGTCTCCAGGAAGTCGAGTCCAGGCGGTTTGGGGAACAAGTTTGGCCGCCTTTGGCGAAGTTGTCGCTTGCTCGAACTCGGTCTTAATGCGAACTGTGTCAACCGCAAACTCGAAAAGTTCTGTCCCTTTGTCAATCGTTTTGTTGAAGGCGGTTTCTTCCGCCTTGATAACTTCCTGAACATGCGGTTGTTTTTTGCGGAGTTCCGGAAAAACGTCACCTATAGTCTCCGCCAGCACGTCCACGAGTTTGTAGAAAAACGGTTCACGGAAACCGAGGGTGCGCCCGTAGCGGACGGCGCGGCGGAGGATGCGGCGCAGCACGTAATTGCGGTCGTTGTTGCCTGGGAGAATGCCGTCCGCGATGGAAAAGCTCAACGTGCGGATGTGATCGGCGATGACGCGAAAGGCGATGTCGGTTTTATCCTGTTCGGCCTGGTGCAAAGGTCCGCCGTACGCCTGGGGAGCGTGGAGCC
>Ga0302320_10005391_pt1 | contig 28741 bp, 24 predicted proteins | sample Bog_T0_3_FD_202130 | JGI IMG/M metagenome (GOLD analysis project Ga0302320, IMG submission 202130) | Peat permafrost microbial communities from Stordalen Mire near Abisko, Sweden - Bog_T0_3 | ecosystem: Environmental > Terrestrial > Soil > Wetlands > Peat | place: Sweden: Abisko, Stordalen Mire...
CCGTAGATCACGGAATTGGGCAAGGCGCTGGTTGAATCGCCCATTGATTGCGCATACATCAGCTGAGCCGCCGGTCCGCCTGCTCCGCAGTCGCCACACGAACTGCCGTCTGTTGAGCATTTACCGGAAGCAGAACATGATCCTCCTGGACAACTCATCGTAGCGCATGGTTTTAAAAATTGGGCCAAAGCGGCATGGCCAGCGGTAAGGGTTTGCTGCGTGGATTGTGCCCTGCTATAAATATCCGCCAGAAATTGGGCGCGCAAAGCGAATTTCGGAGCTTCGTCTTCGGCCAAGGTAAGGCTGTCGCTTACATATTGACCAAACGGAGTGCTTAGGCAACCTGACGCGCTTGGACTAAAGGCGGGCGGCGCGGGCGGCGTACCCGTTAGATCAGCCGTTGCTAAAGATCGTCCCAAAATCGCCGCATCACAAACATTGGGCAAGACTGCCGGACAATTACCTGAGGTGGTCGTCAACGCAGTCAGGCATTGTTGATAATTATAAATTGAACCTACCGCGGTCACCTCGCTGTTGGCCGAAATTTTAGAGTTATAATTCATACAAGCAATGACCTGGGGCAATTTTCCCCAAGAGCTGGTGCTGCCATCTGAACATGCGCCTTCGTAGGCAGAACATGTGCTAGGGGTTGGACATGTCACATTAATCGGAGAAACTACACAGGTATCGCCGCTGGAACAGGAGCTGCCATCCGGACATTCCCATCCTAAAGTTTTTTCTGCACATTGGCTGGTGCAAGATGAACACATGCTGCTTATTGTTCCATGGGGACAGCCTCCGCCGCTATTTTTAAGAATATAATTATCTTCTGCCGTACCTGCCATTGTCGTTTCCGGCGGGACGCACCAGGGATACGGGGCAGCTGTAGGCACATAGGTATTGTTCAACCAATTGGTGATGGCCGTGTTCCATTGGGCAAGCTTGTCCACCGCCACTGTTGTACTTGGGGAGCCCGTACCCATACTGTCCCAAATATCTTTATTGCTCGCCGGAGAACCTGCCGGGACATTAGGATAACCTGCCACCGAATAAATGCTTAACAAGCGGCCATTTACGTTTGGATTGCAATAGTTGTTAGCGGCGATACAGTAGTTCTCATTAAAATTTTGTGGCGTGCACGCATTTTTTTGAGAACAATAACCACCTGTTGTGTTTCCCCTTGTATTTGTAAACGGCTGAACACACGAATACGTACAAGCTGGGGCGATCCACTGGGCGACTTGAGGATACCATGTGCTCAAGGTTTGACTTAATGTCACCGTATTCTTATTGAGAATACTTTGGGAAAAATTAGCGAAATCTGACAAAGTGTGCATGACATCGTCCAAGCCATCCACTGTACCCGTGACCGCAGTTTGGGTGCATTGATTATTAGCATTCAATACACAGTGTCCGCTCCCACAAGACGTGTCCGAAGGAGAATTACACGCCGTGCCTGCAACGCCCGGGCTTCCTCTTGTGCCCGCAGTGCCTGTATTAGAACATGTGTACGCAGATCCTTTACAGGTGACTACGCTCTTTGAAGGGACCGGAGAAAAGGCTGAAATCGGCGTCGAGGTTGGTGGCGTGCCCGTTCCTGTCCACTCGCATGTGCCATCAGGATACGGGGAAGTTGCTCCATTGTACGGATAGGCGTCCACGCACATCTGATCGTCCCCTGGTATCCAGTTTGTGGCTCCGGATTCATCCACCGATGTCGTGTTTTCTCCAAAACTTGGGTCTGTAACAGGATTGGCCACATTTGTTGAAGGCAATGTGTCGCTTGATGATCCCACCATGTCCAACGGCCCATTCGGCCCATTGGCAGTGATGCCCGTGCCAACCGGAACAACGCTTTCGCTTTGAAGAGCATTGGGAAGAAAATTAATACAGCAATCCAGTCCAGTACAAGTATATGGTAATGTAAAAAGAGCTGTTCCTGCATCGGTCAAATCCATTAATTGGGTCAGATCCGCGGCCCCTAAAGGAGAAGTATACCCCGTCGGATTGGAGACAGGTGGAATAGTAACTGCTGTTTCATTGACAGTAAAAGGAGGATTTTTGGCAACACACCAGTGATACTGCGAGGAGGTCAGGCTCGCCGGATTTATCGTATCCACGGCCAAGCTATAATTCTGCAACAGCCAAAAGAGAGGGAAGACGCCATTGGGAAAACTCCCTTGCATGGTCATTGAACTGGTAAATGGCCCCATTTGCTGGTCACGGCCGAACTGAGCTAAGAATGATACCCCATTCGAGTAGTTTTGATACACAGGATCATAAAGAAGAGGACGTGCAGAGCCATAGGGATTATTGATCAGACATTCCTGAGTTACCGGCGTGGCGGTCCCTATCGATGCATCACAATTAGAAGGCCTGACAGAAATAGTCGGATTCGGATTTAAAGGATTAGGACTTGGGTTTTGCACACTTGCAACTTGACAACATGGGTCGCTATAAGGAGTGTACGTACTGCTATTCACATCTTCGTTGGCAGGAGCTGGATCACTTAATTGAAAACCAAAAGGATTAGGTACCATGACAGTCTGACAGCGCGGATCTGCCGGAGTATAGTTATAAAGACAATAATTGTTTGCCTCATCAGGGGACGCACATAAGCAATCATTGGGACAGGCAGAGTTAATAGAAAAACTGTAATTCACCCCATTGGACGACATCTTGGAAAGCAAGTACGCCTGCCTGGCATTTTGTAAGCACGTTTCTGTGCTCGGTATTTTCATCACACAGGCAGGGTCCGGACTATTGTTGCACGACAAGCTGGCACAATCAGGATCTGGCATGACGATGTTAGGATAAATCCTAAAATCATTGGCATTTTGGGCGCACGTTGTCCCTTTGACCAATTCTCCTAATTGATCAACAAAGAACGACACCTGGGGACTTGTCCCCTGGTCTACCATCCTAAGACGGTCGGAATAAAAAAAGGCGGCCCGGTTGATCGTGTCATTGGGCAGGCCGTTCACATTGGTGCCAAATATGCCGTTGCCATTCTGATCAAAGTAATCCGTAATATTGACCTGGTCTGTAATCGCCCCAAACAATGCCGTGCTGACGCCCTGTTCATAAAATTGCTCTGGCTGCGTCTGGTCTGCCATCATTTTATTCCACATGGCTGCTAATCCCGGCTGGACCACGGCCAATTGAAGGATCAAATTGATGACAGCCATGACGATCGCCACGACCATGATGATCTCGGTGGCAATGACCCCGAAGGTCAGATATGTGCACGTTCCCCAACAGGCAATGGTAATAAGTATCATGATGACGATCACGATCACAGCAAGGATCAGAGTCCAATCGATCGCCGATTTTCTATTACAGTTATTCAAATACTGCTGCTTCCACATTTCTCCATAACTGGCCGCTTCTGACGCTAACAGGGCCGCCGATTGGTCAGCAGCGATGGTCATCATGGACTTTGTCTGGGCAATGCGTCCCCAGTTTAAGGTGCCGGCAAAGAAAATCAGGGCAACCGCTGTCAATAAAATTAAAATCAGCGCTGTCTGGCCTTGTTTACCTTTTTTATTGATCTTATCTGTCATGGCCTGTTGTTGTTCCCATTTGTTATCTTTCCATAATACGACCCGTCTAAAGGCAGTGCCGTATCCAGATCCGCGTTCAATTCTGATGCTGGGTCCGCATAAGGCGAAGAAAAGCCTTGCGGACTTTCGCCAAATATGGAGCCAAATACCGAGCCTACCTGTATCTGACCTAATATAGGATCGCCCCAATAAGGCGAAGCAATGCTGCTAGCTCCTGGCGGCGGCTGGAGAACCAGGGTCGTCAAAGAGGTGTCCTGCATAAACCTGCCCTGGGCCAGTTGCAGACCTGCCCATCGAAATGTTTGAACCATCCCATAGATCAAGAACATAATAACGATCATCCCGAAGGTGAATTCTATGGTTGACTGCGCTTTTATGTTCTGAGTGAGAATCATTTTTGTACCTTTAATTGCCCTGATGTATTTGTCATCCAGAAATGGCCGCGCAGATCTTCAATCCGGCTGCGCACATAAAGCATATTGTTATTCTCATCAAAACAGGTCTTGGCAATAGTGTCCTTAGAAAAACAATTCCTGGATTTCCCGTCGCTCGTTTTATCTCCGGGGTAGATACAAATCTCTACCGGATTAGATTGAGGGACAAAGGAGGCGGCCTCTCCGAGCGTTGGCTGGGCCTGGCAAGAGCCTGTCATGGTTTGAGGAGTGCAATTGCAATAATTGTTTGCTTGTGTTGGTACGCAACAGTTAGCCGGATTATTGGGATCGGGCGGTTGCCCGGGAACTACCATTTTACACTGCGGAACGCTACAGGCAAATGAAATGCCCTTTACCACGCCGCAGACGCAGTCGCTTGGATTTGAGGATGGACAACAAGCCGGACAATTAGGCGGCATCAAACAACGCGCAATGCACGGTTGGGGAGTTTCAGTTGTTCCATTGCAAAAACGTCCTGTGTCATTGCTTAGCTGGATCGCCCGCTGTATAACGTCTATGGTATCACGCTTATTAACACTGCGCACCACCAGACCAGACTCTGGATTATATAATTTTCCTTCCTTGATAAATAAATACGTGCCGCCCTTGGTAAAGGTCAATACCTGAGAATCCCCTTGCAGTCCGGGCTTGGTCGTACAGGAGTTGTTATCCCACGTTGTGTCAATGTCTCCTCCCTGATCATCCTCATACGATACCCATGGGTAGCCTGATCCGCTCTGGTATATCCCGTAAATGGTCACCATTTTCAATCGGCCATCTATGTCATAGCTGGGGTATTGATAGTTGCCCGCATCCAGCCCTATGATGGGATCGCTTGTGTCCGGAGAAAAACTTACTTCCTTGTTATTGGAAGAATTTTGCCAAATATTGAACGTTTGGCTCTGATTGTTGTCTATGCCCTCGGTTGCCGCCCATTGCCAGGCAATATAACAGGCCAGGCTATTGGACGGACACGATGATACCGGCAATCCAAATTGTTGCTCTACCGATGTATAATTTCCCATGCGCAAAAGGTCAAACATCATGGCCCCGTTTTGGTTATGTGGGCCTACGTTGCCATTAGCATCCGGCACTTGTATGTCCGCTGTTAACGCCTGGTCCTGGCACGGAGGGTTGCTACAGACCGAGGGCGTTATCGTAAACTGATCCATCGCCGTGCCTGTCTTTCCTTTATTAGGGATCATGGTATAAAACAATTTTATGGGGGCTTCATCATTTACTAAAGTAGCCTCGATCGTACTTAATTGACTTTGTTCTGCGTCACTTGTTTGACCAGCCAATGTAGAACTAGAAAAAGCGGTCTCATACCATTGTGTAAAATTACCGGTATTTGTAGAAGTAGTGGTACTTGTAGAAGTATTAGTACTTGTAGAAGTATTAGTACTTGTAGAAGTATTAGTACTTGTAGAAGTATCGGCATTTGTAGAATTATTGAGAAAGGCGTTGGCAAGAAGAGAATTGTTTACTGTGCCCTGGGTGGGGAGCCCTGATTCCGGCGACGTTATCGGGATCCCCGAAGTGCAAAGGGTGCTGTCCCATTGTTTACCTGAAGAAGGCAGGGTGACCAATCCTTCACAGACCAACTGATTAAAAATCAAAAAAGCATTGAGCTGTTCTTGCTGTGTTATTTGATCGGCCGTCATGGTAGCGGTTGTGCTGGCTACCGATGTCGGATTTGGATTGGCTACCGCGGCTGCTGTTGTCACCGGCATTGGGACTATATTATAAAATTGACTTTCACTAACCGTGCCGCTGGTAGCCACCCACTCCCTGTTAGATCGAAGGCATTGATTTTGCTGGCACTGCTGCTGGGCCACTGACTGGCACTGCTGCTGGGTCTTTGTTGTATCTGCCAGGCATTGCTGCTGGGCATCGGCCGTAGACATCGGCCCAGCTGCCCCCAACGGACACGGCAGATTGGGAAGAAGTTCTTTCATCGAAACATACGACGCGGTGGTCAAAGGAAAATGCTGTCCATTGATATACGCATCCATGATCGGCAAGTTTAAGCTCACCTCCCCGACATCTATCGGATAAAGCATCTCGTAGGTAAATGATCCTGACCCCTGAGCTACGTAAACGTTGCGATCGATATCTCCCTGCTTATTAAAATCCGGAGACAGTCTGTCTTCAAGGAAAAGTATGCTTGCGGAGTTGTGGGCGGTCATCCCGTTTTTTGCATCAGTCCAGGAAGCCAGCATGGCCATGCGCATGGCTTTGAAATTCTGATTGATGGTGAGACTATTACCCATGGACGTACGCACGATCGTCCCCAGGATAAATATCAATATGGCTCCGAACACGGCAAGCTCGACGGCTGCCTGTGCTTTTTTATTTTGCCCCTTGACCATTAGTTCCCTACCTGTGTGAACCCCATCTTGGTTTCCAAAGCATTGGAGGAGTCCACTCTGGTTGTCCATTGTCCCTGGACGCTGTCCACCGTTCCGTTGGCAACATTCACAATGGATTGCGCATTGGTCTGTGTCGTGAAATTGATATAAGAGTTAACATACTGGGGATCATACTGGTCGCCAAAATCATCGGTTGCTGATTTCCAGCGACCCTGAATGCCTCTTTTGACATAATTCTGCATGGCGATCAAAACCCCCAGCATAATAATAAAGATCACGGTGTATTCCAAGATCGTTTGTCCTTTTCGGTTACGCATAGGCTTTATCCCTTGACTAGTTCGTCTGCGAGAATCCCCCGTTAGTAATGGTATTGGACAAGGTATACGTGGCCTCGTTGTAAGCCGTATTTTGTAAATAGACCGCTTGTCCGGAGACCGGGATAAACCCTGTTTCCGTCGTCAGCTTACCATTGCTGTCTAGCACCGTGGTGTTCGATGCCTGCATATACCCTTGCGGAGTATCCACAAAATCCTGGTCCGCATTCTGCTGATTGCCCACCTGATCTGCGGTGGCCTTTACCATACTTTGCACGCCTCGCTTGATGCCTGTCCCCATATAATAAAGCACGACCGTCACAATACCAACGATAATCGTATATTCTATCATCGACTGTCCACGGCGCGCGAAAATCATTAGATGCTCCTAAATAAAATTTATATTTCCTTCTTAAGTAGAACTTACAGAAATACATTGCCCTGCCGCATTGCATGTCCCTGTGGTACAGGTGCCTGTGCCGGTACACGGATTGCCGCAAACATCTGTGCCTGCAACTCCTCCGCAAGTGGCTGAACACGGATACGGCGGCGGGCCGGCACATACCGGAGGCAATTGATTGCTCGTTGAAACAACATTATTCTGTTCATTGGTAGACCGCTTGTAAATTACCCCGATCACCTGCGCATTGCCCGGCCATTCCCCTTTGGCGTCATTTTCATATTTGCCTGCTATCGCCGCCGACTGCTGGTAATACGGCTCATACTCATACGGAATGGATGTACCTCCGGTGGCTTGCAGGCAATTGGCATCGCAGGCGCTGTTGGCCGAATTGATCAAGAAATTCCTGGCGTCATGGACGCGTGCTTCAAAACTGCGCTGCACAAACACGGTCATGGCCACCGCTGCCGCGATCACCACAAAAAAGATCATCACATACTCTGAGATAACCGATTGACCTTTATTGTTCATGGTACATCCCTTGTTTACTGCGGTGCCGCATTATCTTGCAAGTACGTGGCCACGTTGAGCATTTCCTGCGAGGTGTCATTCAACACCTGGTTGAGCCGTTGCGGGAATAGCCCATTGGGAGTGCTCGTAAACAAGATCACTACCGCGATGACCGCCGTGACCAGCAAAATATACTCCACCGTGCTTTGACCTTTATGTGCGCGCATGCTTTGATCCTCTTATAAAAATATCGTAGAAAGTTTAACTCCCCCTACCCCCTCTTTTTTAAAAGAGGAGCAGGGGGAGTTCTTTGATCGTACATCCTGTTGTATTTTCATCACGGGTTATCCTTCTATAGAAACTCCTTTACTTATTACCCCAATACTCAAACTGAGTATTGACGATAACGGAGTTATCTGTTTCATTGGTAATTTCATTACCAAGGATACTGGATGTGGAAACCCCCGCGTTAAAATACTCTTGCGTATTGCTGTCCCGGACGGTCCTTTGGATCGCATTGGTATTCCCGTCGGAATACTGATCGCCGATATCGTCCGCGGCGCTTTTCAAACGCCCCTGGATCCCGCGTTTGATATATACCTGGATGGTCAGCAAAGCGCCGATGATGACGACTATCAGCACCGCGTACTCCAGGGTACTTTGCCCACGTTTTTGATTAAGAAATTGCAACATAGGATTCCTCCTTTAAATTTTTCGTTAACATCACGCCTCAATGAACAATGGTTTCGTCTGCGGTATTATAGGTCGTATTCTGGAAACCGCCTCGTCTACGGTAGTCCGTGGAATCCGCACCGACCAGCCCTGCGCCCAGACGTTTATTCTCAACACTGTTGGTATCCACCGTATAATTACTCACCAAATAATACGGCTCATACTGCGTGTCGTTCCCAATTTGTTCTGTTGAATTCTTCAAATATAAAGCTGCATCACGGATACGGGCTTGCATGGCGCGTTGGGCGTAGGTCTGCATGGCAATGACCCCGGCAACGACCAAGGCGATCAAAAGCGCGTATTCCGCGGTGTTTTGAGCTTTTCTATTTTTAAGGAAGTTTCTTAACATGTGTTCCTCCTCTATAAGTTCATCCAAATTATGTTTTTAATTTTTACTCAATCCCCTTACACCCCGCTCGCAGGATTTACTGTGTACGGAGGCGTACCTGCCGTGGCTGACACCGTAGGCTTTGTTGTTGATGCGTATGAGTCAGCCAAGACCCCTGCCTCTTCATTCATTTGCGTGGTGACTTGATTTAAAGTCGTATTCAACTGCGCCTGAAAACCTCCAGGGTGATTAGAGCTTACGAAAGCGATGATAACCACCACAACCGCGGTCATAAGCAAAACATACTCCACCGTGCTTTGACCTCTTTTATTCTTTATATGCATAATTCCCTCCTGAAGTACGAGGTTCTTTTAGTATTGGGATTCCTCAGTAATCATCTTCTGCTGTGACTGTACGGCGCGGAACACGTAGGTGCTCAAAGCAGCGATAGCTGCTGAGATTAAGGCAACGACGATCGCATATTCGATAAGATTTTGCGCTTTTCTGCTTTTTAATTTTTGGATCATCGCCCTTCACCTTCCGTGTCAGAAGATCAATTAGACCCTTCCCCCTTCAAGAATACAGGAGCGAGAAATAGTACAAAACTACAGGGTCTTCCATTTATGTAAAAGCCCTGTAAGGGCTGTAAATACAATTTATTCGTGCTTACTGAAAGTATGCCATATATAATAGAGCCTGTCAACCCCAACAGGCAAGAAAAATCTAACAAAATTCCACCTCTTTATCTCAACAGGCAATCGAGATTTTGACCTTTACTAATTTGTTCTGCTCATCACGCAAGCACATCCCATTTAATCTTTCAACCGCTTCTTGCAGCTGGCCTTTATTGTCATAATCATCTCTGATTATTAAAGTTACAAGATTTTCGTATTTATCCGTTGAGTCAAATCCTTTTAAATTCAGCACTCTTTCTGTAAACGAAATGTTATCAGCTACTTGTGGAAAAAATAGTGCTTTTGACCTTTCCATAATATCTCTATTCGAATTCTCCACAAATATCCTATTATTTAATACAAAAGCCCTTTCTTCAACCACTAAATCGCTAATTAAGAACATTGTATGGTCATTTTGATCCACTACTGTCACATTTTCAATATTGTAACCCGTTTTAGCATTCATACATGCCTGAAAAAGCTCTTCATCTGAAACTTTTGGGATAATAAGAGGAAATACGTTATTAATTAACCCATCCGCCGCTTCTTTAATACAACGCTCGATAGGCAAGGGCAGATCAATAAAAAAATTCTTATTATTTTCTAAAACCACCTTGATGCCTTTGCTATAGGTCAGATAATAGTCCCAATCTGCCTCTTTAATATTTTCCTCTGAAAAAACTCCCAGGTCCCAAAGTGCCGCCTTGAGGAAAATCTTTCCAGCTCCCTCGTATTCGGGGGAGATTTTCATTTCAGAATTAATTCTGTCCTGGATTCCCGCTTTCGCGGGAATGACAGTAATTGAAGGTGAAGTGCCAGTAGCTGAAGGGGGAGTGTCACTTGGTGAGGACTCTACGATGTCGATAGCATTGAGCTCTTTGACACTGGAAAGAACCTCTTGTTCTGGTTCAACAGTTCTTGGAGGTTCAGGAGAACTCTCTACCGGATCCGGCAAAAGCTTGACCTGGGAAAGGCTTGTTTGGATTTGCTTCTTTTTTTCCTGGGGGATCTCAAACTTGACCTTGGGCTTTCGGCCCCTAGGCGTTATGATGCCTGATTCTTTTAAGACATCGTGAACTGATGATTTGGAAAGGCGTAGGTCAAATTTTTGAGAGGCGGATTCGGCCAATTGGCGGCAAGAATACAGGGGATTGCTCTGCCTTTGGCTTATAATAAAATTAACCACTTCATCTTTTAATTTATATATAACACCCATAAAATGTCCAGTCTGGACATTATTATAGCATCAAGTTGCTTTGCGTCAACGGAAGATCTCTTCTGCTCCTAATCGACTTCTTCACGCAGTTTATGAGATGCTATTGTATTTCCTTCTCAGGCACGCTCGCCGAAACCAGCGATATTCCCTGTTCCTTGCTTGACAAAAGGGTTGCGGAGCAAGTAATAGGGGGTCTGTCCCCAGGCTGATTTGCCCCGAACTGAACGTTCGGGGGCCAGCCAAATCAGCCTTCTACTACCTTCGAAGAAAACACAACGTCCTCATAAACGCATGCGTATAAATAACAAATTTATCCCTTACAATGGCCGCCATGCATGCGTACTATTTGGCTTCAATTTGTTTTTTTAGCGACAGATCGTTTTTAGCCAAAGCAGCTCATGATTCGAGGGCATCGCGAGGCTTTTTAGCCGAGTGATGGCTGAACTGTCCGAGTTATGAATTTCCAGAGAAATTCATAACGAGTTGTTCAGACACCGAAGAAGCATGAGACCTTTGGCGTTAAGAAAACGATGACTGGAGCGAAAAAAATAAATTGAAGCCAAATAGCCTGCGCTCATGAAAACACAATAGCAACTCATAAGTCGCGTGAGCTGGTAGTGGCGTGAAATAATTATAGTTGGACTTGGTCGCCTGCTTGGGTTTGGGTTGTGGCTACGGTTCCTGCGGGGAGTTCGATGGCGTAGGAGGCTTTGAAGAAGATCGGGGAAAGGGCAAATGGTTTAATGTCATTACATAGACCAACTACTTTATTCTGCTTGTCGCAAAAGATCACATCGATCGGGAAATTCATGAAGAACATATGGATGGATTGGCAATGCGTTATAACTAACGCTTCTCCCGACGGAAATTCTTTGGTCCCCAACAAACCTTTCATTCTGGATAAAGTATCTTGGGCTATTTTAACATTGGAAGCGATCGTAGTGTTGCGGGTAAGATTAACGATCATGCGCTTGGACGGCTTTCAAATACCGTCTTGCTTAAAGGTATGCCGCGTGTGCAGAGATCTTCAAAACATTTGGGGATATATCCGGTGGCCATATACTCTCCCATGATCTTGCCTTCCGCATTGATCCCCTTATGGACAAAGGTGAACACATCAATGATCTCCGGCATGCCATCGATCATCTTTCCGGTCAGTTCGGAGATCGCGGTGATCTTGCGCGACCCGTCGGAAAAACGGTTGATCTGCACAATGACGTTGATCGCGGACGCCGCCATTTCATAAATGGCGCGCAAGGGCAACTCTATTCCTGAAAGCAAAACCATCGACGACATGCGCGACAGGGTGTCCCGTGTCGTATTCGCATGCAAGGTGGTCAAAGAACCATCATGGCCGGTGTTCATCGCCTGCAACATGTCCAAAACTTCCGGCCCGCGGCACTCTCCGATGATGATCCTGTCCGGACGCATACGCAGGGTGTTGACAAAAAGATCCCTGATCGTCACCTTGCCGCGTCCTTCAATATTCGACGGCCTGCTTTCCAGTCTGGCCCAATGGGTTTTGGTCAATCGCAATTCCGCGGCATCTTCAATGGTAATGATACGCTCATTGTCCGGGATAAATTGAGAAATGATATTAAGAAGAGTGGTCTTTCCAGCCCCTGTCCCTCCGGAAACAACCATGTTCTTACGCCCGATAACGCAGGCATTCAAAAAATCCGCCATCGGTTGCGAGATGCTATGAAAGCGTGTCAGTAGATCTTCAATATTATACCTGTCCTGGGAAAACTTACGGATCGTGATCATGGGCCCATTAAGGGACAAGGGAGGGATGATCGCATTGACGCGTGACCCGTCGGGAAGACGCGCATCCACCATGGGCGTTGACTCATCCACGCGACGTCCTAACGGGGCAATGATGCGGTCGATCGTGGCCCTAACTTGATCATTAGAAATAAATCTCTTATTGGTAAAAATGATCTTTCCGTTTCTCTCCACAAAGATCTCGTCTTTATTGTTGACCATGATGTCTGTGATCGACTCATCCGCTAAAAAATCTTCCAAGGGGCCAAGCCCCAGTGCTTCATTGACGATCTCCTTGACCAGCCGGGAGCGCTCCTCGTGACTGGAAAGAAAAGAACCTGAAGTCTCTGCCAAAAGCTCCGTGACCACTTTTTCGGCGGCTTTGCGTAAATTGGCGGTTTGAGAAGGATCGCTTAAAACTTCCTGTGACATCTTTTGTAAATTCATGCGCTCAACCAGAAGGTTGTGCACGGCCCTTTTTACTTTAATGACCTCGTCTTCTTCTTTCCTGAAATCCATGGCCGCTTCAGCAACGTTTGGTGTAATGCCGAATTTTTCCCAGAACGCATCTGTTTTCTTAGAAGCGTTGTCGCTGGCACGAACCTTGACAACATCGCTGGCCTGCACGTAAATGCTTTCGTCATTGAGATGATTGACTATCTCAAAGAAGCTTTCTGACACCTTTGTTTTAGGACTATCAATGACGCAGGGAACGCCGCGGTTTAACGCGCTGCCCACTGTCTTGCCATCAGAAGGGATCAAAGAAAAAACTTCAATGGCCAAGGCATTCTTGACCTCCTGCCAGGCCACGCCGCCGCGAGACTCCGCCCGGTTAAGGATCAAGCGCACCATCTTTAAGGGAAAATGCAGGCTCTGAAGGATCTCCAGGCTGGTTTTGACCTGATAGACCGCCAGAATATCCGGCGTTCCCACCAATAGTATCAAGTTGGATGAATCCAGGATGCTTATGAATATCTCGCTGAAGGTGCTGCCACCATCGACGATGATATATTCATACTGACTGGATGCTTTCTTGAAGAATAAACGCAGATTGTCTGCCGTAATATGTCCTATTTGCCTGGGTGATTTAATGCCCGGTAAAAAATGCAGACCACTGGTGTGCACGACCACATTGTCCCTGATCACATTGGGCGAGCTTTCCATATCTGCCAGGATATCGACCAGGCAATGCGTGGGCGGCAAATTAAGCATGCGCGCCATGTCCTGGCTGGCCTGCAGGTTTAAATCCACGATCAGGACCTGTTTGCCTCTTAAAGCTAGCGCACAGGCTATGTTGACCCCAATAAAGGTCTTTCCAACCCCGCCCTTATTACTGAATATTGTAATGACCTTGGATGCCATGATTTTTTATCTTACCACATTTTTAAATTTTGTCCCGGATGATTTAACAGAGGAATGCGGAAGCTTTAGCTGCTATGAATTGGGAAATTCTTTCTGTGCATTTACTTGCAAGCTTGGAAACTGTTTCTCTGCATCCACTTGTATAGACGGAAATTTCTTCTGCTCATCCACCTGCATGCTGGGAAACTCTTTCTGCGCATCCACTTGCACAGACGGAAACTCTTTTTCCACGTCCCCGCTTTTTAGAACGGGCGCTTGGGGGATCTGCGCATTGTCTTCTTGTGAAGGCCCTGTCGTCTCGTTTTGAGTTTGCGCGAAGGCGACGCCCATCAAACAAAAAAAGAACGTTAGGACGATCAACCCCTTAGTACGCCGCAATGACTTTCTCCGAGGGTGATTTCCCCTTTGAAGCGAACTTGTTGTAAACAATGGGGACCGTAAAGATCAGCTCGTTTTCTTGCATGCCAGGCATAAATGCGTCATACGGGGCCGCTGCTTTCGCGGCGTGCATGGCCTCTTGGTCTAAGACAGGATTTCCCGACGAGACAACGACTTCTTCCGCGCCCAATGACCCGCTTTTAAGGATATGCACCTTTAGTTTGACGGTGCCTTCCAAGGCCTTACCTTTAATGTCTTGCGGGTAGCTAAGCGCGTTGGAGATCTTTTCCTGGACCATGCGCGCGTAGGATGTTATATCCGGAAGGATCATCGGCAAAGCACTTTCCATATTGTTCGTGGCATTGCCCAGATCGGCGGGAAGATCTGACCTGATCGAAAGGGGCTCATGTTCATATTTCGCATTTACTTCCGCATCCGCCTCGCGCTCCTCGGGTGTCGGCATCACTAATTGTCTTTGGGCGATCTTCTTTTCCGTAAGGATGATGGGTGTCAAAATGATCACCATCTCTGTATTGGAATCTGCCGGTGTATCGCGATTCCTAAACAACGCCCCCACGACAGGTATTTTGGATAAAAATGGGACCTCGGTCAATGTAACACTGTCTTGATATTTAATAAATCCTGCCATGACAATGGTCTGTTTATTGTCCATCAGCAGATCTGTTGAAGCTGTGCGCGTGATAAAGGCCGGGTTCTGATTTGTCGAAAATGATGATGAGTTGTCAACGTCCCGGATATCTAAATTAAGCACCACATCGATCTTGCCCTTGCGGACCGTCGGGGTGACCGTCATGTTAACGCCATATTGTGAATATGTCGTGCTGGTCCCTATGGCGCCACCTGTGGAATTAGTGGTCGTATTTTCCTGGGGGATCTCTCCACCTACCAGGAAGCTGGCTTGCTTGCCGCTGACAACCACCAATCGAGGTTTGGATATAAGCCTTGCCTTGCCTTCCTGAAGAAGAGCATTGACCGTGGCTATGAACGTGCTTTGCCTGGTAAAACTTCCTATTTTAAAAAGATCCTTGAATTTAGTGCCTACGGTGGGGGGGTTTTCTTGATAATTAAGCGCTACCGCGCCCGAATTGGTACCGCTTGAGTTTGTCCCAACGACGGTGGGGGTGGCCCCGCTGGCAGGAACACCAGAAGAGGCGCTTGTGGTGTTTCCCCATAATAAACCTAAATTTTTCTCCAAGGTGGTGCTGATCTCGACGACCTGCATATCCACTTCAATGAGATCTTCACTTTTTTCTTCTTTAACTAAATTCAACAAATTGTCGCTATACGGTTCCAAAACATCATCCAACCTGTGCAGGTCTTCTTTAATTAAGTCACCCGTAAGGACCAATTTGCCAATATCAAGGTTCTCTTCAAACAAAACGCCTGTGATCCCTGCTTCGTCCAAAACCGTTTGTACGCGTTGCCTTAAAGCTTTTAGATCTTCATTGACCACGCGCACTTTAATGCTGCGCTTGCCGCTATCATCCCACAAAAACAAGGCCGTCTCGCCGGCTTTCTTGGCCAAAAGAGTGATCTTATCGCTTTGGGCATCCGAAATATCCGCCACATCCGGATTGGTCACCGATACACGGGTCAGATTGTGGGCTATGACCGACTGGATGTCCCCTGCGATCATGTCAACGACCATCACCTTGTCCGATCCTTTGTCGTCAGCAGATGACCGCGGCATATAAAATACGACCAGAAGGGCACACCCGATGCTAATAAGGAATTTCTTTAAAAAGGCTTGTTTCATTAATTAGAGTTCCTGTCCACGTCTGAAAATTTGAATGTTCGGCCTTTCTTCAGGCTTGCTGACATTGTCCTCGTCAGGATTGTTGATATCTGTCCCCTGGTTTTGCAAGACATAGTTGGCCAAGGTCTTCCATGTGGAGGCCTTGAGCTGGGGATGTTTTTTCTCCTTCGGAGAGCGCAAGGCCAGCTCCAAGGTCCCGTTTTTATCAGCAAAGCTTAAAAGACCTGCCTCTTGAGGATCAACCGCAAAAGTGATCTTTAAATAAGCAGACGCTTGTTGGTCTGCATAAGAACCCGGTTCTTCTATATTAGTATTAACGGCCAAGACTTGTAGGTCCTGAAAGATCATGGCGGTCACTGTTCTCTTGTCCGTATCCTGGGCAGGGACATTCAGCTGAGCGATCACGTCCACAAAATCTCCGGCATTAACCAATCCGCCAACAGCCGCCAATGATCCCACCGTCACTGTTACCGCACGCTTGCCCGCCGGGATCTTTAACGCTAAAGACGTATTAAGCAGTCTCTTCATCTGAACTGCCGGTTGCGCTGCCCGGGCCGCTTCCCTCGCGATTTCCTGCATGGCTGCCATTTGCTTTTGCGCCGTAGCTGCTTGCTGGGCCTTAACGCGTTCTAGCTCCTGGGCAAGAGCTGACATTTGCTGGTCGCTTCTTTGCTGGATCTGGGAGACCATCTCTTTTTGCCTGGCATCATACTTTTCTGCCAGGGCCGCGGTCTGTTCTTGAATGCTGTTCTTGACATAATTGCTGGTCAAAACCACCGCGACGATCCCTGCGGCCACAGCACCGATGATGATCAATAGCTGTTTTTTATTTTCAAAAGGCAATCTTCCCTCCTGGTTATGCTATATACCTAACAACCTGAATTACTGAGCCTTACCCAGAACCTGTTCAATAAGATCCTTATTGTATTCCGGTTTATTTTTTTGGGCCAACTCTTTCAGGCGATTTAAAATAACGGCTTGCTGTTTTTGCATCGTCAGCCCATAGATCAAATCTTTTTTGACATCAATAAAGGCCTTGGTCGTTCCCCCTGCCTTTGAATCTACCTTAACAATATAAAACCCTTCCGGCCCCTTGAACACTCCGCTGATGCCCCCTTCGTCCAAATTGGCTATGGCTGTTTGCATGGCTTCAAAAGGAGCCTTCCCTGTGATGAATGGTTTTAATTTCCCGCCATCAGAAGCATTGGCTGCCTTGGATTGAGCCTGGGCGATCTGGGCAAAATCTCCCCCCTGTAAAACTTGCACTAAAATGTTCTTCGCTGTGATCTCATCCAAGGCTACTATCTGGCTGACCGTCCACGTAACCGGCGTGGCAAATCTATCCTTATTGGCATCGTAATAGGCGCGGGCATCGTCCTCGGTTGCGGCAACATCCTTGGTCATGCGGCTGGCTAATTCCTGCACCAGGAGCGTTCTGCGAAAATCTTCGATGGCGTCTTTGATTTCCTTAGTATTGCCAATATCGGAATCTTGCGCATCTTTCACTAAAAGCTGCTGACGGACAAGTTCCTCCAAAACGGCATTCTTAGCATTAGCGTCATCCCCTTTAAAATCGGGAAGTTGTTGTTTTAAAAGATTTAGGCGATCATTAAAATCATCCACTGTCAACGTCCAACTGCCAATGCGTACCAGAACATTGCTGGGCAACGGTCCTGTGACGGGTGCTGTGCCTTGTGAGGCCGATGGTGCCGTGGGTGCGACCGGTTGTTTTTGAGAATTACATCCTGCCAAAAAGACAACCCCCATGGCCAAACACGCGATCGTATATGTTGTGCTTCCGGATCTCCCCATATCTATCCTCCAATACCTACAAAGTTACCAGTATAGCGTCTCACGCTATAAAAATCAAGCAGCTGGAATCAAACTCTCTAAAGAAATATCCCATCCTTATTCATAACTTACTCTATAGCAACAAATAAAATCATATATTAAGTTTTAATGAGGGTCAATGAAAAGTGAAACTAATTCTTCCACGGCCTTTTTTTCTGCTACCAGCTCATCCAGGGTGGCCTTGATCTTGGCTTGAGCAAATTCATTGTGCTTGAGGCCTTGAACGATCGAACAGGTCTGCCCATCAGAGCGCAAAGGAAATCCAAACATGATCCCAGGCTCTATCCCATAGCTGCCGTCTGAAGAAGCTGCCGCTGAAAAAAATTCGCCCTCAGGTGTCGGGGTTATGATATTCTGCACCGTATTGATCACCGCATTGGCGGCCGAGGCTGCGGAAGAAAGGCCGCGAGCCTTGATAACAGCAGCTCCCCTTTTTTGCACCGTTTCAATAAAGGCCCCCTTTAGCCATGCTTCCTCTGTTATCACTTCGGTGGCCGGCCGAGCACCGATGGTCGCATGATAAAAGTCCGGATACTGGGTGGCGGAATGATTCCCCCAGATCGCGACATTCTTGACTTGATCGACCGCCACTGCCGCTTTTTGCGCTAACTGCGTCAGGGCCCTGTTCTCATCGAGCATGGTCATGGCAAAGAAATTCTTTGCAGGGATGTTTTGACAAACACTTTTAGCGATAAAAGCGTTGGTGTTGCAGGGGTTTCCCACTACGAGCACCTTGCAGTTAGGCTTGGCATTATTGGATAAGGCCCGGCCTTGGACCGTAAAAACCCCGCCGTTGATCTTCAAAAGATCGCCGCGCTCCATCCCTTCCTTGCGCGGAACACTGCCGACAAGAAGAGCCCAGTCAATATCTTTAAACGCAACATTCGGGTCTGCCGACAGGGTAACCTTGCCCAATAGCGGAAAGGCGCAATCTTCCAGCTCCATGACCACCCCTTGCAGGGCCGGAAGGGCTTTTTCCAATTCTAATAAACTTAAATCAATTTCCGTATCCTTGCCAAACATCTCTCCGGCGGCAATGCGAAACAATAAGGCATAGCCGATCTGTCCTGCCGCTCCCGTGACCGCAACTTTTATCCGTTTAGACATGATGATCTCCTGTAATGACCCCTGGTAATATCTGTCTTTTCTGGTAAATATCTTCGAGACTGATCGAGCCCAAAACGATCTCCTGAGAATCGCCGCTCCCGCATGCAATGACTTCTCCCCACGGAGAAATGATCATGCTATGCCCATGAGCTTGCAGGCCACGAGCATCGGTCCCGACTTGATTTGGCGCCAACACATAGGACAAATTCTCGATCGCCCTGGCACGAAGCAGTGTCTCCCAATGAGCCTCTCCTGTTTTCCTGGTAAAACACGACGGTACTGTTAATATCTCCACTCCCTGGCGGGCATACCCTTGATAAAGATCGGGGAAACGCAAATCGTAACAAATAGAAAGGCCTGCCCGGAATTTTCCTACCGTGACCGTCCTGGTCCGTCGGCCCGCCTGAAAGCAATCCGATTCTTTGACGCTCTTGCCCCCGATGCGGGCATCAAATAAATGGATCTTTCGATATTTTGCCGTGATCTTTCCGTGCGCGTCAATGAACACCGAGGAATTGTAGGTGCGGGCATCTGGGGCCTTCTCTATTATAGACCCCAATAAAAATGAAACGTTGTGTTTTTTAGCTAACGGGATAAAAACATTGCTCGACTGACCAGGGATATTCTCTGCCATGCTTGCAAGCAATTCTTTATTTCTCATGTCCCCGCGAAAATTAAAGACTTCCGGCAAAAGGATGAATTGGGCCTTCTTGGCGATCGCCTCTTGGGCCATCGCCAGTCCCAAGGCCAGATTGGCAGCCTTGTCTTGCGTCGCACATAACTGCAACAGCGCTACTTTCAATGATCCCTGTTTCTTGGTCATCGTTAAATTTGTTTACTTTGCCGCCGGGGCTTTCAGCATTTCCCCGTATTCCTTGTAACAACTCGTATAAAAAGTTTGTTTCTTCAAATCCGTCCGCCAGGCCGTTAAATGCGGATAGGCGCTTAGATCGATCTTTGCCATCTCTGCCGGCTCCAGAAGCGATAACAAAACAATGTCTGCCAATGATATTTCCTGGCCGACGACATATTTATGCCGGGTCAGTTGTTTTTCAATGATCGGAAAATATTGCTTAAGAAATTCCAAGCCATCCGTAATGGCCTTTTCGTTGACAGGCATTCCTCTGAGCGGGGCAAAAAGACGGTTATAGACAACGGGCATAAAATTAGCACCGATGTGGATGGTGGCATAATCTATCCACTGCTCGATCATGGCGCGCGTTTTAACATCTTTAGGATACAGCGGAGAGTTATGCTTATCGCAGAGATATTTACAGATGGCGTTGCTTTCAAACAAATGAAAACCATTATCGTCAATGGCAGGAACCTTGCCCACCGGATTGATCTTTAAGAACCATTCCTGCTTTTGCTCGCCTTCTCGTAAATTAACGAGCCTCCATTGATGCTCTATGCCGAGGTAGCTCGCCGTCAATCGAACCTTAATGGCCGGGCCTGAGAGATCTGAACCGTAGATGGTTAACATGAGGTGTTCTCCTTGGGTTTTAAAGCGACCCCAGCGGGATTTGAACCCGCGCTGCAAGCTTGAAAAGCTTGTGTCCTGACCAGGCTAGACGATGGGGTCGAAAATAACATCGACTGGGAGTTGCTATTATATGGTGTCCGTCTTTTTCGTCAACAAATTTATCTCGTTATGGCTTTATTCCTCTTCATTGCTGAACACCACGTGTGCCACAGAGGAGAGGCGGTCGTCTGCTTCCATGGAGATCAGGCGCACGCCTACGGCGCTGCGACCGGTTTCACGGATCTCGGAAGGAGAAGATCTTACCACCATTCCTTTTTTGGTCACCGCCATGATCTCATCACCATCGGAAACAGCCATGACCCCGACAACGGCCCCGTTCTTATCTGTGATCTTCACGTTAATAATGCCTTTGCCTCCGCGTGTCTGTGTGCGGTAATCGGCAAAATCCGAACGCTTGGCATAGCCTAGTTCGCAGACGGACAATAGCTTAGCCCCTGTCTTATCAACGTCCGGAGCAAAAACCAACATTCCGACGACAAAATCCCCTTTTTCCAGGTTGATGCCACGAACTCCCTTGGCCGAACGCCCCATATCGCGCAATTGTTTTTCAGGAAACCTTAAAGAAATGCCCTGACGCGTTGCCAAAAGCACGTCTTCCTTGCCATTGCTTAATCCTACACCGATCAGTTCGTCGTTGCTTTCTAAGCCAATGCCGACGATGCCCCCTTTGCGTGGATTATCGTAGGCTGAGACCTTGGTCTTTTTGACCTGTCCTAACTTGGTGGCAAATACCAAAAATTGATCTTCCCGGAATTCCTTGACCGCCACGATGGCGCTGATCTTTTCTTCGGGCTTGAATGACAATAGGTTCACGATCGCTTTACCGCGGGCCGTGCGTGAGGCCACCGGGATCTCATAGACCTTAAGCCATCGCACCGTCCCCATGTTGGAAAAGATCAATAAGAAATCCTTGGAGGAAGCCACAAACATGCGTTCCACAAAATCCTCATCCGAGGTGGTCATTCCCGTGACGCCTTTGCCTCCGCGCTTTTGCGAGCGGTACCCGTCAATGGACAGGCGCTTGACATATCCTTTATTGCTGATCGTAATGGCCATGTCCTCATCCGCGATCATGTCCTCGATCTCGATGTCTTCCGCCCTTCCGGCAATTTCCGTGCGGCGCTCATCTGCGTATTTTTTCCTTAATTCTGCTAATTCCTCTTTGATGATGGCATCTACCCTCTTGTCTGAAGAAAGTATCGCGCGGTAATTATCAATATCTTTTAAAAGCTGCTGATATTCCGCTTCGATCTTGTCGCGCTCAAGCGCGGCCAGACGCTGTAACTGCATCTCCAAAATGGCCTGGGCCTGGGCTTCTGAAAGATCGAATTTCTTGATCAGCGCTTCTTTGGCGTCTGCGGTCGTCTTGGAAGCACGGATCGTCTTGATGATCTCATCCAAGTACTTAAAAGCGATCTTGAAGCCTTCCAAGATGTGTGCCCGTCTAACAGCCTTGTCCAGGTCGAATTGTGTCCGCCGACGGATGACGACACGGCGATGCGCAATGTAGTGGAACATCAGCTGTTTTAAATTCAAAACTTTGGGAGACTTGTTGACCAGGGCCAAATTAATGATCCCAAAGGTGACTTCCATTTGGGTGTGTTTGAAAAGATAGTTGAGCACGATGTTGGCATCAACATCCCTGCGCAGTTCAATAACCACCCTGATCCCGTCCTTGTCGCTTTCATCACGGATGTCGGTGATCCCATCGACCTGTTTATTCTGGACCAGATCCGCCATGTTCAGGATCAGGTTGGCCTTGTTGACCTGATAGGGAAGCTCGGTGATGATGATGGCTTCTTTATTGCTCTTTTGCTGTTCAATGCTGGCACGGGCACGGATCGTCACCTTGCCTCGGCCGGTATTGTAGGCATCCACGAACCCTTCTCGCCCGCAGATGATCCCGGCGGTGGGGAAATCAGGCCCCTTGACAAATTTCATCAACTCCTTGATGGTAGATTCGGGATTATCCAATAGATAGACGATGCCATCGATGATCTCGCCCAAATTGTGCGGGGCCATATTGGTGGCCATGCCTACCGCAATCCCTGAAGAACCATTGACCAAAAGATTGGGGATCATGCCCGGCAAGATATCCGGCTCTTCCAAGGACCCATCAAAATTAGGACTGAAATCTACGGTTTGTTTTTCAATGTCATTGAGCATCTCTTCGGCCACCGAGGCCATGCGCGCCTCGGTATAACGCATCGCGGCTGCCGCGTCCCCGTCAATGGAACCAAAGTTTCCCTGGCCGTCGATCAATGGGTAGCGCAAAGAAAAATCCTGGACCATGCGTACCATGGTGTCGTAGACCGCAGAATCTCCGTGCGGATGGTATTTACCTAACACTTCCCCGACGATACGGGCACTTTTCTTGTAAGACTTATTATGCTCTAGATTAAGCTCTTTCATGGCATAAAGGATGCGTCGATGCACGGGCTTGAGGCCGTCGCGCACGTCCGGCAAGGCGCGGCCGACGATAACTGACATGGAATAGGAGAGGTAGGAATTCTTCATTTCCTCTTCGATATAGATCGGGATAATTCTTTCTTTTTTATTTAAATCGCGTGACATGAATCTGCCTTTCTGTGTTTATGGATTCCCGCTTTCGCGGGAATGACAGTATCGAAAAATTAAATATCCAAATTTTTAACTTCGTGTGCGTAGCTCTCGATGAATTTCCGGCGTGGCTCGACCTCATCGCCCATGAGCATGGCAAAAGTTTTGTCCACTTCCACCGCGTCTTCCAGGGCAACCTTAAGGATCGTTCTGCGCTCAGGGTCCATCGTGGTGTCCCAAAGCTGCTGAGGGTTCATTTCCCCCAAGCCTTTATAGCGCTGAGTGTGCATGCCTTTTTTGGCGGATTCGCGCACATAATTCAAGATGTCGATGACCGACATCAGCTCTGTTTTGTTTTTCTCATCCTCAATGACAAATAAAGGCTTTAGATCCACCTTTACCTTGGCCTTGTCCTTTTTATCTTTGGCCAAAAGCACTTGTTCCTCGATGGTACGCTTGTAATCCTGTAAGAAGATATCCAGCTTATCGAGTTTTTCTTGCAACGGCTCAATTTCCTCTGACTCGAATATTTCGATGTATTGTGTTTCTGTATCATCCTTGGTCAGATCAGCCAGCTCTTTGTCGTCAAAAACATATTCGTCCTGGGACCCCACCTTGACCACATAGCGAGGCATTTTTTTCCTTTTAACATCATATTTATCGACATAGACGCTAAAATCCACGCCTCTGCGTTTGAGACGCTCCACAATGTGCTCCAATTCAACCAACGACTGAAGGATCTCTTTGACCTGGGCTGGCGTATACGTCCTTTTGCCCTCAAGTTTGGTCAGCTTGATGCCGTCCGTACCCAAGTCCAGGATCAAATCGTTCATTTCTTTCTCGGTCTGGATATACTCTTCCCTTTTGCCGCGGGTCACCTTATATAAGGGAGGTTGGGCGATATAAACAAACCCTCCTTCAACCAGCTGGGGCATTTGCCTGTAAAGAAGCGTCAGGATCAATGTCCGAATGTGAGACCCATCGACATCCGCGTCGCACATCAAGATAATTTTATGATAACGTAATTTTTCAATGTTGAAATCCTCGCTGATCCCCGTGCCCAAGGCCGTGATCATGGTGCGGATCTCTTCATTGCTTAAAATCTTATCCAACCGGGATTTTTCCACATTCAAGATCTTGCCCTTTAGCGGCAAGATCGCTTGAAAGGAGCGGTCCCTTCCCTGTTTGGCAGAACCACCGGCAGAATCACCTTCGACTAAATACAGCTCGCACATGGTGGGGTCCTTCTCTGAACAATCCGCAAGCTTGCCGGGCAACCCGCCAGAATCCAAGGCGCCTTTTCGACGGGTAAGCTCTCGTGCTTTACGGGCCGCCTCACGCGCCCGGGCCGCCATAATGACCTTGTCAATGATCTTGTTGGCCACCGGCGGGTTCTCTTCAAAAAACCGGGTCAAGGCCTCCAGGGTCATCGAGGCCACCAGCCCATCTACCTCGGAATTTCCCAATTTAGTTTTTGTCTGCCCTTCAAACTGCGGTAAAGGTATCTTGATCGATATCACCGCGATAAGCCCTTCGCGGGTATCGTCACCCGATATGCCTACTCCATCTTTGTCTTTGAGCAGGTTCTTGGCCTTGGCATAATTATTAATGGCCCGCGTCAAGGCTGAACGAAACCCTGAAAGATGGGTGCCTCCTTCGACGGTGTTAATGCTGTTGGCATAAGAAAAAACGGTCTCATTGTAGGAGTCATTATATTGAAGGGCGACTTCCACATTGATATCATCTTTTTCTTTTTCAAAATAAAAAACTTTATTGTGCAGCGGTGTTTTATTCTCTGAAAGATGCTCCACAAAAGAGATAAGCCCCCCCTTAAACAAGAACAGGGATTCCTTGGGCTTGTCCCCGCGCAGATCGACGAGTTTTATGGAAATCCCTTTGTTCAAGAACGCCAATTCACGCAGGCGTTTGGCCAAAATGTCATATGAAAAATGCTGGGTTTCTTTGAAAATCGTCCTGTCCGGCTTGAAGGTAACCTTGGTGCCTGTGCTTTTAGAGCTGGCGATCTTAGAGAGTTTGGTGACCGTGTTGCCGCGCTCAAAACGCATGTGATAGACACCCCCGTCGCGCTTGACGTCCACTTCAAACCATTCTGAAAGCGCGTTCACGCAACTGATCCCCACTCCGTGTAACCCTCCGGAAACCTTATAGGTGTCTTTATCAAATTTGCCTCCGGCGTGCAAGGTGCTCAATACCACTTCTACCGCAGGTTTCTTTTCGGTCTTATGCATGTCCACCGGGATGCCGCGCCCGTTATCAACGACTGAGATCGATTCGTCATGATTGATGATGGTCTCAATGGCCGTGCAGTACCCTGCCAAAGCCTCGTCGATGGAATTGTCCACCGCTTCATACACCAGATGGTGAAGCCCCCGGCTGGACGTGTCCCCGATATACATGGCCGGGCGCAAGCGCACGGCTTGCAGTCCTTCTAAAACGGTAATGTTGCTGGCATCATAGGTGCCTTTTTGTTTCACTTGTTTTTCTTGCTGCATACGAAAGTATCTCCTTTTTTACTCCGGCAAAGAATCTCGATTTCTTGACTCAAGCTCCGACTTTAAAATTAATTTTAATGATCGACGGAAATTCCTTCTGTAATTCTTTTAAAAGGCTTTCCCTGTTCAAGTTAAGCCTGACCAGGCGCATGGATGAATCCGCCATGATCGTCACGCATCCGTCCCTAAAATCTGCCACGCGGCTGTTTCTGTCCCCGGATATCCTTTCCCAAGCTTTCTGGATGTCCGCAAAAGCACCACCTCTTGCCGAGGACATTCGTCCTATCACCTCTGAAATGATGCTTTTGATCGGATCCATTGCTAAAGTCTCATCGGAAGGGCCAGGTACAGATATTCTTTGAGCCGCAATACGCAGGGTTTATCCGGTCCTAAAAATTCCATGGGAACATATTCCTCATTGATATTTTTCAACACATCAATGAAAAATTGAGGATTAAATCCCACGATCAATTCCTGTTGTCCGTATTCTACGATAACCTCTTCCCTGGATTCGCCCACATCCGGGGTATTTTTCGAGATCACCAGCTTATCCTTAAAAAGTTCGAATTTGATCGCCTGAAAATCCGGGGTAGAAAGCAAGTTTGCCCGACGGATAGCGGCTAAAAGTTCCTGAGTCTTGACCTTGGCTTTATTATTCCCCTCTTTAGGGATGACCTGCTTATAATTAGGGAATTCCCCTTCTATAATACGAGTGGCGATCAAAACACCATCGATATTAAACAGGACCTGTGTTCCCCCGTTTATAATACTAACCTGTCCTTCTTCTTTTAAGTTTCGATTGATCTCATTGATCGCCTTGACCGGAATAATAATATGAAAATCTTTAAGTGCCGGTTGTATCAATTTCTTTTCAATTTTAGCCAGGCGCCTGCCATCCGTGGCCACCATGCGGACCACATCCCCTGTCACTTCCAACAACAGGCCATTTAAAACATACCGTGATTCTTCATATGAAACAGCAAAATTCGTCAAGCGGATCATTTCTTTTAGATCTGCCTGTTTAATAACAACAGATTCTTTATCCTTAAATTCCGGGAATTTAGGGAATTCTTCTTTGGGCAACCCATTTAGTTTAAAACGACAATTTAAACCTTCAATATCAATTTGATTATTTTTACGGGCCACAATAATAACTTCTCCGCTAGGTAACTCCCTGACAATATCACTAAACCTTTTTGCAGGAATGGTTATTGCCCCTTGTTCATAGACATGCACAGGTAATTCACAAGATATACCGATATCAAGATCTGTGGTGTTCATTTTTAATATACTATCTTTAGTCTCTAAGAGCATATTAGATAATATAGGCAAGGTTGCTTTAGGGGAAACAATGTTGCTGACTGTTGCAATGGCCGCTTGAATTTCTTCTTTATTCGTCTTTATTTTCATATTCACAACCCTCTACTTTTAGTGCTTGGTGGTTAAACTTCAAAACAGCAGTAATCGTATTAGTACCTGTGGACAAGTTGAATTAGGAATAAAATCCTATTGTTTTCAATAACTTACAACTGTTAACACCTGTGCATAACCCTGTGATAAAGAATAATCTTATCCACATTCAATTATTCTAGCAGGATTGAATTTAAATGGTCAACGCCTTTTTTTACCGCAGCATTGGTCATTATATCTTTTTCAACCTTTTTATAAGCATGTAAAACAGTAGTATGGTCTTTCCCGCCAAAAGCCGCCCCTATTTCAGGCAAAGAATGAGTGGTTAATTTACGGGCCAAGTACATGGCTATTTGCCTGGGCAAAACCACATTTTTGTTACGTTTTTTATTCTTCAGGTCTGCCAAGGTTACACTATAATAGGCCGCCACTTCCTTCTGGACCATATCAACGCTGATGGTTTTGATGGTTTCTTTAACCATGTCCTTAAGGACCTGCTTGGCCACGGCCAAGGTGATCAGCTTATCTTCCAAAAGAGCGTACGCGACCACCCTTATAAGGGCCCCCTCCAGCTCACGGATATTGGTTTTGATCTCTTGGGCAATAAATAATACCACATCATCAGGGACAACAACAGATTCTAATTCTAATTTTTTACGAAGAATGGCCACTCTTGTTTCATAATCCGGCGGCTGGATATCCGTGATCAATCCCCAGGCAAAGCGCGAGACCAGGCGCTCCTCCAGGTTAGAGATCTCTTTAGGAGGCCTGTCCGAGCAGATGATGATCTGCTTATGATGGTCATGCAAGGTATTGAAAGTGTGGAAGAATTCTTCCTGGGTGGAAACTTTCCCGGCGATAAAATGGATATCGTCGATCAAGAGAATGTCCACATTGCGGTATTTCTGACGGAAAGCTTCGGCCGAATGGTGACGGATGGAATTGATCAATTCATTGGTGAATTGTTCCGAAGACAGGTAACAAATCTTAAGAGCAGGATTTCTTCTCTGGGCCTCATGAGAGATGGCTTGCAGCAAATGTGTTTTTCCCAAGCCTACGGGACCGTAGATAAAAAACGGATTGTAAGACTTGGCTGGATTTTCCGCAACGGCTTGGGCCGCGGCGAAAGCAAAACGATTGCTGGCCCCCACCACAAAATTCTCAAAAAGAAAACGGGGGTTTAAATGGATGTTCTTTTCCTGATGAGCAAACGTTTTTTCAATTTGGTCAAGTTTTTGCTGGGTGTTTTTATTGAGCAGTTCAGCATTAACGGCGAATTCAATGGGGATCCCCTGCCCTGCTTCGGTGCGCAGGCAGCGCTCGATGATAGTGCGGTAGCGCTCATCGATCCAGTTTTTGAAGTATTCGTCAGGAGCCTGGATGGTCAGGGTTCCCGGGTTTGTTTCACAGATATTCAGGTGAGAAAACCAGGTGTCGTAGGAAGTCTCACCAATGGAGCTTTTGATGGGATTTTGAGCTTTTTGCCAGACGTCAATGAGGGTCAATTCATTCATTTCCGAGGAGATCACAAGTTATTAACAGCTGTGGACAGGCCCAAAAGCCGGATCTCGTGGCTGTATTAAGGCTTTATTAAGTTACGATGGGCCATTATAGCAAAGCCTTGTTTGATTGCAACGGTTTTTCTCAGGAGGAGCGTAATCTCTTGGGAATAAAGGCTTTTTCCCCCTCAAAAAACCGCCCCCCCATGGCTTGCTTCGCGTCAGGGAGATGGGTAATTGAGATTCCCTGTTGCTTGCTATGCGCTAGCTGAATGGGTTTTTGAGATTCCCTGTTACTTGCTTTGCGGTTGGTGCACTCTTTTTGTTGACTTCGTTGGGTCCTGTGTTATAATTTCCGAACTATGAAAAAGCATTTAAAAACACCAACTAATATCGTTGGAAAAAAAAGACACGGATTTCGTAAGCGTATGGCGA
>Ga0302320_10005392_pt1 | contig 28740 bp, 14 predicted proteins | sample Bog_T0_3_FD_202130 | JGI IMG/M metagenome (GOLD analysis project Ga0302320, IMG submission 202130) | Peat permafrost microbial communities from Stordalen Mire near Abisko, Sweden - Bog_T0_3 | ecosystem: Environmental > Terrestrial > Soil > Wetlands > Peat | place: Sweden: Abisko, Stordalen Mire...
GCTCGTCCACCTTGATCTCGATGGGCAGGCCATGGCAGTCGAAGCCCGGGACATAGGGCGAGGCGAACCCGGCCATGGTCTTCGACTTGACGACAAAATCCTTGAGCCCCTTGTTCAGGGCGTGGCCGAGGTGAATGGGGCCATTGGCGTAGGGCGGCCCGTCGTGCAAAATGTAGGCGGGCCGTCCGCTACCGGCCTTCTGCAACTGCTCATACAGCCCAAGCTCGGCCCAGCGTGCCAGCCGAAGCGGTTCATTATGAGGCAGATTCGCCTTCATTGGAAAGGCGGTCTGGGGCAAAGTAAGGGTCGCCTTCAACTCCGGCGCTGAGGACATCGTCTCTCCCTGGGATGGTGCGATCTGGTTCATTCCTTAGTGTAAATGGACGAAATAGATTTTCCCGGTAACAAGTTGCAGCCCCGGTCGTCTATTGTTTATGGGAAACTCCACCATGCCGAAATATGAGAGTTTGGAGTATGAGGCCCTCCCGCACAAGACACGAGCGGGCGAAGTCGAGCATAATGGAGGCGTGGGCCTGGAGGCGGGAAGGCTCCCCACCGGACAGCAAACCAGGCACCCAGAGGCGACAGAACCAGCCGCATATATGGCAAACAACCTACTCATTCAGCCAGACTCGGAAAGCCAACCCGCCGCGGCCGCCGCAGGCGATACCGAACTCGACGTCACCTTCGGCATTCCTCTGGAGGAAAAGCCCATCTGGGCCGATCTCTACGAGAGCATCCGGGATGTCTTTTTCCCGCCCAAACTGCCTCCCCTGGAGCTGACCTCGAAGCCCATCCCGGTCCCCGACCGGATGGCGGTCAAGATGAATCCCTGGGCGGTCGGCATTGGCGCCTTCGTCAATATCTCCATCTTGCTGGTGGTGATCTTCTTCCTGGGCAAGGCCATCGTAAAGCAGATTCAGGGGCCGGCCCTGACCGCGACCGACATTGACGTGGGCGAGTTCAAGGCCCCCGAGGCTGCCAACAAGGCGGGCGGCGGAGGCGGCGGAGGCGACCATAGCATCATCGATCCCTCCAAGGGCAAGCTGCCCAAGTTCGAGAAGAATCCGATTACCCCTCCGCAGGTGCAAACGGTCGATCACCCGTTGCTGCCTATGGAAGCGGCCATCGATGTGCAAAAGAACATCGTTCTGCCCGACAATCCGAATCTGCCCAATATCGGCGTCAAGAACTCCTTCAACGTCAAGCTGGACTCCAACGGCCAGGGCGGCGGCGGGGGCATGGGAACCGGGTACGGCGGCGGCATCGGGCCAGGCAACGGAAATGGCTATGGGCCGGGTTCCGGCGGCAACACCGGCGGCGGACTCTACAAGGTCGGCGGCCAAGTCTCTCAGCCTGTGCCTCTCAACAACGTCGAGGCAGAGTTTTCCGATGAGGCGCGGCGCGCCAAGTATCAGGGCGTCTGCATTATCTCGGTCATCGTCGATGCCCAGGGCAATCCCCAGAACCCCCGTGTGGTGCGGGCGCTGGGCATGGGACTGGACGAAAAGGCCCTCGAAGCGGTCCGCAAATACAAGTTCAAGCCGGCCATGAAAGACGGCAAGACTCCGGTGCCGGTGATGATCAACGTCGAAGTCAATTTCCGGCTCTACTGACCCCCCGGCTTGACCGGCCCCGTCTTTGCCGGCAAGTCGAATCAGCTCCAGTGGGTTGAGCCGTTCATTTCCAGCGGGATGAGTGGCTCGCTCCTCACCTGTGGACTGACCCCCAAAAGCGAGACCTGGGTCGTGGCTCGCCGAGGTTCCTGGGAGAGCCAGCCGCCGACTCCGATGCTCTGGTTGAGGCTGCCAGTGAATTTACGCCGCGGTTTGCCTTAGGCTCGAATTCGCCAGTTGGCGCGGGTCGTCCGGGTCCTCAACCCGCTGCGTGAGCAACGCCGCCAGGATGAAGAAGAAGCCGCCCGCCACCACGGCGGCCAACCGGTTGTTGTGGAGCCAATGGCCCATCACCCAGCCGAATCCAAGCGATGCAACGATCTCCGGAATCACGATGAAGAAGTTGAAGATTCCCATGTAGACGCCGTTCTTTCCCTGGGGCAGCGATCCGGCCAGAATCGAGTAGGGCATCGAAAGCGTGCTGGCCCATGCGATTCCCACGCCGGTCATCGACAGCAGGAGCAGGAGCTTGCTGTGGATCACGGCCACGGCAAGCAGTCCGAGGCCGCCCAAGATCAGGCACAGGCTGTGGGTTGTCTTGCGCCCAAACCAGCGGGCCAGCAGGGGCAGCGCGAACGAGAAGGCAAAGCACACCAGAGAGTACATTCCAAAACAGACCCCCGCCCACTCCACTCCCGTGGAATAGAGGGGTGAATTGGTGTCGGACGCGCCGAAGACATTGTGGGCCACGGCCACCGGGAAGTAGAGCCACATGCAGAACAGGCCCAGCCAGGTGGAGAGCTGCACCCACGCCAGTTGGCGCATGGTGCGCGGCATTTCGCGGACCGACAGCGCAATCTCTCGCGCTCCTGCCAGCAGTCCCTGGCGCTCGGCTTTCTGCCTGCGGAATTCCTCCAGATTTTCTGGTGGATATTCCTTGGTGGTGACGATGGTCCACAGCACGGCCCCCAGAAACGCCGCTGCGCCGATGTAGAAAGCCAGCCGCACGGTGAAAGGAATGGTCCCCGCGGCCCGAGTCTCGGTAAGGTGAAACACGTTGGTCAGCAAGTAAGGCAACGCCGAGGCAATGACCGCCCCGAATCCGATAAACAGACTCTGCATGGCGAAGCCGCGGGTGCGCTGCTGCTCCGGCAGCAGATCGGCCACAAAAGCGCGAAAGGGCTCCATGCTGATGTTGATTGAGGCGTCGAGAACCCATAGCAAGCCCGCGGCCATCCACAGCGCCGAGCAGTGCGGCATGAGAATGAGCGCCGCCGAACTGAGCAGGGCCCCGGTGAGGAAGTAAGGCCGGCGCCGGCCCAGGCGGCCCCAGGTGCGGTCGCTGGCCTGGCCGATGATGGGTTGAACAATCAGCCCGGTCAGCGGCGCCGCCAGCCACAGAATCGGAATCTGGTCGGCCCGCGCGCCCAGGTACTCGTAGATGGCGCTCATATTGGCCATCTGCAGTCCCCAGCCGAACTGGATGCCGAGGAATCCAAAACTCATGTTCCAAATCTGCCAATACGAGCGTGATGGCTTGTTCACGGATTCCATTCTCCTTACGGATGGCTCTGCTGTTGCGGCTTGTTCTAGCGGTCGAAAAGCGCGGCAAGGGACTTGAGCCTGGCGCTCAAATCCGCTGTCAATGCGCCGGGACGATAGCGCCATTTCCAGTTTCCGCTCATGGTGCCGGGAAGATTCATGCGCGCCTCGTTGCCCAGCCCCAGCACATCCTGCAGCGGCACCATGGCCAAGTCGGCCACCGAAGCCATCACCGCCCGGATCATGGCCCAGTGGATTTGGGAATCGTCCTGGAAGTTGAGATAGGCGCGCGCCAGCGCCCGCTCTTCGCGGACGTCCTGTTCGCTGCGCGTGCTGTCTCCGGCGCCGGAACTCGACCACCAGCCGACCGTGGTGTCGTTGTCGTGGCCGCCGGTGTAAGCCGCCAGATCGCGGGTGTAGTTATGGGGGCGGAAGGAGGAACCCTGGGGATCGGTGCCGAAGGCGAATTGCAAGACGCTCATGCCAGGCAGTCCGAATTTGTGCCGCAATTCCTCCACCGGAGGGGTAATCACCCCCAGGTTTTCCGCCACAATCGGAAGCTCCCCAAATTCATTCTTGAGCGCCGACAGGAAACTCTCCCCCGGGCCTTTGACCCAACGCCCGTTGATCGCTGTCTGCTCTCCTCCGGGGACCTCCCAATAAGCTTCGAAACCGCGGAAATGGTCCAGCCGCACCATGTCGAAGAGCGACAGGGAAGCACGGAAGCGCTCAATCCACCAGGCGTAGCCGCCGGCCTTCAGCAGGTCCCAGCGATAGATGGGGTTGCCCCAAAGCTGCCCGGTGGCGCTGAAGTAGTCCGGGGGCACGCCGGAAACCACGGTGGGATGGCCCTGATCGTCGAGAAAGTAGAGCTCCGGATGGGCCCATACATCGGCGCTGTCGTGCGCCACGTAGATGGGAATGTCGCCCATCAGCCCAATCGCCCGCTCCCGGCAATAGGCCTTCAAGGCTTGCCATTGGCGCGAAAACTCGAACTGCCAGAACTTGATGGCCTGGAGCTGGGACGCAAGCCGCTGCGTCCAGTCGCCGAGGGCGCGCGGCTCGCGCTGGCGAATTCCCGCTTCCCACGTGGTCCAGGCCGTTCCGTGGTGCGCGTCCTTCAGGGCCATGAAGAGCGCAAAGTCCTCCAGCCACGGGCTCGCGCTCACGCAAAAGCGGTCGAAAGCGCTGCGATCCGCGGCGCCAGCATCGGCAAAGAAGGCTTCTGCCGCCCGCTGCAGGAGCAGGCGCTTGAACTCGATCATGGCCTGGTAATCGACCGAATCCGCGGGAAAGGTGGGCGCTTGCGAAAGATCCGAATCCTGGAGCAGTCCCCGGTCGCGCAGCAGCTCGAGGCTGAGCAGCAGGGGGTTGCCGGCAAACGCGGAGAAGCATTGGTAGGGCGAGTCGCCGTAGCCAGTGGGATTGAGCGGCAGAACCTGCCACAGTTTTTGTCCGGCGGCGGAGAGAAAGTCGGCGAATTCGTATGCGCTGGGCCCGAAATCGCCTACTCCAAAGCGGCTTGGCAGAGAAGTGCAATGGAGCAGGATGCCACTGCATCGAGGGAGTTTCACGAGCCCAAAGATACGCTGCGCAGGTTGACCGGTCAAGCCAGGCGGCGAGCGCGCAATCCGGTCGCGCGCAATCCGGTAAGGATGAGCCGGACGGTGTGCGGCTGCGCCGGACGCCCCATCGCTTGTGCATTCCGCGAAGAGCAGCCCTGGCGCCGGCAAGTACGGCGCTGAGATGGGGTCATCCTTGCCCCTCGCTGCGGTCGTTTACCCTGAAACTACGTCATGTCCGATTCGCTCTTCCCCCTCATCCCGAGCCGCCCGGCGCGACCGGTCCCGATAAAAGCCCGGGTCTCCGACCTCACCGCCATCTTCTTTGCGGTCTTCGGCTTCACCTGCTGGGTGCTCGGCGACAGTTGCATCAAGTGGATCGGGCAATACGGGCTGCCGCCCCAGGAGATCGTCGCCTTCATGGGATTCTTCATGGCGCTCACGCTCACGCTGCAGGCGGCAGCGCGCCGCACCCTCGGCAATCTGCGCCCGCGCTCGGTGGTCCGCCAGGTGCTGCGCGCCCTGCTTGACATGACCAACAACGTCTGCGTCGTCATTGCCCTGCGCCATCTCTCGCTGACCATGTTCTACATCCTGGTCTTCACCTCGCCCATGGTCATCTCCCTGCTTTCCGCCGCCCTTCTCGGCGAGCGCATCACACTCAAGAAGGCCATGGCCCTGGTGGTCGGATTCAGCGGCGTGGTCATCGCGGTCAACCCTTTTGGCCACGACCAGCGCATCGACTTCATCGGCCTCGCCAGTTGCCTGGTGTGCGTCGCCTGCTTTTCGGTCAACATGGTCTGGTCGCGCGTGCTCACGCGCACCGAGCCGCCCGAGAGCCTTGCCTTCTGCTCCGGCGTGGTGACGGCCATCGCCGGCCTGGCGCTCACCAGTCTGCATCCCCGGCCGCTCACGCCCACGCTGTGGCTGGCGCTGGGCCTGATGGGCGTTTTCTGCGCAGCCGGCACGCTCAGCTTCTATTTCGCCGTCAAGCACACCTCGGCCAGCAACGTTTCGCAGTACCACTACACCCAGTTGCTCACCGGCGCGTTGATCTCCTACCTCGTCTGGCACGACAAGCCCGGCCTGCCGATGCTGGCCGGCGGTTCGCTGATCATCGGCTCGGGTCTTTTGATCGCTCTCGCCGCGCGCAACGCCCCGCCGACCCTGCGCCCCGGAGCTGTCAGCAGCTAAGGTCAACGCGCCCCTCGCCGGCCCCCCGGCTCAGAAATCACAAGCGCCTCGCTGCGATCCAACGCCGTGCGCAACTCCGCAAACCGGGCGGCTGCCTGGAGGCTCCTGCTCAGCCAACCGCAGCGGCAGTCGATTCGGCAAGGTCGCCTTCCAGCGCACCAAAAGTGCGGCGCAACCGATTCAGGTGCGGCGGAACAAGCGGTCACTCACACAAATGCGAATTGACGTTCCGCAGGGCCGGGGGAACCGTCAGCCCACTCTTTGCGAGCGCGGCGAGGAATCGCGGGTCCTGATGGAATGAATCGAACAAGGGGTCTACCCCGGCATGCAGCATGTAGGGGTCATGCGAAGCCGCGAGCCGCTCCAGCTCGGCCATCGCCTGCTCCCGCTGGCCTGCGCAGGCGTACCATTCGGCGGGCATGAAGTCGTTCACCTGGCCCGTGCCTCGCTTGCTCTGGATTGCATCGAGGCGCAACTGAGCATACGCGCGAATGCCCTTTGCCGTGAAGGTCTCCATGCCCCTGGTTTCGAGGTCCACGCGCGCCGAGTCGTTTTGCAGCAAGGCCATTTGCCGCCATTCATCAATCGCATCCTTATAGTGTCCCGTTTCAAAAAAGACCCAGGCCATGGTATTGTGCGCGATGGGCAGATTGGGAAGCAGGTTGACGTATTTCCTGGCGGCGGCAATGGCCGTCGCGTCGCGTCGCGCATAAACCCCCACCAGGCCTTCCATCGCGTAAACAGAAGGCCAGAAGGGGGCATTGGTCTGCGCCTGATCCAACTGCTGAAGCGCCTCATCGAACCGGCCTTCCTCTACCAGCAGGACAGACAATCGGTCCCGGTAGACAGCCTGCGTAGGGTCAATTCGAATGGCCTCGCGCAACTCGGCTTCTCCGCGCGAGAAATCCCGATCCTGCTTGTAGGCCGTGCTGCCCAGGACCGCATGCGCCTCGGCCAGCGAGGGGTTCAGCTTGATGGCATGACGGGCCATCTCTTCCGCCTTGCCGATCAGCCCATCGCGCGGGTCCGTGTCATAGGCGCTGAGGTTGAGGTAGGCCGTGGCCAGGCCGGCATAGGCCGCCGCGAAATTCGGATCGCGGACCGTTGCTTGGCGAAACTCTGTGACCGATCGATCCAGCGAGGCTGGATCGCGCTCAAACATGTGATAGACGCCTTGAAGGTAGAGATCATAAGCCTGCGTGTCATTGGTGCTGCCCTTGATGGTTTGCAGCGTCGTTGCCTTGAATTGAAGATAGTGGAACACGTCCCGCTGCAACTGGACGCAAATCGAGGGCAGGTCTTTCTTTTCGCTGCTGTATTCGAAAGAGGCCAGGTGGGTTGCATCCGCGGCCCGCAGCAACTCGAATTTCAGGTCGTATTGATTCCCTTGCTTCACGATGCTGCCCAGCAGCAGATCGTCGAGATTCAGTTCCCGTGAAATCCGTGGGATATCAACCTCGCTCGACGTTCCAAAGGCCCCCACCGCGGGAACCTGCACGCTGGGCAATTTGGAGATTGCTTCGCTCAGCTCCAGCCGGAAGCTCTCCCCGAGGTCGCTCGCTTCCGGGTCTCCCTGCACCCGCATGGGAGCAATGCCGAGCCTGAGCGCCTGAGCCGTTGCCCTGGGCAGGCGCATGTGAAGGACCCAGGCGCCTGTGGTCAGCATTGCGATTGCCGCGAACAGGGCAAGCCAGGACCTGTGAAACAGAGAGCCCAGCCCGCTTCCGGATCGATCGGCCGCCGCCGCGCGACCAAGGGGGCTCGAAGCTGCTGTAGAAGTCAATTCGACCGGCGGCGGACTCTCTGGGCGCATCGCCGGCGCTGGTTCGGGAGTGGAAATTGCCGAGGAGGGGCGCGGCGATCCTGACCTGTCGCCAGCGTTAACCGGGATCCGCGTCACCTCTCCGCAGAAGCTGTATCCGCGCTTGGGAATCGTCTTTAGAAATTCAGAGTTGCGTGAGCCTTCACGCAGCACGTTTCTTAGCCGGTTGACGGCCACATTGATGCCCTGGTCATAGTCCAGGAACTCTTCGCCGGGCCAAAGGGCTCGGCGCAGTTCCTCCCGGCTCACCAGGCTGTTGGCTCGCTCCAGCAGCACCCCGAGCAGCCGCGCGGTTTGCTCGGAGAGGTGCAATCTGCGATTCTTACGCCTCAGGGTGCCGGTGTCGGACTCGAAGGTAAACTCGGCAAATGTGAACACCTGTTTGGCCATAGGGTCTCTATCAAGGAAGCCTCGCGCCTCGGAATGTTGACCTTCGCAGGATCTGCTCGCTCTTGGGTACAGTCTAACATTCGATAAATCGCTTCATGGTTTCCAGAAGCCGTGGAGCGCAAATATAGGATTTATTTGGCCTTGAACGGATAGGTTTTTGTTAGGAAAGCATAAGGCGCGGTGCATTGCTTCACAATCGGTTGTTTCTTAGACTTGTCCCAGCCACAAAACCACGGGGTAATCACCCCCTCCTCCGCTCCCGACCACCACAGATAAACCACAGGATTTGACTCCTGGCCACGAATTATTTTCTCCGAAGAGGAACCCCCCAATGCTCCCTAGCCTATTTCGCAGCGCTTGCCTCGTGGTCGCCAGTCTCCTCATTCTCGGTGGGACCAGTACGTACACTTCGATACCGTTGGCGGCGCAGAGCGCGTCTTCGTCGCTGGCCGTCTCGCGTATCACCGAGCCCATAGACGAGGCGCGCCGCATCGCGCTGCCCGGCAATGTCCATCCCCTCGCATTGGCCGCGGACGATCGGGGCCAGGCGCCCCTCTCTACCGCAACCGGGCGCATCCAGTTGCTGCTGCGGCGCAGCCCCGCGCAGCAGCAGGCCCTGGTTCAGTATCTGGCGGATGTTCAGAACCCGCATTCGCCGAGCTATCGCAAGTGGCTCACCCCCGCCGAGTTCGGCGCGGCGTACGGAGTGACGGACTCGGACCTGCAGACTGTGGAGCGGTGGCTTGAAAGCCATGGGTTCAAGGTCGAGCGCGTATCCCAGGCGCGCAACTTTATCCAGTTTTCAGGCAATTTCGGCCAGGTTCAAAGCACCTTTCATACTGCCATTCATGCGTTTCAGGTGAGCTCCGTTCAGCACTATGCCAACGTGACCAATCCGCAGATTCCCGCGGCACTCAAGTCTGTGATCGCCGCAGTCGGGCCACTCCACGATTTCCGTCCCGTTTCCCTGGCCAAGGCCGGTCCCACGGCCCGCTTCGATCCCGCGAGCCGCACTATCAAGCCGGATCTGACGCTGTTTGACGGCAAGGGCAATCCGTATCTCTACGTGGACCCCGCCGATGCGGCTACCATCTACGACACCCCCAACGCCCTGCTGAACCGGAATTACAGCGGCACAACCTACGATGGCGCCGGCGTGAATATCGGTGTCGCCGGCGACTCGAACATCACCCTGCAAGACGTGACCAACTATCGGGTCGCTTTTCTGGGCGAGACGGCGGCTGCCGCCAATACCCCCACGGTCGTCGTGGATGGCGTCGATCCCCAGATTACCGGGGACGAGGCCGAGGCATTGCTGGACACCGAAATCGCCGGAGGAATTGCGCCGAAGGCCAGGGTCTACCTCTATACGGCAGCCGATACGGACCTGCAGGCAGGCCTTTTTCTCGCCATCTTCCGGGCGCTCGACGACAATACCGTCAGCATTCTCAACATCAGCTTTGGTGAATGCGAGGCCAGGCTCGGGGCCGCCGGAAACCAGCTCATGCTGGAGGTGATGACACAGGCCGCGGCGCAGGGCATCAGCGTGACCGTCTCCTCCGGCGACAGCGGGTCCGCCGGTTGCGACAGCGACAGTTCCCAGACGGCAGTTTATGGGCTGGGCGTGAATGGCATCGCATCCACGCCGTACAACATCGCCGTCGGCGGCACGGACTACGATGTTCTTGTCTCCGACTTTACCAGTTATGTCTCAGACAGCAGCGGAGGCAAAGCCAGCAGCGGCACGGCTCCTTACTACGGCACTGCGCTTTCCTACATTCCCGAGCGGCCCTGGAACGACTCGACGGAATCCAACACCGACCTCGCCGATAATTGGGCGACGACCAGCAGCAGCGGAAGAACCAATATCATCGCGGCCGGAGGAGGAGCCAGCAGTTGCTCGACCTCGACCACCGACTCGTCGGGCACCGTCCTTTGCCAGAGCGGATACGCGAAGCCGGCGTTTCAAAGTTCGCTGACCCCCAGCGATGGCGTGCGCGACCTGCCCGACGTATCGTTTCTTGCCGCCAACGGCTTCTACGGAGCAGTGTGGGCCATTTGTTCCGATAACGTGGCGAACGGAATTTCCTTCCCGGTGTATACCAATTGCGAAACCACGAATGGGGCCTTCACCAGCAGCACCACCTTCAGCGGCTTTGGCGGCACTTCGGCCGCCGCGCCGGCTCTGGCCGGAATCCTCGCGCTCGTGGAGCAGAAGACCGGCTCCCGGCTGGGTCAGGCCGACTCCGTACTCTATCAATTGGCTAATTCCAAGTACGCCACCGTCTTCAATGATGTAACGCAAGGGAATGATTCTGTCGTCTGCACCAGCGGTACCGCCAATTGCGGGTCCAACGGCTTCCTCACCAGCTACGACGCCGGCATGGGTTATGACCGGGCCTCGGGACTGGGAAGCATCGATGCGACGCAACTGCTGAACAACTGGGACACGGCAGGGCTTGCCGCCACCGCCACCACGCTCAATATCAATGGCTCGACCGCCGCGGTCAGCGTCGTTCACGGCACCTCGCTAACCTTCAACGTCGGTGTTTCGCCGTCTGCCGCATCGGGCGTAGTGGGCATTGTCGACACGGCCAATGAAAACTCCGGGGGCGCTCAGAATAACGGGCAGACCAACATCCCGCTTTCGGCTGGCGCCGGCTCGGCCGTGTATAACGGCCTGCCCGGAGGAACCTACACCGTATCCGCGTTCTATAGCGGCGATGCATCGGACGCCGCCAGCACATCGACGCCCGCCATCCCCGTCACCGTGACGCCCGAAGCCAGCACCACTGCGCTGGTTCTCGGCGTCTATAGCGCGGCCGGCTCCAACCCCGCCATCACCAACCTGGCGAGCGTTCCCTACGGCTCTTACTTCTTGGCCGATGTCCAGATCTACGGAGCGGCCGAGGGAGCAGCCACGCAGGGGCTGGCCACCGGGTCCATCGCGTTTTCCGACAACGGGTCGGCGCTGGCCTCCGGAGTGCCCATCAACGCCGCCAATCAGGCTTTTTACGAGACTCCCACCACGGCCAATCCGACCGTGTTCTCCCTGGGGCCGCATAGCCTGGTCGCCACCTATGCCGGAGATGCCAGCTACAATCTGAGTTCCAGCACGGCGGTTCCTTTTACCGTGGTGAAGGGCGGCACCACCGTCACGGTTTCCCCGGCCAGCGCCTCCATCAACTCCCTGGCCTCGGACCTGGTGGTGGTCACGGTGAATACCACCAGTGCCGGAAGCTATCCCACCGGAACCATCGTGCTGACGGCCAACGGCACAACGCTGGCAACCGTCGCCGGCGGCTACGAGGTGGGCTACGGGGGCAATGGCGGGGTGGCCATCTCCACCACTATGAGCATCCAGGGCAGTGCCCTGGCAGCCGGCTCCAACACCATCGCCGCCACGTATAGCGGAGATGGAAACTACACCGGATCCAGCAACTCGACGACCATCTCCGTTACCGAGGTGAGCTTCGCGCTCAAAAACAGCGGAGCGATTACCATTGCGGCCGGCGCTACTTCAGGAAATACCTCGTCCATTACAGCCACCCCCTCGAACGGGTTTCTCGGCGTGGTCGACCTTTCCTGCGCGGTGACGGCATCGCCATCCGGATCCAGCGTCCTGCCGACATGCAGCATTCCATCCACGGCAAACATCACCGGCGCCTTGCCGGTCTCGGTCTCCCTGGCGGTCGATACGGCATCGAGCGCCACGGCCGGGACGTATGCGGTCACCGTGACAGGCACCGATCTCAACACGGGAAAGATCACGGCGACAACGGTCGTCAACGTGACGGTCACTGGCGGCACGACGGTCAGCGCCAGCTTCGCGTTGAGCCATGGCGGCTCCATTACGGTCAGCCCGGGAGCCACGAGCGGCAACACGGCGACCATCACGGTTACCCCCTCGAACGGCTTTACAGGGACAGTGAATCTCTCCTGCGCGGTGACCACCGCCATCGCCAATCCGACCGATTCGCCCACCTGCGGCGTTCCGGCATCGGTTTCCATCAGCGGGAGCGCCGCCGCGACTGCGACGCTTAGCGTGGCCACAACGGCCTCTTCCAACGCCCGCAATGAGCCGCCGAAGTCGAGCTTCGACAAGGCGGGCGGCGCTGCGCTGGCCGGGCTGCTGCTGCTCCTGCTGCCGGTGCGAAGCCGCCGATGGACGAGACTGCTGGGGATGGCGTTCCTGGCGATTTCATTTTCCACTGTCGGCTGCGGCGGCAACTCCGGCGGAACGCAGACGGGTTCTTCCGGCACCACCGCGGGCGCCTATACGGTGACCGTAACGGGCGTGGACGCATCGACCGGCAAGACCACCGCAAGCACGGCGGTCAGCGTGGCGGTGAACTAGCCGTGACTCATCGCGGACTGCGCGGCGCGGTCCGGGGAGTGCGCAGGAAGGTCCCGCGCACTCCGCTATTGCCGAGGGACTTGGACAAAATTCATTTTCCAGCGAGGCCTGTATGTCGAAAAGAAACTGCGTTGTCCTGTTGATCCTGCTCGCTCTTGCCGTTGCGGGAAACGTCGCCGTGGCTGCAAGCCGCGCCGTGAGTACCCGCCAATCCGCGTCGCGTCCTGCTGCCGCTTATCGAACGGCCTCGACCAAGGCGCGCACGCCCGCCGAGCGGCTGCTTCTGCCCGCCATCGAGAAGAGAGCGGCGGCAAGCTCCGCCCGCGCCAAGTCCGCGGCTCAGCCCCGCGCGCTGGACACCGGGGTTTCCAGCGCCATGGCTGATTTTGGAGGCTTCCTGGCCGCGCCCTACTATCCTGCGCGGCTGGATGCATCCTGCCTGGTCGATCCCTACACCTGCGGGGTGACCGTTGCGGTCACGGCCGATTTCAACCAGGACGGGAAACCGGATATCGCCGTGCTTCAAGAGGATGGCACGCTGAACATTCTGCTGAACACCGGCAATGGCGCATTTGCCGCCCCGGTCGCTTATAGCAATCCGAATGGTTCTTCCACCGAGATCATGCAGGCATTCGCGGTGGACGTGAACAAGGATGGCTACCCGGACATTGTCGCCTTCGATGCGGGTCTCAATGCCATCCTCGTTTACATCAACAAAGGCGGAGTATTCTCGACGCCCACGGCAATCAGCATGGCGGGCGCTTCGGTCGGCTCCATAGCCCTGGGCGACGTGAACAACGACGGGAATGTGGATGTGGTCACCGTTGCCGCAACGGGCGAAGGAAGAAGCCTGAGCGCGGTGACCGTGCAGACCTACCTCGGAGGCGGCGATGGAACCTTCGCCGCACCCACCGCGGCGCTGACGCAAACGGCGACCATTGCCGCGCAGGTGCAGATTCCGTCGGACAAGGCGATTACGCTGGGCGATCTGAATAAGGACGGCAAGCTGGATATCGCCGTGGCTCTCTTGGAGCGCTTTTCACAGTCGACCGGCGAGATTGTGGCGGCCGTCGCGCTGGGCAACGGCGATGGATCGTTCGGCAACGGAACCGGCGGCGTTCTCAACCTGACCAACGCGATCGCCGTTCCTTTGACCAGCACTCCCATCTACAACCTGACCACCGCCGGTGCGCAGATTGTGGACCTGAACAACGACGGCAAGCCGGACCTGGCCATCGACACCAACGCCGCTGGAGGCGCGTCGGCCTTGTATGTCGCGGTGGGAGACGGAGCGGGCGGATTTACCAGCACCGTCCAGACCGCCGGGGTCGCGGGCTCGAACCAGATCGTCTATGTTGACGTCAACGGCGACGGCATCCCAGACCTGGTGCAGACCAGCTCGATGCTGAACATCTGGATCGGCAACGGCGACGGAACCTTCGCCTTGCCCGTCAATGGCAACTCCTATGTCGAAGACAGCGGCGGACCCCTGACCCTGGCGCTGGCCGACTTCAATGCCGACGGCAACCTGGACATCGCGCAACTGGGCAGCGACTACAAGCAGATCTCAGTTTTTACCGGCAACGGCAAAGGCTCCTTCCATGGCGCGCCGATGCTTGCTTCCACGACAGACTCCAGTCCCTCTCCGTCCGACCTCGGGCTTGACGATGTGGCGGATGTGCAGGGCAAGGGCTACAGCAGCGCGCTGTTCTACGATAACGGTGGAGTCGTGACCGCTCTGGGCGACGGCAAAGGGGGCTTCACTTACGTGGTTGGACTCCCCAGCGCCGCGGTTCCCCTGCTCAACTACATCGAGCCGGTCCAGGCGGACTTCAATGGGGACGGCAAGCAGGACCTGCTGATCGCCAACACCGATGGCAGCCTGCTGGTGGCGCTTTCCAACGGAGATGGAACCTTTCAAACCCCGGTCTCGGTGGGGCTGCCCGCGCTCGACTGCCAGATCAACTACGCCGCAACCGGCGATCTCAATGGCGATGGCAAAACCGATATTGTCGTCGCGTATGTGGGGGATGCCGCCTGCGGCGGTTCGGGCACCACCAGCTCCGGCTACTTTGTTGCCCTGGGAAAAGGCGATGGAACCTTTCTCACGCCGACCTTCACCGCGTATGGTTCCGAGTTGTACGCTGTGACCCTCGCCGATATGAATCGCGACGGCAACCTGGATCTGCTTCTCGACGATGCGCCCTTCCAGGTCTCAGGCGCCTTCGCCGTCGATCTGCTGCCCGGCATTGGCGACGGAACCTTCGCTGCTGGAACCACCGTGAAATCCGGCTCCATGATCAGCCAGGTGATTGCCGGCGACTATAACTCCGACGGCAAGCCCGACCTCATCCTGCTTTCGGAAGGCGAGCAGAACGATACGGATACAGACACCACCGCGGGAATCCTCCTGCTGCCCGGCAACGGCGACGGAACGTTCGGCGCGCTCACTCAAATCGGCACCGGGAATTTCTTTTGGAATGGCTCGCTGACCGACGTGAACAACGACGGCATCCCCGACCTGGTGGTCGCCGTCTATACCACCGTGGGCCAGCCGAACACCTACTATGGCCTTTCCACACTGCTGGGGGAGGGAAATGGAGCATTTTCGTCCCCTATGAACACGCTTGAGTCTCTGGCTTCCCAAACCGTCTTGCCGGGCAACTTCTACAACGACAGCGCGGCTGACTTCATCGTTCAAACGGGCTACGGCCCCGCGCTTTACCTGGGCCAGGGTGGAACCAGTCTTTCGCTGGGCAATTCCGGCTCCTCGGTCAGCTTTGGCAGCGAGGAAACCTTCACGGCCACGCTGGCGGCTTCCATGCCGGGACGGCCCACCCCGACGGGCGCCGTCTCGTTCTACGACGGAGCCACTCTGCTGGGTTCCCTGGCGCCGAGTGGCGGCACGGCCATCTACTCCCTCTCTTCGCTTTCGGTGGGAGCGCACAGCATCACCGCTGTCTATAGCGGAGATGCCAATTTCAACCCCAGCTCCTCCGCCGTCAACACGGTGACGGTCTCCGCGGTGACGCCGGCCTTCACACTCTCCGCCACGCCCAATTCGGCCACCGTGAGCCGGGGCCAGAATGTGGTCGCCACATTGACCCTGACCGCCAATGCCACGTTTAGCGGTTCCATCGCGCTGACCTGCTCGGGCGCTCCTACGAACGCCGGCTGCGCCGTGAATCCGGCCAGCGTTACGCTGGTGCCGGGGGGCTCGGGAACCGCTACGCTGGTTGTCGCAACGACCACGGCAAATGCGTTTGCCAGGCCTCAGCGCGCTCCCTGGTCCGGATCGCCGTTCAGCTCGCCGGGCGCTCTTAGCCTGGCTGCGTTGGCCGGCATCTTCGCCGGCTGGCGATCCAAGAGACGCCTGCTGCTCACGCTCTCCCTGGTGGTTCTCATGTTTACGGGAATAGGCCTGACCGGCTGCGGCAGCAGCAGCTCGGTCAAGACAGTGGCCACGGGCAGCTACACCATTACCGTAACGGCAACTCCGTCCGCCGGATCGGGCGCCGCGCAGACAGCGACCGTGTCGGTTACCGTCCAGTAAACGCGTCTTCCAGCCCCAGCCCGAGCAAGGTGTGTCTGCCCCTGGTCCACCTTGCTCGGCCGATTCCCGCATGGGGTGCGCCGATTGGTGGAGGGTTCCGCAACACCTGGGCTCCGGGGAGTGCGGAGAGTGCGGTTTTGCCGTGACAATTTTTTTTGCCGGGAGGACCGCAAGACAGGCACGACGTCCTGAGGCATATTTTTCGTGAAATGCGGGAATAAGGCAGGCTGGGTCTATTTTGTCGATTTGGCTGTATTTATCTTTATTTTCAATTACTTGCAATAAGTAGTGGCGGAGAGAGTGAGATTCGAACTCACGGTACTCGTAAAAGTACACACGCTTTCCAAGCGTGCGCCTTAAACCACTCGGCCATCTCTCCGCGGCGTGGTCTGTCTTTTTAAAATCTACCACATCTGGGGCCAGGCGGGCTTGTGGGGAGGCGCGGGCCGCGGGGCGCGAGGGCGAATTCAAGGGCCAAATGAAACCGTTTACTTCCCCGCGCCCACTCCTGTATAGTTCGGCTTTGCTCCCCGAAACGGGCCTTGACCCCCGTCTGCGGTGAGACTCCAAAAAGTGAGGTTTTTCATGCCTGGCATCTCTCGCCGCCACCTGCTTTGTTCCGGAATGGCTCTCTCCGCCTCCTCAATGCTGGCCCGATCCGCCTGGGGACGCACCGCGGCCCTGCTGGCCGGTTATCCGGGACCGGCATCGGCGGAAGCCCTGGCAGCGCTGCCTCCGCGCGAGCAGTTGCTCTTCGATTTCGGTTGGAAGTTCCAGTTTGGCCACGGCTCGGACCCCGCCCGCGACCTGGGCTTCGGCAACAGCCAGGGAGACTTTGCCAAAACCGGCGATTTTGAGTTCTCCAAGGCCAAATTCGACGACTCCAAGTGGCGCGCTCTGAACTTGCCCCACGACTGGGCGGTCGAGCTGCCCTTTGTCCGCGACGAGGTGCAGAGTTCGCACGGCTTCAAGCCCCTTGGCCGGCGCTATCCGGAAACCAGCGTGGGCTGGTACCGGCGCGAGTTCGACATTCCGGCCGGCGATCTTGGCCGCCGCATCTCGGTCGAGTTCGACGGCGCGTTCCGCAGCGTGCTGATTTTTGTGAACGGCTGCTTCGTCGGCCGCAACGACAACGGCTACGCCCCCTTCCGCTTCGACCTCACGGATTTTCTCAGCTACGGCCAGAAGAACTACATCGTGATCCGCGTCGACGCCAGCTTTGGCGATGGCTGGTTCTACGAGGGCGCGGGCATCTACCGCCATGTATGGCTGACCAAGACCGACGCGCTGCACCTGGGCAAGTGGGAGAGTACGGTCCGTGGGGCCGTCAGCGGCGGCGCGGCCACTCTCTCCCTGGGCACGCTGGTGGTGAACGAAGGCGCGCAGGCGGAAAGCGCCAAGGTGAGCTGGCGGATTGTCGATGAGGCGGGCAAGACCGTCGCAACCGCCGAGGCCGCCCCACAGTCCATTGCCGTGGACGGCTCGGCCACCTTCACGGCGACGGCCAAACTGGCGAATCCCGAGCTGTGGTCCGTCGATGCGCCTCATCTTTACTCGGCCATCGTCACCGTCGAGGCCGGCGGCAAGCCGCGCGACGCGGAGCGGGTCAGCTTTGGCGTCCGCACCGCGGTCTTCGATGCCGACAAGGGATTTTTCCTCAACGGCAAGCCGCTCAAGATCCAGGGCACCTGCAACCACCAGGACCACGCCGGCGTGGGCGCGGCCCTGCCCGACCGGCTGCAATGGTTCCGGCTCGGCGTGCTGCGCGAGATGGGCGGAAACGCCGTGCGCACCTCGCACAACATGCCCACCCCGGAGTGGGTCGAGGCCTGCGATCGCATGGGAATGATGATGATGTGCGAGACCCGGCAGATGAGCTCGAACCCCGAGGGGCTGGCGCAGCTCGAGGTCATGGTCAAGCGCTATCGCAACTCGCCGTCCATCATCCTCTGGTCGGTCGGCAACGAGGAGAACCAGTTGCAGAACGAGGAGGCCGAGCAGGGCGCAAAGATCGGCGCGGCCATGGTGCGCCGCTGCCACGAACTCGACCCCACCCGCGTGGTCTCCGCGGCGGTCAACAGCGACAACGAAAAGGGCGTCTCGGATGCCTTCGACATCATCGGTTTCAACTACAACCAGAAGTTCCCCGACGGCTATCACAAGGAGCATCCCAAGCGCCCGATCTACGGCTCGGAGACCTCGAGCGCCATCTCCACGCGCGGCGTCTACTCCACCGATCCCTTGCGCAACACCATCAACGCCTACGACGGGGTAGTTCCCTGGGGCGAGACCGCCGAGGGATGGTGGAAGTTCTACGGAAACCGCGATTGGGCGGCCGGAGGCTTTGCCTGGACCGGATTCGACTACCGCGGCGAGCCCACCCCCTACGGCTGGCCCTCCATCAACTCCCAGTTCGGCATCGTGGACATGTGCGGTTTTCCCAAGGACACCTTTTACTACTACAAGGCATGGTGGGGCACGGAGCCGTCTCTGCATCTGTTTCCGCACTGGAACTTCGAGGGCCGGGAAGGCGACGAGATTCCGGTCTGGGTGTACTCCAACCTGGATGAAGTCGAGCTGTTTGTGAACGGCAAGAGCCTGGGCAGCCAGAAAGTGCCTCACCTGGGTCACGTGCAGTGGAAGGCGAGGTACGAGGCGGGTTCGATTGAGGCGCGCGGCTCCAAGGGCGGCAAGGTGGTGCTGACGGAAAAACGCGAAACCACCGGGCCCGCCGTCACCATCCGCCTCACTGCCGACCGCGCCGAAATCAATGCCGATGGCGAGGATGTGGCCGTTTTCACCGTCGAGGCCCTCGACAAGCAGGGCCGGGCGGTTCCCACGGCCTCAAACCTCATCGGCTTCAAGGTCACCGGCGAAGGCGCGCTGATCGGCGTCGGCAACGGCGACCCCAACTGCCAGCAGAGCGACAAGGAGCCCCGCAGGTCGCTCTTCAACGGCCTCGCTCAGGTGATTCTGCAAGCCACCAAGATCCCCGGCGAGATTCAAATCGAAGCCCATAAAGAAGGCTGGGATGGGCCGGAACTCACCCCCGCCAAACTGACGATTGTCACGCGGAAAGTGGAGCTGCGGCCTCAAGTGGGCTGAGGCCGGAGGCCATGCTGTCCGGGGCGGCCTCCTCTCGCTTCTGGCCTTTGAAGTCGGAGAAGTGAACCACGTTGTCGTAGGCGTCCTTGATCAGGTCCTGGAGGGGGATGACGCTGCCGTTGACGCGCTGTTCGTCCAAGAGGTCCAGGTCTACGTCGGCGAAGACCATCTGCTCCTGGTTGATGGTGCCTTCCGAGGCGATGCCGTCGCGGGCGAAGAAGTAGTCCGACGGAGTGAGGATGGCGGCCTGGCCGTAGTTGGCGGACATGTAAGGCACCAGGGGAAGATTGCCCACGGTGCCGGTCATGGCCACGTAGACCTGATTTTCGATGGCCCGGGCCTGGGCGCAGTAGCGAACCCGGCAGAAGCCTTCGCGCCCGTCGGTGCAGGAGGGAACAAAGAGAATTTCGGCGCCGGCCTCCGCCATCACCCTGGCCACTTCGGGGAACTCGACGTCGTAGCAGACCAGAATGGCGATGTTGCCGAAGTCGGTGTGGTAGACGTAAAGGCCATGGCCGCGGCTGAACTGGTAGGGGCCGCTCTCGGTAGGGGTCAGGTGGACCTTCTTCTGACGGAAAACCTGTCCGTTGGGCGTGAACAGGTGCGCGGCGTTGAAGACCTTGCCCCTCTGGAAGATGGGGTGGGTGCCCGCGATGATGTAGATGCCGGTTTCCTTGGCCAGCCGCATGAACAGCGCCTCGTAGTCGGGCGCCAGCCGGGCCAGGCGGCGCACGGCCAGCGCCGGAGCGGGCTCGTTGATGTAGCTCAGCAGTTGCATGGTGAAGAACTCGGGGAAGAGGACGAAGTGTGCGTGGTAGTCCTTGGCGCTGTGCACAAAGAACTCCACCTGTTTCGCGAAATCGTCAAAGCAGGCGATGGGCCGGAGCAAGTACTGGACGGCTGCGATGCGCACCCGGCGCGGGCGCGGAGTGCCGCGCATGGCCTCGGCGGCAGCCTGTTCGAGGGAGGCGTGCTGCAGGCTCGCCTGCAGGCTGACCGAGGAGGTGTACTCCGGGTTCAGCCACTCCAGCACGGTGGCGAAGCCGTGCGATTCCGCGTCCCGCATGTAACCTGGAACCACATCGAGGACCACCAGCCCGTTCTCCAGCTGGAAGGTCAGGGCAGGGTCCCTGCGTTTGCCGTCCACCACGTCGGAGACGTAATCCCTGGCCGTCATCCGGTCGGCTATTTCGCCGTACCCCGAGATGCGGCCCCCGGTCAGCAGCCGCTTGAGCCCGCGATCCCGGATCAGCTCCTTGCGCGCCTCGTAGAGCGTGCTGCCGATGCCTTGCTGGCGCGCCGCCGGGTCCACGCCCATATCGGCGCCGTACAAGGTCTTGCCCAGCGGATTGTGGGTGTCGAAGGAGCCGTCCCCGGTGATCGACGACCAGTTGGCGGACTCGGCGTAATCGTCCCAGTCGATGAGCAGGGAACTGGCCGAGCCCAGAACGCGGCCGTTCGAGTCGCAGGCCACAAGCTGCCCCTCGGGAAAGACCTCGAGATGGTGCGCCAACTGTTCGGGCCTCCAGGGCGGCAAGCCCGGAAACGCACGAATCTGTAGCTCGATGACCGCCGAAATGTCGTCGGGAGTCATTTGCCTCACGTAAAACCTGCTGACCATGCCGTCGGTCGTTGCCATGGTGATAGGCTCCTCTGAAATGCCACGTTCGTCGCATTTCAAAAGCTACCGATTCTGTGTGAATTTTTCGTCAACAGGGCGCCCAGCCGCCGGGCTCCGCCGTTGCCTGGGCGGAAGGGAACGCGCTTGCATCGGCCAACTGCATGATTCTGAACGGCCCGTGTCCTGGCATTTGCCGGCTTCTCGATTGTGTGGCTGTATACGGTCCGCGCCACGCGGCAGGTTTGGTCGGACCGGATGCGCGCTTGTAGAGTGGTGAGATGGTACGACGCACGCCAGGGACAGGGTGGAGGCCGGAACTGGCCGCAATGATCGCGCTGGCGGTGCCGGTGGTGCTGAGCGAACTGGGATGGATGGCCGAGGGCATTGTGGACACCATCATGGTGGGCAAGCTGGGGCCGGCGGCCATCGGCGCCGTGGCTCTGGCCAATGCCGTGTGCAACACGCCTTCGCTGTTCGGCATTGGCCTGCTTCTGGGCCTCGACACGCTGGTGGCGCAGGCCTTTGGCCGCAAGGACTTGGACGAGTGCCATCGCTGGCTGGCCCAGGGCGTTTACCTGGCGTGCATCGCGGCGCCTCCGCTGATGCTGCTGATTTTCGCGGCCAGTTTTGGCTTTGTGCCCTTTGGAATCAATCCGGAAGTTGCCGGCCCGGCCGCCGGCTACCTGCGCATCCTCAACTGGGGCACGCTGCCCTTGCTGCTCTATGGCTGCACACGGCGCTACCTGCAAGGCGTGGGCGATGTGCGCGTGATCACCGTGACCTATCTGGGGGCCAACCTGCTGAACTGGTTCGGCAACTGGGTGCTGATCTACGGCAAACTCGGAATGCCGGCCCTGGGCGTGGACGGCTCGGCCATTTCGACCGTGGCTTCCCGGGTCTTCATGGCCGCCGCGCTGCTGGGGTTTGCCTGGCGTCATGAGCGCCAGCGCGGCTATCCGCTCTTCCGCCACTGGGCCGGCCCCAGCCTGGCCAGACTCAAGGAACTGGTTCGCCTGGGCGCTCCGGCCGCGGGGCAGATCCTGCTGGAAGTGGGAGCATGGAACCTCGCCACCCTCTCGGCCGGATGGCTCACGCCAGTCGAGTTGGCAACCCACCAGATCGTGATGAACTACGCCAGCCTGTCCTATATGGTGCCGCTGGGGGTCTCGGCAGCCGCCGCGGTCAGCGTGGGACACGCCGTGGGCGCCGGCGACCCGGAGCGGGCGCGCCGCGCCGGATGGCTGGCGCTGGGGTTGGGAACCAGTTTCATGCTGCTGGCGGCGGCCGTGTTTCTGCTCGCGCCCCGGCCCCTCATTGGTCTCTACACCAGCGATCCGCGGGTCTTGGCTGTGGGCTCCAGCCTGCTTTGGGTGGTGGCGGCCTTCCAGATCTTCGACGGCATCCAGACCGTCTCCACCGGCGCGCTGCGCGGGCTGGGCGAGACCCGGGTTCCCATGCTGGCCAACCTGGTGGGCTACTGGGTGTTGGGACTTCCGCTCGGCCTGGGGCTCTGTTTTGTGCTCCACTGGGGCATTTACGGGCTGTGGATCGGCCTGACCCTGGCCTTGATCGTCATTGCCTCGGCGCTGCTTGTGCGCTGGCGCCGAGATTCGGCTCGCCCGGCGCTTCAGGCCTGAGAATCGGGGGCTGCCCCGGACCGGAACGGGCCTCTTCCCGCTTCGCCCCGCCCCCCCTGCTTGCCCTCGGAATCAAACCGGTAACTCCCTTGCCGGGAACCCGGACACCGGTCCCCGGACGTGACTATAATCACATACGAGCGTAAGAGCGACTCATTCCAGAAATTATCGGAAGGGAATCCCGCCAAATGGCGACAGGTCACCTTGCCCTGGGGCAAGAACAGGGCGCACTGGGCGCGCGCGAGCGCGTCATCAACGATTTCAGCATCAACGTAGCAACGGTGAACGGGTCCGGCTCGCAATCCGCCAATAGCGTTCTGCTGAAGAGCATCTTCGGAATGGGAGTTCCCGTCAGCGGAAAGAACCTTTTCCCCTCAAACATCGCCGGACTTCCCACCTGGTACACCATCCGAGCCAGCAAGGACGGTTACGTGGCCCGCAAGCGCGAGGCCGAAATCCTGGTGGCCATCAACCCCGAGACCGCCCGGCAGGACGTGCTCGGTCTCCCCGCCGGCGGCGTGGCCATCTACGAGGAGAGCTTCAACCTCCAGCAGGTCCGCGACGACGTGGTCTGCTACCCGGTGCCCTTTGACAAGCTCACGGCCGCCGTTTGCCCCGAGGCCAAACTGCGCAAGCTGGTCAAGAACATGGTCTACGTGGGCGCGGTTTCGCAGTTGCTCCAGATTGACCTCGGCGTGGTGGAGAGCGGACTGCGCAAGCAGTTTGCCAAAAAGCAGAAGGTCTTCGACCTGAACTTCGGCGCCGTCAAGGCCGGCTACGACTACGCGGCTGAAAAGCTCCCCAAGCAAGACCGCTTCTTCATCGAGCGGATGAACCAGACAGCCGGCAAGATCATCATCGACGGCAACGCCGCCTGCGGCATGGGCGCGGTGTTCGCCGGCGTTACAGTGGTGGCCTGGTATCCCATTACGCCGTCCACTTCCGTGGTCGAGGCCACCACCGACCTGCTCAAGAAATTCCGCGTCACCCCCGAGGGCAAGGCCACCTTCGCCGTGGTCCAGGCCGAGGACGAACTGGCCGCCATCGGCATGGTGCTGGGCGCCGGATGGGCCGGCGCGCGGTCCATGACGGCCACCTCCGGGCCGGGCATTTCGCTGATGGCCGAGTTCTCCGGCCTGGGCTACTATGCCGAGATTCCCGGCGTCATCTTCGACGTGCAGCGCACCGGGCCTTCGACCGGCATGCCCACCCGCACCTCGCAGTCCGACCTGCTTTCGGTCGCCTTCCTCTCGCACGGCGACACCAAGCACATCGTCCTGTTGCCCGGCTCGGTGAAGGAGTGCTTTGAAATGGGCTACGCGGCCTTCGACCTGGCCGAGCGGCTGCAGACCCCGGTCTTTGTCCTCAGCGACCTCGATCTGGGCATGAACAACTGGATGTCGGATCCATTCGACTACCCGGCCACGCCGCTCGATCGCGGCAAGGTGCTCACCAAAGAGGACTTGGACCGGCTGGGCGAGTTTGCCCGCTATCGCGACGTGGATGGCGACGCCATCGGCTGGCGCACGCTGCCGGGAACCGATCACCCCAAGGCCGCTTACTTTACCCGCGGCTCGGGACACAACGACGCCGCGGGCTACACCGAAAAGCCGGACGAGTACATCGAAGTGATGGAGCGGCTGGCGCGCAAGTTCGATAGCGCCCGCAAGCTGGTTCCCGGCCCGGTCACCCTCAAGAACGGAACCTCGAAGGTCGGTTTCCTGGCCTTCGGGAGCACCGACTTCGCCTTGCGCGAGAGCCTGGATCAGATCAAGAAGGAGTACGGGCTGGATGTGGATTACATGCGCATCCGGGCCTATCCCTTCGCGCAGGAGATTCACGACTTTGTGGCCTCTCACGAGCGTGTCTACGTGGTCGAACAGAACCGCGACGCGCAACTCGAAAGCCTGCTCAAGCTGGACCTGCCCGCCGAGCAGGTGGTCAAGCTGCGCAGCATCCTGCACTACAACGGTTTGCCCGTGGACGCCCAAACCACCACCGAAGAGTTCGCGACCAAGGAGGGCCTCTAATGGCAACCGCAACTCCCAGCCCCAAAGTCAACCACATCGGCCTTCCCGTTCTTGACTACCGCGGCGGCAAGAGCACGCTCTGCGCCGGCTGCGGCCACAACGCCATCTCCGAGCGCATCATCGACGCCATGTTTGAAATGGGCGTCGAGCCGGAGCGGGTGATGAAGATGAGCGGCATCGGCTGCTCGTCCAAGAGCCCGGCCTACTTCATGAGCCGCTCTCATGCCTTCAACAGCGTGCACGGCCGCATGGCCGCGGTCTCCACCGGCGCCATCCTGGGCAACCACACCATGACCACCCTGGGCGTCTCCGGCGACGGCGACACGGCCTCCATCGGCATGGGCGGATTCGTCCACATGCTGCGCCGCAACCTGCCCATGATCTACATCATTGAGGACAACGGCGTGTACGGGCTCACCAAGGGCCAGTTCTCGGCCACCGCCGACCTGGGCTCCAAGCTCAAGACCGGGGTCATCAACGACCTGCCGGCCATCGACACCTGCGCTTTGGCCATCCAATTGGGCGCGACCTTCGTCGGCCGCTCCTTCTCCGGCGACAAGAAGCAGTTGCTCTCCATGCTCAAGGCCGCCATCTCCCACAAGGGCACGGTGATGCTCGACGTCATCAGCCCCTGCGTCACCTTCAACGACCACGAGGGCTCAACCAAGAGCTACAAGTTCATGCAGGAGAACGACGAGCCCATCAACGAACTGGGCTTTGTGGCCAGCTTTGACGAGATCGACGTGGACTACGACTCGGGCCAAGTCTACGAAGTGGAGATGCACGACGGCTCCAACCTGCGCCTGCGCAAGCTGCTGGAGGACTACGACCCCACCGACAAGGCCAACGCCGTGCGCACCCTGATGGAGTCCCAGGCCAACGACGAGATCCTCACCGGCGTCTTCTACATCAACACCGAGCAGCCCACTTTCATTGATCTGCTCAACGTGGTGGACAGCCCCCTGGCCACGCTTCCCGAGTCGCTCACCCGGCCCCCGAAGTCGGCCCTCGACGCCCTCATGCACAACCTGCAGTAGGGCTCTCAGAATAAACTCGCTGCCCAAGCAGAAAGGCCCCGCTCCTCAGCGGGGCCTTTCTGTTTCCTCCGCGATCCAGCGATGGCCATTGGATGAACAACCATTGGCGCGCTCGAGTCCTATTCAACTTTGACAAGTTAGCCGGCATCCATTTAAGCTTCATTGCAACTATCGTTTCATTTTTTTATAACCCTCCGCAAGAGTTCGCGGTGCGCCGTGTCCAAACTCAGGGGTGGACTCCCTCACTGAAAGAAGAGGCTGATTGATGACCCGCACGCACGTCCGGATACTCTGCGCCGCGCTGCTTCTGGTGGCCCCAGGCAACCTGAAGAGCATTGCCGCGCCCTTTGCAACATCGCCGGAGACGGTCACCGCCCCCACCATCACCACCCAGCCCGCCAATGCGACGGTCGCGGTATCGAAGACCGCGACCTTCTCGGTCGTCGCCTCGGGCACGGCGACGCTCGCCTACCAGTGGTACCTGAACGGCGCCATCATCACCGGCGCAACTGCTTCCAAGTACACAACGGCCCCTGCCACGGATGCGCAGAACAACGCATACTTCACCGTCAAAGTCAGTAACTCCGCCGGCAGCGTCTCAAGCAATCGCGCCGTACTCACCGTTGTCGATCCGCCTGTAATCGAGCGGCAGCCGAGCAGCGTGACCGTCGCCACGCCGGGCGTCGCGGAGTTCGATATCGATGCCTACGCCACGCAGCCCCTGACCTGTCAGTGGTATAAGAACGGCCACTCCATTGCGAATGCAACCAGTTGCTACTCTTACGTCACTGAGGAAATCACAACCGCCGATAACGGCGCGGCCTTCACGGTGATCGTGACCGAAACAGTCAACGGCGTCGCCATCAGCACCACCAGCAAGACCGCCACCCTCACCGTCCAGGGCTCCACCCCCATTGGGACATATCCCATCGTCGGAAGCTGGTCTGGGACCGCGACGATTACCGGTGCGGGCAGCACGTCAACCTCCCAGGTCGTCGCTGCCTTCTCACAGACCTCCTATTCCCTCACCGGAACCATGGTATTCACCGACGATAACGGGATTCCAACCTCGGGTGAGGGAATCGCGTCTCTCAACGGCCAGAATCTCTACATGGCTGATAACGACGATGGTGCGATAATCAGCATTGCGGCGGGATTCAGCTCGAACCTGTTGAGCCTGAACGGCGCCGCATGGAGTGCCGACTCTTGCTGCGGAGATGCGGGCGGGTCTGGGACTCTAACCATCAGTTCCGATCACAATACACTCAAGGGAACCGGTACGGACACTGTCGGCGATACCATCACCTGGACTCTGGCGCGCGAGAAATAGAAATGGAATAAACCGTGACCTTATCGCGCCTTTGGCTTCTTGTTCTGGTGTCTTTGGCGCCTTTCCGCCTGCAGGGCGCGCCTCTGACATTTGGGCAAGCCCTGGAGCTCGCGCTCAACCGCAAGGCCAACACCGCTCAAACCGCATCGGGAGCCGGACAATCCGCGGGCGCGGGCAACGGCAAGAGGGCAGGGCATTCCGCCGGCGAGCGCTTCTGCCCGGTTCATCTTGAGGACTACGCGGGCCTTGCCGCACAGCTCGCGTCCGCCAATGAAATGGGCCTTCCGCCGGGAGGCCCTCTCTTGTCCGCGTCGCCAGCCGGGTCCTCCGCCGGAGCCTTTGCCCTTCAATCCAGAAGGAGCGTCATTCTATGCACGGCGCTTCTCTATGCGAAACTCCAGGGTATCCAGGCACAGGAGCGGGTTTTGGGCCCGCAGCAGGACCTTGTCCTGCGGCTGATCGACATCGAGTCGCGCCGGGTTTCCGCGGAGGTGGACCCACCCCTCCTGCTGACGCAGGCAAAACTGCTGCGCGCAAGAACTCGCATGGAGTCGGGGTCTCTCAGCACTTCCGAGCGCGATACGCGCATTGCGCTCTCCACCCTCATTGGACTCCCGCCGGATCAGCCCGAGGCTGTGGAAAGCTCCATCCCGCCCTTGCCTGAGGACTCGACGACCAGCCTCGAAAACAGAGAAGTCCTTCGGCGGCTGGTGGCGTATCGCGACATTGTGCAGCTCGATTACGTATCGGATTTCATGACCAGACTGAAGGTTACGCACGATATGGCGCTTGGCAAAGCCTCGATTGGCAGCCTGGTCGCCGCGCACATCTCCGAAGAGATGCAGTTCATCGCTCTGCTTCAGTTCAACGATCGCATCCGGGCGGCGAAGGTTCAGTTCATGGGCGCGTCCGGCGACCTGGAAAACTGGGCGTTCGGGCGCCAATCGCCGATTGCGAATCAATCCTCAGCGCCGCCCCAAGCCCCGGCGTCCGATTCCTCCGCGTCATCGGGCAGCTCCGCTCCCAGCGCGCCAGCGCCGTCGATTCTATCCATCCTCATCTCGCCGGCGATCAGGGAATTGCAGGTTGGGCGGTCTCAACAATACTCCGCCATCGCGACCTATACCAGCGGAGGCATCAGAGATGCAACCACCGATGCCGTCTGGAGCTGCTCTACCGATACCGGCGCCGTTCTCTCATCAACCGGACTTTTGACCGGGCTCTCTCCAGGCGTTGTAACCGTCCAGGTGGAGTTTCAAGGCATCCAGCAATCCCGTAAGCTATCCGTGACCGGGCAGCCCGTCGACGAGTACCTCGCGCCCGATCGTCGAGATGCAACTCCGTGATTCGCTGAGCCAGGAGGGGTGGGGAAATCCAGGAATCTGGCCCAAGGCCGGCTGCCCCCTCCTTTTCGCCCGCGGTGGCGAACGAAAAGGAGGACATGCCACGAAGCCAATCCCGGCTAATCCGGAGCCGCCCTAAGCCCTCAGTGCGCGGCCTGAATCCGCACGCCCAGCCCGTTCAGCTTGGTGCGCGCCTGTGCCGCCTCGGGAGTTTGCGGGTGCCGCTGGATGAGCAGGCGCAACTCGTGAATGCCCGCGTCCTTCTTGTTCAACTGCAACAGCGCCAGTCCCTTGCGCAGTTGCGCGGCGGGAGCCTTGGGGCTGCCGCTGAAGCCTTCCAGAACGGCGTTGTAGCTCTTGATCGCATCGGCGTAATTCTGCTGCCGGTAGGCGATCTCGCCCAGGTAAAACTGCGCCGTGCCGGCCAGGTCGTCCAGCGGATAGTAGTGGATGACATCCTGGAACTCGCCCAGCGCCACTTCGTACTTGGCCGCGTTATAGTCGCGCACGCCGGCCTGAAAGGTCTCCTTCAGCGGCGGGGTCTGGCTGAGCGCCGGGCCCGGGGCTCCCCCGCCTTCGGCGGGCTGCGGCGCGCTCGCCG
>Ga0302320_10005393_pt1 | contig 28733 bp, 19 predicted proteins | sample Bog_T0_3_FD_202130 | JGI IMG/M metagenome (GOLD analysis project Ga0302320, IMG submission 202130) | Peat permafrost microbial communities from Stordalen Mire near Abisko, Sweden - Bog_T0_3 | ecosystem: Environmental > Terrestrial > Soil > Wetlands > Peat | place: Sweden: Abisko, Stordalen Mire...
CTTCAATGAGGCCGCGGTGAATTCACCGCGGAAAGTCGTGAATGGCGTTGACCAGTTGGCCGGTTACCGCGCGCTTCAATGAGGCCGCGGTGAATTCACCGCGGAAAGGACAGCGAGAGTAAGCAATGCTGCCCGGCATCGCGTCGCTTCAATGAGGCCGCGGTGAATTCACCGCGGAAAGGTAAACCAGTAGCCGGACTCGGGGCATGGGACAGCGTGCTTCAATGAGGCCGCGGTGAATTCACCGCGGAAAGGGTCGGCATACGCAATGGGAAGACCTGGACTTCACGCTTCAATGAGGCCGCGGTGAATTCACCGCGGAAAGTCGTGAATGGCGTTGACCAGTTGGCCGGTTACCGCGCGCTTCAATGAGGCCGCGGTGAATTCACCGCGGAAAGGCCTTTGAAGATGCCCAGGTTGGCCTACGCATGGTCACGCTTCAATGAGGCCGCGGTGAATTCACCGCGGAAAGCGCGAGAGTGCCAACACGCTCGTCAATGGCCTGCTTGCTTCAATGAGGCCGCGGTGAATTCACCGCGGAAAGCGGATCAGGACACGATTATTCATGTTCTCACCTGAGCTTCAATGAGGCCGCGGTGAATTCACCGCGGAAAGGAAGATGGCGCGCAGGACTTCCGTCACATCGTCGCGCTTCAATGAGGCCGCGGTGAATTCACCGCGGAAAGCGGCGATGGAGCGCAACAGACCGGCATTCTCTATACGCTTCAATGAGGCCGCGGTGAATTCACCGCGGAAAGCCACAGGGCTACTCACACAAATGATGAGGACGTGCGCTTCAATGAGGCCGCGGTGAATTCACCGCGGAAAGAAGTTCCAGATGAAACCAATGTCTCAAATCTTAAGCTTCAATGAGGCCGCGGTGAATTCACCGCGGAAAGAGGTTTTTGTCCCGCTGATCACGCCAGCGACCAGCAGCTTCAATGAGGCCGCGGTGAATTCACCGCGGAAAGTGAACTTTTTGGTGGCTGAGTAGGCCACCACCCTTTTGCTTCAATGAGGCCGCGGTGAATTCACCGCGGAAAGATTGAACATGAGTGAAACAAAGCATAGCCCGTTGCCATGGCTTCAATGAGGCCGCGGTGAATTCACCGCGGAAAGATTACGTCAGCGCTCCTTTCTGGGCGCTGTATTCATTAGCTTCAATGAGGCCGCGGTGAATTCACCGCGGAAAGAAGAAATCACCCCAACTAGGGCCGATCTCACCGTCGGAGCTTCAATGAGGCCGCGGTGAATTCACCGCGGAAAGCACTTTTCCATGATCCATTTGTCGCCGATGTATTCGGCTTCAATGAGGCCGCGGTGAATTCACCGCGGAAAGGGCTCCTGTACAAGCGGTCTATTTTCAGATAGTTTCGCTGCGTTTTGCGAGAGGCTGTCATCCAATAGCCAATTTGAAGCATAGCAGTGCATACGTGAGTGGTTCAAGTCCTTTCCCTTGTTAAAATTACAGGTTGCGAGCGGCTGCCGGGTTTGGCGCACCACCGGACCGCTCGCTGCACCGTCAGCGAGTGACGAATACCGGATAGTCATCGATCTCGCCATTCAGAAAACGGGCCAGCAGCCGCGCCTGAATTTCCAGCAACCGGCGATAGCTGACACGATAATCGAACATGGGGTGCGTTACCAGCGTATCCATGCGCAATTCATAGGCTCGAAAGAACCCCTTGCGGCCATTCGGCTTCAGCGCGACAGACGGCCCCGACCGAATGAAGTCCGCAGTGGTCACCATACGGGTATTAATTGCTGTCAGTACCACTGAGTCGGCAATCAGCGCTCGAAATGGCTCCATCAGGTCAAGGGCCAAAGCTGGGCGTCCAAAACGCGGTTGGTGATAGAAGCCCCAGTACGGATCAAACCCCAATGAGTAGCAGGTGATGGTCAGGTCTTTTACCAGAAGACTGTAAGCAAATGACAACAACGCATTCACCGGATCGCGGGGCGGCCGCCTGTTGCGCTGCGTGAAGTCAAAAGAAAATTCTGCTGGCGCTCCCTGGTGTGCTCTGTCGCCATCTTCTCCGGATTTCAGCATTCCGGAAAATTCGCCAAAGTAAGCCCGCGCGGCAGCGCCTTCAATCCCCAGCAACGTGTCAAGCCCCAATGCTACTTCCGCCTTTTCCGCCAGTAACTTCAACTGGCGCAAGACGGTTTCCGGCGGTTCGATGTGATTCCTTTGAAGAAGGGTACGCTGATTGCGGATTTTGCCCACAACGAGCTTGCGCGCAATCGAGAGAGCCATGGATTCATACCCGGCAGAGGCAAACTGACGCTGGCGCAAGAACACATTCCGCGCATTCAGTCCATTCGTGATGCCGTAGAACCAGCCTCCCTGCGAAAAGTAGCAGACAGGAACTTCGGCTGAACAGAAGGACTGGATGGCTTGTGTCGAAAGCTGCACATTCCCGAACAGATTGATTTGTGATACTTCGCCGAGGCGGACTTCCTGTTTCAGACTGTCGCCATCCTTGACCTGGATAACCGCTCCTGATTTTCCGACCCGAAAGCCCTGTGAGTTCAAGTACAAGGGACGGAGATCGTCGCGCGCAGCCACCAACTGCCGCACTTCCGTGGCAGCCATCTCTTCATTGTTTTCAAAGAGGGAAAACTGTACCGGGCGACGTTCTTCGAATCGGAGCGCTCGTGCGCGCAGTGCATTGGTTTCGTCTGGAAGGCAGATTCCGACCAGAGAGCACCGTGGACATTTAGGGCTATCCGTGAGCGGCTCGGGAATCTGGTCACTTACTGCCGCCTGCCGCGCCTGCTCGATAAGTTCTTCGGTTTCGGCGATAAGCGCATTATCGATCACGATTCGCACACGCTGCTTTGTGGCGGCATAGTAAAGGATACCTTCATCGCAGGAATACCCGTTATCACGCAGGACAAGAGCTTGCGCCGCAATTTGAATACGGTCCGAAGGCCAGGGGGTGGGTACGCCGTCGACATCGCGCGGCTTGCCTCGCTTGTAATCTACCGGCCGCACAGACTTTCCATCGCTAGCGCTGGCATCGTTTTCTATCAGGTCAAGTTTGGCAGTTAGGCCGACACGCTCACTCGATAAAGTTACCGAGCGCGAGTGTATCGTCTCGCCATTCACTTCTGCGGCTGTGGGCATTGCGCTGGGGCCGGAATCAACCCGCGTGTGTTTGGCCTGGCCATCCAGCGTGTCAGGACTACTTTCGAAAACTCCCTCCACCCACTCGTAGAAGAAGAGCCTTGGACAGTAGACAAACTCGTTCAACATACGCGCTGGCAAAAGGTCAGGCAATTTCAGTTTAAGATGATGGACTAAGTCCTCATCAACACGGACGGGTTGGATACGTTGAGCCTCAGCGGACACGAGAGGAACTCCTTTCGGCAACAATGCGAATCAGACAACAATGCAGGGGCTGTCCAGGTTTGTGTACGGTTTTCCCAGAGCGGTGATGACTCGATCCCCACGTCCTTCTGATGGTCCGAGATTAACAAAGAGGACTTGATCGTCGTCATGGTGAATAATTGTGCGCAGAGCTTCCCGACAGCGCACAAGGTCCGACGCTGTTAACTGGCACTCAAAAACAGAGAACTGAAGATGATCCCCAAAGCCGCGCATCAGCTTGAAGACCTGCCGCAGCCGCTTTTCGTCGGCAATGTCATAACAGACAAGGTAAGAACTGCGCATGGCGCGATGACTCCCTACTTAATCGGTGTGGTAATTCGCATAACATAATTCCAAGCTGCAAGTAACTTACAACTCATTGCTTATTTGTGCTCTGGTGAAATTCATGAACTTCCCCACTGAAATTCGTTTGGCCGTCAAGACGCGATCGACACTCAGGTGGGCGAGCCCGTTGGCCTTGTGCAGGTCAGGATGTCCAAGCATGGCCCGAACGGCTGAAAGTGTTGCGGGCTCCTTCCAGATGGGCCAACTAAAGGAAAAAACACCTCGACTAGAGGAGCCACCAAGAATAGCGGGACGTACCCGTCCGGCCCTTGTTTGGGGAACCATGGTCAGTGCGGCTAGTCCCACGGCTGCAAGCCGGTTTGCGCCATGCTGGGTGCCATATTTGTAGGCTGGGGCCGCAGGGTCTCCGGCCATTAGCGCATAGCGAACGTCTTCCTCCGGGTCCCAGCGGAAGGAGAAGGTGGGATCTGAACGGCGCCACGGTGCGAACAGAGCTTCTGACAGGCATTCTTCGGCTGAAATCTGAACGGCGGCTTTGCCTTTTCCGCGCAACGGGGGAGCTGGTTCCAAAGGAACTTTCCGGAGTCGTTCCAAAAAATGCTGGTGGCCTTGGCCAAACAAGAGGCACAGCGGCGTGGGAGCGATAGGCGCAGCGTTAACGTTCTTGTCTTCTTTTGTAACGACATCGCTCATCAGCGATGCGAGAAGATCGGCGCAGCCACGCGCCGAAACAGTTGCAGCACAGGCCGCCTCGTCGAGTAATGCGCGAGCCTCGTTGCGCGGGTAATTGAGGTCACATTGGTTCCGTTTTCCAAAATCATGGTCTGCCGCCAGAACGGCAAGTCCACGGACTGCAATTGTAGCGACCTCTTCACGCGTTGTCGGATTTTTGACACAAAGCACTGGACGCAAGGGTGAGGGGCTGAATTCCCAGCAAGCACGAGGAAAGAGCCTCTTGCCTTCGGGCAGGGCTTCCAACGACCGCAGCAGGCCGAGCAGAGTCAGAAAGGCGAGCAGATTGTCCGGTTCCAGCCCGTCCAGACGATGACGTGTAATGGATTCGTTCATCGGGGGCCTTCTTCTTCGGAAGCGCGGTGGTCGGCAAGACGCAGGATGGCCTCCATGCGGGCCAGCTCCCAGACTCCGTAACGGGCCTTGAGAAGTTCATACAGGCTGGGCCAATCCAATCCGCGCCCCTCACATTCATAGGCGAGGGACTGCGGGCCAGGGCCAGCTGCCAGTGTGGAAGGAATGTCCCGCACTCTGGAAAGATTCGCGCGCTCGTGGGCATCCTCCGGGTCGGCATGGGGAAAGAATGGGCGGCCATGGCCATGATGCGTACCGATCAGCCAGAGCACCAGTTCGGGATCTTTCGCCTCGGCGTCAAAACGCGGTATGTGCGGAGCCAGCCGCACGGACAAAGCCTCATGCCGCCAGTGCGCGGGCAAACCGGAGCGTTCCCGCGCATTACGCGGCAGGCGGCGCGCCGATTTGGCGAGAATCTCATCGGGGCTATCGGGGTCTGGACCCAGCGGATCGCCATAGGTCAACCACGACTGAAAACGCGCATCGGCCTTGCCGGCATCGTGCAGGTATCCGGCCAGCTTCAAGTCCTGAATGCGTTCTGGAGGCAGGCCCGCCTGGACCGCGAACAGATACGTCTTTGCCTCTACATCGGAGCAGTGCTGCTGGAGTGGCACGGCAAAGCCAGGGAGCGACCCGTCAAAGTCGTCTTCGGTTGCATTGGACGCTCCTTCCTGGGTTGCCTGCTCGCGCTGTTCGATCCTGATTCCCCGTGACGCAAGAAAAACCACGCCGCGCGGAAGATCGTCTACGCTGCCATAAATCTCTGTATAGGCCTCAACCTTGCCTTTGGCCTGGTCCAGTTTTTCCAAATCCGCCGCCGTTTCCTTCGTCAGGGCGCTTGGCGGAATCGTATCGCGCAAGGCGTTCCATAGTTTCGTATCCGCTCCGGCGATGGCCTGCGCGAGCGCGGACTCAGCCTCGGGAGATGGTAGCAGCCCCGGCGCAACGCGCACGGCGAACCTGTGCCCTGCGTATGGCGTGGCAGCCTTGGCAGCAACGTCCGTGGCGGCCAGTTTGGCATCGGGATTCCAGCCGTATTCATCGACGCCGCCATACGTTGCGGGAACGACAACCGTATCGCCGGGACGAATCTTTCCGGGCTGAATCCATTCGGAGCTATCCTCATGGCCGGTCCAGCGAAAAACCATTCGCTTCTGTTTGTTCCTCCGCGGATTTCCGCTTTCTTCCGGTTCCGCAGCAGAAACGTCGGCCAGGGCATCCATTCCAGCACGTTCCTTTGTTAGCCAGCGGCGCACCGCCCAAACAGGAAGTTCAATGGCCTCGGCGGAACGCGGCGGTATCAACTGCATGAGTTGGTATGTGCCGCTAGAAAACTCAGGGGCAATATCCGCACGCCAAACGACGGAGACCGAATCGGCTGTGCGGCTCGGCCCATGCAGGTAAAGCGAGACCTCCGGATCGGCCGCAGGAATCGGCGCGGTCTGGCTCAGCAGGTCAAGATGCGCGGGCAGAAGCACTGGCGCATCCGCCTTGGGCGAGAGCAAATCTTCGGTTTTGAGAGGATCGGCAACCGGATGCTTTTCCAGAAACTCTTTCAAGGCGGCAAGACCGAAGTCAATCCTAGGCAGTTCCTTCTTTGTGGCAGGCTTATCGGCGTTTTCCTTCAGGTAGTTCCAGGTCTTGACGATGGCTTCGCCGTAGACAGGATCGTTCTTATCCGCTTTGCCGCCACTGATGATGGCTGCATACGGAACAATTTCGCGTCCGGCCCGGTTGAGGCGGCCAAAGCGCTGGCGCAGGGCATCGAGGGGCGCGGCTTCCGTAATGAGCCCATCCAGATCGATGTCCACGCCAGCCTCAATGCACTGGGTAGACACAATCAGCAGCGGCTTGTCGAGACGGCGTGAATGGCCTGTTTTGATCGGGTCGAGCCGTTGGGCAAGCTCGTCGCGTTCGATCGAGCGCGCGGGGCCGATCATCAGGATGGATTCGATCTCACCTGCGTCCGGTCTCTTGCGAAGCTCCTCAAAGATTCCCCGCGCGCGCGCCACGCGGTTCACGACGACGGCCAGGGCTGGATATTCGAGACCTTGTTTTTTGAGAGTCTCTAGACCCTTCAGTGCGTGCTTTACAAACTCGTCAATGCGCTGCTGATCCGCAGCTTTGTCCGGCTCGTCGGCTTCTTCGCCGCCGTTTGCAGCGTCCTTGTTCTGCTTGGGCTTCCCCAGTTCAATGAGCAATGCTGGCTTGGAAGCGCACCAGCGAGCACGGAGAATCGGGTTGGCATAATCTTCATCTTCGAGGCCAAAGGGAACGCCCACTTCCTTGCCCGGAGTGGCTGTGAGCAGCGACACGCCCCAGGGAACGGCGGCGTCCTTGCTCTCGCGCCAGGCATCGCTCTGGTAGCGTTTTACCCATTCCAGCGTTTGGCGGAACGGCTCGGAGAGATGCGCTTCATCCAGCAGAATCAGGCAGTCGGAGCCAAAAAGCCCGGCATGAACCGGCTTCATGCTGTCAGAAACGCCGTACCCCCGGAAGAGCAGCCGCGAACCTGTTTGGTCCACGGTCGAGCACAGAATGGTGGGTTGAGACGGTGTTCGCGCCCAGTCATCTTCGCGCGGGATGCCGCCCCGCAAGCGGCGCGCGATCAAAGGAGCAGCATTTTCCCCGGCCAGTTCCCGCAGGCGTCGCGCGACTTCGGCGGTCACTACTCCCGCGGGTTTGGTGAGCGCCGCGGCAATCTTCTCCGCCCGGTCAAAAGCGTCATCCACCACCAGGCGTCGATCCACCACCATGGCAATGCGTACCGGTGCCCGCCGCTCTCGACCGCGCACGGCTTCCAGTGCAAGATGAAATACAGCGATATCCAAAGCCGCGGTTTTGCCCGAGCCGGTGGGAAGGTCCAAGACCTCGGGCCAAGTGTTCTCCTGGGCCAGCTTTCGGGCCAGACGCGTCTGCCAGGGAAAAGGCTGAACTCCATGAACCTCATGGAAGAACGCATCGAAGTTATCTGCTGTCAGCTCATGAGTCATGCCATCTTCTCCGCATCCGCGATAGGGCGGCACAAGCCCAGGCCCACAAAACGCCCTGCCCCCAGAATGACCGGTCCCGCCACCGGTTCAGGAAAACGAATCACGGCATGAGTCAGAAAGCGGTTGTTCAACGAGGGCGGCAACCGCCAGCGCATCCATTCCGGGGACTTGCCCGAAGGCTGCGCCGATGGAGCGCCTTCTATAGCGGAGTGCTTGTGGGGAACCACCGTATCTGGTTCAGGAAGGCCGGCGTTGATGCAGGCGGATTTGATCTGCGAGATGATCTCTTGTTGTCTTGCCTCGCCCTTTTCTTTGAGATGGCGATCAAGCACGATAGGGGTAACAGTAGCAAACTCCGAGCCTGTCTGCGTATAAAAGGTCGAATCCAGGGATCGTTTGTCAGAAGCAACGACGGGAGAAAATTCCAAGCCAAAACGGCGCAGGCAGAGTCTCCTTCGCTCCATCGGCATATTATGCGGCGCAATCCTGCGCATGGCCCGCAGAAAATCGCCGTTCTCCAAAAGCCCGCTGCCGCGCGGGGGCACCAGCGCGAAGCCAAGCAGATGCCCATCCGCATAGGGGAAGCCCACAAAAGCCAGAGGCACAATGGACAGATGCGGCTCCCGCGTTGGGCTACCATCTGGATTGTGCCCACTGACTAGAAACGGGATGCACTCTCCTAAGCCGCACTGCCTGTAGCCAGAGAGAAGAGTGTCGCGAATCTCCTTGACCAGCAGCGCCGCGGCGCGAATGTCTGGCATTTCGCCGCCTGTATGTTCAAGCACCAGCCATTTCGAATCAAAGCAGCTATGAGCTGCTTCGCTCGTGGATTGCCTGATTGTTATAACCCGCTCTCCCGGAAGAGGGCGGCCGTTTTTTCCGCCGGACGTGACGAACCGCTGATAGCTCTCGCATAGCTCATCGAACCTCCCGCCATAGATTCGCCTTTCTGGCGGCCGCGATTGTACCGGCAGAGGCGCTTCCGATTGCAGAAAGCGGCAACGGGTCAGGCTGGCGGAGTGGCCTACATACGACGTGTCGGATGCCAGTACGCTCAAGGCCTCAAAGATATGCGAGTCCGGGGTGGCGTCCTCCCAATATAGAGATACGACCGGGTCGTCAGGCAATGAGGCTGGAAAACGGCGAGGCTGGCGGCCGCGCAAATGGGGCAGGACAGCCTTGTCATTGGGCGGGACGAAACTCACGGGCGCTGTGCGCCGCTCCGCTTGCGACGCGGCAATTCTTGGCGACTGTTGCCGCTCCAGCCACTTCAGCGCTTCCGCTTCCAGGGAGTCTTGTTCGCGCCGCGATCCCCACGTTGCCACGAGCGCGGAAAAAATGCGATCCGGCTGTGGAGGCCAGTCAGGCGTATCGCTCTCCGGGCCATGAGCCGCGAATGCAACGCCGGTGAGGTACTCAATCTCCAGGATCAGCGTCATGGTTTACCCCTGCGCGTCTTCGTCTTCGCCACCCTCGCCGGCAAGAGCTTTATCCTGACTCTGTTTCACGATATTGACCAGTTTGTCCTGCGGCGTGAGCAAAAGGGGCGATTCCTGAAAGTTGAAGCCTGCACCCTTCGCGGCCGCGAAGGTTGCGCGGTAAAGGTCGCGCGCCTCCGCCGCGTCGAGAACTATGTCTACAGTCGTTCCATCGGCATGAACCACTTCCAGGGGAGCTTTTCCTTCACAGACAAGGTCGCAACGCGAGCGAAGTGCGTAACCCTGTGCGTCCTGTTCCGAAACAGCCACCAGTCCGAGCGCTGTCAGCAAGGCGCGTCCTGCTTCGTTCTTCTTTTCGTCCGATCCAAAATGCAGCCTGCGCAGCGCTGCGAAACTCAATACGAACATTTGTTCGAGGTAATCGCAGGTGATGCCGAGTGGCTGGACGGACGGTGCGATGTTGCCGTGGTTAATCTCCGAAGGTCGTACTTTTTTCGCTCTGGGGCCGGCTCCCGCCTCGGTTACATCCCATCCTCCATCCTCCCCTTTGTAGACTTCTACCTTGCGCAATATACCCAGCGGATCTATGCGGCTGCCGGTGCGTCGCCCCGCCGTACGCGGCTCAACTTCACCCGTCCTCTGATTCACCGGTTCTTCGACCGGCACATCTGCGGCCATGATTTCTGAAACGAGGCAGCGGGCGAACTTGGCCCCGAGTCCGCCACCGCCACCCGTGGAGTACCAGGAGCCGAAGAGCAATGCCGTCGGCGAAACTTCCAGCAGCACCGAAGCATCGGCATTGCTCGCCTTGACGAGCTGTTTTCCAAGATCGCTTTTCATGAATGGCGTTCCATCCAAAAGGCTATCGCGGAAGATCGCGTCATAGACGCGGTGCGGAGCTTCGAGTGAGCTTATGGTGCGGATGCCTTCGAGCCCCTTCCCGCTGAAATCCACCACCACATATGGAATGCAGAGCGATTTATCACGGATGATTCCGAGCAGGCTCTCCTCCAGTCGGTTGGCCTGGGACTGCACGCTGTCCACCAGCACGCACCAAACCTCCTTGCCATCCAAACGGCGACGCTCAAAGACATGGCGCGGAGGAGGATTATTCCGGCCCTCACCTGGGTACGTGGGCGGAAAGATCTTGTCGCCCTTCCCTCCAGCGGGCTGCAGTCGCTGGCGACGCCGCAGAGCGGCATCTTGGGCAACCATTCTGGTAAGTGTGGCAGCATCCATGGACTTTTCCTCTTTCTTGCCGAAAGGATACGAAACGACGAAGTGATCGGAAATGACCATTGTAATCCATGGTGAACAAAAAGCGAATATATTTTTTCTTATGAGGGGAAGGCACGGCTGAAGTAGTTACAAATGAACTTAAATCAATAATTTACGCATATTGTTGAGTCTGTAACTTGTTGATCATATTAGACATAATTACGCCAATATGCGAAACACGTGAAAAATCTCTATCACGGTGACAACCTGCGATAGCCGTCCCTGGCGGGGCCGTTGAATTCGTATGCAGGTTGTTTCTTCAGTCCCACTACGCACCCTCGGGTGGACGGCCCAGCGCACGGTAAAACTATGTGCTGAACGGGCCTTCTCCGTCCGTTCGGAGCGCGGCTGCGCGCCAAACAAAAGTGCGCGTTTGTCACTGACCGCGCTTTTCCCTCCGGACTCCCACCGTCGTGCGCTGCGTTTGTCCCTTTTCCGCCGACCGTCTTCGCGCTTCCCAGCCGTGGGTGAGAAAGACGCTCAGCCGGTTACGGCGGAAAAGGAGAACAAAAACATGAATTTCAATAGCAACCACAACAGCGGCAGAAGCCACACCGCGCCGCACAGCAAAAATGCGGCGCTGCGCACTCGCAGCGATTCGCCCTATCAACAGCGCACCAGCCAGAAGGACAACCCCACGCAACAACTCATCAAGCAAGCCGTGGATTTTCTCATCCAGCAGCTTGAGGCGGGCAAGAGCGAAACATTGACCGCGTATCTGGCCGCGATGGCGCGGTTTCATGCCTACAGCTTTTCCAACATTTTATCCATCGTTCGCGCCCGTCCCGACGCGACGCACGTAGCAGGTATCCGCACATGGAACGAGTTGGGCCGTTTCGTGAAGCGGGGCGAGAAAGGCATTCCGATTCTTGCGCCCATGATCGGACACCGGCGCAGACAGGACGAAGCTGACCAGAGCAGCGGAACAGACGACAGCGCCAAACCGCAGCCAGTATTGATCGGATTCAGGGTTGTACATGTCTTCGACATCCGGCAAACGACTGGCGAAGACCTCCCCCAGTTCGAGCAGAACATCACCGGCGACGTGGGCGAGCATCGGGACCGGCTCATTGAGTTTCTGGCGCAACAGAATATCGCCCTTGAATATAACGAGAACATCGCACCCGCTCTCGGAGTGAGCTACGGCGGAAAGATTGTCTTGCTGCCCGGACAGTCCGATGCGGAGGCGCTAGTCAGTTTGGTCCACGAAACTGCGCATGAACTTTTGCACAAATCCACCCGCCGCACTATCACCACCCAAACCGTGCGCGAGACAGAAGCCGAAGCCGTGGCCTTCATCGTGGGCCAGGCCGTGGGCTTGGAGATGGGCAGAAGTTCAAGTGATTACATTCAGATGTACGCAGGAAACGCGGCGCTGTTGGCCGAAAGCCTTGAAGTTATCCAGCGCACTTCCGCAGTAATTCTGGACGCCATTCTCACGGACGAAACAGTCCAGGAGAATGAGGCCGTTGCGGAGGTGGCGTAATGCGGACCATTCTTCGCATCCTTGAGCGGGCCGGAGGTTACCGGCCCACGCTCTATCTCAAAATCGAAAACCCGCCTTATATGGCGCTTGTCATCGAGGCCACGCCGGAACCCGGCCCGCTCAATGCTCCGACGCTTTCCGTTGCGCACTACGGCGAACAGAACGGCGACTTGATGCGCGACCCGGAAATGTGTTTCGAGTTGACCAATCCGCTTGGCATGGGATGGATGATGACTCCGTTTTACTTTCGCAACGACTACGCAGGCGTGGAGCAGTATTCCCGCACCTGTAACGCAAAAAACTACATTTTCTATTCCGACCTCTTCCACGAACACGATCAGTTCGCCCGCTTGTGGGACAGGAATATCCGCGCACAAGGTTTCTTTGAAGCCTTCGAGCGCAGCCGCTAACCCGCCACTCTCCGGGCGGGTACATACGGCCCGCCCACGCCTTCACGCTGGACAACCTCAAAAGGAGAATCTGAAATGACGACTGAAGCTAAATCCGAATATCGCAACCTGCCGCTCGACTCGCTCACCGAGTCAGCGAACAATCCCCGGCGCAGTTTTGACACAGCAGCTCTGAATGAGTTGGCGGAGTCAATTAAAGCGCAAGGCATCCTTGCGCCGCTTGTCGTGCGGCCTGTCGGCCAGCACTTCGAGATCGTTGCCGGAGCGCGGCGCTATCGCGCGGCGCAACTGGCCGGACTCGAAACCGCACCTGTCCGCATCGTCGAACTGACCGACGCCCAGGCGCTCGAAACCAGCATCGTTGAGAACCTGCAAAGGCGCGATGTGCATCCGATGGAAGAGGCAAGCGGATACGCCCGACTTTTGGCGCTTGACGAGCCGAAGTATAGCGTCGAACAGATTGCCGCCAAAGTTGGCAAGGCCCCTGCGTTTATCCTCGCTCGATTGAAATTGGTCGAGCTTGTGCCCGCCGTGGTAGAAGCATTCACGCAAGACGAAATCGGCTTGGGTCACGCGCTTTTGCTGGCAAAGTTGCAACCCGAGCAACAGGAAGAGGCGCTTGCCGCTTGCTATCAGGAGCAGTACAGCAGCGGCAGCAAGGCAAAGCCCATCTTGCTTCCCGTTCGGCATCTGCAACAGTGGATTGAGCACAACATTCTGTTGGAGATTGCTGCCGCGCCGTTCTCGAAGGAAGACGCCGCGCTTGTGCCGGAGGCCGGCGCGTGTGTCGATTGCCCGAAGCGCACCGGTCACAATGTTCTTTTGTTCGAGGGCATATCTGCGCAGCACAATTCGTGCTCCGATCCAAAATGCTACGCCGCAAAGGTCGATGCGCACGTCCGCCAGACTATCGTGGCGAAACCTAAGCTGGTACAAATCAGCACCGCCTATGGGCCGACAAAGGATGGCAGCGCCGCCGTTCCGCGCAACAAGTATGTTGAGATTCACAGCGAGAAACCGACAAATCCGAAGCAGCGTGACTGGCCGGAGTACAAAACCTGCAAGTTCACCACTGAGGCCATCGTCACCGAAGGCAGTGAGAAGGGCGAGTTGAGGCGCATCTGCTCGAATCCCGATTGCCCCATTCATCACGCCCGCAAGCAGCGGACAACCGCTGATGCAGTCATCAAGGCCGAACAGGAGAAGCGCCGCCGCGAGGAGGCGATGGCGCAAACTACGGGATTGCGCGTGCTGAAAGCCATCGGCGAAGCAGTCCCCGTTCGCCTGATGAAGCGTGACCTGTTGTTTGTAGCCGAGCGTTTCGCTGCCGTTTTGGACGAACGTCGTCTGGCCATCGTTCTGCGCCAGCACGGCATTGGCAAACCAACCAGCGCCACCGACGCCCCGGCCAAGTTGCTTGCGTCCTTTCTTCGCAAGCTCGACGAAGGCACACTCGGACGCCTGTTGGTTGAAGTGGCCATTCTGCAAACCGCGCATTCGCCGAACGACTCCGGCAAGGCGCTCCGCGATGCCGCCGACTACTACAAGGTGGACGTGGCCGCAATCACGGCCAAAGTCAAGCAAGAATTCACCGCGAAGGACAGGGCGAAGGCCACGAAGAAGGCTACACCGAAACCGCCAGCCAAGGTCGTCAAGAAGGCCGCAGCCGCATAACCGTCAACAACCAGAAAGACTGCGCGGAGCCTGAAACCACGGGCTCCGCATTTTTATGTCCGTTGCCCGCCTACCCACCCTCAATTGCGCTCCCGCTTCAGCGGGAGGCCATCTTTCGCCCGCCCGGCGGTCACGAGCGCGCCGCTATGCGGCGCGCCTGAGATTCTGAGAATGGTACAGCCAGTGCAATAGCTGCTTACATGCCTCAATGAACGGTTGACAAGTATGTTTTCCCGGTGCAGGTGTTAAAATTCTATGCTCAGGGCATCGATATGGTTCCGCCTATGTTCTTGTTTTTCAAGCAGATCGGAGGGAGTTTTGGAGTCGGCCTCGTGCATCTGACTCGCAAGCTCAAACCATGGAAGTTCTTGACAATGTAACGCACTTCCTCGGGGACGACCTGAAGCGAACGATGGTCCCCGGCGCAAAGGTGGCAATTGCCGCCTCTTGCTTTTCGATCTTTGCTTTCGAGGCCCTGCGTCAGGAGCTGGAGCAGATTGACTCCCTGGAGTTCATCTTCACGACGCCGACCTTTATTCCGGGCGAAGTAATCGACAAGGTCAGGCGAGAACCGAGAGAGTTCCACATTCCGCAGCCTTGCAAGGAACAGGGATTTTTTGGAACTGAATTCGAAATTCAGCTTAAGAATAGGCTCACTCAGCGGGCCATCGCCAGGGAGTGCGCCGACTGGATTCGGCGCAAAGCCAAGTTCCGGTCCAACCGAATTGGCGCGCCCATGCAGCAATTCGCCTGTGTGACCACTCCACAGCAGGATTCCGTCTACATCCCGTTGCACGGCTTTACTGCCGTCGATCTCGGCTACCAGCAGGGCAATGCAGTCTCCAACTTCGTCAATCGCATGGATGAGCCCGTTGCTACCCGGAGCTTCATCGATCTCTTCGAGCAGATTTGGAAAGACCCTGCCAAGGTTACGGACGTGACCGACCTGATCTGCGACCACATAGCTTCTGTTTACCAGGAGAATTCTCCCCAGCGCATCTACTTTCTGATGCTCTACAGCATTTTCAACGAGTTCCTTGAGGATGTGAGCGAGGATGTGTTGCCGAATGAGCGCACCGGCTATCAAGACAGCGTGATTTGGCAGAAGCTCTATAGCTTCCAGAGAGACGCTGCCACCGGCATTATCAACAAGCTGGAAACGTACAACGGTTGCATCCTTGCCGACAGTGTCGGCCTCGGCAAAACGTTTACCGCTCTGGCCGTCATCAAATATTACGAGCTACGCAACCGGACTGTTCTCGTCCTCTGCCCCAAGAAACTTACGGACAACTGGATTACCTATAAGGGCAACCTCAAGAACAACCCACTGATCAAAGATCGTTTCAGCTTCGATGTGCTCTGCCATACCGACCTGCTTCGTGAGCGAGGTGAGTCGTTGGGGATTCCGCTGAGCCGTGTCAACTGGAGCAACTACGACCTCGTTGTCATCGATGAGTCCCATAACTTCCGCAATGACGATGCCTTCAAGGATCGTGAAACCCGTTACCAGCGGCTCATGAACCGGATCATCAAGCAGGGGGTCCGCACCAAGGTGCTGATGCTCTCAGCCACTCCCGTCAACAACCGCTTTAATGACCTCAAAAATCAGCTTGCCCTTGCTTACGAGGGACAACCCGATTCCCTCACAGCTAAGCTGAAGACAAAGCGCGACATCGATCAAATCTTCCGTCGCGCGCAGGCCGCCTTCAATGTCTGGTCCAAGCTGCCTGCCGAAGAGCGGACGCCGCAGGCCATAATGGCTTCGCTGGATTTCGATTTTTTTGAACTGCTCGATTCAGTCACCATCGCCCGCTCTCGCCGGCACATCACCACCTTCTACGACATCAAAGAAATTGGCGAATTTCCCACGCGCCGCAAGCCGCTCTCCTTCCGTTGCAAGCTCACGAATCGTACGGATGTGATGGGCTTCAATGATATTTTTGTCCAACTCACGGCGTTGAAGCTCGGAGTCTATACCCCGGTCACCTACATTCTGCCCAGCCGTCTTGCCAAGTACGAAGCAATGTACGACACCGAAGTCAGCGGCGGCGGCGGGCGGCTCAAGCAGAAAGACCGCGAGCTGAGCCTTCGCTCGCTGATGACGGTCAATCTGCTCAAGCGCCTTGAGAGTTCCGTAGCCTCTTTCCGAATTACGCTCGGCAAGCTCCAGAAGATTCACCTTGGCACTCTGGCCAGGATTGAAAGCTACCGGCGCACTGGCCACAGCGGTACTTTTACCGACCTGTCCACGGGGTTCGATGACGCCGAGCCGGACGAGGATGTGGAATTGCTCGATCCCGAAGAGCAGTCGTCCGAGCAGCAGACCTCTGGCAAGGTCATCATCCAACTGGCCGACATGGATTTGCCCTCTTGGGAACGCGACCTGAGAGCCGATCTGGAGGTAATCGAGACGCTCTTGAACGAGATGGACAAGGTTTCGCCATCCGATGACGCCAAGCTCCAGCATTTGAAGCAGCAAATCCTAGCCAAGATCGACTCGCCCATCAACCCTGGCGTTGACGGTGGGCCGGGCAACCGCAAGGTGCTGCTTTTTACCGCCTTTGCCGATACGGCTGACTACCTTTATGAACACCTTGCTCCGATGCTTCAGAAGCGTTACGGCCTCAACACCGCGCGCGTCGTTGGCTCAGACCGGCCCAAGTCTACGCTCGGCCGAAAGGCGGATTACCAGGAACTTCTCATGCTCTTCTCGCCGGTATCCAAAGAGAAGGCTCTGCTGATGCCTGATGTGCAGGACGAGATTGACCTGCTCATCGCCACCGACTGCATCTCCGAAGGCCAGAACCTCCAGGACTGCGATTACCTCATCAATTACGACATCCACTGGAACCCGGTCCGCATCATTCAGCGCTTTGGCCGCATCGACCGCATCGGCTCCAAAAACGCCTCCATCCAGCTCGTCAACTACTGGCCGGACATTTCGCTCGACGAGTACATCCGCCTCAAAGAGCGCGTCGAGAGCCGCATGGTCATCGCCGACGTGACGGCCACCGGCGATGAGAATCCCCTTGATGGCCGCTCCAACGACCTTGCCTACCGCAAGGAGCAGCTACGCCGGTTGCAGGACGAGGTGATCGAATTGGAGGACGTCAAGGCCGGCGTCAGCATTACCGACCTCGGCCTCAACGATTTCCGCATGGACCTTCTCAACTACGTCAAGACTCACGGCGACATCTCGCAGATGCCCACCGGGATGCACGCTGTCCTGCCCGCGGCTCCGGAGCGCGGCTTGGTTCCCGGCGTCATCTTTGCCCTTCGCAATCGAAACGAGAGCGTCAACATCGAGCAGCTCAATCGCATGCACCCGTATTATCTGGTTTATGTGGATATGGAGGGCAAGACCGTTCTGCCGCACACCGAGGTCAAGCGGTTGCTCGATCTGGTCCGCTCTGTCGCCAAGCCCTGCGATACGCCGATTCTGGAGGCATATCAACCTTTCAACCAGCGCACCCAAGATGGTCGCGAGATGGGCGTCTACTCTGATCTGCTTACCGCCGCCATCCGTTCCATTCTCCAAATCAAGGAAGAAAAGGACCTGGACAGCCTTTTCAGCGGCCAAAAGACTACAGCGCTCACCGGCCCGGCCTCCGGGCTGGATGACTTCGAGCTGATTGCCTTTCTCGTTGTCGAACCGGCCGCAGCGCCATCCATTTGAGGCTGCCATGTTCCTCTATCCCGAGCGCGCACGCTATGACCGCATCCTGCCCAAGAACAAAATCTATGGCCATGCGCAGCCCAGCCGCGCCATCCGTCAGCGATTCATCTCGGAAGTGAACCAGATCATCTGGCGCTATACGCTCGGCTCGAAGACTCTCAATTTGCCTGCCCGGTCCGGCATCGAAGAGATTCAAGTCTTCGAGATCGCCCTCAAAACCGGCGAACTGAAGGAAGAGATTCTGCGCACCATCGACCGGGCTATTCCTTCGTTGCTCTTCTTCGAGCTGACCTTCCAAAATCAGGTCCGCTTCGCCGCTGCCTACAAGCGCTTGAGCGAAGGCAGCTCCAGCCAGCTCGTTGTTGATGCCTACTTCGAGAGCCCTTGGCAACCGGCCACCGCGCCCCGGCTGCCGCTTCCCATGGCGCTGGATCTCGGCGGCCTCTACGAGCAGATGCTCCGCCAGCATATGCTGGCCAGCCCGCTTGCCTTGTGCTCCCGCGCCGGAGAAACGCTGACGGAGACGGTCGAGCGCGGCAACCAGATTCGGATCAAGTGCCGCGAGTGCCAAAAGCTGGAAATGAAGCTGAAAAAGGAACTCCAGTTCAACCGCAAGGTCGAAATCAACGCGGCGCTACGCCAAAGCCGGGCTGAACTAGCTGGCCTGGAGCAAACCAGCGACTCCAAAGGGTAAAGTAGTAAAGAACCACGGAATCTACGCATTAAGCGCTGGGACCCCATAGGAAGCTCAGATGGAAAAGCTCAAACTGCATACTCCCGACCTGACCGCCCAGAACATCGACAAGCTGGCCCAACTCTTTCCCAACTGCGTCACGGAAGCCACCGGCGAGGACGGCAAGCTGACTCGCTCTATTGACTTTGACCAGTTGCGCCAGGAACTCTCCGGCAGCATCGTCGAGGGACCGCAGGAGCGCTACTATCTGGACTGGCCCGGCAAGCGTGAGGCGATTCTGACGGCCAACGCGCCCATCGCCAAGACCCTGCGTCCCTGCCGCGAAGAGAGCGTGGACTTCGACACGACCAAAAACCTCTTTATCGAAGGCGACAACCTCGACGCGCTCAAACTGCTCCAAGAGACCTACCTCGGCAAGGTCAAGCTCATCTATATCGATCCGCCGTATAACACTGGCAACGACTTCATCTATAACGACAGCTTTACGGCGGAAAAGGACCAATATGATTTGCTGACTGGAGTAGTGGACGATTTAGGCAATCGCTTGGTGCCGAACACATCTTCAAACGGGCGCTTTCACTCAGACTGGCTGAGTATGGTCTATCCGCGTCTAAAATTGGCACGGAATCTGCTTAGAGATGATGGCCTGATTTTTGTATCCATTGACGATGCTGAAGTGGCAAATATCCGCAAGATTCTCGATGAAATCTTCGGTGAGCAATGCATGATTGCGGAACTCGTATGGAAGAACAAATATAACGCTGGAGCCTTGACAAAGGGATTTTCAAGTGTGCATGAATATATTTTGTGTTACGCAAAGTCTGGAATCAGCAATCTAACTGTTCCGTTGGGGGAAGATGAAATTGCACAGTACAAGGGTACAGACTCCAAGCTTGCAACGCGAGGCGGTTTTGTAACACAACCTCTCGCAACAAGCAGCAAAGATCCCCGGCCTAATCTGCGATATCCAATTACCATCGATGGTAGAGAAATCTGGCCAGAGAAACAATGGATATGGTCACGTGAACGGGTTGAGGCTGCCATTGCAAATGACGAAGTAGTAGTTAATGAAACAAACGGTAAAGTCAGTGTGCGCGTTAAACAATACCTTAAAGACGAAAACGGACAGATGCGGGAAATGAAGCCCTTGTCTATCCTGATAGGTCCATACAATCAGCAGGGAACGAAAGACATCGCTAAGATATTTGGGGAGGAAAACATCTTTTCGTTCCCGAAACCAGTCGATTTACTTCGGTATATTGTCTCTTTGACTGTCAATGATAGAAAAGAAAGCGATCCGATAATTCTCGATTTCTTCGCTGGCTCTGGAACCATGGGACAGGCGGTAATGGAACAAAATGCTCTGGATGCAGGAACGCGCAGATATATCCTTGTGCAACTTCCAGAAACAACGCCATCGGACTCAGTGGCAGCGAAAGCTGGTTACAAAGATATTCCCGCATTAACAAAGGAGCGTATTCGCCGTGCAGGCAAGATGGCCAAAGAACAGAACCCCATGTTCTCAGGAGACACCGGCTTCCGCGTTCTGAGGATCGATAGCTCGAATATGCGCGATGTCTATTACGCACCGGACGCTGTTGCGCAAGCAACTCTTCTGGGACAGGTAGACAACATCAAGCCGGATCGCACGCCGGAAGACCTGCTTTTTCAGGTGCTCGTGGATGAAGGTGTCGATCTAGCTCTGCCCATAGCCGAGGAGACAATTGCAGGCAAGAAGGTCTTTTTCGTGGACGGCAATGCGCTTGCGGCTTGCTTTGACGATGGAATCTCGGATGAGTTGGTCAAGGAGATTGCCAAGCGTAAACCGCTGAAGGCAGTCTTCCGCGACGCCAACTACGGCAGTGACAGCGTCAAGATCAATGTGGACCAAATTTTCCGGCTCCTTTCGCCGGAAACGGAGGTCAAGAGCATCTAAATGGATCATGCTGCGCTCGTTCAGATTCTGGATAAATTGATCGCCACTTGGGAAAACGAAGTGGTGGAGTTCAAACAGGCTGGGAAAGACTATGACACGGACAAAATTGGCGAGTATTTTTCCGCATTGAGCAACGAGGCCAATCTGCGCGGTATAGGCCAATCGTGGCTCGTATTCGGAGTGAACAACACGACCCGCAAGGTTGTTGGTTCCGACTATCGACGTGAATCGGAACGGTTGCAGGGCCTGAAGCATCAGATTGCCCAGAGCACAGAACCCAGCATCACGTTTCGGAACATTCACGTATTGAACCATCCAGATGGGCGGGTAGTACTCTTCGAGATTCCAGCCGCACCGCGCGGCATTCCTATCGCATGGAAGGGGCACTATTTCGCTCGGGCCGGCGAAAGCCTTATCTCTCTTGGGCTGGATAAACAGGATGAGATTCGCCGGCAAACCCTGGAGGAAGACTGGACAGCGCAGGTTGTATCCGGGGCGACTTTGGCCGATCTGGATGAGAGGGCGCTGGATAAGGCTCGCGAATCTTTCGCACAAAAATACGCCAACCGATTTGGCGCTAATGAGGTCAAGAACTGGCCGTTGGCTACCTTCCTTGAACGATGCCGCATCGTGCAGAATGGCCAGATTACCCGGACCACACTGCTATTGTTGGGCAAAGCTGAATCGGCTGGACTTCTTTCGCCGCATCCGGCGCAATTGACCTGGAAATTGGAAGGACCCGAGCGTGCCTATGAGCATTTTGGCCCGCCCTTCCTGCTGAACACCAGCCGCTTATATCAACGCATCCGCAATATTCAGCTTCGACTGCTACCGGAGGATGAGCTGCTACCCATCGAGGTTTCAAAGTACGACCAGAAAATTGTGCTGGAAGCACTGCACAACTGCATTGTCCATCAGGATTACATCCGGAATGGCCGGGTGGTGGTGACGGAGCAGCCCGACCGGCTGCGATTCGAAAACGAAGGCTCGTTCTTTGAAGGGCAGCCGGACGACTACATTCCTGGGACGAAAACTCCGCGGCGCTACCGCAATCCCTTTCTTGCGCAAGCGATGGCCGAGCTGAATATGATCGACACAATGGGCTACGGCATTCACGAAATGCATGAGCGCCAGGCCAAGCGTTATCTTCCCTTGCCCGACTACGACCTGACGGAAGCAGGGGCAGTAAAAATAACCATCTATGGCGGCGTGGTTAGTCCAGCTTACACACGGTTGTTGATGCAGAAAACGGATTTGCCGCTAGCCGATATTCTTGCCCTGGATCGCGTACAAAAGAATCTGCCCGTTCCAGAACGCGCAGCCGCCCATTTGAAGCGCGCCAAGTTGATTGAGGGCCGGCGACCGCATCTTCATGTATCAGCCTTTGTGGCAGCGGCGGCAGGCAACAAAGCGGCCTATATTCGCACGCGCGCCCTTGACGACGCATATTACGCGAAGCTGTTAACCGAACTCTTGAGGAAGTTCGGCACGGCGAGTCGCGCCGAAATCAACCAGATGCTGGTTCCCAAGTTAAGCGAAACGCTAACCGAGGAGCAAAAGGTGTCTAAGATCAACAACTTGCTGACAAAGTGGCGGAAAAGTGGGCTGATCCGGAATCTTGGCAGTGATCGGGCACCTCGATGGGCGCTTGCAGAGAAAAAAGAGTAATTTGCAGAGAAATAGCTGCCAAAGAAACGCATAAGGCGTTGGAAAATAGCGACTTGTCGTGATCGAATTGCAGAGAAGATCACCCAGAAAAAGCGAGATTTGCAGAGAAAGCCATGAAATTCCGATTCAAAGTACAGACCTTCCAAACCGATGCCGTCGATGCCGTGGTGGACTGCTTCAAAGGCCAACCGCCCAGCAACGGTCTGCGTTACCGCATCGACCCCGGCGTGGTGAAAACAGGCCAGACCGCGCGGCTGGAGATGGATGAGGGCTTTCGCAACAACGATCTTGCATTGCCGTTGCCGGAAATTCTCAAGAACATTCAGGCCGTGCAATTGCGTCAGAATTTGCCCGTCTCCAACGCTCTCAAGCAGACGAAGGTCTCTGCTGTGAATCTCGACATCGAGATGGAAACCGGCACCGGCAAGACCTATTGCTACATCAAGACCATCTTCGAGCTGAACCAGCATTACGGCTGGAGCAAGTTCATCGTCGTTGTGCCCAGCATCGCCATTCGCGAAGGTGTGGCGCAATCGCTCGCCGACACGGCGGAGCATTTTCTTGGGCAATACGGCAAGCGCGTTCGTTCTTTCATCTACGACTCGAAGGCGCTGCACAATCTGGAGAGCTTCAGTTCCGATGCGAGCATCAATGTCATGGTCATCAACGTCCAGGCATTCAATGCACGCGGCAAAGATGCCCGCCGCATCTACGAAGAACTGGACGACTTTCAATCGCGCCGTCCCATCGACGTGATTGCGGCCAACCAACCCATCCTTATTCTCGACGAGCCGCAGAAGATGGAAGGCGCAAAGACGGTGGACTCCATGAAGGAGTTTAATCCACTCTTTATTCTGCGTTACAGCGCCACGCACAAGCAGGAGCACAACAAGATTTACCGGCTCGATGCTTTGGACGCCTACAACCAGAAGCTGGTAAAGAAGATTGCCGTGCGTGGCATCAGCCTGAAAGGCCAGGCCGGAACCAACGCCTACTTGTATCTGCAATCCATCGAAGTCTCCAAAGACAAACCGCCCGTGGCCAGAGTCGAGATGGAGATTCGCCATTCGGGCGGCATCAAACCGGAAATACGCATTCTTGGCAAAAGAGACAATCTCTTCGATAAGTCCGGCAAGCTGGACCAGTACAAGGGCTTTGTCGTCTCGGACATCAATGCCAACGACGGTACGTTGAGCTTTACCAATGGAGTGGCGCTCACGGTCGGCGACGCAACGGGCGATGTGAACGAGATGGTATTGCGTAGGCTTCAGATTCGTGAGGCGATTGCGGCCCACTTCGAGAAAGAGCAGCAGCTTTTCGCCAAGGGCATCAAGGTTCTCACGCTTTTCTTCATCGACGAAGTGGCCAAATACCGCGTGTACGAGGGCGGAAAAGAGAAGCAAGGCGAGTACGCCGCGATCTTCGAAGAAGAATATAACGCCAAGTTGAACGAGATACTGACGCTGGACGACAGCGCATACAACCATTACCTGCGCGGCATTACGACCAGCCGGACGCATGAGGGCTACTTTTCCATCGACAAGAAGAACAAGCACCTGGTCGATCCCAACGAGAGAGGCACGGACCGGGCATCGGATGACGTGGATGCCTACGACCTGATTCTGAAACGCAAGGCTCAGTTGCTCTCCTTTGAAGAGCCGGTGCGTTTCATCTTCACGCACTCCGCGCTGCGCGAGGGCTGGGACAATCCGAATGTCTTCGTCATTGGAATGCTGAAGAAGGCTGACCCGGAGAATGTGACCACGCGCCGGCAGGAAGTTGGCCGTGGTTTACGCCTGTCTGTGAATCAAAAGGGTGACCGCATGGACGATCCGGCCACTGTACATGACCTGAATGTGCTGACCGTGGTTGCCAGCGAGGGTTACAAGGAATTCGTAGCCGGACTGCAAAAGGACATCACGAAGGCTCTGTCGTCGCGTCCACAGAAGGCAGACGAAACCTTCTTTACGGGTAAGGTGCTCAAGACAGCGACGGGCGATGTTCCCGTGACTCCGCAGATGGCCACTATGCTGGCTGCATATTTGCTGGGCAACGATTACGTAGACAACAACTACGGAATTACACCCGCATATCACGAAGCAAAGCAGGCCGGAACGGTTGCGCCGCTTCCGACGAAGCTAGCGCCACTCGCAACGCCCATCTTCCAGTTGATCGATTCTGTTTACAGCGCAGATCAATTGCCGGAGATCGCCAATGACCGGAATGGCCAAAAGAACCCGCTGAACGCGAATTTCGACAAGAAAGAATTCCAGGCTCTATGGAGCCGCATTCACCAGAAGGCTGTCTATTCGGTTCACTTTGAAACCGCAGAATTGATTGCCAAGTGCGTGGCGGAGTTAAACACCGAATTGAGGGTAGCTCCACTTCAGTATGTTGTGCAGCGCGGCGAACAAATTGCAGATACGAGCTATGAAATGCTTCAGGCTGGAGAAGCGTTCCAACTTGAGCAAACACAAACGGCGCAACTGAAGGCATCTGTTCTTTCTGCCGTCAAGTACGACCTGATCGGCAAGCTGGCCGAAGAAACCAAGCTGACGCGGACGACTATTGGCGCGATTCTCAAACAGATCATGCCGTCAACATTCGGGAAGTACCGCGTAAATCCAGAGGATTTTCTGCGCAATGCCGCGCGACTGATCAACGAACAAAAGGCGACGGTGATTGTTGAACACCTGACCTACAGCGCCATCGATGAGGCCTACGGCATTGACATCTTTACCGAAGATAAAGGCCGCAAGGATTTCAGCAAGGCTGTGCGGACCAACCATCACATCTACGACTATGTCTTTACCGATTCCGAGAACGAAAAGAAGTTTGTTCGGGCACTGGATACAGGCACAGAGATTGAAGTCTACGCCAAGCTGCCAAAGTCATTCTCGATTCCAACGCCGGTTGGCGGCTATACGCCCGACTGGGCTATCACCTTCAAGCAAGGAACGGTAAAGCACGTCTATTTCGTCGCGGAGACGAAGGGATCGATGTCTTCAATGGAAATTCGGCCGATTGAAGAAACCAAGATAAAGTGTGCCCAGAAGTTCTTCGCAAAGATCACGTCCGACCAAGTAAAGTACGACGTAGTGAACAGCTACAGTAAGCTGATGGAGTTAGTGCATTAACCAGAGCCTTGCTAAAATCATCCGCTTCAGTAATTACGGTTGTTGCGTCGAACATTGCCGGGGTGCTCACTGACTGAACTGCCCGCATCAACCACACTGAGACTTGCAGTATCGTGCTTGATCTGGACGGTGCAGGTTCTCGTTCCAGCTCACGCAATCGGCAACGACAACTGCTCCGGTGGACGATGCAGATTCATTTGCTTTACGAAGCGCCGCACATATTCGCTGACCAGCCGCGATTTGTTATCGGCGCGCGTGGCCAGATGCGTTTCCAGACGAATGTGCTCGTCGAGCAAGGGAAGATTGGCAAGCCCATGGTCGGCGGCGCGCATCGCTTCCGTCGGAGTCAGCCAGGCTACCAACGCATCATCCGTCAAAAGAGCCGCGGCCTGTTCTGCATGGCTGACGTTGTGGATAATCGTTGCCTGTTTCTGTTCACTCGCCACCTGTTCAAGAATCAGATCATGCAGATATGGATGGATGCTCCGATTGAAGAATGCCCATGGATATTTCACGACCTCAGCAAGCGTCGCGGACTGCTTCGCCGCGAGCGGGTGCCCCTCACGAAAGACGATCCGAAATGAATTGGTTGCAAGGCAGAGCGTCGTGATAGCCGCGATTTCCGGTGGAGAGGTGACGAGAGCAAGATCGATGTGTCCCCGTTGAAGCTGCGTCAACAGCTCGGCGGAATACTCTGTATCAATTTCAATGGCGAGATCGCGGTAGAGCGGAAGCTCAATTGAGCGCAAAAGCTCGATCAGCCCTGACGGCATAAATGCCGAAACGCCGATGCACAGTCTGGAGCGCTCGCCATGTGTGGCTTCCTGAGCTTCATGAATGGCGCGATGATACCCGTGGATGATCTCCGTGGCATAGGCAATGAAAGCGAATCCGGCGTCGGTCGTCTTCACGCCATTGTGGCCTCTTTCGAAGAGGCGCACATTGATTTGTCGTTCGATGAGTTGTATGCGCTTGCAAAACGCCGGCTCGCTGATGCCGACACGCTTGGCAGCCTCGGTGACACTGCCTGCCTCGTGCAAGGCGACCACCAGTTGGAGGTCGCTTATCTTCAGATGGGATAACATCGCTCATAGACCTCCTTGCACAGCTCGACGATTCTTCAAGGCAAGTCAGTTCTTGCGACTCCAATCCAAACAACTGAAACACTATCTTCGAAGAGAAAAAATCGCGCTATCCTAACTCCGCTCCTCAACCTTCCGTCTCTTCAGTTCTACTCTTATTGCATTTTGGTTGCCAAAGCGCAAAGCGTCTATCCAAGTGTTACATCCGACTTTCAAAATGCTATTGAGCAAGTTGCGCGGTTTAGGCGCAGGGTTGGCAAAAGGAAGCATTCGTGCTTTGCGATGAGCAATCCCGGCAACTGGCATACCGGCATAGCACTATCAACATTGCATTTTCGAAACAAACGCTGCTCAGGAAATCTTCCAACAATCCCCGACGAGTTGAACCAATGGGAGCAGACGCGGCCTTCCGGCAGAGACGTCCCAGGCCGGCGAGTCATACCCCAATCAGAACGGGGAGCCGTCCGGCTTAAACGCTTTGGGTAGGAAGATATTACACAGAAAGGTAATTTTTACAGACCTAATTACTCCACAACGAGAGAAGGAAACGAGAAGAGATTAGACCGGGAACAGAAGCGATTCCCATGAGTCTCTTCCGACGCGGTGAAATCTGGTGGTACGAATTCTGGTTGGCCGGACGGCGTATCGCCGGTTTGAAACATTTCCATGCACAGTGCCTCCGCCGCCCTGCGCTGCGATCTATTCCAAATGGTTACAGCCAACTTCCAAAAAGTTATTGGACAAACGGCAATCTTGTGTTGCACGGTTGGCAATGGGAGCGCATTGGAGCTCTTGGCGCTCCACGTAACAACAGGAGGCCAGACTGTGGACCCATTACCCATCCCCTACAGGAAGTCTTCAAGACCGCCAATGCGTCCTCCGCTTTCTGAAGTCCCGGAACGCCTGATCGACAGCGAGGAGGCTGCGGCAATTATCGGCATTCATCCAAAAACTCTCCAGCGGTATGCACGGCGCGGCCTGATTCGCGGTATTCACGTTGGCAAGCTGTGGAGGTTCCGTGGATCGACGATCAAGGAATGGATCGATCGGGAAGAACTTGCAAGCTGAGAACGCCAAATTATGCACATGAAATCTCCTGGCCGTGCACGCCTGCTTGGACTACGCTTGATGTAGGCCAACCGTGCTCGCCACCGAAAAGGAGAAGATTATGAGGCGTGCACGACATCAAAAAGGAAGTTTGCAGCGTGTGAAGCGCAAGTCTGGCGAATCGGTTTGGATCTTTCGCTGGTACGAGGTACAACTCGACGGAACCAAAAGCTACCGCAAGGCGGTAATTGGCTCTGTCAGCGAGTACAAGACCGAAGCCGAGGCGCAGAAAGCGGCAGACGCGCTGCGATTGGAAATCAACGAACAAACCCCGCGACAGATGTTGCAGGCTATCAACATTGAAACGTTGGTTGAACACTACCGGCAGCATGAATTGCCAGACATTGTTCAGGGCACACGGCCCTTGGGCAGTGTGGCTGGGGAAGATGAGACACGGAAGTCCTTCTCGACGCAGTTAACGTATGCAGGCTATCTGCGCAAATGGATTCTTCCTCGCTGGCGCTCGTATAGGCTGACGGATGTGAAGCCGATCCACGTTGAGGAGTGGTTGAAGTCGTTGCCCATGTCGAGAGGATCGAAGGCGAAGATCAGGAACATCATGAGCGCTCTTTACAGTCACGCGCAGCGGTGGGAGTGGACAACCTCCAACCCCATCACGCACGTGCGTCAGAGCGCAAAGCGTTCCAGAATTCCGACGGTTCTCACGATTGATCAGCTCAAGGATTTTCTGGCGAACCTCGCAGACCCGGCCAAGACCGCAGTGCTTTTGGGAGCGGTCACTGGTTTGCGCGTTGGAGAACTGCTCGGCCTCAAGTGGTCCGACATCGATTTCGAGAAACTTGAAATCAGTGTCAGCCGCGATGTGGTCAAGCAAAGAATCGAGCGATGCAAGACAGAGGCATCGAGAAAGCCGATCCCGATGGACGCGGAAATTGCGGAGACGTTATGGGCATGGCGGCTGCGCTGCGCCTATAACCAGCCGGAAGATTGGCTCTTCGCTAGCCCGCATCGCAAGGGCCAGCAGCCGTACTGGCCGAGTTCGATCTACCGCGTGTACCTGAAGCCAGCGCTGAAAGCCATCGGCATCACCGAGCCGGTGGGCTGGCACACGCTGCGCCACACCTTTGGAACCTTGATGAAAGCAAACGGGGAAGACGTGAAGACGATCCAGGAACTTCTTCGCCATGCCAACTTCAAGGTAACGATGGATGTGTACACGCAGGCCGTAACAGAGGTGAAGCGGACGGCGCAGAGCCGCGTAGTACGGCAAATTATGGGACCGAGGGAGGCGGAGGAAGATGAGGAGTGAAATCGAACTTTTCTTATCGAACCCTTTCAAACCCTCGGAAATTGGTTCGATTCCTTCTAAGTCGCTGATTTAATTGGCGTCCCCGACGGGATTTGAACCCGTGTTATCGCCGTGAAAG
>Ga0302320_10005396_pt1 | contig 28729 bp, 24 predicted proteins | sample Bog_T0_3_FD_202130 | JGI IMG/M metagenome (GOLD analysis project Ga0302320, IMG submission 202130) | Peat permafrost microbial communities from Stordalen Mire near Abisko, Sweden - Bog_T0_3 | ecosystem: Environmental > Terrestrial > Soil > Wetlands > Peat | place: Sweden: Abisko, Stordalen Mire...
TGCTGGCAGTCCTGGCGGATCAGTTCCAGGCCCAGTCGCTGCCACAGATCCAGGAACAACTCCATTCCCGCCCCGGCCAATGCCTCGCGCTTCTTCGCTCATGAATCCTTCAAAACAAAAGACCCTGGGAATTATCCTGCGCCAGGAGGCGCTACCGAGCCTTGGCAATTGGTCTTTTCTCAACCCTCCCCGCCGGGGTTCTTCGCGCACGATGCGACCGGTCGTTGCCTTCCCGTTTTCGCGGCCTTCCGCCCTGGAGTGAATTGACACCGGCAATGGGAGCTTGCAAATACGCCATGACCGCGCCATAGTAATGGCATGAAAACGACGATTGAACTGGACGGCTCGAACCGGATCGTGCTTTCGCGGGAACTGCGACGGGCTGCCGGGATACCCCGGAGACAAAGACTCATGGCATCCGCGACGCCGGGGCGGATCGTACTGGAAATGGAGGCAAATGCTTCCGGGCGGATAATGAAGCGCGGCAAACTCAAGGTCTGGACCGGCGCCGTACCGGCGACCTCGATTGAGGAGGCTGTGGAGCAAACACGCCATTATACCCGATGACCTTCCTTGACACCGGGATACTGGTCGGGGCGGTCTTGGAGACGCACCCGGAACACGCGGCCTGCCTGGCGGCACTTGAGGATTGCGCGCGGCCGTTCACGAACGCGCATGCGATTGCGGAAGCCTTCGCCACGCTCACAGGTTTTTACAAGGTGCCGACGGACGCTGCGACAGAATTGACTTTGAGTCTGCGGGATTCCATGGAGGTGGAGGCATTGGCGCTGGCGGATTACGAAACGGCGATTCGGGAGGCGCGCAGCCGCGGGGTCATGGGCGGGGGAATTTACGATTCCCTCCATGCGACCTATGCCCGCCGGAAGAAGGCGGTCCAGATTGTGACGCGCAACCCGTCCCACTTTGAGCACGTGGCGCCGGATATTGAGATTTTGACACCTTAGGTGGTCCACATCCTCACGCCGCGCCTCTTGCTGGCCAGGCTGCCCCGGACGGTTTGAGTCGCGCCGCAAGAAAGTTGTTGCCAACGGCGGTGCATTGCGTGTTTCATCTTCCGCACGCAAATCATAAACGCGCATCTTTTGCCGTCCTGCGGACCTTGCCCCGGCCAGGTCCGCCAGCGGCTTTTGGTTGCGAACAACTGAAACCATCCCATGCCCCCTTCAACTCATATTGACCTTGGCGCGCTGGATTACGCCATAATGCTCATTTATGTCGGCTTCGTCATTGGCATCGGCTTCGCCTTGACGCGCTACATGAAGACCTCGTCGGATTTCCTCACTTCCGGCAGGTCCATCCCGGCATGGGTGACCGGGCTGGCCTTCATTTCCGCCAATCTCGGCGCGCTCGAGTTGGTCGGCATGGCTGCCAGCGGCGCCAAATACGGCATCGCCACCGCCCATTTTTACTGGGTGGGAGCCATTCCGGCGATGGTCTTCCTTGCCGTGTTCATGATGCCATTTTATTACGGCTCGAAGGCCCGCTCGGTCCCGGAATACCTCAACATGCGCTTCGACCAGCGCGTCCGCGCCCTGAACTCCGTTTCCTTCGCCGTGATGACGCTCTTCGCCTCCGGCATCTCCATGAATGCGCTGGCCAAGCTGTTGCATCAACTTCTGGGATGGAACTACGATGCCAGCCTTTGGATTTGCTCGGCTGTTGTTCTGCTCTATGTGCTCAAGGGCGGGCTGACCTCGGCCATTTACACCGAAGTCCTCCAATTCTTCATGATCGTCCTCGGCTTCGCCCCCGTCGTGTATCTGGGTCTCAAGGATGTTGGTGGGTGGGATATCCTCAAGGGCAAACTGGTTGAAGTGGCCGCCAATCCGGCCGCCGCAGGGATGATTGACAAGGCTGGGAAAACTTTCCCCGCCGATTCGTGGACCAGCGCGTGGAAACCCCTCCTCGCCGGACCGGCATCCAACCCCATGGGCGTGGATTGGTTCGCCATGATCTTCGGCCTCGGCTTCGTCCTTTCCTTTGGTTATTGGTGTACCAATTTCCTCGTCGTCCAGCGCGCCATGGCCGCCAAAAACATGAGCGCCGCGCGCCGCACCCCTCTGATCGCCGCCATCCCCAAAATGCTTTTTCCGGCTTTGGTGATTCTCCCGGGCATGATCGCCGCCGCGTTGGCAATCTCCCACCAGGACGGCTACCGCCTGCCGCCCAAACCCCTCGACGATAAAATCTATAGCGAGATGATCCCCGCCGTGAATCAGGCTTCCAAAGACGGCCTCCAGGGCGATGCCGCTCTCGCCGCCATCAACATCGCCATCGGCTCCGACGCGAACACCTACAAGCTCAATTCCCAGAAGATCGCCGCCATAGTCGCCGACAACAAAACTGCCCCCATCCCCGAAGGCATTTTGAAAGACAGGCTGCAAGACGCTGTCGGCGAGACGGATTACGACGGAGTCATCCTTTCGCTCGTCAAGAAGTACTGTCCCACGGGTCTGCTGGGCCTTGCGTTGACCGGCCTGCTGGCCTCGTTCATGTCCGGCATGGCGGGCAACGTCACCGCGTTCAACACGATCTGGACCTACGATCTCTACCAGGCTTACTTCGCACCCAATAAGAGCGATGCGCATTACGCCTGGATGGGCCGTTTCATCACAATCTTCGGCATCGGCCTGAGCATCTTTTGCGCTTATCTGGTCAGCCAATGGTCCAACGCCATGGACATCATTCAACTGGTGTTTGGCTTCGTGAATGCCCCGCTGTTCGCCACGTTTCTGCTCGGCATGTTCTGGAAGCGCGCCACCGCCACCGGCGCATTCCTCGGCCTGCTTGGCGGCACCGCCGCCTCCGCCCTTTTCCACGCCCTCTCAACCGCCTCCGGCAATGCCCTCGGCATCAAGGGCGGCTATCTCTGGCTGGTGATGGGCAAGAACCTCGCCGACGTCCCCGATCACCTCAAATTCCCCAGCGATATGGCCCAGAACTTCTGGCTCGCCAGCTTCGCCTTCATAGTGTGCTTTCTGCTCACCGCCGTCATTTCCCTGGCGACGGCTCGCACCAAGAGCGATGAGGAACTCAAGGGCCTGGTCTATTCCCTTACACCCAAAATCAAGGACGAGGAGCAATCCTGGTTCATGCGCCCGGCGGTGTTGGGCGTCGTCCTTCTCGCGTGTTGCGTCGTTCTGAACTGGATTTTCTGGTAAACCCCCAACCCAAGAAACAATAACTTATGGGACTCGATATTCGCTGGCCAATCGGCCTCATGTTCACACTCATCGGCGCCCTCCTGACCGGCTACGGCGCTTTTACCGGTTCCGACGCCGAAATGTACAAACGTTCGCTCGGCATAAATATTGACCTTATTTGGGGGATTGTCCTCCTGCTCTTCGGCCTCGCCATGCTGGTGCTGGCCTCGCTCGGTAAATCGAAAACCGCCGGAACCGAGGCCGGCATCAAGAAATCATAATACATGACACTTCAAAAGCAAGGGGACCTGGTCGCGGAGCAATTCACAAAAACCTACGGTCGCGCGCCGCGTTGGATCGCGGCGGCGCCGGGCCGCGTCAACGTCATTGGCGAGCACACCGACTACAACGACGGTTTTGTCCTTCCGATGGCCATTGAGCTTTACACCGTCATCGCCGCCGCCCCGTCCGACGGCGGCGCGGCGCAGGTGCGATTTCACTCCAGCGGAAACTACAGCGGGCCGGCGGTCGTGGACCTGTCCAAGCCCCTCCAACCTTTCCCGAAGGGCGCATGGGCCAATTATCCGGTCGGCGTTCTCGCCGGCTTCGCCGCCCAAGGCATTTCCCCAGGCGGGTTCGACGCGCTGATCCAATCCACCGTGCCCTCCGGGGGCGGATTGTCCAGCAGCGCGGCGCTCGAAGTGGCCACCGCGACGCTTATCGAGGCAATCACCGGCAAGACGCTCGACCCGGTGGAAAAGGCGCTCCTTTGCCAGCAAGCCGAGCATCAATATGCCGGCGTCCCTTGCGGCATCATGGACCAGTTTATTTCCGTCATGGGCCGCAAGGATCATCTGCTCCTGCTCGATTGCCGTTCGCGCCACACGGAACTGATCGCTATGAGCGACCCTACCGTCTCCTTGCTGGTCACCAACACCAACGTCAAACACGAACTCGGCAGCGGCCAATACGCCCAACGCCGCGCGCAATGCGAAGCCGCCGCGAAGATCCTCGGCGTCCCCTCACTCCGCGATGCCACAGCCGACGCCCTTCAAAAGGCCGCGGGCGCAATGGACGGCGTTGTTTTCCGGCGCGCCCGCCACGTCATCTCGGAGATCGAGCGCACTCCGCTGGCCGCGCGCGCTCTGGCGGCGTCCGACTGGGCCGCCGCCGGTCAGTTGATGTACGGCAGCCATTTTTCCCTTCGCGACGATTACGAGGTCAGTTGCGCCGAACTGGACGCGGTGGTCGAAATCGCCCAGGCCATTGGAGAGAAGGGCGGGGTGTATGGTTGCCGCATGACGGGCGGTGGTTTTGGCGGCTGCGCGGTCGCGCTCGTCAAATCAAAATCCGTGAGCGCGATCAAGAGAAAAATCGCCGCCGATTACAAGAGCAAGACCGGAATCGAAGCCACCATGTTTGTCACCCGGCCCGCTGCGGGCGCGACTGTTATTCGGAAACCCTAATAGCAATCACCAATCACCAATTTTCACCCCGACCGGTAGTGCTCCGCCTGGCGCAGGATCGCCCGTACATAGTCCCGCGTGGATGGAAACCCGATCTGTTCCATAAAGGCCCCGCTCCGCGTCGCCGCCGGCCCGTTGAGCCACTTGAGAACGTTGCTGCGGCCCGCGTTGTAGTCGGCCAGTGCGTAGGCGGCCGGGTTGTCCGTGTCCTTGTAACGGAGGAGAAGCTTCTTCAAATACCAGGTCCCGGCCAGCGTGTTGGTGGCAGGGTCCAGGCACGCCTGGTGCTCGAAGCCCGCGATGTGTTCCGCGGCGGCCCACTCCTGCGCAGCGGTCTCTCGGATTTGCATCAGGCCCAGCTCCCCCGCGCGTCCGCGCGCGTCGGGATCAAACCGGCTCTCGCGCCACACCACCGCCTTGACCAGCGCCGGATCCACTTGGTAGCGCCTTGCCGCTGCGAAAATGCAGGAGTCAAATCGCCGCTCTTTCTGGTAACCCCAACCCCACCAGGCAATGACGCCCAGCGCGAGCAGGAGAACCAATCCTCTTATGCGTCGTCGCAATTTCAAGATGTCAAGTGTGTGTGGATGACCGCTAATTCTCAGTGGTTTGCGGCCAATGCCACACGAGGCTTGATGCCCAGATTTTCGGCGATGCGCTTGACTATCACACCCAGATTGCGAGCTGTGGGATTGCCGTCCCGATGGAGCATGCGATGAAGGCTCTTCTCACCCAGGCCGGTTTGCCGCGCCAGTTCCTTGAACGTGATTTCAGCATGAACCAAATCGCGGAGCATGGAGAGGCCTTCGGCGGTTTCGCCGTCCAGCAACGCGCTCATGGCTTCGGCATAGAGTGCGCGGGCAAATTTGCGGTCGCGTTGAATCCGCGCCACAACGGTTTCTTTGTAATTTCGCGTCAATGCCATTTTAGGCTTTCATTTGTTTATATTCCCGGATCAAAAGGGAACCGTTCATATAGTACCATCTGTGTTACCATTGTCAAACGCCGTCTTGCCAGTGTATTTCATGTGATGCCGCGGCAGTGTGCCAGAATTGGAGGGACGATGTCACGATTAGACCGGCCACGTTTGGACCAAAGACTGAAATCAAGGCCATTCCCGATTGGTTGATAATAATCCTTTTTAATCGGCCCGTTTTGCCGTTTGCTTGCCGGATGATCGCTCGCGTCACGCTCGATATGGCTCTGGGGAAGGAGTTCGATTACCTCATCCCCGCCGAATTGGCCGAGCGGGTCGAGGTCGGCGCGCGCGTCAAGGTCCCCTTCGCCCATCGCCAGGTGCTTGGCTGCGTCACCGCCCTGCTTGAGACCTCGCCCCATCCCAATTTGCGCCCCCTCCTCAAGGTTATCGGCCGTCAGTCGCATGTCAGCCCCGCCATCCTCCGGCTGGCCCGATGGATGGGCGAATACTACTGCTGCGGATCCGAAGTCGCGCTGCGGACGGTCCTGCCCGAGGCGGTGCGCAAGGAGAAGGAGGGCTGGCGGGAACAATTGTTTGTCCGCGCCCTGCTGCAGCACGGCTCCGACCCGAAGCTGAGCCGGCGGCAGGAGGAGATTCTGGAGATCGTTCGCGCTCATGGGGAACCCCCGTTGCAGGAATTGTTGCGCGCCACGGGCGCCGCCGCCCAAACGGTGCGGCGCTTGGAGGACAAGGGGCTGCTCGCCATTGCCCCCAAAATCTCCGAGCGCGACCCTTACGCCCGCGAAACCATCCTCCCGACCCAAAGTCTGGCGATGAATGCCGACCAGGCGCGCGCCCTCGCCGAAATCAGCGCTGCGTTGCGCGGCGACGGGCCGTCCCACCGCGCCTTCCTCCTCCACGGCGTGACGGGCAGCGGCAAGACCGAAGTGTACTTGCAGGCCATCGCGCTCGCGCTGGAACAGGGCAGGGGAGCGATTGTTCTCGTGCCGGAAATTTCGCTCACGCCCCAAACGGTGGAACGCTTCAAGGCGCGGTTCAGTTCCGGGCCGCAGCAAACGCTGGTCGCCGTGTTGCACAGCCATCTCTCCGCCGGCGAGCGCCATGACGAATGGCATAAAATCCGCCAGGGCCGCGCCCGCATCGCCATCGGCGCGCGCTCCGCCGTATTCGCCCCCGTCGAGCGCCTCGGGCTGATCATCGTGGACGAGGAGCACGAGCATTCCTACAAGCAGGAGGAAGCGCCCCGTTACCACGCCCGCGACGTGGCCGTCGTCCGCGCCCAAATGGAGGACGCGGTGGTTGTGCTCGGTTCCGCCACTCCCAGCCTCGAAAGTTACTCCAACGCACTGAAAGGCAAATACCGCCTCCTGGAAATGCCCACACGCGCCGATGACAAAAAAATGCCCGTCGTCCGAGTCGTGGACATGCGCCAAGTCGCGCGGCACGACAAGAAGAACCCCATTTTTTCCCCGGTGTTGAAGGAGGCGATCCAGAAACGCCTGGAACGCAAGGAACAGACCATCCTTTTCCTAAACCGCCGCGGTTACTCCACTTCCCTGCAATGCGAGCTGTGCGGTTATGTCGCCCAGTGCCCCGATTGCAGCGTTTCCCTGACCTGGCACCGGCAGGAGCAGAAATTGAAATGCCACATTTGCGGGCACGAAGAAACCGCCCCGCTGATCTGTCCCGTGGCCAAGTGCCGCAATCCGGCCATCCGTTATTCGGGCCTGGGGACTGAGCGCGTCGAGTCCACCCTGATCACCCTCTTTCCGCACGCCCGTATCAAGCGGATGGACTCGGACACCTTGAAGCGCAAGGAGGATTACCGCCGGATTTTGGGCGACGTGCGCACGGGGAAAATAGACATCCTGGTCGGCACGCAGATGATCGCCAAGGGTTTGCATTTCCCAAATGTCACCCTGGTGGGGATCGTGCATGCCGACCTGGGGCTGCATATTCCTGATTTTCGAGGCAGCGAGCGGACGTTCCAATTATTGACGCAGGTGGCCGGGCGCGCCGGCCGCGGCGACATCGAGGGCGAAGTCCTGGTCCAGGCCTTCACCCCCTTTCATCCCGCCATCCAGTACGCCCGCCGGCACGATTTCAACGGCTTTTACGAGCAGGAAATGGAGTTCCGCCAGCAACTCAAATATCCCCCCTTCACCCGCATCGCGCTTCTCCTTATCCGGGGCCGCAACGAGGAAAAAGTGAAGTTCTCCGCCGACTACCTGAAGCGCGAACTGGAGAAAAAGACCGCGGGCCTGCCCGATTTGACCATCAAAGGCCCCGCCGCCGCGCCTTTGGCCCGCGCGAAGACGGAGTACCGCTTCCAGATTATGTTGTTGACTCGACAAATGAGCCGACTGAGCCTGTTGCTGGCCGAATTGAGCGCCGCGCTGACGCTGCCCGAAGAGGTGAAAATGACAGTGGACGTTGATCCGGTGGATCTAATGTGACTCAAGCCTTCAGCACTGCGGCTTTTCTGACGAGTTTTGCGCCGTTGGCCCTGAGATAAGCCTGAACGGCGGCAATGCCGCCAAGGCTGATCGGCACCCGCTTCTGGTTTTGAAAGAGACGATAGTGCGTCAGGGTCTTTCCCACTTCCATGATCTCGATATGTTTGTCCTCCATCTTCCAAAGCTGGCCTTTGGCCAGTGGAACCGCGGTGGACTTTTTGGAATTCATACTTTGTCCTGTTGCCGGGCGTTTCACCCGGGCGATGCGACTCGCGCCACGGATAGCCGCCCGCGCGGCAACCTGTTTCAACGTGTTCGTTTCCGTCCCGCTATTAAACCACAACCGGGCCAAAAGACAAACTTATTTATTCGGCCGGCTTCCATGCCCGAACAGCAATCAACTGCTTCCGAGCCTGTGACAGTCCGCCTTAAGAAGGCGGCGGAGGGGAAGATCCCGGCCACGGCCGAATTGGACGAGGCGGTTGGATGTCCGGAGGCTCAGGATGCAAAAAATGCTCACGCTCCAATAATTCCTCAAGAGGACCTCCAGACGGGGGCATAAGGCCAATCTCATTTTTTTTCGGATCAAAATACATGCCAGTCTGCAATTGCCATTCTTTTCCACCGGAAGTCACCGTCGCAACACCGGAGCCAAGGCTCACCCATCCATCAGCCCTAACTTGGAACTCTGATCCGTGATTCAAATCCGTTCCGTGAATCTTCAGGACCACTTCGCTGGCGCGAACTTGAAGCGAGGAGTCCGACGGGAGCTTGCTGGCGACGCCATGAATTGTGCCTTTCCGCAACTCCAGCGCGGTTTGCGTTGCAGCCCCATCCCTGCCCAGCATCATTTCCGTGAGATCCACCTCGGTGTCCCCAACCAACTCCAGCACGGAAGCATGACCATTGACCAATAGATACACTTTGGCCCCGCGGCCGGTCCGAATCTGGGCGCCATTGGTTAATCTCTGGTTCGGGCGGAGTTGCTTCCAGACTCCGCCGCCCGAATACTGAGCCTCTCCATCCACAGAGCGAACCGTCGCCGGCTGCGGTCTAAAACCGGCGGCTTCGGCATTCGCAATGGAGTATTCCGGGAATGAGTCGCCGGCGGGCTCCGGTCTTTGGGCCGGTGTCCGGGGAGCCGTGCCGCAACCCGACACGGCAATTATGACTACAATGGCTGTCAAAAATCTCATGGCATCACGCCGGGGACAGCTTCCAGCCGTCGCGGAAGGTTGGATGCAGGATGGCATCCGCTTCCGGAGTGCCGGGACATTTGAGGTTGACCGGGTCCCATTGGATCTTCTTGCCCAGGCGCATTGCAACATTGCCCAGCAACGCCATTTCGGTGAACGGGCCGGAAACGTCGAAATTCGAGCACGCCGGCGGGCCGCCCTTGCATGCGCGGAGAAAATCCTGGTGCGGACTGTTCCCCGGCACCCGCGGAATCGTCTGGGAAGGACGCTTGTAATCCGCGAAGAGCTTCTCCGGCAGCAGCGTGGGGTTTTCGCCGTAAGTGCCCGTGATGATCTTGCCCTTCTCGCCAATCAGCAGCGCGCCATTATCCGGCAATGGCATATCCAGTTCAGCCGGTTTCGCCGGTTTCTGGCCGCCGTCGTGCCAGGTCAGGCTGCACGGCGGCATGTCGCCGCGCGCGGCAAATTCATACTTGATGACGGACGCCCACGGCGCCATGTCCGGCATCAGTTTGGAAGACTGGACCAGTTCCACCGTCGTGGGAGCGCCCAGATTCAACGACCAATACGGGCCGTCCATGATATGGCAGCCCATATCCCCGATCGCACCGCATCCGAAGTCCCACCAACCGCGCCAGACATGCGGGTGATAAACCGGCATCCGCTTGTCCTCCGGCCACCCGACGAGAAAGTCACGCATTGGCGCCGGGCCGAGCCACAAATCCCACTCCAAATTGGCCGGCACCGGATCCTTGCCCGTCGGGCGTTCATGTCCTTGCACCCAACCCGGGCCGCCGTCCACATGGACCGGGCGGTCCGTCCAGCAATGGATTTCGCGCACCGCGCCAATCGCCCCGGCCGCGATCATCTCGCAAAGTCGGCGGTTGCCTTCGCCGCAATGGCCCTGATTGCCCATTTGCGTTACCACGCCGTACTTGCGCGCGGCCAGCGTCAATTGCCGCGCCTCCCACACCGTATGGGTCATCGGTTTTTCGCAATAAACATGTTTGCCCGCCGCCATCGCGAGCATCGCCGCCGGCGCGTGTTGATGATCGGGGATGGCGACGCCAACCGCGTCCATCGTCTTCTCCTTCTCAATCATCTCCCGGTAGTCCCTGTAACGGCGCGCGCCCGGAAAGCGCTGTCCCATGGCGCTCAAATAGTTGGAATCCACGTCGCACAGCGCCACGATATTCTCCTTTGCCCCGGTCCAGCCGGTCGGGTCCATGCCCGCCAGTTCATGGACATCGTAATCCGCCCGCCAGCCGCCACCGGTTCCGATACACCCGATGTCGAGCTTCTCGTTGGCTGATTTCAGCTTGACACCGGCATCGGCGGGCGTCAGCCGCGTGGCCATGGCGCCCGCGGCCAGGGCGGTGGAATAAATGAATCGCCGGCGGTTGATGCGGAGGGTCGTCACGCCGGTTCGAACGGGAGCAAAGGGGGATCGCGGTGTGGAATCAGTGTTTAAATTCATGCTTCTTTGGTATCTCCTTTTTGCCGGCCAGGCAAGCTTGGAATGGCGAACGGGAGCGGCGGACGGACTCTATTGCAAGCTCTCCGCTTCCTTGGCGGCCCAGTCGCTCAATTCCTTGCGCTGGGGCTCGGTCAGGCGAGCGGACGGATGCATCCACGTGTAACTTGGCAGCGGCATTGAGCCGTCCTCCACATGGTGGCCGATCTTGGTCCACCGTTTGCCCGCCGTGTAAGTGTCGCCATGCGGCCACTCCGAGAAACTCAGGGCCTCGCGGGCATCGTTGACGTGGCTGGTCACGAACCACGAGACCGGCCAGACATGGCTGTACCACGGCCAGCGGGTGGCGCTTGAATGACAATCATAACAGGCGTCATGCAACAGGGCCGCGATCTCCGCCGGCGGCGCGTTGGTAGCCATCAAGTCTTGTCCGGGCGCGACGGGTGGATTGGTGAGCGGGGGATTGAAGAACTGGGCTGCGACCGCCGCCACCGCCACCACCGCCAGGGACCATTTCACCGCGCGTTTCATAAGGTCAAAATATAGCGCCGCAGGCGGCTGAAATTCAAGGGAATGGTAACGGGGCAAAGGAAGGATGGGGGTCAGGAGAATTATCGCGCTTGCCATTCTGTAGGCGTACGCTATAATGAGCGTATGAAGACTCTTACCATCACAGAGGGGCGTGGACGGCTCGGCTACTGGCTCAAGAAAGCAACGCAAGGCGAGGATATTGGCTTTGTTTTCGAAGGCAAGATTGTGGCCTTGCGACCTGTGGAAGTGGTTTCCACCGATTACGCGCTTCAGGAATATGGTTTGACGCCGGAGGAGATGGCGGCGGCGGAACGGCGCATTTCCGCTGAACTTAAAACCGCGCGGGCGCGCGGCGATCTGACCCCGTTCACCGGGAGCGAAGATGATTTCCATTGAATTGTCCAAGCGGTTCAAGGATAAGGTGCGGAAATCCCGGCGGGAGGCGGAGGTTTTGGCCGCCTTAAAGCTGGTTGCGGAGGGTTTCGGCAGGCCGCATGCGCACAGCGGGCTGGCCATCAGGAAACTGGGGAAGGACCTTTACGAATGCCGCACGAGCCTGGCGTGGCGGTTGGTGTTTGCGGCCGGGAAGGGCCGATTGGCTTTTGATTTTGCAGGCGATCACGATGAGGTGCAAAACTATCTTCGGGGCAGACGTTAATGCCGGGGGCTGGTTTGCCGCACGGACGGTTTGGGGCAATCCAAAAAGCGGCCCTGGCGCCGGTCTTGAATTTCCTCGGAAATCTGCTATTGTACAGGCGTTGCTGACAGTTGTATTGCCCACGGGGCAATGAATTCAAGAACCTGAACATTAACACGCATAAACTATCTATGGCCTATATATTACCCCCACTGCCCTATCCCAAAGACGCTCTTGAGCCTTCCGTGGATGCGCTCACGATGGAAATCCACCATGACAAGCATCACGCGGCGTACGTCAACAACGTGAACAAAGCCATCGCCGGCAAGGCGGAATTGGAAGCCAAAACGGTCGAGGATTTGATCGCCGGCCTGGACGCGGTTCCGGCGGACATTCGGGGAGCGGTGCGGAATAACGGCGGCGGGCACGCCAATCATTCGATGTTCTGGAAAATCCTCGGCCCGAAGGCGGGCGGCACTCCGAGCGGGGCGCTGGGGGACGACATCGCAAAGACGTTCGGCAGTTTCGCGGACTTCCAGGAAGCGGTGGAGACGGCGGGCGCCACGCGGTTTGGAAGCGGCTGGGCTTGGCTCGTGATCAACCAGGGCAAGCTGGTGGTTTGTTCCACGGCCAACCAGGACAGCCCCCTCATGGGCAAGGCGGTGGCCGGTTGCGAAGGCAAGCCGATTTTTGGCGTGGACGTTTGGGAGCACGCCTATTATTTGAAGTATCAAAACCGGCGGCCCGATTATCTCAAAGCGATCTGGAACGTGGTCAACTGGGCGGAAGTGGCAAAGAATTACGCTGCCGCGAAGAAGTAGAAGAATAGGATTGCGCGCGGCACAGGTTTCCCCCGAGAGTAGCGGTGTGCCAGCACAAGCCCACAAGCCGCCGGATTTCCGTTTCGAGTCGGAACTGTTGCAAGGCGGCTTGACTCGCATCGCCGGCGTGGATGAAGCGGGCAGGGGGCCGCTGGCCGGGCCGGTCGTGGCGGCGGCGGTCGTTTTTCCGGCGGAGTGGATTTTGCGCGGCCTGCCGGAAGCGCTGCAAGGGATCAACGATTCCAAACAACTCTCTGTCGGGAGGCGGGAGATTCTCTACGCCGAACTGATGTCGCGCCCGGAGATTGGCCGGGGCATTGCGCTGGTGGACGCGCCGGTGATTGATGAAATCAACATTCTCCAGGCCACCCATCGCGCCATGAACCTGGCGCTGGCGCAACTGAATCCGCCGCCGCGGCACGTCCTGGTGGACGGCCTGCGGGTCAAGACGCTTAAGTTCCCGCAAACCCCCATTGTGTCCGGGGACGCCTTGAGCCTTTCCATCGCCGCCGCGAGCATTCTGGCCAAAGTGACGCGGGACCGGCTGATGGTGGAATATGAGAGCAAGTATCCGGGCTACGGTTTTTCCGGGCACAAAGGATACGGGACGGCGCGGCATCTGGCGGCGCTGAAAGAGCGGGGGCCGTGTGCGATCCATAGGCGGTCGTTCGCGCCGGTGCGCACAGCACGGGGAGGCTGAAGGCCAATGAAATCGAGTTGCGGCTCGACGGAGTCTCGCCCTACCGGGGATCATTCATTGAGTTTGGCGGCGACTTGGATGGGGAACATGCGGCGCTTCATCCAACGGACGGCGAGCAGATCGTAAAAGGAGGCGAAGAGGCGGTTCCATACGCCGTAGTTGGTTTTTCCGGAGAGACGCGGATGGTGCGAGATGGCGATTTCCGTCACAGTGAACCCTTCCATTTTCACCAGCGTCGGCAGGAAGCGATGCATGCCGTTGAAGAACTTGAGGTCCGCGACGCATTCGCGCTTGAAAACGCGGTAGGTGCAACCGGCGTCCTCGATTTGTTCTCCGGAGAGCTTGTTGCGCACCCAATTGGCGACGCGGGAGGATGCGATGCGCGTCCAGGAGTCGCCCTGGCTCCGCGCGGCCACTCGGTTGCCGCAGATGCAGTCGAATCGCTCGAGCATTTTCAGGAAGGCCGGCACATCGCGCGGGTCGTTTTGCAGATCGGCATCGAGCGTGATGATGCAGCGTCCGCGCGCCGCCTTGATGCCGGCCCAAAGGGCGGCGGACTGCCCGTAATGGGCCGCCAATCTCTGGGCGCGGAGGCGCGGGTCGCGCGCGGCGCATTCTCTTAAAACGGCCCACGTGGAATCCGCGCTGCCGTCGTCGGTGGCTATGATTTCGTAGGCAAGGCCAAGCGGATCGAGAGCTTCCCGCGCTGCCTGGAAAAAGGCGCGGAGGCCAGCCTCCTCATTGTAGCAGGGAACGACCAGACTGATTGCCGGGCCATCGGCGGCGGCCGGCGTGACTGGCAATGGCGATGTGCTTTGCGGTGAAGGCATTGTCGCGGGTGATTCTACTTCAGTTTTTCCGGAGCGGAAACAAATTCGGGGGAACGGGAGTTGAAGGGGCGCATCTCGCCTTCGTCGGCCCAAGAGGCCATCGGGCCAGAAGGAAAGCTCGACAAAGCTGATAGCCCCCCAAAGCCGCCCCAAAATCCATTTTTTGCTCGACATTGGGCAAATCGGAATTTATTCTACCCGCATTACGCCTCTCAATGCGGGTAGAATAAATTCATGGCATGGATGTCGGGAGCGGTGCATCTCACCTTTATCGGGATTCTCTGTCGCGATCTTTACTCCTCGGGGCGCGGTTGTGATTATTTTTATTTTGTTCTCCGCGCCGGGCGGTGAGGCAGGCTCGCCAAAGGTGAGATTCTCCCAAGTTGAAAAGGGCCTGCGGAAAATAATTGCCTGCGCGCGCGGTTCGTGTTCAATCGGCGGTTGGTGAATCTCATTGCAAAACTCAAAGCAGGCTTGGCCGGCAAGGCGGAACCGGAGCATTTGAGACGCGGCAAATTGGGGGAGCGGGCGGCAAAGAAGCTTTTGCAGCGGCTCGGAATGAAATTTCTTGCCGCCAACTTCCGTTCCAGGCGCGGCGAGATTGATTTGATATTCCGGGACAAAGGCCATAAGGGCATTCTGAAAATGTTTGTCGGCGATGAAACAGACTGCCTGGTCTTTGTCGAAGTCAAAACCCGTTCCTCGGAAGATTGGGTTCGCCCCGCCGCATCTGTGGACGCGGGCAAACGGCAGCGTCTTTCCCGCTGCGCGCTTGACTACTTGCGCCTCCTGAAAAACCCGCCTGTGAAAATTCGTTTTGACATCGTGGAAGTGTTGCTCCAAGACGGCGCGGTGCGGGAGGTGCGCCATCTGCCCAACACCTTTGCACTCTCAGCGCCCTATCGCTACGGCTGATACGAACTGCCTCACCCCATCGCCTCGGCAATCAAATCGTAATCCGTGTGGCCGATGATTTTCACTTTCGCGAACGCGCCCGGCGGCAATTTGCCGCGCACATAAACGCGGCCGTCAATGCCGGGCGCGTCGGCGTGGCTGCGCGCAATCCATAAGCGCCCGGTCCCGGCGGGGTCGGGCTGCATGGCTTTTCCGGGGGCGGCGGAGGAACGGACCAGACCATGCTCCCAAGAACTGATGGCGGCGGCGGGCAAATCGCCTGGCTTGGCACTGCCTTCGATGAGCACGGTCATCTCGCGCCCCACGAAGGAGGCGGCAATTCCGCGCGCAACCTTGAGTTGCTCGGCCATGGCGCGCTTCTGCCGCTCCTTTTTGACGCGTGCCGGAATTTGGCGCTCCATTTTGGCGGCGCGGGTGCCTTCCTGCGGCGAATAGGTGAAGACGCCGAGGCGCTCGAATTTCGTTTCGCGGATAAACTCAAGCAGCGACTCGAAGCATTCCTCCGTTTCGCCTGGAAAACCCACGATAAAAGTTGTGCGAAGGGCCACGCCGGGGATGCCCGCGCGGATTTTTGCAATCAAGTCAACAATATGCTGCCGCGATGTTTCGCGCCGCATCCGTTCCAGCATGTCGCCATGGATGTGTTGCAACGGCATGTCGGCGTAGCGCGCGACTTTGGGGCATTGGGCGATGGTGTCAATCAACTCGTCCGTCCAGTGGGCCGGATGCGTGTAAAGGAGCCGGACCCAAAAATCGCCGGGCAGGGCGTTGAGCGCGCGCAGGAGCGTGGAAAGGGTGGTCGCCTCGGCAGGCAGGGCGCGCGCGGCGGCGGCGAATTTTTCCGGGGACGAAATCGCGCCGGCGCGGCCGGGGCGCAGGTCCAGGCCGTAATAAGTGGAGTCCTGCGAGATGAGGTTCAACTCGCGCGCGCCCGCATCCAGAAGTTGGCGGGCTTCCTGAACCACGTCGGCCTGCGGGCGGCTGCGATGGGCGCCGCGCATCCGGGGGATGATGCAAAAGCTGCACGGGTGATTGCAGCCTTCCGCGATTTTCACGTAGGCGAAATGCTTCGGGGTCAGGCGAAAACGCGGCGTGGCGAAGTCCGGGATGTAGCTGGGACGCCGATGGACGCGGATGACCGGCCCGGCGGCGGGCGGAGCGGCGCTTGCAGCCAGGGCGGCGAGGCGCTTTGAAATAGTTTTGACATCCTTTGCGCCCGGAGCTTGTGGCGCGGCGCGGAGGAGTTTGGCGTGGCGTCCGGCCAGCGCCTGATTGACGATTTCGGAAACTTCCGCCACCTGGTCAACGCCCATGAAAGCGTCCACTTCCGGGAGCAGCGCGGGCAGTTCGCCGGCGAAAGACTGCGGCAGGCAGCCCGAAACGATGAGCGCCTGGGCGGGATTGGTTTGGCCGCGCGCCTGGGCGGATTCCAGAATGGCCTGCACACTTTCCTTCTGGGCCGCGTCAATGAACGAGCAAGTGTTGACAATGACGGCGTCCGCCTGGTCCGCCTGGTTGGTGATTTCGAACCCGCTTTTGAGTAGCGAGCCAAGCATGATCTCCGCGTCCACCAGGTTCTTGGCGCAACCGAGGGAGATCAAGCCCACTCGCGTCGGGCGATGGTTGGGAGGTTTCATGAAAAGGCTCAAGGCTCAAGGCGAAAGGCTAATACAATATGAGGCGCGGCGGGCGATGGTTGAGAAGAGCCAGCAACAGCCGGGTGGTCAGTGCTTGGGGAGGGGCAAAGTTTCCCCCGGGTTGTCGGCGCCCTGATAGAGACCCGGACTCAGGCCGTCCAGCGGGTGCTGCGCCGCCTTATGCTTGAGCGCCACGTAGGCCGCCGTGACTCCGCCCGCCACCAGCGCAAGCGCGAGGATGGGAAGGAGCAGCCGCCGGCCCGCCGTGGCAAGAAAATACATGGCGGAATCCAAAATGCCGTGCGCCGGGGGGTGAAAAGCGGGCAACCCCTGCTTGCCGCTTTCGGCCAGTTCCTGGTTGAGTTGGGCCAGGATGACCGTCGCGTCCAGCTTCACCGCCGTGGCGTAAGTGCGCACAAATCCCCGGATGTAAACCGGCGCGGAAAAGACATCATAATTGCTCTGGTCAATGGCGCGGATATGGTCGCTGCGGATTTTCGTAATGTCCGCGACTTCCGTCACCGTGAGCTTTTGAGCCTCGCGCGCTGCTTTTAATTGTTCGCCAACTGTTGCCATGTCATCGGTAGCTTAAGGCGATTAATCGTTTGTTGCAAGGGCGGCATTTGCGGCCGGAGCGATGGAGTGATGGAGTGATGGGAAAACCCAATACTCCATTACTCCATCACACCAATGCTATCCCCATCCATCACTCCAATGCGGCCCCCTCACTCCATCGCTCCAGTCCGCCGGGCTTCGATCCGCGAGATCGCCCAGAGGGCATGTTCCGCAATCAGCGGTTCCGGGTCGGACGCGGCGCGTTGCAAGGCGGGCAGCGCCTCTGCGCCGCCGACGTTGCCCAGGGCTACGCACACATTGCGCAGGAATCCGCGCCGTTTGGCCCGCAAGATCGGCGTTCGCGCAAATCGCGCCCGGAATCCCGCTTCGTCCAGCGACAGCAATTCCACCAACTCCGGCGCTTCCAATCCGGCCCGGCGATGCTCCGCCATCATCGAACCCGCCCGCGCAAAACGATTCCACGGGCAGACGGCCAGACAATCGTCGCACCCGAAAATCCGGTTGCCTACAGCCGTGCGCAATTCCACCGGGATGGCCCCTTTCAACTCGATGGTCAGATAAGAAATGCAGCGGCGCGCGTCCAGTTGGAAGGGCGCGATGATGGCGGCTGTGGGGCAGGCGTCCAGGCAGCGCCGGCAAGTTCCGCAATGATTCCTCTCCGGCGCGTCCGGCGGCAGTTCGAGCGTGGTAATGATCTCCGCCAGAAAAAACCAGTTGCCCAGCTTCCGGCTGATGAGGTTCGTATGTTTGCCGATGAAACCCAATCCAGCCCGCTGCGCCAAATCCCGCTCCAGCAACGGCCCCGTGTCCACGTACCACAGCGAGCGCGTCCCGCTGCCGCCCAGTTCGGAGACATGCGCCGCCAGAATCTTGAGCCGCGCGCCAACCACCTCGTGATAATCGGAAAAGCGCGCGTAACGGGCGATTTCACCGGCAGAATCTGGAACATCTCCCGCATAGCTCACCGCCAGCGTAATGATGCTCCGCGCCGACGCCAGCACTTGACCCGGCTCGATTCGTTTGGAGGCGCCGCGTTCCAGGTAAGTCATCTCCCCGTGGCGGCCCGCTTCCAGCCAGCGTTGAAACTGCGCCGCGGAATCCGGCGGTTCGGTGGTGGTGAACCGGCAGGCGTCGAAGCCCAGTTCCAGCGCCCGTTCCCCAATGGCGGTCTTCACTTCTTCCATGCGACATGGTACTGATGCGCGATCTGCTGGGCGACCTCCTTCGGAGCGCGCAGACCGCTGTGGATGAAAACATCCGCCTGGCGATAGGCAGGCTCGCGCGTTTGCAGCATTGCGCGGATTTTGCCCAGTGGGTCCGGCCCCTGCAACAGCGGCCGATGCGTCTGCGTTTTCACGCGCTCCCAAATCGTCTCCGGCGAGGCGACCAGCCAGACCACCAGCGCGTGGGCCTTGAGGCTCGCCATGTTCTCCGGGTCCACCACCAGCCCGCCCCCGGCGGCGATGACGAGGTTGTTCTGCCGGCCCAGCCCTTCGAGCGCCTGTTTTTCATATTGACGAAAAGCGGCCTCGCCTTCCCTGGCAAAAATGTCGCTGATGGACCTTCCCAGATGCTCCTCGATCAGGGCATCGGTGTCCACGAAGCCAAACTGAATCAGCTCCGCGACGAGGCGTCCGATGGTGGATTTGCCCGTCCCCATGAAACCGACCAGCGCGAGATTGTGGATGGAGCGCTCATTATTCACAGTCCGTCCACATTACCCGGAACCCTCCCCGGCGGCACGCAGATTATTTGGTTTCAAAGCCCGGTCGAAAGGTCGGAATTGTGCAAAGGCAATTGCGCCGCGTTTTGCACCGCCCACGCGGCGGCTTCGGCGTTCAGCGGGATTTTCGCATTGTAACTCTGGCAGCAAACCATCTCCGCGATCCGCACGGTTCATGAATGGCGGGGGATTCGTCCGGAAAATGTGGCAATGGACGCCCAATTTTTGCCAAGAAACGGTTGGCAGCGTTCCTTCGCGTGGTGGTTTGCTTTGGTTTGTGGGCAAACAGTTTCATGGAGCATTCGGCGGCACGTTGGTTGGAGGCGAGACGCGCTGGAAAGACATGGAAATTGACTGAAGAAATGCGACCGGAGGCCACGCCTGGCCTTGCTCCGAGTCATTTGGATAATAATATGAAATCGAACCAAATTCCCTGTAATGTCCAGCACCGTCTTCGCGCGGGCGGCCGCGCCTTCATTGTGACCAGTCTGGCTGCGCTTCTGGCGCTGACCCACCCCGGCCGACTTTCGGCGCAGTTGGTGCAATTCCCGGACACCAACCTGGAGAATGCCCTGAGCGCGGCGCTGAGTGTGCCCGCCGGCTCGATCACCGCCATTGAGATGCAGGGCCTGGGGCAATTCAACGGCAATTGGAGGAACATCCAGGACACGACCGGGTTGGAAACAGCCTGGAATTTGACCAACCTCGCGCTCATGGGCGACCCTCTGACCAATTCTGCCGCTTTGGCTCGATTGACCAATCTGACCAGGCTGGATCTCTATAACTGCCAACTGACAAATGTATCGTTTCTGGCCGGGCTGACCAATCTCACGTATCTGGAACTAAATTACAACCCGATCAGCAATGCGGCCCCAATTTCGGTGCTGACGCGCCTGACCGTGCTTTCCATGTCTGACGACACCGTGTCGGACATTTCCCCATTCGCAGGGCTGACCAACCTGCACACACTCGATGTGTCGCAAAACCAAATCACCAACATTCCTCCCTTGACTGACCTCACCAACCTGACAGCACTTTCGCTGCAATGGAATCAGGCCCTGACCAACGCCAGCCAATTGGCAGGCTTGACCGGCTTGTACTATCTTGAGCTGGACGGCGATACGATTTCCAACTACTCGATGCTGGCTGGACTGACCAATTTGGACGATCTTTACTTGAATTCCACGGGAGTGGCTGATCTTTCTCCATTAATTCCGCTGGCGGATTTGCAGATATTGGAAGTCAGCGGCGCTATTGTGACCAACGCCTTTGTATTGTCGAACTTGACCAGCCTCCAATACCTCCAGGCCGAGAACATCGGTCTGACCAACGCTGCGTTCGCGACGAACCTCCCGTCCTTATATAGTCTGGATTTGGCGGAGAACCGGCTGACCGACGCCGGTTTTTTGAGCCAGATGCCCCAGCTCGAAAATGCGTATCTGGATGGGAACCAATTGACCCGCCTTCCGGACCTGTCCGGACTGGCGAGCCTTTCGCGGCTGACTCTCGACGATAACCATTTGACCAATATTGATGGCGCAGCCGGGGCGGCCAGCCTTCAGGATTTGTCACTGGAGGACAACCAACTGACAAATCTGCCGCCGCTGGCCGGCCTGTACAACCTGACCTCCCTTGACCTGTACGCGAATCCGCTGACGACTCTGGCAGGGCTGGACGGCCTGACGAATGTGACTTTCTTGGAGATGTCCGATATCAGCACTCTTACCAACTTCGATGCGCTCTCCCAATTGACCGCGCTGCAGGATTTGGACGCCGGGGAAAGCCGGTTTTCGGATTTGGCGCCGCTGGCCACACTGACCAATCTAAACAGTTTGTATCTCACCGATGACGATGTGGGCGATCTCGAACCCCTGCGCGGCCTGCCCAATTTGACGGAAATTTACCTCCAGGAAAACGTCCTCACCAGCATTGACGCCCTGACCAACCTGGTTTCGCCGGACTATTTGTATCTGGCCGACAATCTTATTGACTTCAGTTCCGGGATGCACAACGCCAATGACCTGCAATTCCTCCAGAACGAAGGCGCTTACGTCCAATACCTGCCCCAGTATTCCCCGCTGCCACAGTTTGGCATCGCCGTGCAGCCCGCCGACCAGGCCGTCTTCCCAGGCTCCACGGCCGTCTTCTCCGTCACAGTGAACAGATCGATTTCCCCGCTGCATTATCAGTGGCAGTTCCAGGACGCCGACATGCCAGGACAGACCGCCGACACCCTGACACTGCCCGGGGTGCAATACAACCAGGCGGGGCGCTACCGCGTGCGGGTGACCGACACCACAGTGAGCGGCTGGCACATTTACAGCCGCAGCGCCCAACTGCAAGTGCAAGGCGGAACAGGCACACCGCCGGACCTGACTTTCGTCGGCGCAGTCGAGACAATTCCAAACCCTGTCCACGCGGGTTCCATGTTGACCGTCAGCTACACCATAACCAACCTGGGCGGAGATGCCCCCACATCAAATACGCGAATCGAGATCAAGCCGGCCTCCGGCGGCTCGGACGCAACGGCGGTTGTTCATTCGACTTCTCAAATTGCGGCCGGCGCGGCATTGGCTGACAGCGCAACGGTCCCGATTCCCGCCTCGGCCCCGCCGGGAACTTATACTGTCTATGTTACCCTGGATTGCGACGACTCCATCGGCCAGGTAGATCGGGTCAACAATGTTGCCCAGACCGCAGTGGGCAGCCTGACGATTCTGCCGCCGATCACCTTCGGCGCCGCGCTGAATGCTCCCTACCTCACCTTCACCACCGGAGGCGACGCGCCATGGTTCGTTGAAACCACCAAAACGTATGACGGCATCTCCGCCGCGCAGAGCGGCGCGATAGGCCAGAACCAGTCCTCCACCTTGAGCACCACCGTCATCGGCCCCGGCAACATCTCTTTTTGGTGGACGATTGACGCGGGAACAGGAGACGCCTTGTTCTTTGGCTACCCTGGCGGCGGGTCTGGCATTGCAAACAGGGGAGGGGAATGGGCGTATGAGTCTTCCGTTGAGATTCCACCCGGCCCGGCAACCCTGAACTGGGAATTCTGGCGGGACTCCTCCCCCGACGTCGGCGCGGACGCCGCCTGGGTGGGCGACATCACCTATACTTCCTACGTTCCGATCATCAGCTCGGTGACGTGCTCGCCCAAGTCGTGTTACCCAGGTAAATCCTGTGTGGTCACTGCGTCCCTGGCCGGGCCGCCCGCGACCAGTTACCAATGGTATCTCAATGGCGCGCCCATTCCCGGCGGAACTGCGGATTCCTACGGCCCGTTCGTGGCCGCCTGCTCCAATTCCGGCACCTACTCCCTGGTTCTCTCAAATTCAGTCGGCATGGTCACCAATTCTGGCTCGCTCCTGGTCGCCCCGATATTTTACCAGATCACGGATTTGGGTTCCATTTGGAGTGGCGGCGTTTACAATTACGCCAACGGTCTGAATAACTTCGGCGACGTCGTCGGGAGCTGTGAGAGCAACAGCACCGGAACGGGGCACGCTTGGCTCTGGTCCAAAGGCGTGATGACGGATCTTGGCGATGCTTTTGGCACGGGCGACGCCCTTGCTTACGCCATTAACGACGAGGGGACTGTTGTTGGCACCGGTCGTGTGATGGGATCGTGGCATTACGATGCGGCGAAGTGGTTCACGTACCCCGGCGGCTACCAGGTTTATGACATCTCTGGGTCTTACTATTGGCCTTACACTTCGGCCGAGGCCGTCAATAACGCTGGTGATGTCCTTATCTCACTGTCAGGCACCGGCCTGAATGGCGCTGGTTCGCGCACCACCGGTCTCTTGCGGCAGTACGACCTTCTGCCTCTTGGCTCCAGCGTGTTGCCGGTCTGGCCCCCGGATTACGGCGATGCCTATGGTTGGGGCATGAACAGTCTTGGGCTGGTTGTGGGCAGTTCGCTGGGAAGCGCCTCTGCCGGCTCTGAGAATCCAAAAATCGCCTGGCTTTACAACGGTTCCTGCCGCGAGAATCTCCAAACCCTTTATTCCCTGACCAATTTTTCCGTCGGCGACGTGATTGACTCCACCGGGGCCTACTGCGTCAATGACTACGGCGACATCGGCGGCATGTTCGTCAACACATCGGTTGGTTTTGGCGCCTGCTTTGTCATCTCCGGCACAACGCCTTACGTTGTCAGCCGGTATGACAGTTACATGAACGGCATCAACAATCAGGGCGACGTGCTCTACGCCTCGAACGGAATTTGGCTCTATTGCAGCACGAGCATCAGCCCGGCCCGGCTTGCCAACGGCGCGCCTGATTATTCGGATCATGCGGCGTTTGCGTTGACAAATCTTCTGGGTGGCAACCTCGGCGGGTTCATCAATCTTGACTGTTCGCCGGTGAACTACAACCACATCAATGAAACGCGCTCCATTATTGGGGACGGCACCGTGGCCAATGGCGACACCCACGCTTTTCTGGCTACGCCGCTGCCAATTCCGGGCAACCATCCGCCGTCCGCCGTTGCCCTGACGGTCACAAACCAATCCCGCACCCTGGTCCTGCCCATCAGCAAACTTCTTGCCAATGCCACGGACCCTGACGGTGACACTCTGGGTCTGGTCACCACCACCCAGCCCGATTCCGGCGACGCCACAGTCCGCCGCAGCGGGAACAATCTCATCTACCAGGCCCTCTACGGTCCGCCTTCCACGGACACCTTCTCATGGATAATTACCGACTATCATGGCGGCATGGCCACGAACGTTGTTCACGTTGTGAACCTTCCGTCCGGGCCTTCCCCGCAACCCAACCACATCCTGTTGCTCGGAAGCCCCGGCCCGTCCCTGCTCATCCGCTTCCATGGCACGGCGGGACAGACCTGGCGCATCCAAGCCTGCGACGATCTCAAAGGCGCGGCCTGGACCACCATTGCCACCGTGATGGCCGGTTCAGACGGACTGATAGACGCCACCGAGGCGATTGGGATTCATTCCAGCCGGTTTTACCGCGCCGTAAATCCATAGCCATTTGCCCGAGAAGGTTCCCCGACATTTTCAGAGGACAACCGCCCCTTAACGACAATGCGCGTCTTCTTCCTCCCCTCCACACACTTGTGGAGTGGGGGTCGGGGAGAGGAGGTTCCTTACAGGTTAATGGGCAGGTGTTCGTCCCACCGAACGGAGCGAGTATCAAGATGCACCCGGGTAAATCATGACAAAACGGGACTGACGCCCGCTACGAATTTGTCACAATTATAGGACCGACCCCTTTCCGATATTTGGCGTCTTGCTATCTCAGTCCAAGTCCAATATCTAAATGACATCTACGACAACAAAATGACTCCGTCTCGGCCTCCAGTTTGGGGCAATCCGAGACGTCAAACCATCCCGTCCACCACACTTGGCCACATCGTGGACACCGAGCGCAACTATAACCAACAATCAAAAGTAATCCCTCCATAACAACAAACAACGCCACGCCAAAATACCAAGCCACGAACACTCCAACGATGACAGCGGCAATAGCGAAAACGCCGGTCAACAGTGTTGATCCCCAACTCATAAATCGAGCCGCTCGCATCGCCCTTTTGATTTTGGGAAACTCTTCAGGTTCTGGTCGGACAGGAATATCCATCGCATTAACAACTAATGTGCATTACTGCCATATCAAAGAGGGCACTGCCGTATAATCGCATGTTTTCGTTTCTTTTTGCCTCCCGCAGCAAGTTCATGAAAGTCAATTGCCCCAGACAACGCGATGCGTCAATTGAATATGCACTGACCACCTTCCCATCATTTGAATTCTGCGGTGCTCATAAAGACTCACTGTGATAGACCGCAAATGGCCGCAACATGCCCGCCACGGCGGTTTCATCGCGTCAAGGCGCAAATATCCGCATCCAGATCGTGGGGTGCAGGACAAAATTCTTCTCCCTCCCCTCCACACACTTGTGGAGGGGAGGGTTGGGGAGAGGAGGCTTCCACTCGGTCCATGGGGAGAAGTTCCAGAATTTTGTCCTGCACCCCAGATCGTGCCGAGGTCAGTCACTATTGATACTTTTCCCGGTTTTGAGCGGGTTTCCTGCCAACCCTCCCGCGCGTGGGATGCTCACTCTTGCAGCCTCCTGAGCGTCTCATCGCCAAACCAACTTTTAGCTATCTGGTTGTTTGCTTGCGAGCCACAACAGGAATTCCAAGCTTTTTACGCCGGCCCTTTACGCCGGACAGTGTCCGGTGTAAACGATGCGATACCTCAATGTCGGGCAAGACGCCAAGCAGCCTGTCTTCCTCCTCTGTCCAGAATTGACGCGCAACTGGATCTCGCAACCCGAAATAGCAGCGGCGCTGGCGAACAACCTCCCTGCTGCGGCCAAGACGTTCAGCAATCTCCACATCGGGAAGCGTGCCCAGAAGTTTATCCTCCTCCGGCCTCCAATTGCGGCGCTTCGGCGCAAAAACCGGGATACGCAGCTTGCTGCGACGCACTAAGACCGAATCCAATGTGCGGTTCAATTGCCGGGCCACTTTCTCATCACGCACAGTCCCCAGCAACGCATCTTCTTCTGCGCTCCAGGAGCGGCGTTGCCTGTTGAACTTCTCAATGCCCAGAGCGGCGCGGTGGGCTTGCACCCCGAGCACCGTCCGCCCAAACCGCCGCGCGAATTCAGTATCCGCCATTGTCCCGAGCAGTTTCTCTTCTTCAGGAGTGTAATGCCGGGACTTCGAGTCTTCTTTCGCAATACCCAGCTTCTGACGCCGCATTTCCACCGCCAGTTCGCTGCGGCCAATCCGGCGGCCCACCTCGGCATCAGGCATTTTACCCAATTGCGCATCCTGTTTGGGTGTCCAATCATTCAGACGAACGCGCGGGACGTGAGGAATGTCCAGAAGCAGCCGGTGAAGTTGGACGGCGGCCTGTGTGCGTCCAATGCGGGCAGCCACGACTTTGTCGTGGAAAGTGCCCAGAAGGTCTTCTTCCCATTTCTGCCAGGAGCGTGACGCGCGAAGCATCGGGGCGCTCTTTCGCTTCTTGAGGAGCTTTCGTTCTCTTACCAGGCGTTCGATTTGTCGGGATGACTTGGATGCCAGGAACTTCCTGGCAGCGTCAACCATCGGTGATTTCTTGGAAAACCGTGCCATTTCAACGTCAATTCATCGAGACTTTTGAAATCGAATATCACATCCAACCACCCCAGCCAAACCAAAACAGCGGTTAGACATCCCCGCGGGCGCATCTTGCAACCACCACCACGCGCTTTGCGCCCCCGCGCGGCATCTCCTCCCTCTCCTCCACATACTTGTGGAGGAGAGGGCCGGGGAGAGGAGGCTCTTATGGTGGTTGTGTCAAGATGCGCCCCATCCCCGCAGTCCGACGCTCCAGCGCCCCCATTCCCCCAAGCCAACCTCTTCCATCCACCCCATGCGTCTCACAGGCCCCATTTCCCCCATTTCCCCCATTCCTCCGGTTTCAGTGTTTCAGCGTTTCAGCATTTCAGCGTTTGTCATTTGGCAGCCAAACCGCCCTTCCGGCCAAACTATTTTCATTTCTGTACATGCGTAAAATCTGTACTCACCCCTCCTAACCCACGTATTCACAACGGTTTAGCCGGGTTCGAAACCGCGATTTTTGACCAAAAAATCGTCCGTACCGTACGGAGACGCTTTTTTCAGAACCATGCTATTCTGCTCCCATGAAAGCTGAATTATCAGTCAACAGTGATGAGATGGGCAGCCCGGCCACCGGCGGCCCGGTGTCTGCTCCCACCGCCAGCCCTGCCGCAGGACCGCTCCGCGTGGGCCTCACGCGTTCCCGAGGGGAGGCCGCCCCTGAATCGTGCCTAATCGCGCCTAATCGTGTTATTCTCCAATTCTTCCACATGGCAACTGACCCAAAACCGCGAAATTTCGCAATTCACAACTGCCGAGATCGGTCCTATCCGACCGATCCGACCGATCAGGCAATCCGCAATCCGCAATTCGCAATCTGCAATTACCCCACTACCCCTTGTGGTCCGCCTTTCATGAGACCACTAGAATTCCACTTAATTCCACTTAGTTCCACCTAATTCCACCTGGTTCCACATGGTTCCACTTAATTCCAGTTCCCGCCAAGACAGGGGCGAAACGCTAATATGGAGTTCTCTTCATTTCGCCAATGATTGCGGGCCGAAAGCGACTTTGGGCTTCCAACGTCCGCAGGTGCGCTGCGTATGCCCCAATCCGCCGCGAAGAAAGAATGCTTCCCATCCGCCTTCATGCCGGGTATTGGTGTGGCCGGAACCATTGATGACGACAAGGACGAGCCAAATTGTGCGGTTGACGCTCCTGCTCCTCGCGGGGTGCGCCAACTCGTCCCCGCGCGTCACCCAACTGCCGGAACCCACCGGGTCCCCCCGCGCCGTGCCTGTCGCCGCGTTTTCTGCCCTGCCGCCCGCTCCTGACCGGGAATTCCGCGGCCTGTGGGTGGCGAGTTTCCAGAATCTGGATTGGCCCTCCAGTCCGGGCCTGCCCCCCAGCCGGCAAAAGGCCGAACTGGTTGCCATCCTCGACCGCGCCGTCCAATTGCACTTGAACGCCGTCATCCTCCAGGTCCGCCCCGGCTGCGACGCGCTGTACGATTCCAAACTGGAGCCGTGGTCGGCATTTTTGACGGGCAAGATGGGCGTCGCGCCGCAGCCTTACTACGATCCCCTGGCGTTCGCTGTCGCCGAATGCCACAGTCGCGGCCTGGAACTCCATGCGTGGTTCAATCCTTTCCGCGTTCGCCTGCGCGATGACAAAACACCCGCCTCCAGGAATTACGTGGCAAACACCCGCCCGGAACTGGTCCGCTCCGCCGGCGATGTGCTGATGCTGGACCCCGCCGACCCGCGCTCGCGGGCCTACACCGTAAATGTGATTATGGATGTAGTCAAACGTTACGACATAGACGGCGTTCACATGGACGATTACTTTTATCCCTATCCCGGGAAGGGCTACAAGCCGGCCGATTTCCCCGACGACGCCCTGTGGCAGCGGTACGAGAAGGATGGCGGGAAATTGTCGCGCAGCGATTGGCGCCGCCAGAACATCAACACCTTTGTCGAGCTGGTCTATCGTTCGATCAAGAAGGAAAAGCCGTGGGTCAAATTCGGCATCAGCCCGTTTGGCATCTGGCGCCCCGGCCATCCCCCCGAAGTGACCGCCGCGCTGGATTCCTACGAGGCCCTTTTCGCCGATTCCCAGGCGTGGCTGGCCAATGGATGGGTGGATTATTTGTCGCCGCAACTTTACTGGCCGAGCGAAGACAGGGAGCACAGCTTTTCCGCGCTGCTCCAATGGTGGAGCCGGCAAAACACCCGCCAGATTCACTTGTGGCCGGGGATGCAGACCGATGAATGGCCCGGCTTCAAAGGCAATCCAGGGGCGGAAACCGCCAAAGAAATTGCTTTGACACGCCGCCAGCCCGGCGCGACCGGGGATGTTCTTTGGCGGGCCGCCTTCCTGATGCGAAGCGATAACGGGGTTGCCGCCGCGTTGGCCCGGAGCTATCCCGCTCCCGCCCTGGTTCCCGCTTCTCCCTGGCTTGACAAACTGGCCCCTGCCAAGCCCTTGCTGACCGTTCGCAAAACAGCGCGCGAAATCTCAATCGCCTGGAAACCCGCCGCCGGCGAACCGGTCTGGCAATGGCTCGTCCAGGAACAAGTCGGCGACA